>Ga0209172_10000522_pt1 | contig 104483 bp, 95 predicted proteins | sample LarsenN4metaG_FD_184113 | JGI IMG/M metagenome (GOLD analysis project Ga0209172, IMG submission 184113) | Hot spring sediment bacterial and archeal communities from British Columbia, Canada, to study Microbial Dark Matter (Phase II) - Larsen... ... | reverse complement strand
CGCGGCCGGCCGTCTGCAACGTGGCCGGTTCCTGTTCCAGCCGTCCGCCCATCGGCACGTGGCCGATGCGTCGCCACACCCGGTCCACCTCGGCCAACACCGCCTCGTCCGGCTGCTCGATGTCGATGGGATCGGAGTTGGGCATCCAGCAGGCGCGGCCGGTTACCCAGAACACCTCGGTGCGGTTGCCTTCGGGGTCGAAGAAATAGCAACCGATGGCGCTGCCGTGATTGGCGACCGTGTCGATGCGGTAGCCCTCGGCCTTCAGGCGCCGGTAGAAGGCGCGCAGGTCGTCGAGCGTTGCCACACGCAGCGAGATCTGGTTGATCAGATGGGGATCGTCGCCATCCGGTCGCCCCCGCATGAGGGCGATCTCATGGTCGACGGCTTCAGGGTCGGCGCTCAGGAATACCACGCCAGCGCGCCAGTTCTGTTTGGTGATCTGCATCCCCATGACGTCCCGGTAGAACGCGACCATGCGCTCCAGGTCGCGAACGTAGATCCCCACGTGTCCCAGTCCAATGACTCGTGCCATGGCTCCCTCCCTCCGCATCCTTTACGCTTTCACAGGTTGCTCATGCGGCCTATCTTAAACTCACTCCATACGCTCCTGCAATGACGTTCTGGGGGCCACGTGAAAAGACCCGCGTGAAACATAGAGAGCGACAGACTCACACGATGGGCGAGTCGACGGTGTAAGGTCGTGGTCGAACCCACAAGGCCAGGCAACGCAATAGAGACGCCCCGCTATCGCGGCTTTCAGAGCAATGTATGGCCGTTGAGGAATCGCCTGGGCTCTCCCCGGATGTGCATAATCCTCAACCTGCCCCCGAGACCTGTTCAGCGCTTCGACTTCCCTCACCCCCACCCTCTCCCGGAGGGAGAGGGGGAATCGACCGAACATGCGAAGCAGCATGAACATCACCTGGCCAACGGGCCTGAACGGCAGACTTACAGCCGCCGACAAGATGCCCTAAGGTGTACGGTATCGACGCTCACACCGTGATGGGCTCGATCTGGATGGTACGCTTGTCGCGGGCCGAGGCGATCATCGCCAGCGTGACCTGGACCACCCGCAAGCCATCGAGGCCCGTGGCGGCCGGCTCACGGTCTTCACGGATGGCGCGATGGAAGTCGTCGAGTTCGTCGATGAAGTTGGCCAGCGGCTGGGGGGGATAGGTCTGAGTCTGCTGCACGCTCTCGCTGACCACCTCAAATGTCCCCTGACGTCCCACCCACAGGGCGTCGCTGGCGACGAGGCGGCCCAGACTGCCGTAGATCACCAGGTCGTTGCGCGAATCGGGCAGACGCCGCCCGCAGCAAACCGTGGCGATGGTGCCGCGGTCAAAGCGCAAGGCCATGGCCAGCAACTGCTCCAGCGGCCGTGCCGGTGTCTGGCCATCGGAGATGGCTGCCACCTCGACGACTTCTTGGTCCAGGACGAACCGCAGGGCGTCGATGACATGCACGCCGGTGCCCATCATGGTGGAGGCGTGGCCGATCAGTTCGGGGTCATCCCACCATTGCCGCAGGCCGGTGCGCGGCGGCGGCATGTCCTGGCCACGTACCCCGAAGCCCCATTGGCCCTGGGCCAGCGCCACCGTGCCCAGCACGCCCTCGGTGGTTAGACGGCGCGCCTCACGCACGCCGGGGTGCTGGCGCAAATGATACCCTACGCCCAGTTTGACGCCGCGAGCGCGGCAGGTGCGCACCATGGCTACGGCGTCCTCCAAAGTTGTGGTCATAGGCTTTTCGCAAAAGACGTGCTTGCCGGCTTGTGCCGCTTGCTGGGCGTGCCGCGCATGCAGGGCGTTGGGGGAGGCGATGAACACGGCATCGACGCGGGAGTCCCGCAGGAGCGCCCCGAGATCGCTGTAGGCCGCTTTGGCCCCATGTTTTTGGGCGCAGGCATCTGCTCGGCCCTGATCGCGACTGTAGACCGCCACCAGTTCGGCGTCCGGGGTGGCGTTGATGGCGGGTGCGATTTTGTGGTCCACATGTAGCCCAGTGCTAATGATCGCCCAACCCAGTGCCATAGTATCCCTCCAGTGAGAGCCGTCAGCTATCCGGCTGTGCGCTACCGCAAATCTCGGAAGAACGCCCGCAGGTCAGCGGCCAGTGCTTCCGGCTCTTCGAGGGCGGCGAAGTGACCGCCGGCGGGCATCGGCGTCCAGCGTTGGATATTGTACACGCGCTCGGCCCAGCTGCGGGGCGGTCGCACGATCTCGCGTGGGAAGGCGGCATATGCGGTGGGCACAGCGATGCGCTCGCCCTCGGGCAGCGGCCACGGCTCATGACGTCGCGCATAGTACAGCCAGAACGATGAATTGATGGCGCCAGTCGCCCAGTAGAGCATCACGTTGGTCAGCAGTTCGTCTTTGGTAAAGCGCCGCTCGACATCCCCTCCGCAATCGCTCCAGGCGCGAAATTTCTCCACGATCCAAGCCGCCAGCCCCACCGGGGAATCGGTCAAGCCATAGGCCAGGGTTTGCGGGCGCGTGCCCTGAATCCACTGATAGCCGGTTTCCTCATTGAGCCACTGGCGCAGATCTTCGAGATATCTGCGTTCCTCGTCCGTGGGCTGCGCCGGCGGGCTGATATCCCGCCGCAGCATCAGCAGATTGAGGTGAATTCCGACGACGCGCTTGGGATAGGCGAAGCCTAGCCGGGAGGTGATACCAGCCCCCCAATCGCCGCCTTGGGCGCCGAAACGCCCGTAGCCGAGCACATCCGTCATCAGCGACGCGACGACATCGGCGATGGCGTCGATGTTGAAGCGGCGCTGATGCGGTCGGAAGGAGAAGCCGTAGCCGGGCAGCGAGGGGGCGACGACGGTAAAGGCATCAGCGGGGTCACCGCCAAAGCGAGCCGGGTCAGTGAGCAGCGGGATCAGTTTATAAAATTCCCAGACCGATCCCGGCCAGCCATGGGAAATCAGCAATGGCAGTGGATGCGGTCCCTTGCCCGGTTCGTGAATGAAGTGGAGGTCGATGCCAGCCAGCGGTACGGTATACTGCCTGAAGCCGTTGAGCAGCGCCTCCTGCTTGCGCCAATCGTAGGTCTCACGCCAGTAGGTGACCAGTTCCTGCATGTAGCGCAGGTCGGTGCCATACTGCCAACCGGCGTCGGGGATGTCGTCGGGCCAGCGGACGCGATCCAAGCGTCGGCGCAGGTCGCTGAGGACCTCCTCGCCGATGTGGATGATGAAAGGCATGGGCATCGGGGCTGACTGGCTCATGAGTCCTCCCTCCTAATCCGGCACGACCAGCCACCACTCGTCATCGGGATCGGCTTCGATGCGGCCAAGCAGCGCTGGCTTACCGTTAGCCACGCAGACGACGGTGCCCTCGTAGGCCTTGATGTCCCGGCCGTTAGTTGGGGTATTGATCTGATAGGCCGTCGCGTTGGGCTCCTGCTCGCGGGCATCCCAATCCAAGGCGCCGAGGATCTCTTCGCCTTGCCACAGCACGCCAGCGGCGTCGCCGACCGTCAGGGCATGGTAGACCGAAGGAGGGACGTCCAGGCGCCAATAACGACCCCTGGGAGACTGTGCCCAGCCTGGGCCATCGGGCCTGTCGCTGAATTGTGTGGCGTAAAAGCGCAGCCGGCACTGGTCGAGCACGGTGACCGTAATCGGCGGCCGGCTGCCCTGGGTGATGTCGATGGTCTGAGATGGGTTCATCGTAGGATCCCTGTGCAGTCGAGATCGGCATACAAGTGCACCGTGCCTCCGCCTCCCTCACCCCGGCCCTCTCCCGGAGGGAGAGGGGGCATCGCGGCGCATCACAGCCCTAGGCCGGGGCCGAGACAGTGATGCCGGGCTGACGCGCTCGCGTCACGCCGATCATGCTATCGCGCGTCACCAGTTGGGCTAGTTCTTCCTCGGTCATGTGTTCAGTGCCCGCCGGCCGCTGGGGGATCACCAAGTAGCGCATGTCAGCGGTGCTATCGAACACCCGCACCTCCACGTCCGGCTCCAACTCCAGGCCGAATTCTTTCAGCACGCCGCGCGGATCGACTACCACCCGCGAGCGATAGTTCAAACTCTTATACCAATCGGGTGGGCGGCCGAGGAGGGTGCGCGGATAGCACGAACAGAGGGTGCACACGATGACGTTGTGGATGCGCTCGGTGTTTTCGACGGCGACCAGGACCGGGGCCGAACCGGTATCGATGCCAAGCTCCGCTACAGCGTCCTTGGCGTTGGCCAGCAGGCGTGCCTTGAAGGCTGGGTCGGTCCAGGCGCGGGCGATGACTTTGGCGCCCATCGCTGGCGTCCGCGAGTCCGTGTCCTCGATCTGGGCGCGCACCTCGTCGCCTGACAGCACGCCTTTTTCCACGAGTAAGGATAGAATAGCCCACGTCAGCTTCTCGTCATACGACCCTTCGCCGTCGTCCTGGATCGGGGCGTGGGCCTCGGGGTGATGATCGTGATCGTGCATGGCGGTCTCCTCGTTATCATGCTGGCTCTAGCCAGTGCTCGTAGATATCGATGCACAGCTTATCCTGCGGCGGGGCATACGTCCCCCAGACCTGAGGCAATTCAAGACGGACCAAGTACAAAAATCGCTTGGGGAGGCCGTCGCCGCCGTACGCTAGGGTCTCTGGATTGCGAAAGGCGCCATGGATGGCTTCGATGACGCCGATCTTGCCTTGCACATAAGCAGGCGTGCGAAAGTGCCCGGGGGGTGAGCCGACGCGAATCCGTACCCGATCCCCCGGCTGAAATTTCGCTGCCATGTTCACCTCCTCCATTGGATGGCCTCCTCCCGACGGATTCAAGCCCTGCTGCAAGCCTGCCATTCCTGGAGTTTCCGTTCGATCTCCTCGGCCGTCAAGACCCCCTTCTCGATCAGCAACGTCTTGATGGCGGTGAGCCAGCGCTGATAATACGTCATACGTTCATACGCAGCGGGTTCGATGCTCTCGATGGCCCGACGCAGCTCGTCTGTGCGGATCAGATGCTTGGCTCTGAGGATGCCCATCAGGGCGTCGGTCTGCTTCTCCCACATCGCATAGTCGTGTTCGGAGCGGTCGATAGGCCCTGCATCGGGCCATCCACCGCGATCGTGCACACGTCGCTCCATACCTGACTCCTTTCCACAGAAGTGAGGCGCCCGTCGACCCCACTCACAGCGTGCGGAGTTTGGGATCGAGGGCGTCGCGCAGCGAATCCCCGAAGAGATTAAAGGCAAAGACGCCGAGGCTGATCGCCAGCCCCGGGAAGATGGCCATCCAGGGCGCCGACTCGGCGAATTCCACGGCCGCGCCACGCAGCATCAACCCCCAGGCTGGCGTTGGCTCGGCCACCCCCAGCCCCAGGAAGGACAGCGAGGCTTCCAGGAGGATGGCCTGTCCGACGTAGGCGGTGAGCATGATCAGATAGGGCGCCATGACGTTCGGCAGCATATGGCGCAGGATGATCCGGCCGTGTCGGAAGCCCGCCGCTCGGGCCGCATCGATGTAGGGCATTTCGCGCACCGCCAAGGCGCTCGATCGCACCACCCGCGCGCAATTGGGCACCATTGGAATGGTGATCGCCATAATCACGTTGCCGATGCCGGTGCCGAGGATGGAGACCACCGCCAGCGCTAGGATGATGATCGGGAACGCCAAAAAGATATCCACCATCCGTTGTATCACAAGATCGATGCGCCCGCCAAAATAAGCACTGCTGACGCCGATCAGCGCTCCTAACGTGGCGCCCAGAAAGGCGGAAGCGAAGCCGACCAGCAGCGCCGTGCGCGATCCATAAATCAGGCGGGATAAGAGATCGCGCCCAAAGGCGTCGGTCCCCAACCAGTGGTCCGCACTGGGCGGACTCAGTTGCGCCAGAAAATCGGTTTCCAGCGGATCGTAGGGGCTGATCACTGGCGCGCTCACGGCCGCCAGCAGCATCAGGACGATGATCAAGGCTCCCGCTGCTCCCAATGGCCGGCGTCGGACAAAGCGCATGACGCCGCTCAGCCAGCGTGGCCAATGCACCGCTGATCGCCTTGGCGCCATCGTTGCTGCGGCATTGTTGACGCGCATTACTGATACCGGATGCGTGGGTCCAGCCAGCCATAGAGCAGGTCCACGCCGAAGTTCACGAAGATATAGACAACGGCCACCAACAGCACCAACGCCTGCACCAGCGTATAATCCCGCCGCGCCACAGATTGCACGAACAATAGGCCGATGCCGTTGAGATTGAACACCTGCTCGGTGACCACCAGCCCGCCGATGAGAAAGGCGAACTCCAGGCCGATCACCGTCAATACCGGCAACATGGCGTTTTTCAGGGCATGACGCCGGACGATGAGGCGCTGCCATAGCCCTTTGGCGCGAGCGGTGCGGATATAGTCCTCCCGCAGCACTTCGAGCAAGGCCGAGCGCGTCATGCGGGTGGCGACCGCCGAGTAGCGATAGCCCACGGCCAGCGCTGGCCAGATCATCTGGGCGAGATTGTGCCAGGGATTTTCCCAGAAGGGCGTGAACATCATGGGTGGGATCCAGCGGAAGACGGCAAGTAGGATCAAGAACATCAGAATGCCCAGCCAGAAGGAGGGCGTAGCCAGGCCGGCGATCGAAAAGACACGGATGAGGTAATCAAGCCAGGTGTCCTGGTGCAGCGCCGCCAGCGTGCCCAGCGGGATCGCCAACAGGACGGCCACGGCCGTGGCCATGAGGGCGAGCTGCAGGGATAATTGGAGGCGGATGGCGATCTCGTGGGTGATGGGATTGCCCGACCACATCGACACCCCGAAGTCGAGGCGCACGATGCCCCACATCCAGTCCAAGAACTGCTGCCAGAGGGGACGGTCGAGGCCGAGGCGGGCGCGCTCTTTGGCCACCAGCTCGGGGTTGAAGAACTGCCCTTCGGCATACCGCATCTCGACGATGTCGCCGGGCACGACGCGCATCAGCAGAAAGACGATCACCGCCACCCCCAGCAGGGTGGGGATCATCAGGAGAAGACGGCGGATGATGTATCGACGCATTCCCCACCCCTACCCGCACCCATCAATGGCATAGGCGCCGGGTTCAGGCACCAGAAGCCATCAGCAGGGGCGCCACCATTCCCTCTCCCCTTGGGAGAGGGTCAGGGTGAGGGCGCCCCCGAGCCTACACCGTGGTTGGACTTCCCTCACCCCCGCCCTCTCCCGGAGGGAGAGGGGGCCCGCACCCGCCGCCTATGCCCATCACGCGAGAGCGGTCTATACCTCCCCCAGTCAGCCCCGCTACTCCGCTAACCACACCGTATCGAGCTGCTGATTCAGATAATGGCTCGGAGTGATCTTCCACCCCTGCATCTTCGAGCTGTGTGGGATGATCCGGTGCCACTGCAGCGTATACAGATAGTGGACCTCTTCATCCAGCAGTCGTTTCTCAAAGTCGCGGATGTAACGCTTGCGCTGCTCGGGGTCCGTGGCAGCGCTCTGTTTGTCGTAGAGTTCGTCCAGCACACGGTCGGTATAGCGGCTGTAGTTAGCCGGGTTGCGATCGACCGATAGGAACTTGTAGAGATCGAGGTCGGGGTCGATGATGTAGCCGCATTGGAAATCCATGGCAACCTCGAAATCGCCAGCGCGCAGCACACGGTAGTATGCCGCGGCTTCCACCACCTCCTGCGTGGCGTTCACGCCGATTTTGCGCCACTGGTCGAGGAGCCAAATGGCCAGTGGTTCGTATGGCATCGGGATGCCGCGATTCTTGAAGGTAAAAGCGAGGTCCTCGACCCCAGCCTCTTTGAGCAGGCGCCGGGCTTCCTGGCGGGACTTCTCGATGTCGCGCCAATAGCCGGCCAGCTTGGCCAGGTCCTCAGGTGGCGTCGCGAAGGGCGTGCCGGGCACCTGCACGCCAGCGACTTCCTTGACGATGGCGATCTGCGACAGCACACGTGAGCCTTCGTAGCGGTCCAGCGCCAGAGTCAGAGCGCGCCGCACCCGCTTATCGTCGAACGGCTTCTTCTCGTGGTTCACTGCCACCAGTAGAACGCAGTTCCACGGGCTCTCCTGCACGGTGATCTGCGGGCCGAGGGTTTTGACCAGCTCGTCGCGCTGCTTGGGGGCCAGGCCACGGAACTCGACGTGCACCCGTTCGCCCTTGAGGGCCGCCACTCGTGCCGCCGTGTCGGTGATGAAGACAGCCCGAAAGCCGTCCAGATAGGGCTTGCCTTTATCCCAGTAGTTGGCATAGCGCTTCCCCACCAGATGGGAGCCGCGCACATGCTCGACGAACGTGAACGGTCCCGAGCCCATGATGTTGCTTTCGTACCAGTGCATATCTTTGGCCAGAATCTCCGCCTTATAGATGAAATTCCATGGCGAGGCCAGGCTCAACAAAAACGACGCCGATGGCCGCTTCAGGCGGAACACTACCGTTGAATCGTCCGGCGTCTCCACCGCTGCGACGGTTTCGTATTGCGCCTTCCGATTGCTGACCACCCCGGCCGGCGGGAAGATGATCTTGTCATAGCTCGCCTTGACGTCCTTGGCCGTCAGTGGGCTGCCGTCATGGAAAGTGACCCCCGGACGGATTTTGAAGGTATACGTCAGTTGGTCGTTGGAGACCATCCAACTCTCCGCCAGATCGCCGACGATTTTGTTGTAGTCGTCGGGATCGACGCGCAGTAACAGGCTGTAGAACGGGGCGATGGGGTGGATGAGCCCGAAAGTCTCCTCGCGATGGCCGTCGTACGAAGGAGGCTCGGACGGCACGGCGATGACCAACTCGCCGCCATGACGTGGCTGCGCCTGGGCGGCGATGAACGCACTGCTCACCATGAGGAGCACCGTGCATAACGCCGCTTGCAACATACCCTGACGCCGTGTCTTCGGTGTAGTCTTCATAACCGACCTCCCCGCCACAAATTACACCGTACGCTCTCTGCTAGAGTGTTTCGTCAAGACCTTGTCACGCCCGGATACAAGACACCCAGTGTCCAGGTCGAATCTCCCGCAGCTCGGGCACCATCGCCTGACAATCGGCGATGGCCATCGGGCAGCGAGGGTGAAACACACAGCCCGATGGCGGGTTCAGTGGGCTTGGCACCTCCCCCGTCAAAATGATGGGCTCGCGGTGTGCCTCGACCTCAGGGTCGGGAATCGGCACCGCCGATAACAGAGCCTTGGTGTAGGGATGCAGCGGTTCTTCGTAAAGACGCTGCCAATCGGTGAGCTCGACGATCTTGCCGAGATACATCACCGCCACGCGATCGGAGATATGCCGCACGACGGAGAGATCATGGGCCACGAACAGATAGGTCAGCCCCAGGCGTTCCTGCAGTGCGTCGAGTAGATTGATGATCTGCGCCTGAATGGAGACGTCGAGCGCCGACACCGGCTCATCGCAGACGATGAACGACGGATTCATCGCTAGGGCGCGGGCAATGCCGACGCGCTGCCGCTGGCCGCCCGACAGTTCATGGGGATAACGGTGCACCAGCTCCGGCAGGAGCCCAACGTCCGTCAGCAGCGCCGCCACCCGTTGGCGCCGGCCCTGACGATCAGGCTCGATCGCGTGAACCTTGAGCGGCTCGGCCAGGATCTGGCCGACGGTCATGCGCGGGTTGAGCGAGCTATACGGATCCTGAAAGATCACCTGCATCTTGCGCCGGACGACGCGCCACTCCGGCTCCGTTAGCGAGGCCAGATCCTGGCCCTCGAACAGCACCCGCCCCGAGGTCGGTCGTTCGAGTTGGAGGATGCAACGCCCCAACGTCGTCTTGCCACAGCCCGACTCCCCGACGACGCCGAGGGTTTCGCCCTGATGAATGGTTACACTGACGCCGTCGACGGCGCGCACGACGCCGATGGTTTTGGCGAAAATGCCGCCCCCGATGACCGGGAAGTGTTTGACGAGGTGTTGGACCTGGACGAGCGGCTGACCGTTGGCGCTCATGGTGTGACCTCGCGGCCGAGGTGGTCCGCCATCCAGCAGGCTGACAGATGGCCAACCGTCACCGGCATGAGTGGCGGCACTTCACGATGGCAGCGCTCGACGGCGTACCGACAGCGCGTGACGAAGCTGCAACCAGGCGGGAGGTGCATCAGATCCGGCGGCTGCCCCTCGATGGGGTTCAACTTTTGGCGCCGCGGCTCATCCAGGCGAGGCACCGAGCGCAACAGACCGAGTGTGTACGGATGACGTGGATCGGTGTAGACCTCGCGGGCGCCGCCCTGTTCGACGAGTTTACCGGCGTACATGACGTTGACGCGATCGGCATAGCGTGCCACCACCCCTAGGTTATGCGTGATCAGCACCATGGCGATGCCATGCCGGCGGCACAAGGCCTTCATCAGCTCCAGAATTTGTGCCTGGATGGTCACATCTAAAGCCGTGGTGGGCTCATCGGCCAGGATGAGCGCAGGCTGACAGGCCAGCGCCATGGCGATCATCATGCGCTGCCGCATACCGCCGCTGAAGTGGTGGGGGTATTGCGCCAGTCGGCGCTCGGGAGCGGCGATGCCGACGGTGGCTAGGAGTTCCGCCGCGTGGGTGCGCGCCTGGTCAGGGCTCATGCCAAGATGGATCTCCAGCGGCTCGGTGAGCTGGCGACCGATGGACAGCACCGGGTTGAGCGAGGTCATCGGTTCCTGAAAGATCATAGCGATCTCTCGGCCGCGGACCTGTCGCATCGCCTCTTCGTCTAACGCCAGCAGATCTTGGCCCTTAAACAAGATGTGGCCGCCGACGATGCGTCCAGCAGGGGTGGGCACCAGACGCATGATGCTGAGGGCGCTCACCGATTTGCCGCACCCCGATTCTCCGACCAGCGCCACCGTCTCACCTGGGAGAACGCCATAGCTCACGCCGTCGACGGCGCGCACGACGCCCGCGGCCGTGAAGAAATACGTCTTAAGGTCGCGAACATCGAGCAGCATATCCCCCTCACACGTCCCACAGGGCGAGATAGGATCGAGACGGGAGATGAGGCGACGCCGGAAAATCCCCAAAAATGTAGTACGGACGGTAGCATAGCCCTATAGCGATGTCAAGGTATGGGGTCGATGAAAGCATGGGCAAAACGGAGACGAGGCAGGGGAAGCGGGGGGATCTTCTGGAGGGCCAGCGCGATCCTAGTGCTGCGGGCCGCGCCGTTAGGTGGAGGGTTGCAGCTCCTTTTCCAGCAACGTCAACAGCGCCGAAGCTTTTTCTTCGATGAGGTTTTTTTCCTCATCTTTGGCGGCACGCAGCTGAAACAGCTCCTCAGCGATGTTGAGGGCCGCCAAAATGGCCACGCGGGCGAGCCGCTCGTTGTAGAGCACGTTGGCTGCGTTCATGGTGGACGGCACTGCCTCCCGCATCTTCTGGTCAACGTACTCGGCCAGCTTCAGCGTCAGCTCGGGGTCGGCATCCCCACGCACTCTTAGCCGTTGGCCAAAGATGGTCACCTCCATGGCGGTTTTCTCTTGGCTCATAGACATATCCCTCGACCGTACATACGCCAACGATGCCAGCTCAGTCCCAATGCCCAGCCGCCTCGGCCTCTATGCTGTGCTGTACGGCGAATCGCGGGATCGACAGCATGACGCAGAGGCTGAGAGAACAAAACCGTGGAACAGTGAACAGCTCAGGTGGAAACCGGAAACGCGCTGCCGGGTCACGCCGATGCCGATTCTGGTGGCATCGGTGCAACCGCCCCGCAAAATGCCTGATCACGAGCACATGATGAGGCCTCAGGGCAGATCGAATTTCTCGAGATGCTTCAGCATACCCTCGATTTTAGTGCGGACGATCTCGCGCTCGGCCGCGAGTTGCTTGTGCTCCTCCTCGATTTTCAACAAACGCGCTTGGTCTTCCTGGAGGCGGGCGATCACATCGGCTTTGGCGGAGACGTCCGTTTCCAGCTCTTGGATCCGATGCTGCAGTTGAGCGCTCTGCTCCCGTAACTCCGCCATCATGTCCAGCATCTTCGTCAATCGTCCTTGCAAGACATCCAATGCTTCGATAGCCTGCACTGTCATCGTATCATACCCCTTCTTGGCCGCGGAGTTGCGCTCCAAAGGTCTGGCTCAGACGTTCGATGACGCGAGCCTGGATACGGTTGACTTCTTCGTCGGTCAGCGTGCGATCGTCAGCGCGATAGGTTAGCGCGAAAGTCAGGCTCTTCTTGCCCGTAGGCACGGGCTTGCCGGCATAGACGTCGAACAAGCGGACGGTGCGCAGGAGGTCCGGCTGGGCGCTCTCGATAAGCGTGAGGATTTGCCCCGCCTCGATGGCAGTATCGACGAGGATCGAGAGGTCGCGCGTCACCGAGGGGAAGCGTGGGATCTGCCGATAGCGCGGTACTTGCAGTCCCTGACTGATCAGGCGGTCGAAATCCACCTCGGCCAGGATGACCGGCTGGCCGAGGTCAAAGGCTGCCAGCACAGTGGGATGCACCTCGCCCACCACGCCGATGGGATCATCCCCCACGCTGAGGACGGCCGCCTTGCCGGGATGACAATAAGGCACCGGCGCCGCCGTGACCAGGAGACGTGGCGCCCGCAGCCGCTCAACGAGCATCTCCAGCGCGCCGAGGACGTCGTAAACATCGAGGGGGCGTGCCGGGTGCGCCCAATGTTGTTCGCCTATATTGCCTGTGACAGCCAACCCGAGCATGTGTGGTTCCTGAGGGAGAGAGCCGTTGTGGCGGCGAAAAACCTTGCTCAACTCGCAGAGCATCAGGTTGCGGATGTCGCGGTTCAGATTCAGCGCGATGGTGCGCAGCAGGCTCGGGACCAGGGTCGTACGTAGCACCCCCGCTTCCTTACTCAGCGGATTCCGCAGGGACACGACATGGCGCAATGGATCATCCGCCGGGATTTGCAGGCGGTCCAGATCTTCTTCGTTCATGAAGGTATAATTGATGACCTGGGTGTAACCGCAGCCGATGAGGAGATCGAGGGCTCGGCGCGCGGCCTCACGTTGGGGGAGCTGCGGCGCAGCTTCGAGGCGTACCTGCGGGAGCGAGGTGGCGATGGACTGGAAACCGTGCAGGCGGCCCACTTCCTCGATGATGTCGATCTCGCGAGCGAGATCTCGCCGGAACGCTGGAACCTCGACCTCGATCCCGGCAGTGGTACGCGCCGTGACCGCCAGGCGAAGACGGGAGCAATAGCGGGCGATCGTGTCGCTGGTCAATTGCACGCCCAGTACTTGGTTGACGCGCGAAGCGCGCACTGGGATTTTGGGAGCTTCATAGCGGCGAGCCGCGACGTCGAGGCGTCCCGCCGCCACCCGACCGCCGGACAGCCTGGCGATGAGGCCGGCGCAGCGATCAAGCGAGTCTACAAGTCCCTCGAAATCAGCCCCGCGCTCGAAGCGGTAGGACGCTTCCGTCCGCAGGCCGAGCTGCTTCGAGGTGCGGCGGATGCTCTGCGGCTGGAAGTAGGCGCTCTCCAGCAGGATGCGGGTCGTGGTCTCTCGGATCTCGGTATCATGGCCACCCATGATGCCGGCGATGCCCACCGCGCGTTCGGCATCGGCGATGACCAGAGCGCTGGGATCGAGCGTGCGACTGACGCCGTCGAGGGTGACGCACGTCTCCCCAGGATGGGCCACACGCACCACGATGCGCCCTTCGCGCAGCGTGTCGTAATCGTACGCGTGCAACGGATGGCCGAGTTCGATCATCAAGTAGTTCGTGGCATCCACGACGTTATTGTGAGGACGCAGCCCACAGGCGAGCAGGCGGCGTTGTATCCACATCGGCGACGGCCCGACATGGGCGCCGGAGATGTAGCGCGCAGCGAAGCGCGGGCATAACTCGGGCGCTTCCACCGTCACCGAGCTCAGCGAGGCGATCGGCTCCGCTGTCTGGGGCACGTTGGTATCAGGGGGGGTGAGCGGGACGCCGGTCAACGCCGAGACCTCGCGGGCGATGCCGAAGATGTTGAGGCAGTCGGGGCGATTCGGCGTGACGTTGACCTCCAAGGTCACATCGCGCAAGCCCAGATGACTGGCCAAGGTCTGTCCCACGAGCGACCGCGAGGATAAGAGGAAAATGCCCTCGGAGGTATCGGTGAATCCCAACTCAGCCGCCGAGCACAACATGCCCTGCGACACCACGCCAGCGATGGCTTCGGCGGCAATACGTTTGCCCAGGGGGAGGGAGGCGCCGACGAGCGCTACCGGGACATGATCGCCCACCGCGATATTGTGAGCACCGCACACGATGGTTAGCACTTCGGTCCCGATGTCCACACGGCAGACCAGCAGGCGTCCACCGCTGGGGTGCGGAGTGATCTCGACGACTTTCCCCACGACGACCTGCTCGAAGCTCCCACCCCAGTCTTCGATATCCTCGACTTCCAGCCCGGCCATGGTGAGTTTATCTGCCACCGCTGCCGGGGTGATCTCGACAGGTACAAATTCACGTAGCCATTCAAAACTCACGCGCATGGTGGACCATCCGTAATCACTGAGCAGATATGCTGTGGGTCGATCTTTCTCCCTCTCCTTCGGGAGCCGGCTGGGGCGAGGGCGGCCAGGTATGACCGAACGGTTTGGACTTCCCTTGCCCTAACCCTCTCCGGAGGGAGAAGGAATAGTCCAGGCGCCCTTGGCGGGAGATAAAGCTCAGGCTGGGAGGGCGCTCAGCGACCGCGAAGGAGAAGATGGATGTACGACAGAGGGTGCCTAGAACTGTTGGAGGAAGCGCAGATCGTTTTCGTAGAAGAGACGGATATCATCAACGCCGTACTTCAGCATCGCCAGACGATCCGCTCCCATCCCGAAGGCGAAGCCGGTGAATTCTTCGGGATCATAGCCGACGAAGCTGTACAGCGCTGGATGTACCATCCCCGATCCTAAGATCTCCAACCACCCCGAACCACAGAGCTGGCAACCACTCCCTTGACATTTGCTACACTGAATATCCACTTCCGCGCTGGGCTCAGTAAATGGGAAATAGCTTGGGCGAAAGCGCATCTTGACAGAGCGCCCGAAGAACTGCTGGACAAAGACCTCTAACACCCCTTTGAGGTCGCCGAGCGAGATGTGCCGATCCACCATCAAGCCCTCGATCTGGTGGAACATCGGGCTGTGGCGCACATCGGCGTCGCAGCGATAGACCTTGCCGGGCACGATGATGCGGATCGGCGGCCGCTGTTTTTCCATGACCCGGATCTGCACTGGCGAGGTGTGTGTCCGCAGCACCACGTCGTCGGAGACATAGAAAGTATCCTGCATGTCGCGGGCTGGGTGGTCCCGTGGGATGTTCAGCGCCTCAAAGTTGTAGTAATCGAGCTCGACCTCGGGTCCCTCGGCCACCTGGAAGCCCAGGCCATGGAAGATCTCCTCCACATCCTCCAAGACCTGTGTGATCGGATGCTTGTACCCTCGGCCTGGAACACGACCCGGCAGGGTGACGTCGATGGCTTGACTGAGGATCTCGCGCCGCAAGCGCTGTGCCTGAACATCGGCGAGCCGCGCCGCGATCGATTGCTCGATGGCGTTTTTGACCTCATTGGCCAGTTTGCCGACCACGGGGCGTTCGGCGGCGGGGAGCTTGCCGATCTCCCGCAAGGCCAGGGTCAGTAGCCCCTGTCTGCCGAGGTATTTGACGCGCAGCCGGTCGATGCTCTGCGGGTCGTCAAGGGACTGTAGGGTGGTCTCAACTTCGCGCTGCCAGGCTTCCAGTTGCGCTTTCATGCAGGAGGCACCGTCGTGGTCTGGGCTTTGGCGATAGCGGCGATGCGCCCGAACGCCTCGGGATCGTGAACCGCCAACTCCGCCAGCGTCTTGCGATCGAGGTCGATTTGGGCGAGTTTGAGGCCGTGCATCATGAGGCTGTAGGACAGGCCGTGCAGGCGCGCCGCAGCGTTGATGCGCGCGATCCAGAGGCGTCGGAAATCGCGCTTACGGGCGCGACGGTCGCGATAGGCATACTGCAGCCCGCGCATGACGGTGATTTTCGCTTGCTTATAGGTGCGCCGCCGTGCCCCCCAGTAGCCTTTGGCCATCTTGAGGACTTTCTTATGGCGGCGATGGGTCAGAGGGCCACTGGTCGCCCGAGGCATTATTTCCTCCTAATCTCTCACCTTCAAGGAATCGCTATAGCCGCTCAGTGCTGAGGCCTGAATGCTGAGTCAAACCCCGACCTGCCTCTGACACCTCACGGTCTCACCCTTGTCTTGTCGGTTCTCAGGACTCGGCACTTATATCATGCGTATGGCAACAAACGCTTCAAGCGATGCGCGTCGGTCGCCGGGACGATGCCAGGTTGACGGAGGTTGCGCTTGCGCTTGCGCGATTTATGCGTCAGTTGATGGCGCATAAACGCGTGTTTCATTTTGAATTTCCCACTCGCCGTCTTGCGGAAGCGCTTGGCCGCTCCGCGTTTCGTTTTCACCTTTGGCATGATATCCTCGTGACTGGGCAAAAACTACCCCGTGTCCCTCGTACCGGGGATCGATCGCCGGGAATGTCGGTGTGCACTGCCTAACTCTTTGGTGTTAGCACCAACGAGAGCGTTTGCCCCTCTAGCCGGGGCTGCTGCTCGATCGCGGAGATGTCCTTACAATCGACGATGATGCGATCGAGCATGCGCTGGCCCAAATCGACGTGATCCATTTCACGACCCCGAAAGAGCAGACTGACCTTTACCTTATGGCCTTCTTCCAAGAAGCGCCGTGCGTGGCGCATCTTGAATTGATAGTCGTGCTCCTCAGTTTTGGGGCGCATTTTGATTTCTTTGGTCTGGATCACTCGTTGGCGCTTTTTAGCCTCCTGCGACCGCTTGGCCTGCTGGTACTTGTACTTCCCGAAGTCCATAATGCGGCACACCGGGGGCCGTTCATTGGGGGCCACCTCGACCAAGTCGAGGTCCCGATCCCGCGCCAGCGCTAGCGCTTCTTCGATGGGCAGGATACCGAGCTGTTCGCCCTCAGGGCTGATAACCCGAACCTCCCGGACCCGGATCATCTCGTTCACCCGTTGGGTAGTTTGGATCGCTGACTCCTCCTCTTGAGACACCAACAAAATCGACCGGTCGCATGCCGTGCGGATGCTCAGGGTCAAACCTTCCGGTCAATGTCCTCACGTATTCGGGCTAAACACTCGTCGACTGGCATAGGACCGAGGTCGTTGCCGCCACGCAGCCGCACGGCGACCTTCTGGGCGGCGACCTCCCGATCGCCCACCACCAGCACATACGGAATTTTCTCCGTTTGTGCTTCGCGGATCTTATACGAAATCTTCTCGTTGCGCAGGTCGGCCTCGGCGCGGATGCCGGCCATCTGCAGCCGGTCGCAGACCTGGGCGGCGTAATCCCGCTGGCGGTCGGTGATGGTCATCACGCGAGCTTGCACCGGCGCCAGCCAGAGGGGGAACGCTCCGGCGTAGTGCTCGATGAGGATGCCGAAGAAGCGTTCGACACTACCCAGAACGGCGCGATGGATCATCACGGTGCGATGACGCTGACCATCTTCACCCATATAGGTCAGGTCAAAGCGCTCGGGCAACTGGAAGTCGAGCTGGATCGTCGGCACCTGCCATTCGCGCCCAATGGCGTCGACCAGCTTGACATCGATCTTTGGCCCATAGAAACTGGCCTCCCCGACCGCCTTTTTGTAGGGCAGATCCATGCGCTGCAAGGTGGTCTCCAAGGCCCTTTCGGCCTGATCCCATACCGCGTCGCTGCCGATGTACTTCGCCCGATCCTGGGGATCGCGCAGCGAGAGGTCGATCTTGTAGTGCTCAAAGCCGAAGCAGCGCATCATGTAAAACACCAGATCCAAGACCCCCTCGACTTCGTCCTTGATCTGATCGGCCCGGCAGAAGATATGGGCGTCATCCTGGGTCAGGCCGCGCACCCGCAGCAGGCCATGCAACACGCCACCGCGCTCGTAGCGGTAGACCGTGCCGAGTTCGAACAAGCGCACCGGCAATTCGCGGTAGCTGCGCAGCTTCGACTGGTACACCTGGATATGGAAGGGGCAATTCATCGGCTTGACCAGATAATCCTGCCCCTCCATGTCCATGGCCGCGAACATGTTCTCCTTGTACCACCCGAGATGGCCGCTGGTCTCCCAGAGCTGCACGCGGCCGACATGCGGGGTATAGACGAACTGATAACCGCGTCGCAGATGCTCCTCGCGCCAGAACGACTCGACCACGTGCCGAATCATCGCCCCCTTCGGGTGCCAGAGCACCAGACCCGGCCCGACCATGTCGTTGATCGAGAACAGGTCCAGCTGCCGACCCAGGACCCGATGATCGCGTTTACGGGCCTCCTCCTGTTTGTGCAGATATTGCTGCAGCAGCTCCTGCGATGGCCAGGAGGTGCCGTAGATACGCTGCAGCATCTGGTTATGTTCATCGCCCCGCCAATATGCCCCCGCCACCTTCAGCAGCTTGATGGCTTTGATGCGACCGGTCGACGGCACATGGGGACCGACGCACAGATCGATGAAGTCCCCTTGTTGATAGCAACTGAAGGTATCCCCCTCGAATTCGTCGAGGAGTTCGACCTTATAATCTTCGCCGCGTTGCTGGAAATATTCCCGCACCTGGGCACGCGGCCATTCGTAGCGCTGCACCTCATAGTCGGCGGCGATGATCTCGCGCATCTTCGCTTCGATGCGCTCCAGATCCTCAGGCGTAAACGGTTGGTCACGGTCGAAGTCGTAGTAAAACCCATCCTCGATGGCCGGACCGATGGTGATCTTGGTCTCGGGGTAGAGGGCTTTCACCGCCTGCGCCATGATGTGGGTCGTACTATGATGGTAGATCTTCTGTCCTTCAGGGTCATCCCAAAGGATGGGTTCGACCTTGGCGTCATCGGTCAAAGGACGACTGAGATCGACGGCTTGGCCGTTCACACGGGCGGCGATGAGATCATCCGGCACCTGACGCTCCGGTCCGCAGAGCACGTCAACCACCGGTGTCCCCGCGGGGACCTGGCGTTGAGAGCCGTCGGGAAGCGCGACCGTGACATAGCGCTCAGGCATAGAGGGCATAGAGAGTAATCCTTCCTTACGTGTCGATGCCTGCGGCTAGAGCGTGAGAGTGCAGGATTATTCATCGCTTAGCGACGGGAACTGGTAGGCACGGGCGGTTTCGAACCGCCGACCTCTTGCGCGTCAAGCAAGCGCTCTCCCACTGAGCTACGTGCCTACTGTCCCAAGTGGATGGCCATGGTACCCACTGCGTCAAGCCATGTCAAGCGAAGTTTTCAGGAGCGCTGATACGGGATTTACGAGCTCTTCGTCGACTCGAACAGCTTGCGGGGACCACGCGCTGTGATGACGTCATCGACGAGGCCGTATTCTTTGGCTTGCTCGCCCGACATGAAAAAGTCCCGATCGGTATCACGCTTGATGCGCTCGATGTCTTGACCAGTGTGTTTAGCCATGATCTGATCGAGGTTTTCTTTCATGCGCAGGATTTCACGGGCTTGGATATCGATATCGGTCGCTTGCCCCTGGAAACCACCGGCCGGCTGATGGATCATGATGCGCGCGTGCGGCAGGCTGTAACGTTTACCCTTCGCCCCGGCCGTCAGCAACAGGGCTCCCATACTGGCGGCCTGACCGATGCAGATGGTCGACACATCGGGGCGAATATACTGCATCGTGTCGTAGATCGCCAGCCCTGAAGTGACATACCCGCCTGGGCTATTGATGTAGATGTAAATGTCCTGCTCCGGATCTTCCGCTTCCAGAAACAACATCTGGGCGATCATGAGGTTGGCCACATGATCGTCGATCGGCGTCCCGAGGAAGATGATCCGGTCTTTCAGAAGCCGTGAATAGATATCGTAGGCACGCTCGCCACGATTGGTTTGTTCGATGACCATCGGTACTAATACCATCGTTGCCAATTCCTCCGACACTACGTCGATGTTGAAGGTGAGGACGTCGAGGGCTCGGGCTCTGGCGGTTTCAGCACTTCGCTGACGGTGCAGCGCCCGACCACAAAATCCAAGACCTTGTCCGCCAAGATATTGCGCCGGATCGATTCGATGGCCCCCGCTTGTTCCATCTGCCGTCGAATATACTCGACACGCTGTTCCGTGCGCTCAGCCACACGCTTCAGGTCGGCCTCGACATCGCTCTCATCCACGGTAAGACCTTCGCGCTTGGCGATCTCTTCGATGAGCAGCTCGCGTTTGATCCGAGCGATAGCGCGGTCGCGCAGCTGCTGGCGCACCTCATCGCTTAGCGGCACCGGCGCTTCATCATTGGTTTGCGGGCGCAGTTGGCGCTGCACATCTTCGATGATGGCGTTGGTCTCGGCCTCGACCATGCCCGGGGGGAGCTCGAACGGGTTGGCCTCGATGAGGTGGGTGACCACGGCCTCATGCAAGCTGCGACGAGCCTCGCGCTCTGCCGACGCCTCCAGATTGCTGCGGATCTTGGCTTTGAGTTCGTCGAGTGAGTCCACGTTGCCGGCCTCCTTGGCGAACTCATCGCTGAGCTCGGGGAGGACGCGCTCCTTGATCTCGTTGACCGTGACGTGGAAGACCACCTCCTGGCCGGCCAGCGTCCGGTTTTGATAACTCTGCGGAAATTGTACCGGAATCTGACGCGCCTCGCCGCGGTGCATGCCGATCAGGCCCTGCTCGATGCTCTCCATGATGGTCTTCGACCCCACGACCACGGCGTAATTTTCCGTCCTGCTCCCCTGCACTGGCTGACCGTTGCGAAATCCTTCGAAGCTGATCAGGACATAATCGCCATCGCGCACCGGCCGATCTTCCTCGATCGACACCAAACTGATGTGGCGATGTTGCAGCTCCTGCAACTCGCGGTCGACGTCAGCGTCAGTGATCTGGCGAATCTCTTTGGTGAGCTCCCAGCCGCCGTAGGTCTGCAACGCGATATCGGGCAGCACTTCTACGGTAGCGGTGAACCGCAGAGCCTTCTGCTCATCGAGGTTGATGTCGTCGAGTTTGGGCTGGCCAACCGCCCGTAAACCTTGATCTTTGACCGCTTGCTCGAAAGAGCTGGGGATGAGTTTCTGTAGAACCTCGTCCTCGACGCTACTGCGGTGATAACGCTCGAGCACTGGACGTGGCACTTTACCCTTGCGAAAACCGCGGATGACCACGCGCTTCGCCAGCTCACGGTAGGCTTGATCCAATTCCTTTTTCACATTTTCCGGCGCGATCTCGATCTCCAGACGCCGCGCGCAAGAGTTCAGCTCGTGAACCTCGACTTTCATGCCCTCACTCCTTCACCTGCTCCCGCCAGGTGCTCACCATGTGTCCCCCTGTCGTGCGGCTGACGTCCTATGCGTGAACTGGATCAAGCGCCACGTGTCTGCCGGAGCGATGATGCAGTGCGAGAGGGGGGATTCGAACCCCCACGGTTGCCCACCAGATCCTAAGTCTGGCGCGTCTGCCAATTCCGCCACCCTCGCTCCACGCTCCATCACCCGTCCCGAGCCCGATCGTGAACCACTATGAGATACCGTAGGATTTCAAACCGTGTGGAGGGAAATGAGCCGCGAAGGAGTCGAACCTTCAACCCACGGATTAAGAGTCCGTTGCTCTGCCAATTGAGCTAGCGGCCCACTCCTGCATGATCAATGGCTCAGACGGAGGATTCAGCGTCGCCCGTGTCTATGGCGTCTATATCCGCACCCACTGGACGGATAGTCCCGTATCAATCATGCTGGTCGATCCTGCTAAGCGCGCTGGCCTACGGCCGTCAACCTCTGCCCTGTCATAGCCCTACTGCGAAAGCAGCCAATCCCTCCCCCATTTGGCGTTGGTCGCGACTGTCTCATGCCACGCATGCAAGACCATGTTCGCGACGCCCGCCCGTCGGCATGCCGTCTAATGATGCTAGGGCGATAGTGCAAGTCCGATAGCGGGGACCAGCTGTTCGGAGTTGGCCTGCCAGGCTTCCGGCATAGCTGGGTTGGCGCACCTATACGGACAACCGACGTATCTTGTAGCAGTTTTACGCGTCGTTGTCAATGCTCCCATTGCCTTACTTGGTCAGCGCCGGGCGGTCAAATTGGCGGTGGCGAGCCCCATCGGGCCCATCACAATCGCGCACCATAGAGGTCGCCGTAGAGGAGACCGGCAGACTGGGGACGCCATGCCTCTATGCGCGTCTGGCATTGACTTCCCCTAGGGCTCATGCTATACCAGCCCGTAAGGCCCCATCTGCCGCAGCGGCCGCCAATATGGCGTGGAATGCCAGCCAGCATGGAGGACACCGCTATTTCTCTTCATATCCGTGCAAGCATCGCTTGGACCGACCTGCTGCCGCCCTTTCATCTTTTGCGCCATATCGCTACCGACGACGTACTCGGCCGCGAGATCTTCGGCTATGCTCCTAGCGATCAAGCCCGTCAGCTCCAGGAGGTACGTCAGCGTTACCGCACCCGACGTGACGATCTTGTCGCTGTGCTCCGTCGCTTGCACGCCCGCCTCGGAGCATCGGCAGCCACCCTGCACAACCTTGACCGTTTGAGCCAGCCCCACACCTTCGTCGTCATCGGCGGGCAGCAGCCCGGCTTGTTGACTGGCCCCTTATACACCCTCTACAAAGCGATCAGCATCATCCGACTGGCCGAGGAATTGGGACGCCAATTCCCTTATGATTTCGTGCCGCTGTTCTGGAGTGCCACCGACGACCATGACTGGGCGGAAGTCGATCATGTCTATCTGTTCGATGGCAACCACCAACTGCATCGTGTCGAATATCCCCGCGATCCACGCTACGAGGGATGGTCGGTCGGGGACGTGCCGCTCGATCACGGGGCGCTCCACGTCATCGAGCGCCTGGCGGAGGTCCTACACGGTCAAGGGTTTGTCGAGGACGTCACCGCGTTACTTCTGGAAACGGCCGAGGTTAGCCCCACCTTTGGCGAATGGTTCTGCCGCCTGATGCTCATCCTGTTCCATCGCCATGGCTTGATCGTCGTCGATCCACGCCTGCCCGAGCTGAAGCAGTTGGCGATTCCCCTCTTCGAACAAGCGCTTGAGGACCCGCTGCTGCCGACGCAGCTCGCCAATGAGACGGGCGATGAGCTAGAGGCGCGCGGCTTCCGACGTCAACTGCACAAAGACGCGGTGCTGTGTGGATTTTTCCTGCAAGAAGACGGCCGTCGAGAAGCGGTGCGCTATGGCAGAGGCGGCTTTCGCGTGGGGGCGCGGACATACACCAAAGCCGAACTCAAGGCCATCCTGTACGACAGCCCGGAACGCTTTAGTCCCAACGCTTTGCTGCGTCCTGTGATGTCCGAGTACCTCTTTCCCACGGCCGCCTTCGTCGGCGGCGCCGGCGAGCTGAGCTATTTCGCGCAAACGCGCCGTATTTATCAACATTTCGACGTCTCCGGGCCAGTGCCCTATCTGCGGTTGGGGGCCGCGATGGTCGATGCGCCGATCGCTCGCATCCTCGACAAATACCAGCTCGCGCCCCTCAGCCTGCGCGATCCCGATCAAGCGTTGGCCGAGTGGATTCGGGCTCGCGCTGACATCGCCTCGCCAGCGCTTTGGCAACGCCTGCGCGAGGAGGTTTATCGGCCGTTCGTCGGCCTGAAGGAGGCAGTGCGCGCCATCGATCCCACCTTGGAGACGTCGCTCGAAGGTACTCTCAACTATATGCTATTCCGCATAGGCAAGTTCGAGAAAAAGTTGATCCGGCATCTGAAGAAGGCCGAGCATATCACGGCGAGGCACATGCGCCGGGCGGCCCAGGTATTGTACCCTGGCCAGGGACTTCAAGAACGGACGCTGAACGGCATGTCTTGGCTGAGCCGTTATGGCATGGAGCTAGTTGACGAGCTGGTGGAGGCCGTCCCAGCCAGCCACGGCAAGCACTTTATCGTGGAGTTGTCATGAAAATCGGCATCGTCTGTTACCCGACGTTTGGAGGCAGCGGCGTAGTAGCGACCGAACTCGGGCATCAACTCTGCCGAGCCGGACATGAGGTGCATTTTATCTGCTATAACCAGCCAGCGCGGCTGACGCACCGCTGTCCATCGGCCATTCAGTTCCACTTGGTGGATGTAGTCTCCTATCCGCTGTTCGAATTCCCGCCCTATACCTTGGCACTCGCGTCGAAGATCTACGAGGTCATCGACCACCACGGGTTGGATCTCGTGCATGCCCATTACGCCATCCCCCATTCCACGGCGGCCTATCTGGCGCAGCAGATGGCAGGGCAACGCCCGATCAAGATCATCACCACGCTGCATGGGACCGACATCATCCTCATCGGCATCGACCCTTCGTATCGCCGCGTCACACGCTTCAGCATCGAACAAAGCAATGGCGTCACGGCGGTGTCGCGCTATCTCGCCGATCTCACCCAGCAGGAATTCACGCTGTCGAAGCCCGTCGAGGTCATCCCGAACTTCGTCGATCCCTATGTGTTTCGGCGCCGTCCTAACCCGTTGTTCCGGCAGCAATTCGCCGAACCCAATGAGAAAATCGTCTGCCATATCTCCAACTTCCGCGGCCTCAAGCGTGTGCCCCTGATCATCGAGATGTTTCGGGAGATGGCGCGGGAAGTGCCCGCCAAGCTCGTGTTGGTCGGCAACGGCCCGGATTACCAACGCTGCGTCGATCTCGTCCGGCGTGAGGGCTTGATCCACAAGGTTTCCTTCCTGGATTTCGTCACCGATGTCGCCAGTGTGCTGTCGATCGCCGACCTCTTTCTGCTGCCCTCGGAGATGGAGTCGTTTGGGCTGGCGGCTATCGAAGCCTTGAGTTGCGAGGTGCCGGTCATCGCCTCGCGCGTCGGCGGGCTGCCAGAAGCGGTCCTCGACGGCGAGTGCGGCTACCTGCTGGAGCCGCACGATATCGACGGCATGATCGCGGCCGGGATTAAGCTGTTAGCCGATGACGAGCGGCGGCGGCAGATGGGACGGGAAGGGCGACGATGGGTGATGACGCGCTTTCATGTCGCCAACATCGTCAAACGCTACGAAGAGTATTATCGTTATGTGCTGGAATACACCTGAGGCGGCGGGCCTGCGGCTTTTACAGCGTCATTGGCCCAGGCGCTAGGTCGAAGCCGAAGCGACGTGGACAGCGGCGAGATGGGGTGGAGGATTCGAGGAGGGCCCAGGCATCCCGGTAACTGGTGCCGCCATGTCCTCGAATCCTGCGGGGCGGCGGTTATTTGCGCTTGCGTCGCTCGATCCGGGTGCGAGCGCGCAGCTTTTTGTACTTGTGCTTGCGGATCTTCTTCCGCCGCTTCTTGACAACGCTGCTCATAGATCTCCTTCCTTTAGGGCTTGTTGCTGAGACGTCGCGCGTCGGCGGCTTGCTCCTGGGCTGCTTGAGCCTCTTGAGCCTGCCCCATACGGTGATACATCTCCGCCCGAAGCTGATACCGCTGCGCCAACTCCTCATGCGCTGTCGGCGGAGTCAAGGCGATCGCCTCGTCCAGGGAAGCAAGGGCCTGGTCGTACTTTCCCTGGCGCATCCAAATCACCGCTTGGGTGTCCAGGTACCAGTACCGTGGGGAGGGGTTAAGCGCCAGAGCCTGTTGGATTAGACTCTCTGCCTCGTCCAAACTCCTATGTGTCGAGAGGTAGACCCAGCAGAGATTGTTGTATATTTGAGCCTGCTGCGGATTTAAAGTCAAGATCTTTTTGTAGATCGCTTCCGCTTGCGCATATTCCCGGCGCACGTAGTGTAAATCACCCAGTGCGATCCAGGCGGGGAGATAGCCGGGATGCATGTGCACAGCCTGTTGATAGGCCTGCAGCGCCTGTGCCTGTTCGCCGCGAGCTTGGTAGACCTGACCTGCGTGGACGAGTTCTTGAGCCGCCAAGCGCTCCGACCACAAGGCAGGCACTGGCTGACGGCTGCAGGCCAGCAGGCAGAGCAAGAGCATAGAACAGAGCCACCGCGACCATCGCATAACGGGTACCTTCCTGCAGTAGGATCGTTTGCAGGTCATCAGAGTGAGCACGCTGATGCTCGACCTCCGTCAACGCGACGACGATGTGTTCCTGCCTGTAATCGTACAGCCTCGAGCCGCGCGCAATGCCGTGGCTGGTTTGCACGGCAGCGCCCTTAAAATCCAGCTCACCGCGCCACCGGTGGAAGGCGCCGCGAACGACGCCTGTCTCCGCTTCCTCGCTGGCGTCTTGGGTGTGAGCCGTACACAGCTCGCCATCGTCAAAGGCGAAAAGACTCGCCACAAACTCATCCGCATCGCACCTGCCTCGATCGCGGCGGTACGCGCCCGTCTGCAAGGTCTGTTGCCGGGGGCGATGCTCTGACGCCGCGCTACTTAATGGCGCCTTCCTCCCTGAGCGCAGCGATCTGGGCGTTTGAGTAGCCAAGTCCGCTGAGGATCTCCTCAGTATGCGTGCCCAGCGGTGCCGCCAGGAAGCGGATCTGGCCGGGTGTGTCGGAAAGCTTCACCGAGATACCCACCTGCTTCACCTTGCCCGCCTCGGGGTGCTCTATTTCGACGATCATGTCGCGCGCCCGCAGGTGCGGGTCATGCTCGGTCTCATCGAGATCATAGACCTTGGCGACGCAGATATCGTGCTGCCTCAGAATCTCAAACCATTCATCGCGCGTCTTGGTTTTAAAAATGGCGCGAAACGCCTGTCTGATCTCCTCGCGCCTGTCGCCTTCGGCGAACTCGTCCGGCAGAAAATCCTCGCGACCCAATGCCTTGCACAGGTTGGCGTAGAACCAGGGTTCGATGGAGCCGATACTGAGCCATTTGCCATCCTTGGTTTTGTAGATATTGTAATAAGGCGCTGCCCCATCGAGCATGCCTTCCCCCCGCCTCGGCACCAGACCGGAGGCGAAATAGGTCGAAAGATGCGAGACCAGCAGGGAGTAGACGCCGTCGGTCATGGCGATATCGACGAACTGGCCGCGTCCGGTGCGCTGCCGCGCCATCAGGGCGGCCAGGATGCCGATCGCGCCGTGCATGCCTCCACCGGCGAAGTCGGCGATGATGTTATGGGGAATGACCGGCGGGCCGCCGGCCGGCCCGATCATGCCGAGGCAACCGGCCGTGGCGATGTAATTGATATCGTGGCCCACCAGGTCCCTATAGGGGCCGGTCTGGCCGTAGCCGGTGATGGCACAGTAGATCAGGCGGGGATTGCGCTGGCTCAGGGTGTCGTAATCGATCCCCAGCCGTTTGGCCACGCCGGGTCGAAACTCTTCCACCACCACATCAGCGCGGTCCGCGAGCTGGTAGAAGATCTGGCGCGCTTCGTCGTGCTTGAGATTGAGTCCGATGGTCTTCTTATTGCGGTTGAGGGCCCAATGCGGCGAGTGACGCTCGACGCCGTACCGGGGCGGCGGGGTTGTCGACAGCCCGGCCGCTTGCACGGCACGCCTCCCGGTCGGGGGGCCGGGCTCCTCGACCTTGATCACTTCGGCGCCGAGGTCGGCGAGGATCATCGTGCAGTAGGGACCCGGAGCAAGCCGGGTGAGGTCGAGTACGGTGATGCCTTCGAGCGGCATGGTCATCGTCGGTGATCTCCTTTGGACGGCATGGAGGAACGCTGAGTGGCCATGGCGGGCAGGTACACCTGCTCGTCGCCCTATCTTTGGGCAAAATGCGACGGCCTGTCAAGTCAGAGCGCCCTTGCGTTGCCGCCGTCGCTGCTTTAAGATAGCGCCGATTTACCGCCTCACGCCGGAGGTGCTGGCCTAGCTGGCTCCAAAGACGATATGCAAAAGGAATGATCGGATGCGTTTTGGGTTCGCAGTCGGCCTCATCGGCTGCCTAACGATTGCTTTGGCGTCGCCTACATGGTCAGCGGCATCGGTGTCGACGCACCCTTTCGGTCGCTATGAGATCTTGCTCCAAGAGGGCACGCCGGTGGGGTTGGGCGAATTGCTGGGGCTGGTGCGTCGGCAGACAGGGCTTCCGGAGTACCCGCTGATGTTGAGCGCCAGCCAGCAGCTGTTGGCATTGCATCTGCTCGGTCCCGGCAACCATCCGTACCGTCTGACCGCCACGAAATTGGTCCGGCCTAGTGTATGGCGGGCGCGACCGGCGCGTTTCATCGTCGAGCGCTCGGTGCGGGAGGGCGAAACCGTAGCCATCCACGTGCGCCATGCCAGCCTGCCGGCATCCGCCCGCTTGACCATCGATCTGCAAAAATTGACGCGGCTGCTGGAAGGCGAACGCTGAACCTCTGCCCTGATGGAGAAGCCTATGAAATTCGGTCTATTGGTCTCAAAACAACATCCGCCCGGCGTCTCAATGGTCGAGCGCTTCCGCGAACACATCGAGCAGGTGCGGGCGGCGCGCCAGGCCGGATTCGACCTCATCGTTATGGGGCAGCACTATCTGTCGACGCCGTTTCAGGAGATCCAGACCCTGCCGTCCCTGGCGCGGCTGGCGGCCGAGGCTGGCACGATGCGAGTTGGGGCCACGGTGTTGCTGCTGCCCCTGCTGAATCCGGTGGACGTGGCCGAACAGGTGGCCACCATGGACGTCATCTGCGAGGGCCGCTTTATCTGCGGCCTCGGGCTGGGCTATCGCGATGAGGAGTACGAAGCCTTCGGCGTGCGGCGCCAGGAGCGGGTGGCGCGTTTTCAGGAAGGCTTGCAGGTTGTCAAACGGCTGTGGACCGAGGAGGAGGTCACCCATCGCGGCCGCTTCTTGCAACTCACCAAGGCGCGCATGGCGTTGAAGCCTGTGCAGAAACCGCACCCGCCGATCTGGTTTGCGGCCAACAACGACAGCGCCGTGGAACGCGCCGCACGCCTGGCCGATGCCTGGGTCATCAATCCCCACGCCAAGCTGGCCGTCCTGGAGCATCAGATGGGACTCTACCGCAAAGCGCTCCAGGAGGCGGGCAAACCTTTCCCGGCCGAATTGCCGATGATCAAAGAGTTGTATGTGGCGCCGGATCGCCGGGCCGCCATCGCCGAATGCCGCCCCTTCCTGGAGGCCAAGTACCAGGCCTATGCCTCTTGGGGGCAAGATAAAGCGCTTCCACAGGAGGACAGCTTCGACTTGGCCTTTGAAGAGTTGGTGCGAGACCGCTTCATCATCGGCGATCCGGAGGACTGTCGGCGCGAGTTGCGGCGCTATGCCGACGCGCTCGGAGTCAATTGCTTCATCTTCCGCATCCAATGGCCGGGGATGGAGCAAGCCAAGGTGTTGCGGACGATCGACCTCCTGGCCGAACACGTTATCCCCGACTTTGAGTCATGAGTGCTGAGGACTGAGGCTTCGTCGTCTTCTTCCGACTCAGTCTTCGTGGCTCAGTCCTAAATCAGTCCTCGCGGAGGACACCTCATGCCTGGGAAGTATTTCGAGGAATTCACCGTCGGCGAGGTTTTTCAGCATCAACCGGGTCGCACGATCACCGAGATGGACAACGTCCTCTTCACGTGCCTGACGATGAATCCCCAGCCGTTGCATCTGGACGAGGAGTTCGCCAAGACCACGGAATTCGGCCAGCGGCTCGTCAACAGCATTCTGACGCTGGGCATCATGGTGGGGCTATCGGTGGGGGATACCACGCTCGGCACTACCGTGGCTAACCTCGGCTTCGACAGGACCGAGTTCCCGAAGCCGGTATTCCATGGAGATACCATCTATGCCGAGACCGAAGTCGTGGAAAAACGGGAGTCGCGGTCGCGGCAGGACGCTGGCATCGTCTTCTTCGAGCACCGCGCCAAGAATCAACGCGGCGAGGTCGTCGCCCGCTGTCGCCGCGCAGCACTGATGCGGAAACGGGGATCGCGTTAGCTGTGCAGTTCGATGACGTCGCCATCTTGGACGACGTAGTCGCGGGTGACGCGCTGGCCATCGAACTTATCGACGCCCCAGATCTTGGCGAACTTCAGGCCGGCGGCGATGTCCTTGTGCACCGACTCGGCGACATCCAGCACGGTGGCGCCCTGCTTGAGCACGAACGGTGCATCGAATGCGGGCTTTTTGCCGGGCGATTTGGTGTAGACGCGCACGACGCCGAGGCCATCGTAGAGAGCGCGTCGCAAGGCTTCGAGATTACTGCCCGAAGCGGCGGAGACCGTCAAGATGGGCAGCTCAGCGCCGTAGAACTCAGCCAGCAGGGCGGCGCGCTCTTTGGCGCCCTCAAGGTCTTCCTTATTGCCGACCAACAAGGCCCGCTTCTCGGCGAGCGCTTCCTCAGGGCTCCACGCCGCCACCCCTCCCACCAGGCGAATCTTGTGCTCCGCCAGCTGGCTCTTCACGCGCTCGACTTGGTCGAGTACGTCATCGTCGCCGAGATCGACCACCACCAGAACCAGATCGGCGTTGCGGATGAGCGCAAACACCCAACCCTCGGTCCATGCGGTTGCGAGCGGCGGTAGATCCACCAATTGAATTTTGATATTTTCGAACTCCATCATGCCGGGCAGGGGCTTACGAGTGGTGAACGGATAATCGGCGATCTCCGGCTCAGCGTTGGTCAGCATGGCCAGGAGAGAGGATTTGCCGCTGTTCGGGGGCCCGACTAAGACGACTTGTCCGGCGCCTTCGCGCGGCACATGATAGGTAAAGCCGCGTGCCCCTGCTTTGCCCTTCTTCTGGGCTTCCTCGCGGGCCTTGGAGAGCCGACGTTTCAAGTCGGCCTGCATCTTCTCCGTGCCCTTATGTTTGGGGATCAGGGCCAGCATCTCTTCCAGGGCGCTGATTTTCTCGGCGGGGGTTTTGGCTTGGCGAAAGCGTTTCTCAGCGTCTAGATATTGCGGGGTAAGATTCGCAGGCATCGTTACACCCTCCCGACGCGATGCCATATGGAGTGCGGATCTGCTTCGCAACGCTTGCCTTATCTTAGCCATCCCCGGGCGCCAAGTGCAATCGAATTTTCCTGGGGCGGCTTATGTCCCGGCTAGGGGGCACAGTAGGTCCCCTCTCCCGTCGGGAGAGGGTCAGGGTGAGGGCGGCTCCGAGCCCGCTCAGCGCTTTGACTTCCCTCATCCCAGCCCTCTCCCTCTGGGAGAGGGCGCCTTAACCGAGCGCCGATGCCCTGTTTGCTCCTGGTCGGGAAACCATTGGCCTTCGGAACAGGGGAGGAAGCCGGTCTCAACTTGACGCTCACGCCACCACTCGGTATAGTACCGCCCGTTGTCTTACCTGGCCTTGAGGCTTCGGCTCGCTTGGTTTGCGGTCTTAGACTGCTTCCGTCCCACTCCAGGGGAGGTTGGAGGAGCACCGTCGTCATGGCACGACAGCGGCGATTCTTGCAAGGACGGCGTATCGATCCCCGCCCCATCGCCGGGGCCGATACTGTCGTGGACCTCATCGACAATGCATTTCTCGCGTACAATGCCGCGCGCTTACGAGAAGCCTGCCGTCTGTTCACCGAGAAGATGCTGGCGCCGGAGGTGACGGTCGGGGTGAGCCTGACAGGGGCGCTGACGCCCGCTGGGCTCGGCATCTCGGCCCTCATTCCGCTGATCGAGCATGGCTTCATCGATTGGATCGTCTCCACGGGAGCCAACCTTTACCACGACACCCACTTCGCCATCGGGCTTTCGCTGCACCAGGGCGATCCGCACATCGACGACGTGATCCTGCGTCAAGAAGGCGTCGTGCGTATCTACGATATCTTCTTCGAGTACGACGTCTTGCTGTCCACCGATGCGTTCTTTCGACAAATCATCGCCAGCCCCGAGTTCCAGCACGAGATGAGCAGCGCCGAGTTTCATCACCGCTGCGGCAAGTACATCCGCGAGCGCGAGCGTGTGCTCGGCGTCGGCAAGAAATCGCTGCTCGGCGCTGCCTATGAGCACGGCGTGCCGATCTACACGTCGTCGCCGGGGGACAGCTCGATCGGCATGAACATCGCAGCCATGGCCCTCCAAGGCAATCAGCTCAAGATCGACGTGTCGCGCGACGTCAACGAAACCGCCGCCATCGTCTTGGACGCCAAACGTCGGGGTGGTAAATCCGCGGTCTTCATCCTCGGCGGTGGCTCCCCGAAGAATTTCATGCTGCAGACCGAACCGCAGATTCAAGAGGTGCTCGGCATCGAAGAGAAGGGCCACGACTATTTTCTGCAGATCACCGATGCCCGCCCCGATACCGGCGGGCTCTCAGGCGCCACGCCTGGCGAGGCGGTCAGCTGGGGGAAGGTCGATCCCGATCGTCTGCCGGATGCGGTGGTGTGCTACGTCGATTCCACCATCGCCCTGCCCCTCATCACAGCCTACGCCCTGGCGAAGCAGCCTCCCCGTCCCCTCAAACGGCTATACGACCGGCGACAAGCCTTGATCGTTGCCCTGCAGGCTGAACACGTGAAAGCACACCCCCACCACACCGCCTAAGAAGCGGCTCTGGACAGCGTCGTCCTTAAGCGAGCTCACCCGGCCATCGACCAACGGGCCATGCTTGCCGATGACGGCAAGCTCGGATATCGATGGGCCCCACACCCCTCCTGCTACGCCCGGGAGTCTGGTGTGAGGTTATGGCAGCCATCCTTTTCATCGGCTGGCAGGCTTCTCCGTCGCCCAAATGACTGCCATTCTAGGGGGCAAACATCTGAAGCAAGAGCGACTACTTCTTATTGATCTGCGCCTTTTGTAGGCGGCCGCTGTAATCGATGTACAGCGTCTTCCATTCGGTGAAGACGCCTAACACCGCCTGACTGCCCTCACGATGGCCGTTGCTGATCTGCTTGACGCCGCCAAACGGCAGGTGGACCGCGGCGCCGATGGCGGAGAAGTTGACGTAGGTGATGCCGGCCTTTGCGCCGATGCATGGTTAGACCTTATCAGCCAAGAGCCAGCTACAGGTGGCCAGGTCGCAAACCCTCATCAGAACAGCATTGACAACCTCTGAACCGTGATATACGGTAAGCGCGCCATGTCCTCTCTATAGGCCTCAGGTTCAGTACGAGACGGCACCTTTGACCCCCTCTCCCACTGGGAGAGGGTTGGGGTGAGGGCGGTCCCGCAGGCAGAGGGGGACACCCGCTGTGTGCTTTACCTGGCGCCTATGCCTTGGCATGGGAGGAGTTATGAAGGCATGAAGGGAGTCGCCCTGAACGAGTCACGACGCGAAAGGAGGCCGAATATGAAGGGGTGGAGGGTTGCGCCGTATCTGCTCTGGAGTCTAGTGTTTGGCCTCATCCTGGGTCTAACCCCCGTTTTCGCCGGTGAACCACCGAAAGGCACCATCAAACTGTATACGAGCTGGCCGATGCAGGGGGCGATGATCCCGGAGGGCACGGCCATGAAGCGGGCCGTCGACCTGGCGATCGAGCACGCTGGCGGCATGGTCGCAGGGTATAAAATCGAGGTCGTGAACCTCGACGACGCCTCGCCGGTCACCGGCAGTTGGGACGGCACGGTCGAGGCGGAGAACGCCCAAAAAGCCATCGCCGATCCCGACGCCATGGTCTACATCGCCACCTATAACAGCGGCGCCGCCAAAGTCAGCATGCCCATCACCAATAAGGCGGGCATGGCGCAGGTGACGGTCGCCAATACCTACCCTGGCCTCACCAAGCCAGGGAATGCTCCGGGCGAGCCCGGCATCTACCGGCCGACGGGCAAGGTCAACTATTTCCGCGCCCATCCGGCTGACGACATCCAGGGGGCGGCAGCGGCCAAATGGGCCCAATGTCTGGGTTTCAAGCGGGTGTTCATCCTCGACGACCGCCAGCTCTACGGCAAAGGCATCGCCGATGTGTTTGAAAAAACCGCCAAGGAGCTGGGGCTACAGATCGTTGGCCATGAAGGCGTGGAGTCGGTGGACATCGATTTCCGCGCGCTGCTGACCAAGGTCAAGGCAGCCAATCCCGACCTGGTGTATGGGGGCTTCGTCATCGATTCCGGCGGTCCTCAAGTCATCCAGCAGATGAAGGCCCTGGGGCTGTTCGATGCCAAGGTGAAGTTCATGGGGCCGGATGGGCTCTACTCGCCGGCTCTGGTGGAGCAAGCCACGCCCGCCGCGGTCAATAACAATGTCTATGTCACCTTCGCAGGCCTGCCGCCAGATCAATTGCCCACCGAGGTGGGGAAGCGCTTTTACACGGACTTTAAGGCGAAGTACAAGGAGGAACCGATCGGCTGGGCCATGTACGCCTACCAGGCCACCATCGTCACCCTGGACGCCATCAACCGTGCCGGCGTCAAAGACCGCGCCAAGATCATCGAGGCGTTACAGAACACCAAGAATTTCGAGGGCATCACCGGCCGCTTCAGCTTCGATGAGAACGGCGACACCGACCGTACGGACATGGGCGGCTTCCAAGTCAAGGATAACAAATTCCAGTTCGTCGGGCTGATCAGCAAGGATAAGTGTCCTTGATAGAAAAGGCATGAGTTATGAGGACTGAGAGAGCCTACCGCCCATGCACGAGCGGAGGATGGTCATAGCTCAGTCCTCGCTGCTCGGGCCTCAGCACTGTGAGCGACCATGACCGGTACGGAAGTCTTCCTGCAACAAGTGTTCAACGGGCTGACCGTGGGCTCCTACCTAGCGCTCATCGCCCTGGGCTACACGATGGTGTACGGCATCATCGAGCTGATCAATTTCGCCCACGGCGACGTCTATATGATGGGCTTTTTCATCTCGTTGAGCTTCTTGGGGCTCCTGGGAGCGACCTCCACCCTCTCCGGCTTTGCACTTATCTGGGTGATCGCCGTGGTCATGCTGCTGACCATGCTGTGCACCGGCATGATCAATCTGACCATCGATCGCATCGCCTATAAACCTTTGCGCCGAGCACCACGCCTGGCGCCGTTGATCACCGCCGTCGGCGCTTCATTCGTGCTGGCCAACATCGCCCAGAACTGGAAGGGCCCCAGCCAGGTGCTCTATCCCGATATCTTTCCCACCGTCAACATCCTGCGCGACTTCTTGGGGCTTGAGACGCAGATCCTGCTCACGACGAAGGATCTGTTTCTCATGGCGCTTACCGCGCCGCTGATGGTGGCGTTACATCTGTTCATCCGCCACTCGCGGCTTGGCAAGGCCATGCGGGCCACGGCCCAGGACCGCGAGGCCGCGGCCATGATGGGGATCAACGTCGAGCGCATCATCATGCTGACTTTCTTCCTCGGCGGCGCCCTGGCGGGAGCGGCTGGCATGATGTTCGGCATTTATCTCAATACGGGGCGGTATTTGATGGGGTTTGAGGCTGGGCTCAAAGCGTTTACCGCCGCGGTCTTGGGGGGCATCGGGAATATCCCAGGGGCGGTGCTGGGGGGCTATCTCATCGGTTTTCTGTCCGCCTTCAGCGACCAGTATTTGTCGGCGGCGTGGACGCGGGCGTCGGTGTTCCTCATCCTGGTCTTGGTGTTGGTGTTCAGGCCGACGGGGATTCTGGGGGCGCGCACCCCGGACAAGGTCTAAATGGACAGTGCAGGGGAGGCCAGCGGGTGAGCAAGCAGCTGCACCTCCGGTGGATCGGCATCGTCGCGGTGCTTCTGTGCTATCCCTTCCTCGATCGCGCCCTCGGCTTGCAGACGCTGAACGCCGTGACCGACGCCGCCGTCTACGTCGTGCTCGCCCTCGGGCTCAACATCGTCGTCGGCTATGCGGGGCTGCTCGACCTGGGGTATGCCGCCTTCTTCGCCATCGGGGCCTACACCGTCGGCATCTTCACCTGGCCTGGCCACGGCCTGGAGTGGAATTTTTGGCTCGTTCTGTGGATCAGCGTCGCCGTCTGCGCGGTGTTCGGGGTCATCATCGGCTCGCCTACCTTACGCCTGCGCGGGGACTACCTGGCCATCGTCACCCTGGCCTTCGGGGAGATCGTGCCCATCAGCATCCGCAACCTCTGGCACATCGATCTGCGCTTCGGTGACTGGGTGCTCCTGGACAACTTCAACCTCACCAACGGTCCCCAGGGCTTGAATCCCGTGGGGCGTCCGACGATCCTCGGCGTCGATTTCGGCTTCGATCCCCTACCGTGGTATTACTTGATCCTCGCCATCGCCGGCGTGACGGTTTATACCTCGCGCCAGCTCGAACGCTCGCGCCTGGGCCGCGCCTGGATGGCCATTCGCGAAGACGAGACGGCGGCCGCCTGTATGGGCATCAACCCGGTGCGCACCAAGCTCATGGCCTTTGCCTTGGGGGCGGCGTTCTCAGGGTTGGGCGGGGCCTTCTTCGCCGCCAAATTGCAAGCTATCTTCCCCGAGCTCTTTCGCTTTCAGGTATCGATCATGCTCCTCTGCATGGTCATTCTCGGGGGTATGGGCAGCATCACCGGCGTGGTGGTGGGCGGTATGATCATCCTGCTCTTCGATCGGGTGATTTTGGCGCAGTCGACGCAACTGGTGCGTGGTCTGGGCCATCTGTTGGCCGTGCCGGCGCTGCAAAAGGTGGATCTGCAACTCTGGCGCTGGTTCTTCTTCGGCGCGACCCTGATCATCGTCATGCTGCTGCGCCCTGAGGGGCTGTTCCCAAGTTCCCAACGGGCGGCGGAGTTACATGACGAGGACGAAGAGGAAGGCGACAAGGATGGCATTGCTGGAAGCCCGCCAGCTCAGTAAGGCCTTTGGCGGCCTGATCGCGGTCCATGACGTGGACTTTGCCTTAGAGTTGGAGACGATCGCCAGCCTGATCGGCCCCAATGGCGCTGGCAAGACCACGCTGTTCAACATGATCACCGGCCTGTATCCTCCCAGTCACGGCCAGATCTTCTTTGCGGGGCAGGAGATCACCGGACTACGGCCGCATCACATTACCGCCCGAGGCATCGGCCGCACCTTTCAGACCATCCGGCTATTCCAGAACATGACTGCTGAGGAAAACATCCTGGCGGGGATGCATTGCCGTTTGACGGGGACTTGGCTCGGCGCCGTGCTCAAATCGCCCTGGGTGCAACGTGAAGAGCGGGACGCGCGTCAGCGTGCTGCCGACCTCTTGGCCTATGTGGGCCTGCATGGGCGGGGGGGTAGTCTCGCCAAAAGCTTACCGTATGGCGATCAGCGTCGCTTGGAGATCGCCCGCGCCCTGGCGACAGGCCCCAAGCTGCTGCTGCTCGATGAGCCAACGGCGGGAATGAACCCGCAAGAGACCCAAGCGATGATGCGCCTGATCCAACGCCTGCGCGACGAACGCGGCCTGACCATTCTCCTCATCGAGCACGACATGCGCGTGGTGATGGGCATCTCCGAACGTGTCACGGTGTTGGACTACGGTGTGAAGATCGCCGAGGGGCCGCCGGCGGAGATCCAGCAGGATCCACGTGTCATCGAAGCCTACCTCGGGCGCCGGCACGTGGCGATGTGAAGAGGGATGGCATGCTCACCCTGCACGATGTGCACGCCTACTACGGTAACATCCACGCGCTCAAGGGACTCACCCTGGAGGTGGAAAAGGGGGAAATCGTCACCTTGATCGGCGCCAATGGCGCGGGCAAAAGCACCACCATCCGTACCATCACTGGGCTGTTGCATCCCCGGCGCGGCACCATCACCCTGGAAGGGCAGCGCATCGAGCATCTGGCGCCGCATCAGGTTGTTCAGCGCGGCGTGGCCCAGGCTCCGGAGGGGAGGCGTATCTTTCCGCGCCTCACCGTGCGCGAGAACCTCGAAATGGGCGCCTATACCCGCCGCGATACAGCCGCGATTCACAGCGACCTTGAGCATGTTTTCGCCCTCTTCCCGCGCCTCAAAGAGCGGGCCTCCCAGCTCGGCGGGACGCTCTCCGGGGGTGAACAGCAAATGCTGGCCATCGGTCGCGCCCTCATGGCTCGTCCACGACTGCTGCTCCTGGATGAGCCGTCGATGGGGCTGGCGCCGACGATGGTGGAGGTGATCTTTCAGACGATTCGGGAGATCAACCAGCAGGGCACCACCATCCTGCTCGTCGAGCAGAACGCCCTCATGGCCCTGGAGGTGGCGCATCGAGGATATGTCTTACAAACTGGCCGCACGGTGCTGCACGAAACCGCCGCCAACCTCCTCCAGAACGAGATGGTCCGCAAGGTGTACCTGGGGATCGACTAACATCTCGTCGCGTTGACTCCCGCCGCTGGCCATGCTAAAAGAGGGCGAGACGTGGGGCCTGATTCGAGCCCATTTGCGCCAATCAGCATTCCCCGAAAGTTGTTCTCCCATTCGCCCGGTATCCCTCGACCTCTGGTTCATCCGCAATCTGCCGTAGGATGAACAAACGCCTGGGACTAGTCCATCGCGGGGAGACGCTGGCGGGCTGTGTATCGATTCGCTTCAAACATCATATCCGGTAAAGCTGATATCGTTGTGGAAGGAGGATGATGATGGGGCGATACGACCTGATCCATCGTACAAGACGCGATGTCGATCGAAGGACCTTCCTGGCAAGCACGGGGTTGGCGGCCGGCGCGTTCTTCATCCCATGGCCGTTCGTCCGACACGCCGCCGCTCAGGACGCCATCAAGATCGGCACCCTCATCCCGCTGACCGGCGCCCTCGCCGAGTTCGGTCCGAATTTCCGGAAGGCCGCCGACTTGGCCGCCACGCATCTCAATGAGGCGGGGCTCTCGCTGCAGCTTGTGCATGCCGATGATGAAACCGCGGCCATCCCCGCCGTCGCCGCGGCGCGCAAGCTGGTCGATATCGATAAAGTTCCCGCCATCGTCGGCGCCGCCGCCAGCGGCGTGACCATTCCGGTGGCGGAGTCGGTGACGATCCCGAGCAAAGTGGTGCAGATCTCCAATGCCTCGACGTCGCCCCTGATCACCGTGCTGCCCGCCGACAAGGGCCAGGACTTCCTGTTCCGCACCTGTCCATCCGATGCCTTGCAGGGGGTGGTATTAGGCAAATTGGCGGCGGAGTTGAGATACAAAAAAGCGGCCGCCATGTACGTCAACAATCCCTATGGACAGGGCTTGGCCGAGCAATTCCAAAAGTCATTCGAGAAGCGCGGCGGCAAGGTCGTGGCCATGGTACCCCACGACGAAGCCCCGGCGCCGACCTACGTTGCCGAGCTGCGACGGGCAGCCAAGGAGAAACCGGATGTCCTGGCGGCGATCAGCTATCCTGGGCACGCGACGATCTATCTCCGCGAGGCGATCGAGGGCAACTATATCAAAAAGTTCTTGTTTTGCGATGGCACCAAGTCCCTGGAAGTCGTCAAGGCCATCGGCGAGAAAAACGCCGAGGGCATGATGGGCACGGCCCCAGGTTCGGTGTTGACCGACAGCTATAACGTGTTCCTGGCCGAGTATGGCAAGGCGTATGGCGAAGTGCCGCCGCTGCCGTTCATGACCAATATGTATGACGCCGTGGCGGTCATCGGCCTGGCCATCAAGGCGGCCCAGGTTGCTGGCGTGCAGGCGATCAACGGCGTTGCCATTCGCGATCACCTGCGCCGGGTGGCTAATCCGCCAGGCGAGACCATTGGGGCCGGCCCCGCGGTGCTGAAAAAGGCCTTCCAGCTGTTGGAGGAAAAGAAGGATATCAACTACGAAGGCGCCTCGGGCTCGTGCGACTTCGACGACAACGGCGATGTAGTGACGCCCATTGAGGTCTGGCGCTTCACCGGTGGCAAGATCACCACCGTACGGCTGGAGTATGACATTCCGAAGGTATAGGATCGCTGGATTGGGCGGGGGAATGCGGCGCGTCGCCCTGCCGCTTCGGCGACGGCGTCGCCTCTCATTCCAACAATTTCGACACCAGTCGCTCTTCCCCCAGGATGCCCTGCGGCCGCAGTAAGATGATGGCTTCAAGGATCAGCCCGACCAAGAGAAAACGCAGATACGGCGCGCGCGACGCCCAGAACGGCGGCAGGATTTGATCGGTTGCGAAGGTCGAGCCCGTCCAGATACCCCACACCAGAAAGGCGCCGACGATGGCGCCTCGATTATTGCCGCTGCCGCCCAGCATCAGCATCACCCACACGAGAAAGGTGGCGAACAGCGGCGTGAAGGCATCCGGGGAGATCGCCCGCACATAATGCGCATACAAGGCACCTCCCAATCCCATGATGGCGGCGCCGAGCACTAGGGCTTGGAGCTTGAAGGCGAAGACATTCTTGCCGTTCATGGCGGCCGCGGTTTCATCTTCGCGAATGGCCCGTAGCACCCGTCCCCAGGGCGAGCGAATGCCGCGCTCGATGGCCCAATACACCGCTACCACGGCGATCAGCACGATGGCCAGATAGAGGTAATTGTAATGCTGGGGCTCCACCCACGCTCGCAGCGGCTGCGGCAGGCCAGTCAGCCCACGCGGGCCATTGGCCAACCAACGCTCGTTGTTGAAGATTAAGCGGATCGACTCGGCGATGCCGATGGTGGCGATGGCGAGGTAATCTTCGCGCAGCCGTAGGGTAGGGATGCCAACGATCAACGCCAGGACCGCCGATACAACCATGGCGCCGAACAGGCCGAAGGCAAAGGGCAAATTGAGGCCGATGAGTTGCTCGACGTACGTGGCATAGACCCCTTCGGGCATGGGAGTGGTGATCAACGCCGAAGTATAGGCGCCGACGGCGAAGAAGCCGGCGATGCCGATGTTAAAGAGCCCGGTGTACCCCCATTGCACGTTCAAGCCCAGGGCGAAGATGGCGTAGATGCCGCCCATGATAGCTAGGGACACCAGGTAGCTCAGGAGGCCGCTGACATCCATCACGTCGTCCTCCCAAACAGTCCATGTGGCCGCACGAGCAGCAGGATGATGAGGACCACAAACGCCACAGCCGGCTTGTAGGTAGGCAGCAGGAAGGCCGTGGAAACCTGCTGCACGACGCCAAGGATGATACCGCCGACGAGTGCGCCCACCGGGCTGCCGATGCCACCCAGGATGACCGCGGCGAAGAGGGGGAGGAGAAAGCTCCAGCCCATGTCGGGACGCAATTGGGCATCGATGCCGTAGAGTACGCCGGCGGCGGCGGCCAGTGCAGCGCCGAGGACCCAAGTCCAGGCCGTGACGCGTCGGGTATCGATGCCGCAGACCCAAGCGAGTTGGGGGTTATCGGCGGTGGCGCGCATAGCCTTGCCCAAAGTCGTATGCTGCAAGAACAGATAGAGCAGGGCCACCAAGACGAGCGCCAACACCAGGATGAACAGCTGGTCTGGACGCAGCCGTACCTCCAGGGGCAGCTCCCAGGCCGGGCGTAACTCCTGCGTGTAAAACAAAAACTGCGGCCCCCAGACGATATAGATCAGGCTGCGCAGGATAAAGGCCATGCCGAGTGAGGCAATGGCAAGGATGACGGGGGACGATTTGCGGGTACGCAAAGGCTCATAGAGCAGACGGTCGATCAGCAGAGCTAAGCCCGCGGTCACCGCCATGGAGATGACTAGGGCGCCCAACATCCGCCCGCCAAAGGACAACGCGCCCAGCCGCAATTCCGGAATGCCCAGCCACGGCAGCAGCTCGCTATGCAGGAAGAGCACCACGTAGGCCCCGAAGGTCATGAGATCGCCGTGGGCGAAATGGGCGAAACGTAAAATGCCGTAGAGCAGCGTCAGGCCGATGGCGCCCAAGGCGATGATGCTGCCCAAGACGATGCCATAGACGAGGAGCTCAGTCACCGCCGCCCTCCGAGGTACAAGCGGCCGACCTCCTCATCCTCGAGAAGGTGTTGGCCTTGGCCTTCAAAGCGCACCTGACCGCTGGCCATAACGTAGCCGCGATGGGACAGCTTCAGCGCCTGCCGGGCGTTTTGCTCGACCATCAACAGCGCCACGCCGGTGCGGTTGATCTCGATGATCTTCTCCAACACCAGGCCCACCATGCGCGGCGCCAAGCCGGCCGATGGCTCATCGAGCAGCAGCAGCGTGGGATCGAGCATCAGCGCTCGCCCCATAGCCACCATCTGGCGCTCGCCGCCAGAGAGAGCGCCGGCTCGCTGCTTACGCTTGAGCCGCAGGGCGGGGAACAGCGTGAAGATTTCCTCGAGGCGATCGGTATAGGCATCCTCGCGTACAAAGGCCCCCATCTCCAGGTTTTCCTGGACCGTCAGCGACGGAAAGACGTTGTCGACCTGGGGGACATAGGAAATGCCCTGGCGCACTAACAACGGCGGCTTCATCCCCGTGATGTCAGTGTCCTGAAAGCGAATATGTCCCGCGGTGGGGGTCAGCAGCCCGAAAATCGTCTTCAACAGGGTGGATTTGCCGGCGCCGTTGGGGCCGATGAGGGTGACGATCTCGCCGGGCTCGACATGCATGGAGACGTCGTGGAGGATGACCATCTCCCCGTAGCCGGAGCTGACATGGCGTACGTCGAGCAGAGCTGTTGTCATCAACTGCTCCCGAGATACGCCTCCAGGACGCGCGGATCTTTAACGATGTGCGCGAAGGGGCCTTCCGCTAGCGGGCGGCCTTCGCTCAACACGATCACCGGATCGCACAAACGCATCACCAAATCCATATCGTGCTCGATGAGCAAAACGGTGATGCCGCGGTCGCGGGCTAGGTGCAGGATATACGCCGCCAGTTCGTCCATCAGGGTGGGATTGACTCCCGCGCCTGGCTCATCCAATAACAGCAGCTCGGGATCGGCCATCATCGTGCGCGCCAGCTCCAGCAGCTTTTTCTGCCCCCCGGAGAGATGGCGCGCATACTCATCGCGCAAATCCAGCAGGCGCACCATGGCCAGCACCTCCAGCGCCTTATCCCGCAGTTTCACCTCCTGCTGGCGTACCACCGCAGGCCGAAACCATGGGTACCATATGCGCTCGCCGAATTGGCCAGCGGGAACCAACATGAGATTTTCCAGCACGGTCATATCGCCGAACTCGCGCGGGATCTGAAAGGTTCGGCAGATGCGATGGTGAAAAATGCGGTATGGCGGCAGTCCCGTGATATCGAGGCCCTGGAACAACACGCGACCGCTTTCCGGTCTGTAGAAGCCGGTGAGGACGTTGAAGAGCGTCGTTTTACCGGCGCCGTTGGGGCCGATCAGACCGGTAATGGTCCCACGCCGCACCTGGAAAGAACAACGGTTCAGGGCGACCAAGCCGCCGAAGGCCTTGGTTAATTCCTGGACTTCGAGGATCGCCGTCATACGTTAACCACAAGGACTGAGCGCTGAGGACTGAGGACTGAGCCGGCAATGCTCCCCATCTACTTAGTCCTGAGTCCTCAGCACTCAGCACTGTCTTTTACGGGATGATCGATGCCCGAATTACCGCCCCCGCCTCCGCCTGCTGGAACGCTTCGTTGATGGCCGACAACGGGAAGGTGTGAGAGATCAGCTTCGCGAATGGGTATTGATGCCGATTACGCCGCATGAAATCCAGGGCCTGCGGGATCACCCACGGCTCATATGTCGCCAGGGCCACGATGGTGATGCGGCCGAAGACGATGCGCCCCGCCTCCAGCGGCGCGATCTGCTTCGGGTTGATGCTGCCCATGATGAGGTAGTGCCCGCCATTTTTGAGCATGCGAATGCCTTCGGGGATGACCGCCGGCGCGCCCACGACTTCGACGCATACATCGGCGCCCCAACCGTTGGTCAGCTCCCGCACGCGCCGCACCCGTTTCTCCTCCGTGTCGAAGGTGCCGAGGTCGATCACATGATCGGCGCCGAATGCCGTGGCCATCTGCAGGCGCGACTCGAAGCGATCGATGACGATGATCTTCGCAGCGCCCATGTCGCGCGCCACGGCGGTGGCGTAAATGCCCAGGCCCCCGGCGCCCTGGATGACGATCGACTGCCCGATGCGCAGGCCAATGCGCTGCAGTCCATAGGTGACCTGCGCCAGGGCGCAATTGACCGGTGCGACCATCTCATCCGACAAGTCGTCGGGCACCTTGAAGACGTAGTGCCCGGGCCGCAGATAATAATATTCGGCGTAGGCCCCCATGGAGATCATCACCTCGCCCATCTGATAGGGCCCCCGCATCATGTTGACGCAGGCGGAGCGATAGCCCTCGAGGCAAGCATAGCAGCGGCCGCAAAAGTAGAAGTAGAGATACGTGACGCGGTCGCCGACCGCCAGAGGTTGTCCCTGGGAATCCGTCCGAATATCACGGCCGAGTTCCGCCACGCGGCCGACCATTTCATGTCCGATGATGTGGTCCCCGGGGCGCAACGGGGTATCCCCCCGCCAGATATGCAGGTCAGAGCCGCAAATATTCGCCCGTGTCACCCGCACGAGCATGCCGTCCGGTTCAACCTCTGGCAAGGCGACGTCGCGAATCTCCAGAGGCGCGCGGGGTCTACTGAAAATAGCGGCTTTCCCAAGCATGTTCCGAGCTCCCCGAGTCAACCGGCATGCCTCCCCCATCTCATCCGTCGCGCTCCTGCCGCGCGCCGCCTTCTAGGGTTGCCTGCGGGTCGTGGCCTCGGAGGAGCGCATCGCAATGGAGCGACCAGCATACTACGATAGTGCCAAACTATATCATAACATCGCCGACGATGGGAAACCCTCGTCGTCTCTCGCGAGCCGTTAGGACTTTTGGGGTGAACACTGTGTACGCCCTGTTTCCGCAGTGACATCCCGGCTGTATCCTCGTTGACACGCCATCGCCGCCTCACTACAATCGGGTCACTGCCTCGGTTATGTAATCCTGCGTCGACTGTGGCGGAGGTCAGTCACATCGCCGTTTGTGTCCCATCGCGCTCACCACCTGAGTTACAGAGGGGGAATGCCATGCGACGACACGTACACTCCTGTCTGGAAATGTGCGCAGGGCTACGCCTTTCACGGCGCCAGTGGATGCATCTGTTCAGCGCAGGAGCTGCCGGCGCGCTCCTCGCCACGAAAGAGGCGCACGCTGGCGCGCTGGAGCGGGTCTTTCCACCGCCGCCGCCAACGGTGAGTCCCATCAAGGGCGTGGTGGATTTTCATGTGCATTCCGCTCCAGATGTCTTCGGCCGCTCTTTGGACGATGACGACGTCGGCGAGTTGGCGGTGCGCAAGGAAATGGGGGCGTTAGTGCTGAAAAACCACGTCTTCGAGACGGCCTCGCGCGCCTACATCCTGCGCAAGCGCTTCCCCGGACTGCAAGTGTTCGGAGGCATCGTGCTCAACGGCTCCGTCGGCGGCTTGAATCCCCAAGCCGTGCAATGGATGAGTCGGATGCAGGGACAATATGGCAAGGTGGTGTGGCTGCCGACCATCGATGCCGACCACCACGTCAAATTCTTCAAGGATGCCCCCGAAGGCATTAAGGTCGTAGAGGGGGGCAAGCCGGTTCCTGCCCTTATGGAGATCATGAAAATTTGCGCTGACAACGATTTGATCCTGCATACCGGCCACTCCTCGGCGGAAGAAGTGTTAATTCTCGCCAACGCCGCCCAACAGGTGGGGCTACGGAAGCTGGTCGTCACCCATGCGCTGTTTTCCGTGGTCGATATGAGCATCGACCAACTCAAACAGGGGGCCCAACTCGGGGCGAAATTCGAATTGGCGTTCCTGGGCACACTGATGGGCCCCACCGCTCACCTGCCCTTCATGACGCACTGGAAACGCGTTTCCGCCGAGGACAATGCGGCGGCGATCAAAGCGGTAGGCGCCCAGCACTTCGTGCTGGGCACCGATCTCGGGCAGACGGGCAATCCCTCCCATCCCGACGGCTATCAGATGTTCGTGCAACAACTCGAGAAGGCCGGCATCGCCAAGCAAGATATCGACCTGATCGGCCGTGTCACATCGCGGCAATTACTGGGGATCGCCAGTTAAGGCTAGACGCGGTTGGAGGCGGGACGGCTGCTCGTGGACGCAGGTTTGAGGCATGGCGTGCATAATGCCTCTCTCTGCGCTTATTTCGCCCAATGGATAGCCACAAAAAGAGGAGGCAGCCGTTGCGAAAGACTTCCCTTGACCGCATTGTCCTCCCCTTGGCTGACAGGGAGAGGTATGGCGACGGCAGGTGCTCCTTCCCCTGTAACACTGCTCGCACTCGCACCCGAACCTTCCATCCTCAAGGGCAGAGTCGCCAGGTCAAGACCCCCTCTTCCTCCGGGAGAAGGTAGGGGTGAGGGAAGTTATACCGGTGAGAGGCATTTGGGACCGCCCTCACCCTCACCCTCTCCCAGGGGAGAGGGGATAATGGGTGCCGCTTACAACTTATCCTGGCGCCTGTGTCCCTGGCGGGAGAGGATACCAATACCGGCGGGAGGCTCAATGCACTTCGCCCACACGCACCTGCTCGAGCACGACGCGCAGATCGGGCACCACCTCCTGCACCCCTGATACCCCCTCGATGACCCGCATTACCTCGCGTTCCATGCCGAACCCCGGTATGGCCCCCCAAATGTACACCATGCCCTGCTTGGCCAGAACGTTGAGGTGCACGGTACGGGTTTCAGGATCGACCGCTAACGCTGCTTCAATGCGGGCCCTGAGCGTTAAATCCTGCAGGGCTTGCTCGGAGGCCGGCGTTGGCTGGAACTCCGGCCGGTTGGCCCACTCCACGACCCGCTCAACGGCTGCCTCCAGTGGGATTTTCCCCAGATTCAGCAACAAGTCATAGCGTCGGGGATCTTGCCAATCGACCGCGAAGAACTCCTGCACGCGGCGGGCGCGAATCGCATCGACCCGGGCAATGTAGAGATACGCCGATGCTTGATCCATTTTCCGCTGTTCCTGAACGCGGGCAACGCGGTAGGCGAGCGGCGCCAGGAGGCGGACTTTGAGCACATGCTGAACGCCCGGCAGCAACTCCTGTCCGCCATGGCCGTGATAGACGACCTTCCCTTCTCGCACAACCTCACATAACGCCGCCTGCATCACTACCCGGTAGAACCGCACTTGCTCTGGTCGAAGCGGTGTGACCTCAGGCGGTGTTTCCAGCAATTCGGTGAATTTGGCCTCAGGGATGTCATAGCGTGTCGCAGCCTCCAGGAGCATCTCTCGACTCAATGAGCGGTACCCCAATTTGGCCGCCGCCTGCTCGGCGAGCGCTTGCCCGCTGCTAAACAATCCGCGTGAAATGGTGATGATAGACATAGCGGTGGCCCTCCTTGCTGCATGACAGCCAGACGGCCATCCGAGTGGTCTGAAATTACAGACGTATTCCTCATTCGGGATGACGCGCCCAGCGCATGATATCAGCTGAGATCATCAAAGCAGAGGACGATGGAGACGGGTGGGGACGTGACCTGCGATGCGTGCTAATGCACCAACCTAGCGGACGCATTGCCCCGCTCTCCTTGCCTGTAGGTCACGGCCGGGAATAGCATGGGTAAGTTTGCCAGAAGACACTTTGTATGAAAGCGGAGTTGAACCCTCCTGTCAAGCGGTTTTCGCACAAGGGCTTGCCGCAGTGGCGATAGGGCGAAATCGCGTGTCAACGATCATGTGAGGCGCCTTGATCGTTGACACGTCAGCGTAGACCGGCTATGGTGAAAGCGCAGCATCTGTCATGCTGCAGCTCGCATCTGCGGTTCGTGACCAGGAGGATGCTCATGCGCCACTGGCCTTGCGTGCGACCCACTCAACCTCTATCGCTACCTGACTCCCGGCCTTACCGCCGTTTTATGGCGAGGCCCCAACTCTTGACCCGCGTCTAATCCACGGCGCTTGGGAAGATCTTTCCCCGCTGGCTTGGATGAGATATGGCCAGCGTTGCGCGTGCTTACCACAGCGCACCGACGATAGAGTATCCCCTGCGACGTTACCCGTTGGATGCGCCAACGCCCGTCTGGTTGACCCCTCGGAGTGGTCAATCCCATGTGTCATCGCCAAGATGTGGGAGAACGATGGGAAGGAAGCGGCATCCAGGGGGCCTAACGGCAAGACCTCCGGAGAGGAGGAGTCAATGTCCATTATCACCATCTCCCGTGGGTCTCTCAGCGGCGGCCAAGAGTTGGCGGAACGGGTAGCGCGACGGCTCGGGTATCGCTGTATCAGCCGTGAAGTGTTGGTCGAAGCGGCGGCCAAATTCGGCGTCCCTGAGCTCAAGCTATCGGAATATCTTGAAAAAATGCCGGGGTTTTGGGAACGGCTGACCACATCACGGCGTTTGTATCTGCTGTTCATCCAGGCGGCCATGTGCGAGTTTGCCCTCCAGGGTAGGGTCGTCTACCACGGGCAGGCCGGGCAACAGCTGCTGCAAGGGATCCACCATGTGCTGAAGGTGCGCCTCATCGCCCCCCTTGAATATCGTATCAAGGCCGCGATGGAGCGCCAAGGCTTAAGCCGTGAGGCCGCAGCGCGCTTCATCCGGCAAGTCGATGAGGAGCGCTTGCGGCGCTTGCGTTACCTCTTCGACATCGACTGGCGCGATCCGACGTTATACGATGTTGTGGTGAATTTGGCGCAAATGCGGCTTGAGACGGCCGCCGATGTGGTGATCTCCCTGGCCCAAGGCGCGGAGTATCAGCCGACGCCAGCGTCGGAGAAAGCTTTGGCGGACTTGACCGTAAGCTGTCGTGTCAAGGCAGCGGTGGCGGCGCATCCTGCGACGCTCGGCATCGAGGTCGAGGCGCGGGCGGATGACGGCATGGTCTGGCTCTCGGGGGTGATCGAGTTCGCGGAGATGGTGCCGGAGATCGTCCAGGTGGCCGAGAACGTGCCTGGAGTGAAAGAGGTGAGCCCTGACTTGAAGATTCGGCCGGTTCTCACGGCGACGGAGATGTGAGCGCTCTTGACTGCTAGGCCAAACGGGCCCGTTTGGGATAGACTCAGCCGCTCTGGAGCTTTGGGCCACGCAGCAGCAGGGGAGACATTGACTTTGCGGAGCATTTCCCCTATGATCGCTCGTTACCTCACTATTCTTCATCTCGGCGGCGCATCCCTCACTGCAGGGGAATGGGCGTTTGCATTACTTGACGATTTCCTTTGAGATGACGCGGTTGGACAGGTCGTGAAGGAAGATCCTAGGCGTCCAGCGACCGTCTGGTTGGAAGCTGGGGCGTAGCCATATCACCGCCCTCAACCAAGAGGAGGGTTACCCATGATTATGCGAATTACTTGGGGTCGGGTGCATCCTGGCAAATGGGGAGAATATGAGCAGGCCTACCATGCGGCAGTCGTGGCGAAAAGCCGGGAAATAAAGGGACTGCGGGGACGCTGGCTGGTGCAGGATATAAACGACAAGGACGCCGGGTTCGCCGTCAGCTTGTGGGACAGCCTCGAAGATATGCAGGCGTATGAGCAAAGCGACTTCTACAAAAACGAGATCCTGGCGCCGCTGCAACCGTTCTTCATCAATGCCTTTACCACCACGCGTTGCGAGGTGAAGTACGCCCAGGAGTTTAAATAGACAGCGGGAGGCAGGGGAGAGGAAGGAGGCCCGTGGTGTCATATCGCACCATCCTGTATGACGTGCAGGACCACATTCTGAAGCTGACCTTCAACCGTCCAGAGAAACTCAATGCCTTCAGTCGGGAACTGGTGCGTGAGACCATCGAGGCCTTTCAGGTGGCGGACCTCGACGACGACATCCACCTTATCGTCGTCACCGGGGCTGGGCGCGCATTTTCCGCGGGTTACGACATCTCCGGCGGGCGTGACGATCAGGAACGCTCGCCGTATGGCTGGCGGCTGCACCAGCGCGAGAACCTCGCCTTTAGCTTGCAACCCTGGCAGGTCAGCAAGCCGGTCATCGCCATGGTCAACGGCTATTGCCTGGCGGGTGCCTGCGAGTTTGCTCTGATGTGCGACTTGCGGGTGGCCTCGGAGAAGGCCACCTTCGGGGAGCCGGAAATCCGGTTTGGCGCGGGCGCTCCGATCCTGATCACGCCGTGGATCGTGGGGCTCACCAAGGCCAAAGAGCTGCTCTACACCGGCGACACCATGGATGCCCAGGAAGCCCTGCGGCTGAACATGATCAATAAGGTCGTGCCGCACGAGCAACTGGAGGAGGAAACCTATCGGCTGGCCCGCCGGATGCTCAAGATCGCCCCTGAGAATCTCCGCCTCACCAAGCAGGCCATCAACAAGACCTATGAGTTGATGGGCCTGAAACACGCCTTGGAGTACAACGTCGAAGTGGTGACGATCATGGAAAACACCGAGACCGAGGTCCAGCGCACGTTCAATCAGATCAAGCAGGAAAAAGGGCTGCGGGCGGCGTTGGATTGGCGGGATGCCCGCTTCAGGGAGACGTAACCCCAAGTCGTCTCCCGCATAGTACGTGAGGACGCTGCAATGCAATCCGAGGCAATGTGATCGATATTGCCTCCGGTCGTACGGGGGTGACGACCGACTTGACACAACTATCGATTTCTTTTAGAATTGCGGTGGGAATTATACGAATACCAGTAAATTTGGCAGGTACGCGACTGTTGAGAGTCTTGACAGTTGGGCCATGCTGGAGAGGGTTGGGAACGCTCCGCACGACGTCGGAGGGATATCTCCTACCCGACGGTAGGTCCTCGCGACGGCAAATCCGGCCATCAAAGCGGTGATGGCAGGCTGTCTCTCCGTAGAAAAGCCAGTATTGCTGGCCACGGTGAGAGGCCCTAGGCAACCTGGCCCTCCCCATGCATGGGCCCAGATTCCTGGGTGAGCCCACCGAGAAGTCAACACCCTACCAGGATAGTCGCCACCCTCTTTGAGAGGTCTCCTCCTAAGCGATTGCCGTCTTGTGCCGCAAATAGCCGACCACCGCATCGAGCGCCACCTCTTCTTGTGCGCCGCCCTGCATGTCTTTGACAGCCACCTTCCCCATGGCCAGTTCGCGTTCGCCGAGCATGAGGGTAAAGGCGGCGCCCAGCTTGTTGGCCCGTCGAAGTTGGCTGCGCAAGCTTTTTTCGTCATAGCCGATCTCGGCGCGAAGGCCGGCTTGGCGCAGTTGTTCGACGAGAGTGAAGGCCGCTGACAATGCCGCCTCGCCCAGCGGCGCCACAAACACGTGCGGGCGTGGTTCGGCCACCGCCAATCCTTGTTGTTCAAGCACCGTGACCAAGCGCTCGAAGCCGATGGCGAAGCCAATGCCCGGCGTGGGAGGCCCGCCGATCTCCTCGATGAGGCCATCATAGCGACCGCCGCCGGTGACGGAATTCTGCGCTCCGATACCCTCGGCCAAGACCTCAAAGGTGGTGCGGGTGTAATAATCAAGCCCACGCACCAGCTTGGGATCCAGGACATAGCTGATGCCAACCCCGGCTAGCAGGCGCCCCACCGTCTCAAAGTGCTGACGGCAGGGTTCACAGAGGAAATCCACGGTGCGCGGCGCCTCGCGCATGACCCGGCGGCACTCCTCCTTTTTGCAGTCGAGAACCCGCAAAGGGTTGCGCTCAGACCGCCTCTGGCACTCCACGCAAAGTTCGGAAAGATGCTGTTGAATGAAGGCGAGCAAGGCCTCACGATAGCGCGGTCGGCAGACCGCATCGCCCAGGGAATTCAGGCGCAATTCGAGCTGTTGCAGTCCCAAGCTTCGCAGAAAGGCGACGAGCATCGCCAACACTTCGGCATCCACGACGGGGCTGGCCTCGCCGATGGCCTCCACGTCGATCTGATAAAACTGACGAAACCGTCCGGCCTGCGGGCGTTCGTAGCGGAACATCGGGCCGATGCAGTAGAACTTCACAAAGCCCGGCTGCTGGTACAGCTTGTGCTCGACATAGGCGCGGCAAATGCCAGCCGTTGCCTCGGGGCGCAGCGTCAGCTTCTCCCCCCCCTGATCCTCAAACGAATACATCTCTTTTTCGACGATGTCGGTAGCCTCACCGATCGAGCGTGCGAACAGGCTGGTCTGCTCGAAGATCGGCACCTTGATCTCGGCGTAGCCATAGCGCTCAAAGATCTGCCGCGCCGTGCGCTCGACGAACTGCCATTTTTCCACTTCGCCCGGCAGGATATCCTTCACCCCCCGAACTGCTTTGATCTCCATCGTGACATCCTTTCTGGCTCGTCTGGTGTCGAAAGCGATCTCGTCGGGCCGGGCGTGATCCCTCTCCGTCCATGGTAGGCATTTGGCTCTCTCGCCCTCAGAGCTCACCCAAATCAGGGACCATCGCAGGTGGCATGGGAGCATGGTCGCAGGGATGTTACGGCCTTTGAGGCCTCGTTTGGTGTTGGCCGAGCGCTGACGGCGAAGCGCTATAGACCGACGTGTCAACTCGTGGTGGAGCGTCTATCAGGCTCCCTCAACATAGCCTGCGCCACATCCGCTCAGGTCGGACATCACAGCGCGCATGGGACGCGCTAAGCCGACTCGCTCAGGATTGTAGCAGAGGCCATGACACCCTGTCAAAAGACGCCCTCGGCCATTCTGTTCAGCAAACCTGCCATACTGAGCCGGCCCCGTCCCTCTCAATCCCCTCCCTCTTGGCAAAGGAATATGTTACCATCTCCCCATACCGAGCACCCGCTCGCGACGATACGGGCATCAGCGACCAAGGGAGGATGTATGGGTAGGTACACGATCGCAGTCATCCCCGGCGACGGGGTGGGTAAAGAGGTGGTGGATGAGGGCATTCGCGTCATGGAGACGTTGGGCATGCGGGATCCCAACCTGGCCTTTGCCTTCGTGCGCTTCGATTGGGGATCGGAGTATTACTTCCGGCATGGCCGCATGATGCCGGAAGACGCGCTCGAAACCTTGGCGACGTTCGATGCCATCTATCTGGGTGCGGTGGGCGATCCGCGTCTCCCCGATCATGTGACCCTGCAGGGATTACTGCTGCCGATTCGTCGCACCTTCGATCAATATGTCAACGTGCGGCCGGCCATCCTGTACGACGGCATCGAGTCGCCCCTCAGGGGCAAGAAGCCGGGCGATATCGATATGTTGGTGGTGCGCGAGAATACCGAAGGGGAATACTCAGATATCGGCGGTCGGGTGTACCAGGGGAGCGACCGTGAGGTCGTCATCCAGGGGGCGATGTTCACGCGCTGGGGCACCGAGCGCATCATCCGTTATGCCTTCGATCTCGCCCGCCAACGCCCCAGAAAGCACCTGACCTCGATCACTAAGTCGAACGCGCAGCGCCATAGCATGGTGTTTTGGGACGAGGTCTTTCGCGCCGTGGCCAAGGATTATCCCGACGTGCAGACCACCTCGCTGCTGGTCGATGCCGCGTGCCTGAACTTCGTATTGCGCCCCGAGCGTTTCGATGTCGTGGTGGCCTCGAACCTGTTCGGCGATATTCTCACTGACCTCAGCGCCGCGTTAGTCGGCGGCTTGGGCCTGGCGCCAGCGGCCAATCTCAATCCCTCCCGTGAGGCCCCGTCGATGTTCGAACCGGTGCATGGCTCGGCGCCCGATATCGCCGGCAAAGGCATCGCCAACCCCCTGGCATCGATTCTCACCGCCGGGATGATGCTCGACTTCCTTAATGAAAAGACAGCCGCCAATGTGCTCAATCGTGCCGTGGCACAGGTTCTCGCCGAACGCAAGGTCCGAACCCCCGACATGGGAGGCCACGCCACCACACGGCAGGTCGGCGATGAGGTCATCCGCGCTATCCAGCAGCTCCATGGCTAGCATACATCGGCAACATGGGCTCGCAGCGCTGAGGGGCGCGGCGGGGCCATGCTTGATTCCCCCTTGGCGGTTGTTATAATTGGCCCGCACATCTAGCCGCACTAACCTCATCGACATCACGACAACAACGCCCCCGACCGCGGTGACGCGTCAGCGGGCGATTGCTGCGGAGTGAAACGTTTATGGCTGAACATGCCGTCATCACCCAAGAGATGGTCGACGACGTCAAAAGACGTATCGGGGTTACAGTGACGCCGACGACGCCGTTCTTCAATACCGAAGCGACACGCGATAGCATCCGCCATTTCACCGATGCGGTCGGCGACCCCAATCCGTTGTATCGCGACGAGGCATACGCCCGCAACACACGTTACGGCACGATAATCGCCCCACCCTGCTTTCTCTATAGCGTGTGTTGGGCCACCGGTCGGGTAGGCTTTCCCGGCATCCACGCCTGGAACTCGGGGAGCGATTGGGAGTGGTTCCAGCCCATCCGGTTGGGCGACCGTTTCACGTATACGATGACCCTCACCGACCTCAAGGAGAAGCGCAGTGAGATGGCCGGGCGAGTGTTTATCGAGTACATGCGGGTAGACTATCGCAATCAGCGCCAGGAGCTGGTCGCCAGCTGCACCGGCTGGAGCGTGCGAGCTGAACGCCGCGCTTCCGGCGAGCGCGGCAAATATAAGGCCATCGAGAAGGCGCAATATACCCGCGACCAGCTCGAAGCCATCTGGGCCGATTACGATCGCGAGGAGATCCGCGGTGCCACGCCGCGCTACTGGGAGGAGGTCGACGTCGGCGACATGTTGACCCCGGTCGTCAAGGGCCCGCTCACCCTGCGCGACTTGGTGACCTGGGTGATGGGGGCAGGCTCGCCATACATGCGGGCGCATCGCTTCGCCTTGGAGTATGAGCGGCGCCATCCCTCGCTGGCCATGATCGATTCGCAGACGGGGCAGGTGGATGTGCCGGAGCTGGTGCACATGGAAGAAACCCGTGCCCAGGAGATCGGCATTCCCGGCGCCTATGACTACGGCTGTCAGCGTAGCTCTTGGCTTGGGCATCTGTTGACCAATTGGATGGGCGATGACGGCTTTTTGAAAAAGTTTTACGTCGAGCTGCGTCGGTTCAACGTCGTCGGCGATACCACGTGGTGCAAGGGCAAGGTGACGCGCAAGTACATCGAGGACGGCGAGCACTTGGTCGACGTCGAGGTTTGGGCTGAAAATCAACGCGGTGAGATCACGGCGCCGGGACGTGCGGTGGTGCGTCTGCCATCGAAGCAGAGTTAAGTGTGACGCACATAGACGGGGGTGGCTGCCATACGCGCCAGGAGCCAATGGGACTACCAAGGCGACATCATTGCGCTCCTCAATGGCTATGGGCACCAGGTTAAGCTGTGGGAGGCATCCATGGTCCCCTCTCCCCTTGGGAGAGGGTAAGGGTGAGGGCGGTTCCAAACGCCGCCCACTGGTGTGGTTTCCCTCACCCCGGCCCTCTCCCGGAGGGAGAGGGGGCCTGACCCTGGCGCCTGTGGGGGAGGCTCCGCGGCCTCAAGTCATCGAAAAGATCTGTCTCCCATAGTCGACAGCCGACAGAAGACTGTGAGCTAGGCGGTATGCACCCAGGACCATTAGCGGGATTATGCATCGTCGAATACAGCACGTCGATCGCTGCCGCGGCGGCCGGCAAGATCCTCGCAGATTTGGGCGCCGAAGTGCTCAAGATCGAGCCGCCCTCGGCCGGCGACCCCATCCGGCATCATGGACCGTTTCCCGGCGATGTGCCCCATCCCGAACGTAGTGGTCTGTTTCTCCACCTTAACACCAGCAAGCGTGGCCTGACCCTCGACCTGACACGACCCACCGGGCGCGATCTGTTGCACGGCCTGCTCGCCGAGGCCGATGTCTTTCTGCATAACTGGGTACCAGCCGAGGCCGAAGTCCTTGACCTGTCCGAGGAGCGTGTGCGCCAGCGACATCCGCGTCTCATCGTAGCGGCGGTGACGCCCTACGGCTCCTCAGGCCCATACGCTAACTACCGCGGCGCCGACATCACCGCCTGTGCCGCCGGTGGGGTGAGCGTCGGCACTGGCTTTCCCGATCGTGCGCCGCTGACGCTGCCGCTGTCGCTGGGGGGGCACTTCAGTGGCGTGGCTGCTGCCGCCGCCATTCTGCTAGCCCATTTTGGGCGTGAGGTTACCGGGCAGGGTCAGTTCGTGGACGTCTCAGAGACAGATGTCCTCGCCACCTTGCTCGCAGGTTATGGTATTCCCACCTATATCTACCGCGGCGTCACCGGCATACGCGCCGGTCGGCATATGAGTTTAGGGTTATACCCCAACGCTGTGTTCGAGTGCCGCGATGGCTTTGTCTGCATCGATTGCCCGCAATTGGCGCAATGGCACCGTCTCCTGGAACTGATGGGCAATCCGAGCTGGATGCACGATCCTCGCTACCGCGACCGTCGCCACATTACCGAGCAATATCCCCAAGAAGTCGATGCCCTGCTAGCTCCCTGGTTGATGGCGCGGGATAAGGCGACGATCTTCGCGGAGACCCAAGCGCAGCGCATCCCAGCTGGCCCCGTCAACACCTTCAAGGAAGCGATCGAAGATGCACATCTGCGCCACCGCGGCTATTTCGTCACCGTTGCGCGTGAGGATACCGGTCCGTTGACCTACCCTGGTGCTCCCTATCGTCTGAGCAAAACGCCGTGGGCCATCCGCCGGCCGGCCCCGCATCTGGGAGAGCATAACGATGAGATCCTCGGCGGGCGTTTAGGCGTATCGCGCGAGGAATTACGGCTCTTGGGGCAAACGGGGGTGATTGAGGCTACACCCGTCAGCGTTCAAGGGACGAGACCGAAAAACACGCATCCCCACGAACTTCGACCCGCTCACGAGGGGCACCCATCCGCCGATGCGCTGGCTGGCTACCGCGTGCTCGACTTCGGCACCGCCTTCGCCTCGCCCATGGCAGCCCACCTGTTGGCAGACATGGGCGCTGAGGTCATCAAAATCGAGTCGCGCACCCGGCTCGACGGGCTGCGCCTTGGCCGTCCCATCGTTGGCGAAGATGTCGCCGGCGGCGACCGCGGCGAGTGGCCAGAGTATCAACCGGTGTTCCATGGCCTGAATCGCAGCAAGCTGGGCATCACGGTCAACATCAAGCATCCGGAGGGGATTGCCCTCCTTAAGCACCTCGTCCGCCTCAGTGACGTCGTCATCAACAATTTTTCGCCGGGCGTGATGGATCGCGCTGGCCTGGGATACGCCGCGTTATGCGCCGAGAAGCCCGATCTGATCTACGTCTCGCTGCCGGCCGCCGGTGAGAGCGGACCGTTGCGCGACATCGTCACCTATGCGCCGGTCATCGCCGCATTGTCGGGCCTCAGCGCGTTGGTGGGCTATTCGGCGGCGCGGGAGGATTTCGTGGGCACGTTGCAGGTGGCGTTTTGCGACGCCGTGGGAGCGCTCAACGCCGTGGTAGCTATCCTGGCGGCGCTGCACCATCGCCAGATGACGGGCGAAGGACAAGCGATCGAGATCTCGCAATGGGAGGCCTCGCTTGCCATGCTGGGCGAAGGCGTGCTCGACTATGTGATGAATGGCCGCGTGCTGAGTCCGGTGGGCAACGCCCATCCCCGTATGGTGCCGCATGACAATTACCGCTGCGCCGGGGACGACGCCTGGGTAGCCATTGCTGTGGCTTCGGAGGCAGAATGGCGGGCGTTCTGCCAGGCCACCGGCCATGCAGAGTGGGCCGATGACCCACGCTTTGCCGATGCCTACCGGCGTCGGCGGCACAGCGCTGAGCTGGATGTATTGATCACCACCTGGACCAGCCAGCGCACGCCGTATGAAGTCAGGGAGATCTTGCAAGCGGCCGGAGTGGCCGCCATGCCGGTGATGAACCTCGAAGATCAGTTCCGCGACCCCCACCTGCGCGCCCGCGACATCCACCTCGAAAGCGAACACCCCAAGGTCGGCCTGGAGTTTTTGCACGGCATCCCCTGGCGCCTAAGCGATACCCCCGGCCGCATCCGCCGCCCCGCCCCTCTGCTAGGTGAACACAATCAGTACGTCTTCGGGGAACTGCTCGGCCTGCCTGACGCCGAGATTCAGCGGTTAGTGGAGGCGGGAGCGATTTATTGAGGCATCGGTCAACCCGGTATCGTGAATCGCCATAGTATCCTTCTCCCTCCGGGAGAGGGCGGGGTGAGGGCGCGAGAGAGCCAGGGGCAGGCCCTGATGGTTGCCACCTGCCAGATGTTGATCCGAAAACTGTTCTGGATCATGCAGAGCTATGGATCTTGACTGCCTCGAGGCATCTTGGTGTTGGAGGCGGAAACCTGCACGCTTAACCTCTGGTTCTGATTAAAAGCCCGAAAACTGCTATAATGCCATTGTGAAGAGATGCAGCCTACAGAGCTTAGATGACGCTCCCATACTTACCGCTAACGGATATGGCCGACAGGCACCCTGGGCTGACTGAGCCCATTGCAGCAAGCTACTACGAGGCTGCCTGTGTTTGCCTGGATCGTCATCACACGTCGCCGACAGAGTTTAGGGTGCAGAATGGCACTATGCGCGTACAAGCCATGATCGAATGGGAGGCAACAGACGGACGGGCACGGGGAGCCTGGGCGAATGATATCGATGCGACAGAAGCAGGTGCCTACGCCTGTGCTCTTGCGGCTGTGGAGCTGACCGGGGGATTAGTGGCTATCCCCTGAGCCGAAACCGGGAGTGGGGCGGATTACTATATCGGCCCCCCTGATCAGCCGTTAGATGACCTGGAAGGGTGTCTGAGACTTGAGGTGTCTGGAGTGGATCGAGGCACGGCTGCCGCCGTTGCTCGCAGGCTTCTACAAAAGATCGAGCAAGCGGCCGCCGGCAACAGCAATCTTCCGGCCATGGCTGGAGTCGTTGGTTTCCGTGCTCAACTTATTCTCCTTGAGGTCGTCGCGGCCCTATGACTTGGGCTGACCACCATACACAAAGCGAACGCTTGGCAGCCGAAGCCGAGCTTGCAGTCAGGCAAGGCGCTGCCGAGCAAGCCGTCGGACTCTATCGTCTCGCGGCGGAGGCCGAAGCCCGAGCATTAGCCGACCTTGACCCAACTAAGATTCGTACACTCGGCATTACGGCCGTCAGCGCGGTCGCGCTTTGGTACAAGGCACACGACTACGCACAGGCGGAGCATCTGGCACATACATGGCTCGCCAGCGAAAGGCTTCCGTCGTTCGCCGTTGAGCAACTCCGAGAACTCCTTCAGATGATCTGGAGTGCCCGCGCTCTCGAGCGCGTCGGCGTTAAATTTACTGGTGGTGAAGTACTCGTGTCGGTGAAGGGCGGTGAAGTTGTCACCGGTGGGGCGCCCTTAGATCTCATTGTAGGGAAAGCTGAGGCAGTAGGGGCATTTCTCCACCGCACGGCCGAATTCTTAGTGATGGCGCCGCATCGCAAGCACCGCGCACCGAGTCCAGACATTCAGAGGATGTGTCGCCCGTGGTTGTTTCATGCCGCGCCAGGGAGCTATCAGTTTGCCGTGCGCGTGCAGCAACCAGCGTATCAGATGGATCTTTTTCCGGAGGAGGCACAGCGGGCGTTGCTGATAGAAAAAGTCATCCCTACATTTCTTGAAATCATTCAGGCTACGGCAGACGACCCGGAGGACGCGCTTTCGGAGGTCGTAGCCGATGCGGAGTACAGGACGACGTTCCTTAAGCTCGCCCGCAATCTCGCTCCTTCCGGTAAAGTCTTCGGTCAGCTTGAGATAAAGTCGACTTTGGCTCGTAATGGTCGACCTGTCGTCTTGCTGCCTGGAGCACGTGAAGCGATCAATTATGTGTTGAGGAAGCAGAGTGCCCCTACGGCTGCTGTATCAGCACGCGAAGGAGAGCCAATTCGAGGAATCTTGCGGGCACTTCATCTTGATAAAGATTGGCTCGAGATTACGACTTATGGGGCTAGCGGCCCCAAGGCTATTCGCGTCTACGGGGCAGGAGATGAAGTTGATGATGTCTTGGGACCAATGGTGAACAGAGAGGTGCTCGTTGACGTATTCACGAAGAAGCGCGGCACAAAATATTACCTCCGCGACATCCAGGCTGCAGAATAAGCGAGATGGTCTTGAAGGGCTCGATCGTGATGAGCGGGCAGAAAGAAGAGGAGAGAGGGGAGCTGTCTTCTTCGGCGGCAAGACAGATTTGGACACTCTTGCAGCAGAACACGATGTTTCCATTGTGAGCGATTTTGACAACCTGCTAGGTGACTTCTGGCCCGAAGGGGAGAGTGCCGACCAGTTCGTCGCTACCATGCGAGAATGGCATCGTGAAGGAAAGCCGTAGACCAAATCCACAGCGACAGATCATCGCGCTTGGCGGTGGGGGAGTTACGACAGAGCCGGAGAATCTCGCCCTGGACCGCTATATCCTGGCGCAGACGCATGTGTCTGCGCCTGCCGTGGCCTTCTTGCCGACGGCCAGCAGGGATGCCGACTCATCCGTTGTGCGATTTCATTCAGCCTACTTACGTCTGTCATGTCGCCCTTCCCACCTGTCTTTCTTTCGAAGAACGCCTGACCTGAGGTCCTATCTCCTCTCCCAACATGTGATCTATGTCGGCGGTGGCAATACCAAAAGCATGCTGGCGGTGTGGTGCGAGTGGGGGCTCCCGGCGCTCCCGTGGCCTTCATCCCGCCCTCTCCCTGCGGGAGAGCAGGCATAGGGAATATCGTAGGGAATTGGAGGCGAACCATGTCTTTTCCCAAACCCTTTTACCGTTGGCGGCCACACCCCTGGCATGGGCTCGACGTCGGGCCAAACCCACCTCGTGTGGTCCAGGCCTATATCGAGATCACCCCGTTCGATCTCATGAAATACGAGATCGATAAAATCACGGGCTACCTGCGGGTGGATCGGCCACAGCGAACATCCTCGCAGCCACCCACCCTGTACGGCTTTATCCCCAGGACTTACTGCGGGCGACGTGTGGGAGCGTTGTGCCCTGGCGTGGAACTCGGCGATGGCGATCCACTCGATATCTGTGTGGTGAGCGAACGCCCGATCGCCCGAGCCGAGGTCATCGTGACCGCGAGGGTCGTCGGGGGATTGCAGACGATCGATGGCGGCGAGGCCGACGACAAAATCATTGCCGTGCTCAAAAACGATAACATTTGGGGAAATGTGGCGGATATCTCGGAATTGCCCAGTATTTTGGTCGAACGCCTGCGGCATTATTTCAGCACCTACAAACTCGTCCCTGGGAACCCGTCCCAGTTCTCGATCGAGAAGGTCTACGGCTGTGACCAGGCATTTGCCGTCATTACCGCAGCGATCGAGGACTACAACGAGGAGTTCGGCTAAGAGTAACGATGCGATTCTTCCACCCTGCTACGGCGGCCGGATCCCTTCTCCGCTCCGAAGTCTGTAATGCGTCAACAATACCTCTGTTGCCCTCCAGCGACTTGCGGTTCACCATTTCACCGGCGGGACCGTTTCTCAACACGATGGCGGTGTCCAGCACAGCGTCTGGCGGCCTCGAACCGCCAGCGCTCTCCCACGGTTTTGCCTGCCCTAGCCCCGGCCCTCTCCCGCAGGGATTACTTTTCCCCACATTTCTGTCAGTCATTGAAAGATTGGAAGCTTTAAAAGACCCCCCAAGGGCCGCAACAAATCATCATCTCTGAAATTCCAAAGACTTACAAAAGCTCCATCAAAGATGGGGTAAAGGTAACCCCGTAGGGAGAGGGGAATATGTCGCACTCGATCGTTTTGAGAATGTTTCCCATCAGCTCGTACTTCCGCACCACAAGAAGCGCTTGCTCAGCGCACCATGTCATGGCGGGAACCACGCCAATAGCGGCCAAGCTCTGCCTCAGAGGAGGCCGGCCGGTTCAGTGGTGCTCACGGGCACCGCTCTTGTTCTGCCGTGGTGCTCATCCGCGAACACGTCAGCGGCCACGGTCAGGCGAGCGGCAAGGCGCTTATGCTCGCGGTGGTCAAAGCCCAGCCAGGCCCTCCCTTCCACCCCATACGCGACGTCATGCTGACGCTGAACGGGCCCAGCGCCTGTCTGGAGGTAACGCCCACCAATGCTGTGGGCTTCCATGGGTTTCGCAGGCTGGCGACTAGCCCCTATACCGTGACACCGACCAAACCGGGATGCGAGTTCGATCCGCCGGAGCAGATGCTGAACCTGACGCGACGCGCTGCGCTGGTGAGGTTTACCGGGGCGTGTTGGTAAGCGGATGGCAGAGGCGAGGGTCGGCCTCGCCCCCTGCCGGCGGGTGGCGCCGATCGATGGGATTAGTCGTCCGAGGTGCCCACCCAACCCGTGCTGGAAATGTCGAAGATCACGCCATCCGGACCACGGTATTTGACCTCGAAATTGCGGTGATGGGTACCCTGTGGCATGGCCATGTTCACTTGCGGACGCTTGTCGGCTTGCGCCGCCTGGAGACGTGCCTCAGTGGCCTCCAAATCGTCGACCTTGAAGCCGAAATGGTGCAGACCGACGAAGTTCACTCCCTCCGGCTTGTCGGCGGCCTCGTCGCTTTTGAATTTGAGAATCGCCACGTTGATCGAGCCATCGGTGAGATAATACCCTTCAGCGAGCGGGCTATTGACCTTACCAACCTCCTGCAAACCGAGAGTTTCTTTGTAAAACGCCGCGGTCTTCTCAGGGTCTCGTGTGGAAAGCGCGATGTGCTTGATCTTGGCCATCGATGCCTCCTCCCTCTGGTAATGAACCTGTCCAGTCATGCCGGCGCCGCCCTTCGCCGATGGCACGCCGCGCCATCGTGCAGCGGTCATCTCCGACAGTATCAGAGCCACCAAGCGCTGTCAATCGTGTTCTACCCTGAGCCCAGGCGTGCCAAGGCGCGCACCAAACCTTTGGCGTGATCCAAGGGATAGTGCGCCCGCATGGCGATCTTCTCGGCCTCCAGCGAGCCGCCGCCGTGCAGACTTTCCACCATCCACATGCCGCCGAGATCCGAAGCGGTCAGGTCGCGAATGAATTTGAACAGCTTGAGGCGGTCGATGGTCGGTCGGCCCTTAGCGCCCTTGAAGTACTTATCCAGGTAGGGCCGCGTGATCGGGTTACGATAATCGGCCTCCCCGGGCATGGTGACCACCAACCCGCCGGCGATATCGTGCACGGCGCGCAGCGCCTCGTAAAACTTGACACCGGAAAAATTCTTGCCGGCGTTGGTTTTGACAGGATCCGGGACGGCGGTGCCAGGGCCGGCGGTGGTGGATTCCAAGGCGGCGGCCACGCCGGCGGCGTAGATGAGCTCAGATGCTTGCATGAGGTCGGCGAGCTTGTCTTGGATGTGGCGTGCTTCGGCGACGCCATTGTATTCTGCGGCGAGCGTGGCGGCGCCGATGAGCAGGTCGAACATCGCCGCTTTGGCCCCAGCGTAGGTATGGCGATGGTAGATGGCGAAGAGTTCCACCAGGCGGCCGGCATACTGCCACTCGCCGCACATGAAGACCCGCTCCCAGGGCACGAAGACGTCCTCGAAAATGGTCAGCGTCTCGACTAACGAAAAGCGTCCACTCATCGGCGCGTCGAGGCTGTCCTCATGCGCCATGGGTCCGGCGCGACAGATCATCTTCAGCCCCGGAGTGTCGGGCACAACAGCAAAGGCCACGGCATACTCCCGGTCGCTGGCCCGTAGGGCGCGGGTCGGGATGACGATGATCTCGTGCGCCACAGGGGCGCCGGTGGTATGGGCTTTGGCCCCGCGCACGATGATGCCCTCGGCGCTTTGCTCGACGACGTGCACGTAGAGATCGGGATCCTCTTGCTCCGACGGCCGCAGGCGGCGATCGCCCTTGACGTCGGTGACCCCGACAGCGCTCCAGAGATTGTCCTCTTGATAGCGGCGCAGGTAGTGGGTGAGGCGATCGTAGTACGGTGTGCCGAGCTGCTGCTGCATCTCGTAGGTCACGATGGAGAGGGCACTGAGCAGATCGACACCCCAGGAGGCCAAGCCGCTGATGGGGGAGATTTCGGCGGCCTTGCGCGCCGCTTGGATTTTTTTCAAGAGGTCATCGCTGCTGCGGGGGAGATATGCGTAGCGGTGCACCAGTGCCCCCGTCAGCGGTGAGCGGGCGGTCATTAGGGCCGCTAACTCGGGCTCTTGTGCCAGGTCGTAGAGTAGGGCGATGGCATTAACGCCGGGGAGCGTCAGGGGGTGCGTGGTAACGTCAGCGAGGCGTGCACCGCCGGCATAGATCTCGACATTGCGACTGACCAGGCTTTGACGATACTGATCGCCGGTGGTGATGTGCATGGGCATCTCCTGTCAGGCGTTCTGCATCTAGGGGGAAACCCGCGTCTGTCGTCACTCCTCCCCCATCTAGGGCATAGTGCCAAGGTAAACCCCTCTCCCGAAGGGAGAGGGAGTGGTGGCGCTCCTGCTGAGGGCTTCTGATGCCTGATTCTGGCGCCTATGCCCATCAAAGGGAGGGGAAATCATCAGGTCGCCTGAACTGGCAGGGAAGGTGCGACTGGCCTTATGCCCGGGTTCCCTGATAATGGCGTTGCAGGGCCTCGAAACCGGCTAGGGGTTTGCGCTTGACCGTCCGAAACGGCCAACCTGCGGGCCGGAAATGGCCATGCCGCGCGCAAGCGATGGCCTGCGTAACCCCCGCTGCAACGCTGGCCACGCAGATCACCCCGACGCGCTCTTCGATCTCATGGATCTGATCGGCGATGCCGGCGCAGCCGAACAATAAACAGTCGGCGCCGTCTTTCACGGCTTGCTGAGCCTGAAACACCAAGGTCTCCAACACAGCGGGATCGGCCGACTCGAAATCGGCCACGGAGAGCGGCGTCTGATAGGTGCCCAGAAACTGTCGGGTGAGCCCCATGGCGGCGGCGACGGCGGCGTAACGCGCTGGCGTCCCGACGGCGGGGGTGACGATGGCGAACCGCTGGCTGATGAACCCCGCCTGCGTGAACGAGGCCGCCCCGATGCCGACCACCGGCACCTGCACCAGGAGGCGTAACGCTTCTACACCCGGATCGCTAAAGCAGGCGACGACCACCGCGTCGAAGGGATCGGCATAGGCGGCGACCGCTTCCAACATCCCGGCCGTCGCGAGTGCAGCATCAAGCGCCCCCTCGACGGTGTATGGCCCTCGCTGGCTGCAGATCGTCACCACCTGCGCACTCGATCCCGCCGCAGCTCGTCCGATGCGATCGATGGCCTCAGTCATCTCGCTGGACGTGTTGGGATTAACGACCAGAATCGTCGGAATGTCCATGATGGCTCTCTCCTCGATCACCGGCCCGGATTACGGCGGGCTCATGCGCGCCTTGATGATCGACTATAGTCGGCGCGCTCGGTAGCAGTCCGCTGCAGCTACTTCAGTCTTAGCCGTGATGCATCGTCCTTCGCCCCGTTCACTCGATGGGCTGCGATGCATACCTGGACATATTATGCACCCACTGGTTAGTGCAGCGCTTTACGACTACCGATGCCGCACCGCCAATTAAGACATACAGCTCTCTTATTCCCTCGTATACTCGAAATTGATCTGAAGCACAATCGGTTTTTCAGGCCCCTTGACACCCGGCTGCATCCCCGGTACTCTCCGCTCAACGGCGTACCTATAAGATGCAGGTTCTCCCCCGCCCCAACCCTTCCCCGAGAGGTGTATTGCCCCTCCCCCTTAATGGGGCTCACAAGAGTAGGGTTTTTTCGGACATGACACTGACCCAAGCGCTGTGCTCCTTCTCCTTCCGGGAGAGGGTTGGGTGAGGGCGGCTCCGAGTGTGTTCAAAGCTTCGACTTCCCTCACCCTCGCCCTCTCCCAGGGGGAGAGGGGACGAAAAATCGACTCCAGAGAGCCTTGATGGGGGAAAGTGCAGGTGGGAGTGGAAGCGGTGATGGGGGGAGCGGAAGATAAGCACCACGGTCAAGGTCATGTCTGAAGAAAAACCTCCTCCTGTGAGCCAGCAGAGGGAGAGCGATGATCATAGGCGTCCGCGGTGGGATCTGCCCAGGCCTTCCAGACTTGTGGGAAGAGCATAGCTCCCGGTGGGGAGAGCATATGAGAGAGAACATCAGGAGAAAAGGAGAAGATGGATGAACGCTGACCCTCTGCTAAGCCGCGCGAAAACGATGCGCGATGCGCTGGTGGCCGTGCGGCGTGACATTCACCGCCATCCGGAGCTGGCGTTTCAGGAACAACGGACGGCTGAAAGAGGACTGACATGGTTCCGCGGCCTCGGCCTCGATGTACAGACCAACATCGCAGGGACGCCTGGACTCATTGCCACGCTGGACACCGGCCGGCCCGGTCCCACGCTGCTCCTGCGCGCCGATATGGACGCCTTGCCGATTACCGAGGAAACCGGGGCGGAGTATGCCTCCGAAACGTCCGGGGTGATGCATGCCTGCGGCCATGACGCTCACGTCGCCTGCCTATTGGGGGCTGCATCGTTGCTCAGTGAACATCGCCAGGCTCTGCGGGGGCGCCTGAAGTTCTTACTGCAACCGGCGGAGGAAAAACCACCCGGCGGCGCTAAGGTGTTGATCGAGCAAGGGGGCATTCTGGAGGGGGTGGATGCAGCTCTGGCCCTCCACGTCTATCCGCCGCTCCCCGTCGGCCAGATGGGCTTTCGACCCGGCGTCTTGCTGGGATACTCGGATCGCTTTACCGTGCGCATCCATGGCGTCGGCGGTCATGCCGCCCGACCCCACCAGACGGTCGACGCCGTCGCCGTCGCGGTGCAAGTCTATCAGGCCCTCCAGTACCTGGTCAGCCGCGAGAACGACCCTTTGCACCCGTTCGTCATCACCATTGGTGCGTTGCAGGCCGGGACGGCGGCCAATGTCATCCCCAACGAAGCGACGTTGCTCGGCACCGTGCGCTCGCTCGATCCCATGGTGCATAACAGTTTGCCGGAGCGCTTGGAGCGGGTGGTGGCCGGGATATGCCAGGCCACGCGGGCGCGTTACACCTTTGAGTTCGTGCGCGGTTATCCCGCCATGGTGAACGACGCCGCCTTGACCCAGCGCGCCACGGAGAGCGTCAAAAGCTTGGTTGGTGAGCAAGGCGTGGTCTACCTTCCCACCCCAGAGCTGGGTGGTGAGGACTTCGCTTTCTTCTCCCAGCGTGTGCCATCGCTGATGTTCCGCCTGGGGGTGCGCAACGAGGCCCGTGGCCTCGTGCACTCGGTGCACTCCTCGCGTTTCGACCTGGACGAAGATGCCTTGCCACTTGGGGCCGCTGCCCTAGCTCGCATCGCGATGGATTACCTCCACCATGGTTGATGGGGTGGCTCGTTGGCGGGACCTGGCGGCCGACGACGGGCGATCACCACGACGCGACCGATGAGCGACTCGGCAGGGTGGGTGAGGGGTTCTTGCAATTCGATCCGCCGTCCTACACCCTGAACGAGGCGGAGCCCTTGCGCCGTGTGGATGAAGCCTTTGGCGCGCAGCACGCCGAGGTGACGCAGCTGTTCGATGAGGATGACAGGCTCGATACCAGCCGGCACGGTGAGTTCGTAGGCGGTGAACGCTTCGTGCTGATGCGGCGTGCCCGTCGCGGGCATGGTCCGTTCTCGCGCGCGGATGGACCGGGGGGCCGGTGGAAAAAAGATAGCCGGATCGACCTGCCCGTGCGCGGCACGCACCACCGGCGTGTCCGGAGCGATGTTGTGCAACGACGCCTCGAACCGTGGGAGCATTTCCTGCGGAACCAGATCGATTTTATTGAGCAGCAAGAGGTCAGCGGCGGAGACCTGATCCTCAAAGGTACCCTCTATGTCGCGGCCCTCGAAGAGCTGCTCAGCGTTGACCACGACCACGGCTACGTCATCCTCCACCCAGTGGCAGACAGGTTCGCGCCAGAGTTGGATCTGCGTGTCGAAGGGGAGGGCTACCCCCGAGGTTTCAACGATGATGCGATCTGGGCGGACGCGTTCCCACAGCAGCTGCAACGTGTCGCGCAGCTCATCGGACAGCTGGCAGCAGACGCAGCCTCCTTCCAGCTCGACGTAAGCCTCTTCCCCGCTGCCTAACAGCGCCCGATCGATCCCCAGGGCCCCGAACTCGTTGGAAATCACCGCCACGCGCACGCCGCTGGCCTGGGCTTCGCGTAACAGGTGGCAGACCAGGGTCGTCTTGCCGGAGCCGAGGAAGCCCGACACCACCAGGACCGGAATGCGTTGGTCGGTAGACATCTTGATGCCTCGCTCTGTTCTCAGCGCTTTCTGACTGTCCCGGCCCCCTCGCTTCCCTTGCGAGAAGACTCACCAGGAAAGATTTTTTCGGACGCACCCTGACCCTGGTGTGTTTCTCCCTCTCCCGGTGGGAGAGGGTGGGGGTGAGGGGAGGGGTGACGACCAACCGACTCCAGAAAGTCTGAGAGAAGGCTGGGAAGAGACCGTGGCCGAGATCCATCGCGCTCACGCCGGAAAGCGAGGGCATCGGCGCCGAGCAGTTGCGTGGGAATCCCCTGTTGGGCCTGGGCCCAGGCGCACGCGGAGGCGCCGTCATAGTCTTTGTGACGCTCGATCAGGTGCAAATGGCCAGAGCGCTCATAGCCCGTGGGTCTCCGATGTCCTCCGCCAAGGTGGGCCAGAGGTCATAAGCCAAGCGCATGAGGGGCAACTCCCGCAGGTCGCGGCCGTTGGCCCGGACGCCTCGTTGGCCGAGCCCGCCGGATGCCCCACAGGCGATCTGCTGGGCCTCGAGTAAGAGCACCTCGGCGCCGCGCCTGGAGAGTTCCCAGGCGACGCCTGCGCCGTAGACCCCGCCGCCGACGATCACAAAATCCATGCTACACTCCTTCCGGCGGAAAACATCAGACTACCTGCGCTGCGCGGCTGGCGACGGAGCTGCGGGGGGCGGGGCGACTTGGGGGGCCGCCCGGCCCAACCCCACACAGTCGAACGCGCATCTCTATCGGATGACGGATTTCAGGGTCGGTTCGATGCGGGTGACTTTGATGGCCTCGCGGTCGATCATCATGGGCACTTGCGGGGCAATGACGTTCTTCCAGTGATCGCTTTCGTAGACGGCGTCGTATTGGCGCTTGCGCTCCTCTTCGCTCTCGAAGCGGCGGATCCAGACGTACAAATCCTCTTCCTCTTGGCCGACGAAGCTGCCAACGATGACCATGCCCTTTGAAACTTGGTAGGGGATGATTTCTTCCTCCATGAACTTCACCCACTTCTCCCGTTGTCCCGGCCGCATGCGATACTGCCGCAGTTCGAAGAATGCCATGGCGTGCTCCTTTCACCGAGTGGCTGCAGTTTCAACTGGAATCATCCTCAACGACCTGCCCATATACCTAACAGAAATGGGTGCGGCGCACAAGCCAGGGGCGTTGTTCAGGCGTGCGTTGCCTGGTGGCGGGGGTCTGGGGCGCATCGAGGGGGGAGAGAGGCCAGATGCCCCCCTTGCGTCCGGGATGGTTTCGTGCTACAACTGCGGCCACATCCCACATCACACGTGAGCGAGGATGATATGAATCGACCTTGGTTGGCGCAATATGAAACCGGCGTGCCCGCCACCCTGACATATCCTAAGGTGCCGTTGCACGGGCTTTTAGAGCAAACAGCCGAACGCTTTCCCGAGCGCCCGGCCACCATCTTCTTCGGCGCCACGCTCACCTATCGCGCCCTCAACGAAGCGGCCAATCGCTTTGCGCACGCCCTCCTGCATTTCGGCCTGCGGAAGGGGGACCGCGTCGCCCTGATGCTGCCTAACTGCCCGCAGTTCCTCATCGCCTTCTACGGCGCGCTGAAAGCCGGCGCCGTCGTCAGCGCTGTGAACCCCCTCTATACGCCACGCGAGTTGGAGTACCAACTCAACGACGCCGGGGTGGAGACCCTAGTCGCGCTGAGCAAATTCTACCCCACGGTCGAAGCCGTCCGTGCCAACACCCCGCTGCGACGGGTGATCGTCACCAACATCAAAGAATACTTTCCCACGATGTTGTGGGCGTTGTTCACCTGCTTGAAGGAAAAAAAAGAAGGCCATCGCGTGACGCTGAGTCGGGCGGCGCCGACGTACTGGTTGCAGGACGTCTTGGCCGCGCAGCCCAATGCCAGTGCGCCTGGCATCCGCGTCGATGCTGATGACATCGCCTTGTTGCAATATACCGGGGGGACGACCGGCACACCGAAGGGGGCGATGCTCCGGCATGGCGGGCTTGTGGCCAACACCTTACAAATCCGTGCCTGGTTGTCGGATTTTCAGGAAGGGGCGGAGACCATGTTGTTGGTCCTGCCGCTCTTTCACGTCTTCGGCTTGAGCGCCTGCATGAGCGTCATGGTGCATGGCGCCGGCACGATGATCCTTTTGCCGCAGTTCAAGACCCACGATGTCCTGCGCGCCATCAGCAAGCATCGCGCCACCCTCTTGCCGGGGGTGCCCAGCATGTATGTGGCGCTCAACAACGCCGCCGAGCTGCGGCGCGTCAACCTCCGATCGCTGCGTCATTGCTTCAGCGGCGCCGCGCCGCTGCCGCAGGAGGTGCAGGAACGCTTCGAGGCCTACATCGGTGGACGCCTGGTAGAGGGCTACGGCATGACCGAGGCGAATGCCTGCATCATCACGCCGCTGCGTGGCCGACGGAAGACGGGGAGCATCGGGGTGCCAATCGGCGATGTCGAGGCCAAGATCGTCGACGTCGAGACCGGGACGACCACCCTGCCACCAGGTACGATCGGTGAACTCGTGCTGCGCTGTCCGCAGCAAATGCAAGGCTATTGGAAGAAGCCCGACGAAACGGCCAAGGTCTTGCGGGACGGCTGGCTATATACGGGCGATATCGCGCGTATGGATGAGGAAGGCTTTTGCTTCATCGTCGATCGTAAGAAGGAGATGATCCTGTCGGGAGGCTATAATGTGTATCCGCGGGACGTCGAGGAGGTATTGTACATGCACCCGAAGGTCAGGGAAGCGGCTGCCATTGGCGTACCCGACGCCTTTCTCGGCGAGGCGGTGAAAGCCTTCGTAGTGCCACGTGATGCTGCCTCCGCCACGGCCGAAGAGATCATCGAGTTCTGTCGACACCATCTAGCTCCCTACAAGATGCCTAAGTACGTGGAATTTCGTGACGCCTTACCGAAAACGTTGATCGGCAAAGTCCTGCGTCGGGCCTTGAAGGAGGAGGAGCAGCAAAAGGTTGAATCGCCATGATTCGGGATAGCATCGACGCCAATGTCATGGAGGATTTATTGAAAGCCGCCGCGCATTTAGCCCGTGTGGGCGCTCCCCACCTGTGGATGGATTACGACGCCGAGGCCGACGCGCTGTATGTGAATTTTCAAAAACCCCAGCGGGCGACGGAGAGCGAGCTGCTCGAGAACGGGGTGATTCTGCGCTACCGCGGTGATAAGCTGGTAGGCGTGGTGATCTTCGATGCCTCGAAGCGCTAAGTCCCCTAGCCCGAGGTGGATCTGGGCCCTAGGGTGCCGTGTGAGAGGTCACAGGTGCGCCAGTAGAAGACGTGGCTGACTTGGCTGGGCGCCGTTGTGCGACTGCGCCAAACGGCCGAGCCCGCAGAGTGGAAATCAGGCGACGATGAGCAAGAAAGTTGTGACCATCGGCGGGGGAGCCGGGCAGTCCCAAGTACTCGCCGGGCTGAAGCGTGTTAAGGAACTCAAGGATCTCGGGGTGACGGCGATCGTCACCGCCGCCGACAGCGGCGGCAGCAGCGGCCGCTTGCGCGATGAGTTCGGCGTGCATCCGTGGGGCGATATCTTGCGCTGCATCGTCGGCCTGTCCGATGCTCCGGAAGAGCTGCGTCAGCTCTTTTTACATCGCTTCCCCGGCGCCGGCAGTCTGGGCCAACACACCGTCGGCAACATCATCCTCACCGCCCTCAATCAGATCAAGGGCAGCCCTTTGGAGGCTGTGCTGGCCCTGTGTCAATTGTTGCACGTGCGGGAGATGGTGCTGCCGGTGACGGAGGCCAGCGTCCAATTATGCGCCCGGTTGGAAGATGGTACCGTGGTGCGCGGCGAGCACAACATCGATGCCCCCAAGTATGACCCGCACCTGCGTATCAAAGAGGTCTGGCTTGAGCCCGAGGACTGCGCACCGGTTCCAGGAGTGCTGCTGGCCATCGCCACGGCCGACCTGATCGTCCTCGGTCCGGGGGATCTCTACACTAGCATCCTGCCCAACCTGCTGGTCCCTGGGGTGGCGCAGGCGATCGGGCAGGCGCGCGCCAAGAAAGTGTTTGTCTGTAGCCTCATGACCAAGTTCGGCGAGACCCACGGTTTCAACGCGTCGGATTTCGTAGGTCTGGTCGAAGCCCACCTCGGGACGCGGCTCGACTTCGTGATCTGTAACACGGCTCTTCCCGCTCCCGATGTCCTCGAAAAATATCGCGCCGAAAACGCCTTTCCCGTCGAAGTCGACCTCGAACTGAGCCAGGGAGAGCGACAGGTCATCATCGCCGATGTCCTTGGCACAGGGAGCAAAGCCCGCCACGATCCTGCCAAGTTAGGGCTGTTGCTGGCGGCGTTGTTGTAGAGGGATGCGACAAGCCGCCCTCACCCCGGCCCTCTCCCGGAGGGAGAGGGGGGCTTCACCTGGCGCCTATGCTCTCAGACGGAGACGAGACAAAGAATCTCCCCTGCGGGCCCAGGTGCATGGTAAATGCCCCCGTTACTCCGGCGCCAGACGCACCGCCGGCTCTACCCCAGCTTCCAAACGTTCACGACCCACTGCCAGCAGCGCTTTCACCGGGCCAATGGAGGTGGCGATAGGAGGGGCATCGGCCTCGGTGATGAAGCTCAACCCCGCGAGTTTCGCCCAGTCGAGCACCCACTGCGCATCGATCGTTGGCCCTTCCGGAGCAACGGGCGCCACCGTCGGCGGCAGCGGACCGGGGGCGATGGGAGGCCGCCGCTGATACCAGCCCGCCGCCTGCTCGTAGGCGTGCCCCAGCCGCAGCACCGTGCTCTCCTCCCAAGCCCGCCCAATCAGTTGCATGCTGATCGGCAAGCCAGCTTTAGTAAAGCCACAGGGCACCGCTAGCGCCGGCAAACCGGTCAAGCTCACCGGGCGGGTCAGGCTCCGCATGTCAGCCTGCGGCGACGCTTTCCCGATGGGGTGGGCCGGGTATGCCGTGGTCGGCGTGACGATGACGTCGACGCCGCGCAACGCCGCCACGAACTCATCGGTGATCACCTCGCGCAGGCGCTGGGCGGTGACCAGTTCGTCGGAGGTCAGGCAAGCCGCGCCGGTGATCTTGTGCAGGAAGGCTGGGGTATAATCGCGTGGCCGGGCGAAGAAATTGGCGCGGTGATAGGCAAACGCCTCGCTGTAGGCGATCGCCCATGAGGCCGCCGGGCCGTAGCGAGCGTGGGGGAGATCGATGGCATAGACCAGCGCGCCAAGCTGCTGCATGGTCTCGACGGCGACACGCACTGCTGCCATCACCTCGGCATCGCCGTCCTCGAAGAAGTAGGTGCGTGGCATGCCGACGCGGAGGCCCTGGAGGCTGCCGTGCAGGGCCGCATGATAATCCGGCACCGGCCTCAACGCGGCGCTGGGATCGCGGCGGTCGGCCCCGGCCATCGCTTGCAAGAGCAGGGCGGCGTCGGCCACCGTGCGCGCCAGTGGACCGGCGTGGTCGAGACTCCAACTCAGCGGCACGATGCCGGCGCGGCTGACACGGCCATAGGTCGGTTTCAGACCGACCAGCCCGCAGAACGCGGCCGGATTGCGAATCGAGCCGCCGGTGTCGCTGCCGGTAGCGCCGGGGATCAGGTGCGCCGCCAGCGCCGTACCCGAGCCAGAGCTGGAGCCGCCGGGAGTCAACTCAGTATTCCAGGGGTTGCGTGCCGTGCCGAACACTTCCATGCTACCCGAGGCGAACTCAAAGGTATTCAGCTTGCCGAGGCAGATCGCACCGGCCTGTCGCAGGCGGGCGGCGACGGCGCAATCCTCGGCGGCGACATAGCCCGCCATGACTTTTGAGGCGGCGGTGGTCGGCAGGCCGCGTACATCGTAGATGTCTTTGTACGCCACGGGAATGCCGTGGAGGGGGCCGCGATAGCCGCCGGCGGCGATATCGATCTCGGCGGCGTGCGACGCCGCCAACGCCCCATCGCGATCGACGTACAGATACGCCAGCAGGGTGTCGTTGAGCTGATCGATCCGCTCCAGCAGCGCCGTCACCACCTCTACCGGCGAGACCGCGCGCTTTTCGAGCAACGGCGCCAATTCGGCGATCGTAAGCCAGCACAGATCGGTATTTGCCATGGCCAGACCTCCTCTTCCTGGGCCTCGGATATATGCCCCCGCCGCCGCATGTTGCCGCGCGCCTCGCAGCGGCCCCGCATCTGATAACGCCAGCACTGGCGGGTTTTGACCTCTAGCAATGCCGCCGTCAGCGCTTGAACAAAAGTCAACCGTTTGTCGTTCTCCTGGGTCGCTCGGCCGCATTGTAACACAAGCTCGCTTCCATCCCTATCATGTCGTTCCGGCATCGGCGGTATCGTCCGCTCAAGCAAGCAAAGTGGTTGAGAAACCACTTTGTCTCTTGCCACGAATTGAGAAATGTGAGATCGTCGAACTCCCACTTGCAACGATTTCCCGCCCATACCAGCGACAGGAGAGGTACTGTATGCGGGATGCGGATGCACAGTATGTCGCAACCAAAAACCGAAGCCGGGTCGATGATCTGGTGCGGCAGATGACACAAGCCTATCGCTAACTTAGACTTCCTAAGGAGGTATGCTGCGTAAGGAGGGGTGATGAAAACATTATTCGTGCTCTTCTATGAACGACGCAGTGAACTTCAGCAGCGGCTCGACGAAGCACCAAACTTAGAGGAGACAGTCAAGCTGGTTCAGAGACAACTTGATGCTCTGCAGAGACAGTATATCGGTGACCTGAGCGTCACGCAGGCGCGTTTAGCAGCCTTTTTTCTGGATGGGTTACATTCTTCAATAGCAGCTCTCGTTGCAGCCTGTAAAACTGAGGTTTGGCATCCATCCCGACCGAGGTATTCTCATTGGTGAGAGAGCTGTAGAGCAGCCAGGAGTAACACGGCTTAAGCTCAGCTTTAAACGAAAACCAACAAATGATCCAGCGTACCATCAAGCCGTCAGAATGTTTCTCGAAGCATATTACCGATATCTAATCGACAATAACTTGATCGAGGGCGGGGAAGCCAGCTCCTTTTTCGTGGGGTGCCCTGCGGGATGGTCGGCGAGGGAACGGGAAGGGTACGAAAAGCTTCTTAAGGAGGCAGGTATTCCACTACTGAGCGTTGTTCCCGAGTCACGGGCTGCTTTCATGCACGCCAAGGAGACTCACAAGCTCACAACGAATGAACTCAAAGCGTCGGTGCTGATCATCGATATCGGCTCCTCAACGACCGATCTCACCCTCGTCAAGGATTTCCGCGAAACACCGTTAGATTTCGGTAATCCCAGCTTGGGTGCTGCCCTTATCGATCATGCGATCTTCGCTCGGACTCTTGTCAGTCACCCGGAAAAGGCTCTGTTAGAAGCAGCAATCGAGCTAGAGCCACATCGCAGGGCTAGGTGTGTACTTAGATGTCGCAGAGCAAAGGAGGCGTACTTTTCCAGTCAGGACTTCTATGATGAAAATCCTGAACTGCAGGGGGGAGTGGGGCCACTTCCACTCGACATCATTGCGGGTAAAAAATTGGTATTCGAGCCTGTGGTGAATGGGCTTATCATGCAGGAAATTTTGCATCAGCCCTTGTCAGAGCTGGGCAATAAGAGCTGGATGGGAGCTTTTCATGACGTGCTCAACGAGGCTAAAGAAAAGCTTACCCAAGAAGGACTCACTCCTGATATCCTGCTGTTAACGGGCGGGGGCTCAAATATGAAATTTACCCGCCAGAACTGCCAGGAGGTGTTCCCGAACACCAGGGTCCGGCCCGATTCGGAGCCTGAGCTTTGTATCGCCAGAGGCCTGGCACGCGTCGGACGGTGGGATCTCCGGGCCGCCGCATTTAAGGAGGAGATCGACAAATTGTGTGAGTCTGAATACCTGGAGGAGGTGGTGAAACGCCATTTGCCAGGGCTTATCGAGCGCCTAATCGATCCATTGGTGGACGGTCTGGTCGAGAACGCCATTAAACCCAGCCTCTATCAGTGGCGGGATGGTCACATACGCACCCTGGCTGACCTCGAACCTCGCGCCGCGGCACTCGCCAAAGCATGGCTCGGCAGCACGGATGCAAGGGAGAAAATCCAAGTGCAATGCCTACCATGGCTCGACTCCATCCAGACTGATTTAGCTCACGACATCGACCGCATTTGTCAGATATACAAGATACCTACGGGTATGTTAAGGATCGATGTGGCCGCCGATTTCAGCCGAACATCGCCGGAGAAAATACATGTCGATTTTGATCCGGTCATGGTCGATTCTGTGTTAGGCCCCCTCGCGGCGGGTGTTGTGGCCGTGGTGACCGCGACATTGCTTGGAGGGGAAGAGATTGCGTTCCTCATGGCCGGGCCAATCGGCTGGGTGATCGGACTGCTCATCGGGATCGGGATTGGCGTGGCCGTGCTGTGGTTGGGAAAGGAAAAGGCAAAAGACGCGGTCAACGCGCTCGACGTCCCCCACTGGGCGCGTCGTATGGTGTTATGGGATAGTCGAATTCAGAGCCAATGTGAAACGTTGAAACCTCAACTGCAGCAAACCATTAGGCAACAATTGACCCAGGCGAGGTATGCCTTTGACGAGCTTACCGAAAAGGTTCGGAAGCTACTCAAGGAAGCTCTCTATGCGAAGGCTGAAGAAACGCTTATCCTGATCAGATGACCAGTCTGAAATCAGTGGAAATAGGGCCCGGGATGCGATAGTCGAGGAATGGAGATGGCGTGTGTTCGGGGAGGCTACCGCTGAAGGTGTATGTGAGGCGCTTGCCAAAACGCATGGGAGATCATCTTCTCGAGTTATCACCGGCATGATTATGCTGGAATTGAAGGGGAAATTTGAGATGAGCACGACGAGGGCGTATGAGGAAGTTATCGAGTTCATTGCCGCTGGGACGAGCCCGAGCAGTGTGATCGGTTTCCAACCGTCCGAAGCAGCGAAGGAACGAGTAGCAGATTTGATCCGTCGTGAGAAAACCACCGGCCTTTCACCAGACGAAAAGTCAGAGTTAGACCACTATGTGCAACTGGAACATCTCATGAGACTAGCGAAAGCACGTGCTCGTCGGTACCTCGACAATGGATAGCTATATCAGCGCAGAGCTTCGGCGCTTGGTTGCTGCTCGCGCTGAATATCTCTGCGAGTACTGTCTGATCCACGAAGATGATGTGTTCTTTGGGTGTGAAGTTGACCAGATTATCAACAATAGCAGATCACGCCATCGCTACCCTGACCGAAAAGAGGGCCAGACCTGAGCCCGCACTGCCGGTGAAGCTAGGGCACAGGGTGAGTGATGAGATCCTCTGCACGGCATGTCCCATATAGTGAAAGAGATGTTTGAGATAGCTGGGGTGCGGACCATAGCTCTCCATTCACCGCACCAAACCTCCTCCTGTGGGTTTGGTGGCCGACACTCACCGCGCTGCAGGACACACTGGCTCCCATCAACCTTACACGCGACTGAAGTCGATAGGGATACAGCTCATGGAGCCATCATGGGGGAGAGGCGGCGCCGATCGACCTCGCCGGTGAAGTGGCGGATGTGCTGAGACCCTTTCAGCACCCCCGCATTTCCCGCTTGACACAGCCATAGGGCTTCTTTAGGATTTCGGCCGGACTTCTTTCCTGCATGCACATTTACGGAGGAGGACTGGCGATGACACGCAAGATCAGCCTGACCGTCAATGGCAAGCTGACCTCCCACGAGGTGGAACCACGGCTGCTGCTGGTCCACTATTTGCGGGATGTACTGGGACTCACCGGGACGCACATCGGCTGCGATACCAGCCAGTGTGGGGCCTGCACGGTGATGTTGAACGGTGCGGCGGTGAAATCGTGCACCGTCTTGGCGGTGCAGGCCGACGGCGGTGAGGTGCTGACCATCGAAGGACTGGGTAAAGAGGATCAGCTGCACCCCTTACAGGAAGGGTTTTGGGAAGAGCACGGCCTGCAGTGCGGCTTCTGTACCCCAGGCATGATCATGGCGGCTCATCAACTGCTGCAGCGCAACCCCAATCCCACTGAGGCGGAGATTCGTTGGGGGCTTGAGGGCAATCTGTGTCGCTGCACGGGCTATCAGCACATCGTGAAGGCTGTGCAGTACGCCGCCCGCAAGCTGGCAAGCCAATGAGGAGGTGACGCCATGGCGACATCGTTGGTCGGTTCCCGCATCAAACGCCGCGAGGATCCGCGTCTCATCATGGGTCGCGGCACGTATGTCGATGATGTCCAGCTGCCGCGCATGACCTACGCGGCCATCCTACGCAGCCCCTATGCCCACGCCAGGATTCGCAGCATCAACGTCGATCGGGCGAAGGCGCTCCCTGGGGTGGTGGCCGTGATCACAGGGGCGGACTTGCAGGGGAAAAACGTGCCCTGTGGGTGGACCCTACCCGACATGAAAGTGGCCCCGCATCCGGCGTTGGCGGTGGGCAAGGTGCGCTACACCGGCGACGCGGTGGCGGTGGTCGTCGCCGAAGAGCGCTACATTGCCAGGGATGCCCTCGACCTGATCGAGGTGGATTACGAGCCGCTGCCGGTGGTGGTCGATGCCGAGAAGGCCATCGAACCTGGGGCCCCGCAATTGCACGACGAAGTGCCGAACAACACCACGTTCGTCTGGAAAGTCGCCGGCGGCGATGTGGACAAAGCCTTCCGCGAAGCCGAAGTCGTGGTCAAAGAGCGCATCGTCAATCAGCGCTTGATCCCCAATGCCATCGAGCCGCGTGGCATCGTCGCGCAGTATAATCCGGGCAGCGGCGATCTGACCATGTGGTCGGCGACGCAGATCCCACATCTGGTGCGCCTGCTGCTCTCGATGGTGATGGGCATGCCCGAGCATAAAATACGCGTCATCGCCCCCGAGGTCGGCGGTGGCTTCGGATCCAAGCTCTACCTCTACCCCGAGGAGGTCATCGTCGCCACCCTGGCCAAGGCGACGGGGCGTCCGGTGAAGTGGATCGAAGAGCGGCGTGAGAACTACGTGGCCACCACGCACGGGCGCGATCATGTGCAGTATGTCGAGGTCGCCGCCAAGCGCGATGGTACCATCACCGGCCTGCGGGTGAAGAGCATCGCCAATATGGGAGCGTATCTGTCCACCTTTGCGCCGGGCATTCCCACGATCCTCTTCGGGTTGATGCTGTCGGGCAATTACCGGATCCCCAACATCTCCTGCGAGGTCGTCGGCGTGCATACCAACACCACGCTGGTGGATGCCTATCGCGGCGCCGGGCGCCCGGAGGCCACCTATCTGGTGGAGCGGGCCGTGGACCTGACCGCCAGGGAATTGGGGCTCGACCCGGCGGAGATTCGCCGCCGCAACTTCGTCCCCGCCAATGCGTTCCCCTACACCACGGTGACCGGCGTCACCTACGACAGCGGCGACTACCAACCGACGCTGGAGATGGCGCTGGAGATGGTGGGCTACCACCAGTTGCGCCAGGAGCAGACACGGCTGCGCCAGGAAGGCAAATACCTCGGCATCGGCGTCAGCACCTACGTGGAGATCTGCGGCATGGCGCCCTCGCAGGTGCTCGGCGCGGTCGGCGCCGGGGCGGGGGGCTGGGAAAGCGCCACCGTGCGTGTCCACCCGTCGGGGAAAGTGACGGTCTACAGCGGCGCCTCGGCCCATGGCCAGGGACATGAGACCGCTTTCGCGCAGATCGTCGCCGATGGCCTGGGCATCCCTTTTGAGGATGTCGAGGTCGTACACGGCGATACCGCGCAAGTGCAGTTCGGCATCGGCACGTTCGGCAGCCGCAGCGCCGCCGTCGGCGGCATGGCGATACAGATGAGCCTGCAGAAGATCGAAGACAAGGCCAAGAAGATCGCCGCCTTTCTCCTGGAAGCGGCCGAGGCGGACCTGGTCTTCGAGGGCGGTAAGTTCTTCGTCAAGGGCTCGCCGGGGCGAGATGTCAGCATTCAGCAAGTGGCTTTTGCCGCCTATGTGCCGCATAAATACCCCACCGGGTTAGAGCCTGGGTTGGAGGCCACCAGCTTCTACGATCCGTCCAACTTCACCTGGCCGTTCGGCACCCATGTGGCGGTGGTGGAGGTCGATCCCGAGACGGGCGTGGTCAAGTTGCAGCGCTATGTCGCGGTGGATGACTGCGGTCGGGTCATCAATCCGCTGCTGGTGGATGGACAGATCCATGGCGGACTGGCGCAAGGCATTGCCCAGGCGTTGTATGAGGAAGCAGTGTACGACGAAAACGGCCAGCTGATCAGCGGCTCGCTGATGGATTACGCCGTGCCCAAGGCGGACGATCTGCCGAATTTCGAGCTGGCTCGCACCGAAACGCCGTCGCCCGTCAATGCCCTCGGCGTCAAAGGCATTGGCGAGGCCGGGACGATTGCGTCCAGTGCGGCGATCGTCAACGCCGTAGTCGACGCCCTGGCTCCACTGGGCGTGCGGCATCTCGACATGCCGCTCAAACCCGAGCGCGTGTGGCAGGCGATCCAACAAGCCCAGGCAAGGAGGTGATGGCGATGCCCGCGACCTCGTTCGAATATCACGCTCCGACGACGATTCAGGAAGCGCTGTCGCTCCTCACGCAGTACGGTGGCGAGGCCAAGCTTCTGGCCGGGGGGCACAGCCTGATCCCGATCATGAATCTGCGCCTGGCCCAGCCCAAGGCCCTGATCGACCTTGGGAAGATTCCCGGCCTGTCAGGCATCCGGGAGGACAATGGCACCATCGTCATCGGCGCCATGACGACCCACTACATGGTGGAGAGCTCGGCGCTGCTCAAGCAGAAGGTCCCCATTCTGCCCGAGACGGCCGCCGTCATTGGCGATGTCCAGGTGCGCAACCGCGGCACCATCGGGGGGAGCATTGCCCATGCCGATCCGGCCGGGGATCTGCCGGCCGCCGCCGTCGCGCTGGACATGCAGCTCAAGGCGGTGGGGCCGAAGGGTGAGCGCACCATTAACGCCCGGGAATTTTTCGTGGACATCTTGACTACGGCGCTGCAACCCGATGAGATCCTCACCGAGATCCGTGTGCCGGCGTTTGCGCCACGCACCGGCAGCGCCTACGAAAAATTCCCCAATCCAGCGTCGCGCTACGCCATCGTCGGCGCCGCCGCCGTGGTGACGGTGGATGGCAACGGGGTCTGTCAGAAGGCCAGCGTCGGCCTGAACGGCATCACCGGTAAACCAGTAGCTGCGGTGGGGGTCGAACAGGCCCTGATCGGTCAGCGCCTCAACGAGCAAACGATCCAAGAGGCCGCCGCCAAGGCCGCCGACGGCCTGGAGCCGATGGGGGATATCTTCGCTTCCGCCGACTATCGGGCCCACCTGGCGCGGGTCTATACCAAACGCGCCCTGCTGAAAGCCAACGGGCGGGTGTAAGATAGAGGATCGACCCTCCACTCCCCCCACTTCCTCGTTTTGGGCGACCGGGGAACTGGGGGGAGAGGGTGCGGGGCAGGCATAGACAGACCGCTCCGACGCCCTGCGCCAGGTCATGGTCGGGCTCCACTTTGACGCACACCGGGTGCTCTTGCCGTGCCGCTTGAAGCCGCTGGGCAGGATGGTCACCTGGTCTCTCCGGCCTTTGCCATCTCGCACCACGAGCTGCTGGTGTACGAAATCCCCGTCGTTGACACGCTAGCGCACGCACTCCATCAGGCGCAAGCCGCAACCATACAACAATCCAGCCATCAAACGATAGGTTCCGCTGAGCGCACTGGGTAAGCGGTGCACCTCCGCGCGGGTCAGCACCGCCGGCAGGCGCTTGGGCCAGTTGGCTCGGGTACACTCTCCGATCGTGCCGAGTGGTTCCGCCATGCCCTGCTCATCCAGGAAGACCAGGGCATGCAAAGCTGGATTTCGAGGGCTCCGCGCGACCTTCCGCGCCGCGGCGAGAGACTCGAGATACGCCTTGACCGCTTGAGGCTCGCCCTCCCAGGGTGATTTCAGCTTGTGAAACGTGACCAAGCGTCGCATCCAGCGCTCGTAGACCTATTCCGTGCGCAGAGAATATCACTTCGTTATACGCGGAGTGCATCAATGGCCTGCACGGGGTAGGGGTAGCCGGTGAGGGAATGCACCGTGACGGCCGCATCCCCCCGGAGGAGCGCCGCCAGGTAGTCTGGTGGCGCCTTTCCCTTGGGGCCTTGGCGCCAGACCCGAGTGGCTTGCCGGTTGCGCCCGCCCCGCTCGATCGGATTCGACTCGGGACCAGAGGGCGGCCAGCACACGAGACGCACGGCGTCCGGCAGGAGCAGGCGCTGGGCGGTAGGCGCCCTCTGTACAGAGCGGACTGCAAAGGGAACCCCCGAATTGACCTACCTGATGAGCCCCGGCCGTCTCAATACATCGAAAAAAAACGCAGTTAAAAGACATCGATATCATTCATCTATCCACTTCTATTCGTAAAATGTATTATCAAAAAATATCGAATATGCTATCGTGCTCCACGATCGATCCCAAAGAGGTGTGGATTCGATCCAGGGTTTGCCAATCGGCGTGCCTCGGTCATACGTTACGCCGCACCGCTGGCCGCGGTTGCATGACCACTGTGAAAGACGGGCGCACAGCACATCCAACGCGCTCCAATCCTAACACGCCACGCCGCCTCTGGCTGCGGGTACTGTCGAAGGAGGACATATGGCAAGTGCGAAGGAACAGGAACCACAGCGCTGGGTCCGCGATTACGTCTTCGACATCCTGCGCGACCTCGGCATCCACCGAATTTTCGGCGTGCCCGGCACGAACGAAATCCCCATCATCGATGGCACCTCCTATCCCGATAACCAAGTCGAATACATCGAGTGTCTGCACGAAAACATCGCCATCGGCGCGGCCATGGGCTCGGCGCGGATGACCGGCAAGCCGGGAGTCCTCGTCGTCCATATCACGCCCGGCATCGGCCATAGCATAGGCAACCTGTTCAACGCCTGGCGCTCGCGGGTGCCGCTCGTGATCCTGTGCTGCCAGCAGCAAAACGAGCTGGTGACGCAGGAGCCTCTGCTCGCCTCAAACCTGGTCGATCTGGCGCGGCAATACACCAAATGGGCACACGAAGTGCGAACGCCCGAGGAGATGCCGCTCGTCCTGCAACGCGCCTTCAAGGAGACCATGGCGCCGCCAAACGGGCCGGTTTTCATCGCCATCCCCTGGGAGTTCACCATGCGCCGCATAGGCGAGCACGACCGCATCCAAGGGATCACGCAGATCTCGCCGCACTTTACCGGCGATGCCTCGGCGATTGCACAGGCGGCATCGCTGCTGGCGCAGGCGAAGAATCCGATCATCGTCAGCGGGGACGCCGTAGGCTATGCCAACGCGTGGCCGGAGTTGCAGCAGTTGGCTGAGCTGATCGGCGCGCCGGTGCTGCTCCAGACCTTCAGTAGCCTGGCGAATTTTCCGAACGACGATTACCACTGGCAGGGCGAGCTACCCGGGACACAGGTGGGGATGCGCTCGGTGTTCCAGGATCACGACGTCGCCTTCCTGTGCGGGTTCGGGGCTCAAGCCCAGATCACCGTGTTCAAGTACTCCGATGGGCCGCTCATCCCGCCCAGCGTGCGACAAATCTATCTCACCAACAATACCTGGGACATCGGCAAGAACTATTACGGCGAGTCGGCGGTCCTCGGCGACATCAAGGCGACGCTCCCGCTCATCAACGACCTGGTCCGCAAGAACCCGCCGGCGGGCGCAGCCGACCGGAACCAGACCTTGCGGCAGCTGGATGCCGAGCGCCGTGTACAGTGGGCGCAATACCTGGCCGAAGCCATGAGGCAGGATGAAATCTGGGCCGTGGTCATTGCCGAGGCGCTGCGCAAAACCATTGCGGAGCGCGGCCTCGCGAAGCAGTTCGTCTACGTCCATGAGGCGGTCTCCGATCCGGCACCTTTCCAGTACCTGCTCCCGCTCGGCACCGAAGGAGCCGTGCCAATTAGCTATTACTGCGTAGCCGGCGGCGCGCTCGGATGGTCGATGCCGGCATCGCTCGGCATCAAGCTCGAAAAGCACGGATGGCAGGGGGTCGAGACGCGTCTGGTCATCAACGCCGTCGGCGATGGCTCGTCGCTCTTCTACCCGCAAACCTGGTGGACGGCAGCGCACCGCGATGTCGGCGTGCTCTATATCATCACGAACAATCATGAATACCACACCTTACAGATCGGCCTCCAGCAGGTGGTCGAGGCCTATGGCTCGGCACCCGGTTTCGGCTGGCGGCCGAAGACCGACGATCCCGACTACCTTCGCATCGAGCGGCCCAGGCTCGACTTTGTTGCGTTGGCCGCAGCGCTCGGCGGTCAGAAGGGTGAGGTCGTCAAGCAGCCCGGAGATGTCGAGGCGGCCATCCGCCGCGGCGTGGACTACGTCTTACAACGGCCGCAATCCTACATCCTCGATATGCGGACAGCGCCGGACACCCCCACCACACCGCCCACCGTGATGATGGTAAAGGCACTGGCGCGCTACGCGTCGCAACCACCGCTCGACATCTTCCACCGCCGCGCCGCGAAGGGGCTGCAAGGGGCGCTGACCTCAGAGGCGGGGTCGAACGTGCCGGTCATTTTTTAACCCAGGAGAAAACGAATGCAGGCGGCGCTGCCACCATATCGTTAACCCACTGGAGGATCACGCAACATGGCCGATGAAACCATCGACGTTGCCATCGTCGGCGGCGGCGTTTCAGGCGTTTACAGCGCCTGGCGTCTGAAGAAGGCCGACCCGAAGCGCAAGATCGTCGTCTTCGAAGGCGGCAAGCACATCGGCGGGCGGCTGCTCTCGGTCAGGCCCCCCGACATTCCCAACATGGTCGCGGAACTCGGCGGCATGCGCATTCTCCCTGCGGTGCAGCCGCTGATCAAGCGACTCATCGACTTGCTGAACGAGGAACTGCCACCAGACCAAAAGATCGAGCTCTACGATTTCCCAGTTGACGAGCCGCAAAACCTTGCCTATCTGCGCGGTGTCTACCTGCGGCTCTCCGATTTCACCAGCAAGCCCGACAAGGTGCCCTATCACCTATCGTTTCTGGAGCGCGGCGGGACGGCGGGCAGCATCATCGTCAACGCGATCGAGCAGATCGTGCCGGGGATTACCAATCCCAACCTTGACGAGTCTCAACGCCGGCAGATGGCGCGTGAGGCCAGCTTCGGCGGCGTGCCGCTGTATCAGCAGGGCTTCTGGAACGTGCTGCTGCGCGTCATCAGCGCCGAGGCCTATCAGCTCGGCGTCGATGCCGGCGGTTACAACTCGACGCTGACCAACTGGAATGCCGCCGATGCCATCCCCTGGTATCTCTCTGACTTCGGCGTCGACCCGAAATACAAAGGCTTCAAGAAAGGGTTTCAGCAAGTGCCGCTGGCGCTGGCGGATCTCTTCAACGCGGCAGGAGGAGACATTCGGCTGGAGGCTCGCGTTGAGGGGTTCGACTGGGCGAGGGACGGTATGCAGTTGCGCGTCAAACACCAGGGGGTCAACGGCGACGTCAGGACGGTCAGTGCCAGGACGCTGATCCTTGCCATGCCACGCCGCTCGCTCGACCTCCTCACGCCCAGCAGCCCGCCGCTTCAGGAGATTCAAGCGTTGATAGCGAGCGTGACGCCGCGACCGCTCTTCAAGCTCTTCGCGACATACAGCAGCCCGTGGTGGCGCGCCGCAGGGTACAATGCAGCTAATGGCACCTTCGTTGCGGTCGAAGCGGGACGCACGGTCACAGACCTCCCGGTGCGGCAGATCTACTACTGGCCGAGAGACGACGGCAGCCCGGCAACCGAAGGTCCGGCCATGTTGATGGCGAGCTATGACGACGGGACGAACATCGGCTTCTGGGACGGGCTACGCCCACGCCGGCGTGAGGCGTGGAAGGCAGGCCTTGAGGTCGCTGTTCCTGAAGACGCGTTTGCGGGCGAAGAGGGCGATAAAAAATCCAAACTCGTATGGTGGCAGTATAAGGCGCCGCGGCGAATGGTCGCGGAAGTGGCGCGCCAGCTTGCGGCGGTACACGGCCTGACCTATACGCCGGCCGTGCGCAACGCGGCGTTCCGCGACTGGGGGGACGACCCGTTCGGCGGCGGCTGGAACAGTTGGAACATCGGCGTGAAGAGTTGGGAAGTCAAATCGCAGATCATTCAGCCGTTTGACGGGCGCCCCCTCTACATCTGCGGCGAAGCCTACTCGGACGCCCAGGGGTGGGTCGAAGGGGCACTACAGACGGCCGACATGATGCTGGAAAAAATGGCGGTTCCCGCGTTGTAACCATATCCTTCGGCCTTGCCTCACGTTTGATGGCAATCGAGATCTGGGGCGAGGCCGCATCAGAAGATAAGCGGCTTTTCAGGAGACCTGCATGGCGCTGAACTTCGACGATCCAGCTGTGGGCGCTTTGTCAGATGCGCGCTTGCGCGAACCTGCACACAAACAGCGCAGATGCGATCGGCGAACGCTGGGTGGTCGCAAATAGTGGGACGGGGATTGCCGCCCGCGTCGTCTCACTCTAGGCGATGTAACCCACGCTGATTGTGCTCGATGCCACCGGCGGCGAGGTGCTCAATCCCTGCCACGTAGGGAACTCTGCGAACGCCATCGGCCGGTCTCACCGCGAATTCACACCTTATGGCAGGCCACGAAATGCTCGCCGCCCCGATCCCGCAGCACTGGATCCAGGTCGGCACACTCAGGACCTGCCAGCGGGCAGCGACCATAAAGCCGACACCCGGCCGGCGGGTTGATGGGGCTGATGACCTCGCCACTCAGCGTCAGGCGCGGTGGCGGGGCGACTGGGTTGGGCAACGGCACCGCCGCCAGTAGCGCCTGGGTATAAGGATGCATGGGGGCCTGGAAAATCTGCTCCACCGTTCCAGTCTCGACGATTTTGCCCACATACATCACCGCCACCCGGTCGCTGATGTGGCGAATCACGCTCAGATCATGCGCGATGAACAGATAGGTCAGGTGAAGCTCTTCCTGGAGTTGCCGGAACAGGTTGAGGATCTGCGCTTGAATGGAGACGTCGAGGGCTGACACCGGTTCATCTGCGATGACGAATTCTGGGCTGACCGCCAGGGCCCTGGCAATGGCGATGCGCTGCCGCTGGCCACCGCTGAATTCGTGGGGGTAGCGGTCGACATGTTCCACTCCCAAGCCGACCATCGTCAATAACTCGATGACCCGTTTCCGCTTCTCTAACAGGCTCCTGGCCAAGCCATGCACTTCTAAAGGACGGCTCAGGATCTGCATGATCGTCTTGCGCGGATTGAGAGAGCTAAAGGGGTCCTGGAAGACGAACTGCACTGTGCGCCGCAGCTTTTGGACCTCCGTGCCGTTCAGGGCGAAGATGTTCCTCCCCTGTAGGTAGACGGTCCCCGCCGTGGGTTCGAGAAGCCGTGCCACGAGCCTCGCCGTGGTGGATTTACCGCACCCACTCTCGCCCACCAGCCCAAGGGTCTCCCCGCACTTGATGTAAAAGTCGATGCCATCGACCGCCCTCAGCATTGCGGTTCTACCCATCAGTCGCGACAGCAGATCGGCCTGAATCGGATAATACTTGGCCAGCCCTTTGGCCTCAAGAAACGATGAGTTGGTCACGGCAAGCACCCTCGCAAAGAAAAGCAGTGAGTCCTGAGTATTGAGGAAAAACTGCCGGGCCTCAACGCTCAGTATAAATGGCAGGCCACATGATGGCCTGGAGCCACCTCCCGTAGCAGCGGGACTTGTTGTCGGCAAATGTCCATGGCCTTTTCGCAGCGTGGATGGAATTTACAGCCCGTCGGTGGCGTCAGCATGTTGCACACGCTCCCCTGGATCGGATTGAGGTATCGACGCCGGGTCTCCACGTGTGGGATCGAGTTGAGCAGCCCCCAGGTGTAGGGGTGCAGGGGTGCGGCGAATAACGTCTTGGTATCGGTCAGCTCGACCAAGTGCGAGGCGTACATCACCCCGACGCTATCACACATATGAGCCACGACTCCCAGGTTGTGCGTGATGAACAATAGGGACATCTGGAAGCGCTGGATCATCTGGCGAATCAATTCGAGAATTTGCGCCTGGACGGTCACATCGAGGGCAGTGGTGGGCTCGTCGGCGATCAGGAACTGGGGATCGCAGGAGAGTGCCATGGCCAGCATGACGCGCTGGCGCATGCCGCCGCTGAATTGATGGACATAATCATGCATCCGCTTCTCCGGCGAGGGGATGCCCACCAGGCGCAGCAGCTCGACGACGCGCCGGCGCGCAGCTTGAGCGCTGAGGCCGAGATTGTTGCGTAAGCCATCGGCGATCTGGGTGCTGACCGGAAACACCGGATTGAGGGCGCTCATGGGCTCCTGGAAGACCATGGCGATGCGCTTCCCCCGGACGGCACGCATCTCCCGCGCCGATTTACGCAGGAGATCTTCTCCTTCGAAGATGATCCTGCCCATGGCAATCTCCCCAGGCGGGTCGGGGATCAAGCGCAGGATCGAGCGCGCCGTCACCGTCTTCCCGCAGCCAGATTCTCCCACCAGGCCGAACGTCTCCCCGCGCTTGATGGTCAACGAGACGTCATCGACCGCGGTCAGGGTTCCTCTCTTGAGGTTGAAGCGCGTGGTCAACCGCTCGACTTGCAGGATGGCTTCACCGCTGACAGGCATACGGTTCTCCTCACGACCGCCCCCAAGGATGTTCCTCCCCGGCCTGCGGCGGAAAAGAGGACGTTGGCTAGAACGCTCGAGCGTTGACGGTCTGGGATGCGATTGAAGGCTCCTCCCCACAGGGAGGAGATTAGATGTGGGTCAGGAGTTGCGGCCTTACCTGGAAACGGGTATAAGCACGGAGGTAGGGGGCCAGTGGAAGCTTTGAGGCTAGAAGAGCGGACACGGCGTGCATTTGCGTGCTCCTCTTCATGACCGCGTATGACAGCCTTACGAGAAGATAAGTGGTGTTATTGTAGGAGGGTAAGGCGGGTGTGTCAACCGCGATTCCATCGACGATGGCGATGTTGAACCACACGAAGACATATGACACACGCTCGATAGTGGCACACCACACACAGGATGAGGCGTCGGGAGATACCTCGCGTTCTGAAGGGCTTGGCGGCCGTCGCACCGAGGGGTATATCAGCCACCGTGCGCTGCAACATCGATTCGACCGCGATAGCTCAAGCATCCAAAAAACGCTTGACAAGGCGCGATCGCTTCATTAGAGTCGGGTTCACAGAATCCTTCAGCGTCGAGAGAGGGGCTACGGCGTGCCCTTCCTGGACGGGGCTACGGACGCCTCAGCGCTGTGCACCAGTGCCTGAGGCGTTTTTGTTTTCGCGCTGAGCTTGGATGTGAGCCGTTCTATCGCATGGCTGAGCGGATAGCGTGGTACGCTCTCAATGTGTTGGACAAGGTTGACCTTTCTTGGATTCAGACGGTGGTCGTGCTAATGAGGTGGGGACGTGCCGATAGACGCCTTCGATCGCCAGATCGAGGTGGCTCGACGCCAGCTGGCCCAAATTAGACAACGCGCTAATACGCTGCAACCGTCGCCGGAGCTGGGGCGCGAGGCCTTAGCACACCTGGCCGACGCGTTGGACTATCTGCAAGCCGCCGTCGCAGAAATCAGTCTGCAGCATAAAGAGCTGGCCGCCGCCCGCCACGTTCTGGAGGCTGAGCGCCAGCGGTACCGCGAGCTGTTCGAGTTCGCTCCGGACGGTTATTTGGTGACCGATCCCTTCGGTCTCATCCGAGAGGCTAACCGGAGTGCAGCACATCTCCTCCAGCTCTCCCAGAGTTATCTCGTTGGCAAACCAGTAAGCTTGTTCATCGAAGCTGCGGACCGTCAGGCCTTCTGGGCTGTGCTGGCGCGGCTACAGAGCGGCGCGGTGCGGCAAGAATGCGAGGTCACTGTGCGGCCTCGCAACGGGGCTCCCATCCCCATGGAGTTAAGAATTACCGCCGTACACGACGGCGCAGGACGCGTGGTTGGGCTGCGTTGGCTCATGCGCGATATCAGCGCGCAAAGGCAGACCGAAGCAGCGTTGCGAGCGAGCGAGGCTCGCTTCCGGAATCTAGTCGAAGGTTCTATCCAAGGGGTGATCATCCACCGCTACTTCAAGCCCCTCTTCGTCAACCGGGCCTATGCGGCTATCTTCGGCTATACCCCGGAAGAGCTTCTTGCCTTGGAGTCAACGCTGGTGTTGTTTGCGCCTGAAGCGCGCGCCCGGCTGCAGGCTTATCATGAAGCCCGTCTGCATGGGGAGCCAGCGCCCACTCATTATGAAGCCCAGGGGCTGCGCAAAGACGGCGTACGCATTTGGCTTGAGACCCGCGTGCGGGTCATCGAGTGGGACGGCGCCCTCGCCATTCAGGGGACCGTCGTCGACATCACGGCGCGCAAGCAAGCTGAGGCGGCGCTGCGCCGGGCCCACGCCGAGCTCGAGCAGCAGGTCCAGGAGCGCACAGCGGCGTTGATGCACACCAATGTGGAGTTGCGGGCCGAGATCGCCGAGCGTCGGCGGGCCGAAGCGGCGCTGGCCGCCGGCACCCGCTTCCTGAAAGCTCAGGCCGAGGTGGCCCGAGTGGCGCTTTCCAGCCTGCACCCTGGGGTCCTTTGGCCGCGTTTGCTCGAAACCATCGGTCGCGCTCAGGGCTATGCGTATGGAGTCCTCTGGCGGGTCGTCGATGATGGGGCTGCGGCGGTTGTCGTGGCGAGTTTCGGCCCGAGAACAGCGTCGCACCTCGGGGTTCGCCAGGCATTGGGCGAGGCCGACGCCGACACCGTGTTGGCACAGGCGATTCGCAGTGGCCAGCCGCTCTTCTGCAATCGGCTTCAGGAGCAGCCAGGTCGTGCGCCGATGTCCGCCCAAGCCTTGGGGGTGAAAGCGTTATTGATACTGCCGTTGATCCACCGCACCGGCCGCGTGATCGCGGCCATGGCATTTGGCGATTACGACGACCCGGAGCGCTTCAGCGAGGAGGATCGCATGCAGGGCGCCGTGCTGGCCAGCCAGGTGACGCAAGCCCTCGAGAACAGCGAGCTATTCGGTCAGGTGCAGCGTCTCCAGGAGCAGTATCGGGCGGTGACAGAATCCATGCGCGATGCCGTTTATATCGTGAACGAAGCCGGCCGCATCGTCTTCGCCAATGCCGCCTTCGAGCAGTTGACCGGCTACCGCAGGGAAGAGGTGCTGAATCGCCCCTCCACCGACTTCTTCGACTCGGATTTGGCGCTGCTGATGGAACATCAGCGTCAACGCGCCTTGCGCGGTGAATGCGTCTCGCCCCATTTGGAGGCTGAGGTCATGGGCCGAGACGGCAGACGGATACCGGTGGAGCTGGCGGTCGCCAGCCTGGCGCCGGAAGGCGGGAAGCGGGGACGTCTTGTGGTGGCCCGCGACGTGAGCGCTCGCAAGCGGGCGGAAGCGGAGTCGGCACGACGCAACCAGGAACTGCTCAGGCTGTACGAACAGGTTGAGCGTGACCGCACGATGAAGGCTGCGTTGCTCAAGGAACTGAATCATCGCGTACGCAATAACCTGGCGGTCATCGTCGGGCTCTTAGAAATCGAGCGCGAGCGGGCCCACCTGCGGACCGCCGATGAGGCCCTGAGCGCTTGTGGGGCACGGCTTAAGGCCATTGCCCGGGCGCATGATCTGCTGGCCGCCTCAGCGTTCGCTGCAGTCGACCTTCGGGCGTTCCTTGACGCCATGGTCGAAGGGATCGGGCGTGCATCAGGACCCGGTGCCCCGCACATCGAGATCGCTTATGACGAGGCCTCCCTATGGCTACCCCCCAAGCCGTACCTCGCCATGGCGTGCATTGCTCACGAGCTCGTCCTCAACGCTGTCAAACATGCCTTCCGGGGCAGGCAGCGCGGGCGCATCCAGGTTCGCGTCGGAGAAGAAGGCGAGCACTACATTTTGGAAGTCCGCGACGATGGGGTCGGCATCCCCACGGAAGCGGCCGATAGTGGCGCTGGCCTCGAGATCGTTGCCACCTTGTGCCGCACCGACCTGCGCGGGGAATGCCAGTTCTTGCTGGATGGCGGCACCGTCGCGCGCGTCATCTTCCCCAAAGCGGTCGTCGTCGATGGAGGAGGGGTATGAGAGGGCTGCGCGTCTTGATCGCTGAAGATGAGGGGCTGGTAGCCACAGGCCTGAAGGCGCAGCTGAAGGCCATCGGTCATCAAGTCGTAGGCATGGCCCGTGACGGCGAGGAAGCCGTGGCGCTCGCTGCCACCGCACAGCCCGACCTTATCCTCATGGATATCCGTCTGCCGCGCTTGGATGGGCTCGAGGCCGCCCGCCGCATCCTACAGGTCCGTCGCATACCGATCATCTTCGTCTCGGCCTACAGCGAAGCTACCCTCGCCCAGGCCGCCAGCGAAATCGGGGGGTTTGCATACCTGCGTAAGCCAGTGGACCGCCTGGACCTCCTGCCGGCCATCGAGGTGGCCCTAGGACGCTTCCGCGAAGCCGAAGCCCTCCGTCGGGCCGTGCAGGATCTGGAGCAGGCCATAGAACTCCGCAAACGGGTGGAGCAAGCCAAGGGCATCCTGATGCGACGGTTGCAAATTCCTGAGCCCGAAGCGATGCGGCGCCTGCAGCAACGTAGCCGCCAGGAACGCAAACCCCTTGGAGAGGTGGTGGCTGAAGTCATCACCGCCGATGCCTTCTTCGCAAGCTGGGAACGAGAACGCCACGATAAGCGGGCGGAGTGATCCACCGAGGGCTGGTAAAGATCCCTTGCTTCCTGCTGACTCCGAGAAGAAGCCAGCAGGGTGAGGCCATGAACGCCTCAGCGGGCAAAGTCCTGCTGAGGTTTTTTTGTGTTGACCCCACATGGGGAAAAGGAGCGCACATGGCGAAACAGGACTCGGAGACAACCCTCGCGGTGCTTGAGGAGGCCATGGTGGTGCAAGTAGAGGTCGCGGTCCAACTGCAAGTCTTAACCCACAGCCAGGGACTCCTAGCGCGGCTGGCGCGGACGTGGGCTCGGATCACTCATGACGACCGGTTGGCCTATGAGGATCAAGTGATGGTCCAAGTGCGGGTGTTGAGAGAGGCCATGACCAGTATAGAGCAGCTTCACCGCACCATGGGCCGCGCGCTCCAGCTACTGAAATGGCATCAGCGGCAGCTGGAGGGGCCAGACGACCACTAAGCCATGGCATCATGGGGGCACCGAGCGCCAGCTCCCTAGCACCTATGCCAGCTCTGGGGTCCATGCGTCTTCGAGGGGCGCTGTCTGCTTCAGTCCCGTGAGGACATGCATGGCCCTAGCATCGTGCGCTGCTCAATGGCGACTAGAGAGCTGAGCTGATCCGTCTGCTTGCCCCCCAGGAGGGAGATCATATGCACCAGGAGACCAAATTGGCACAGCGAATGGCCGATCTCTTGAGCCAGCTCCACCTCATGGTACGACGGCCGACCTGCTTGCTGCGTCTGGACGAGATACGCGACATCGTCGCTGAATTGGGCATGTGTTGGGACCGCTATCGCCACCAAGGCGGAGATACCAATGACAACATCGCGGAGGACAACCATGTTCGCCAAGATTCTGATCCCAGTAGAGTTATCAGACCATCCCCAGCAGGCGCTCGAGTTGGCGATGACGCTAGGCCGCCCAGAGACAACGGAGGTGATGCTCTTGTACGTGGTCGAGCCGCGTCCTCGCCTAGCGCTCGAGGACGAGGATGATCTCAAAGAAGACTTTCTCGACCGTTACGGTGCCCTCGTCCACCGCGCTCATGCGCGACTTGGTCGCCTGCTCGCAAGCCTTGCGGCCAGGGGCATCCCGGGCCGCGGCGCCGTGGCATACGGCCACCGGGGGGAGACCATCCTGCGCATCGCCCAGGAGACGGCCGCGGACTTGATCATCCTGCCCCCCGTGGAATCGGCCGCGCAGCACAACGGCTGCGGTGCCGCCCCGGTGCGCGCCGAGGTGGCTGCCTATGCCCGCTGCCCCGTGCTCCTCCTCGCCGCCCCATAGCCAGCGGCCAGATATGGGCTGTCACGATCGGTTCCCCCGATCGGCGCAATATAAACCGGTCGTGACCCGACGAGAGTCCGCCCATACCCCCGTTCAGCTCGCGATGCGCCGCCTCGCCGTCGAGAGCGCTTTGCCCATCTCGGGATGGCGGACTCGGCCCTGCGAGCGTGCTCTATCTCTCTAGAGACGCCTCACCCCGCGCTCTCCTGGAGGGAGAGGGGAAATGGGCGACAGTGAGCGCCTATACCTTGGCGACTCTCGCCTCCCTCCCCAGTGAGCCAGCGATTTCTATTGACACTCCCCCGCGTCCTTCGCACAATAGGGACCGTCCGCCCGGGGATGGTGCGAAAAGCGTGGGGCGGTAAGAACTTTTCACCCATGAAGGCCCAATAGAAGAGCGACGGGGTTGACATATTGAAGATGAAGCGATGTCGACGTGGAGTCAGACAGATGACTCCTCGAGACCACTGGATGAGGGAGAGCGATCCATGAGTGATGTCGAGATCAAACGCGGGCTGAAAGATGTGTATTTTGCCACGAGTGAGGCAAGCTTCATCGACGGGAATATCGGCAAGCTCCTCTATCGCGGCTACAACATCGATGACCTGGCGCAAAACTCCACCTTTGAGGAAACGGTCTACCTCCTGCTGTATGGCAAACTGCCCACCGCCAAGGAGTTACAGGATTTCGACGCGACGCTGCGGGCCAATCGCAGCCTGCCCCGAGAAGTGTTACAGATCATCGATCTCGTGAAAACGGCGCATCCGATGGATGTGCTACGCACTGCCATCTCGGCACTGGCAACCTTCGACCCCGAGACGAGCGATAACTCCAAGGAGGCCACCCTGCGCAAAGGCGTTCGCCTCACCGCCCAAGCTCCCACCATCGTGGCGGCGCATGACCGTCTGCGGCAGGGCAAAGCCGCGGTCGAACCCAATCCCAAACTCAACCACGCCGAGAACTTCCTGTATATGCTCTTCGGCAAGGAACCCGATCCAGAGGAAGCGAAGCTATTGGATCTCGATTTCGTGCTGCATGCCGAACACGGCTCGAACGCCTCTGCCTTCGCCGCCCGCGTCGCCGCTTCGACGTTAGCCGATTTGCACTGCGCCGTGACCTCCGGCGTCGCCACCTTGAAGGGTCCCTGGCACGGCGGCGCGGCCGAGGCGGTGATGAAAATGGCGTTGGAGATCGGCTCCCCCGAACGCGCCGCCGACTATGCCCGTGGCTTGTTGGAAAGTGGGGGGCGTATCATGGGCTTTGGCCACCGGGTATACAAGGCCGAAGATCCGCGCGCGCGGCATATGCGGGAGCGCTCGAGGTGGTTGGCGGAACGTAAAGGCGAACCGCGGTGGTTCCAAATCCTAGCAGAGCTGGAGAAGGCCATGCAGCCGTATGCGGCGAAGGGAATCTGCGTCAACGTCGACTTCTATGCCGGATCGGTCTACTACCTGCTTGGCATCGCCGAAGACCTCTTCATCCCGATCTTCGCCATGGGTCGTATCCCTGGCTGGACGCTGCAGGTGCTCGAGCAATATGCGGACAACATCCTCATCCGGCCTCTGACCCAGTATGTAGGCCCGATGGACCTGAAGTACGTGCCGATCAGCGAGCGACGGTAGGCGGATCGGAACCGTTAGGATAGCCAGGCCGGCCTCAACGAAGAGGCGATCATAGGGAGACCTGGCGAGGAGGCGGGATGGCCGCGCAGGAATGGTTGTGGTTATCGCTGAGCGAGGTGGCGGACCGCATTCGCCGCCGGGAAGTGTCACCCCTGGAGGTCACACAGGCCGCGCTCGCCCGCGCCGAGCGCTTACAGCCGCACCTGAATGCCTTCCTGACCATCTTTGCCGAGCCGGCCCTCGACCGCGCGCGGCAAGCCGAGCGCGACATCGTCGCCGGCCGATATCGTGGTCCGTTACACGGGGTGCCGCTGGCGCTGAAGGACATCTTTGCCATGAGGGGTGTCCACGTCACCGGTGGCTCGAAGGCTCTCGGCGCTTGGGTCCCTGATGATGACGCGACGGTGGTGGCACGCCTCAAGGCTGCCGGGGCCATTTTCATCGGCACGCTGAATCTCTACGAATTCGCCACCGGAGCGGTGCTCAATCCGCACTATGGCCCGACGCACAATCCCTGGCATCTAGACCATACCACCGGTGGCTCGAGCACAGGCTCTGGGGCAGCGGTGGCAGCAGGCATCGTCTATGGCTCGTTGGGTACGGACACCGGCGGCTCGGTGCGCATTCCGGCCTCGCTATGCGGCCTGGTGGGCCTGAAGCCGACGTATGGCCGCGTCAGCCGCCAGGGCGTCGTGCCGCTGTCCTGGTCGCTGGATCATGTGGGGCCGTTGACCCGCACGGTGCAAGACACGGCGCTGATGATGTCGGTTATCGCCGGACATGATCCCCGCGATGCTACCAGCAGCCGGCTGCCAGTGCCCGATTACACCGCCGCGCTGACGGGTCAAATCCAAAGGCTGCGGGTGGGCATTGTGCGAAAGTTTTTCTTCGAGGGGCTAGATGCTGACGTGCAGCAGGCAGTCGAGCAGGCGATCCAACACATCAGCGCCTTGGGAGCCCAAGTGTCGGAGGTCTCATGGGCGTCGGTACATAGGGCTCCCGCCCTGTATACGATTTCGCTGGCCGAAGGAGCGGCGGCCCATGAGGCCTGGTTGCATGCGCGTCCAGAAGGGTACGGTGCCGACGTGCGCGAGCGCATGCGTCTGGGGATGTTGGTACCGGCCACGGCCTACCTGAAGGCCCAGCGTGTGCGTGCTGCCTTAGGGCGCGAGCTGGCCCAACTCTTCCAGAAGGTCGACGTGTTGCTCACCCCCACCGTGGCCATTCCAGCGCCCAAGCTTGACGCTGGTCCTGGTGAAATCGGCGCCCCCACCGGAGCGTTGCGCAACACACTGCGACGCTTCACCCAGCCATTTAACCTCACGGGCCACCCGGCGCTCACAGTGCCCTGCGGTTTCTCGCGAGACGGTCTGCCCATCGGCCTACAGCTGGTCGGTCGACCGTTCGATGAAGCGTCCTTGTTCAATTTAGGGTATGCGTACGAGCAGAGCACATCTTGGAAAGATCGCCATCCCGCCCTATCACCGGAGCGCTCTGTTCCCCGCCCTTGAGTCCTTTCCCTATTTCACCCAATACCCGCCTGCCCAATACCATCCCCGGGGCGTCCATTGCCAGCGGCCGGGAATCCAAATAGGGCGGTGCACAACGCCACCAGGCACGACGATAATCGGGGCGGGAGCCAAGACGCGTGGATGCGTGATCACGGGATGGAAGTGATGAAAGCGCGTGGTGTGATGGAAAGGTTTGACGGAGTGGAAGCGCTTAACCGGCACGCCGATGTTGAACCGGATAGACACGCCAGCGTGCGCGATGACGCTCGTAGCCGCCAACAGCAACGCTGCTAACCCCAAGCCGAGGACCCATTTTCTCACCATGGCAAACCCCCCTTTCTCAGACGACGCCGACAACTTCTGGGGGAAGCCGTCGATGCTTTCCTCAGCATACCTCGCGGCGGGGACGACCTGCAAGGGCGTAGGCCGCGTGAGGTCCCTCTCTACCGCCCCTTCCGCAGGGAGAACACGATCGGCACCTCGGCCTGGCTGCGGATCGGCTGGCCATTGCGCTGGGCGGGGATGAAGGTCCAGCGACGCACCGCCCCGAGCGCCGCCTCATCGAGCACCGCATAGCCCGAGCTCTGCTTTACGGTGATCCGCTCCGGGCGGCCATTCTCCAGGATCTCCACCGACAACAGCACCGTGCCTTCCCAGCCACGGCGCCGTGCCTCGGAGGGATAGGTTGGCGCCGGATTTTGACCATAGCGTGGACTCGCGGCCGAAGGGGGTCTCGGCGGGGGATTCATCGCGTCGGCGGCGTGGGGTGCAGGAGTCGACGCCCCCGGTGGATTCGGACGCTGTTGTGTCGTGGGCGGCACCCGGGCTACCAGCGCATCATCAAAGGTCGTCGGCGGACGCGACGGCCTGGGGATGTCACGCGTCGGTGCCATCTGCGGTGGCCGAGGAGCAGGCGTCTGGGCCACGATGGGCGGTGGAGGGGCCATCGGCGCTACAGCCGTGGAGGTCTCCGGCGATGAGCGCTCGGTCGCTGAGGGCCTTGGGGGCGGCCTGAGCGGTGGAGGCGCATGGAGCGTCTTCAACTCCGGCACTGCTTCAATGAGCGTTGGCGTCGGCCACTTGGGCGGCAGCAGCGGCGGAGATCGCTCAGGTAGGATGGGGGGCGGCAGCGGTGGCGAAGCGAGCGCGGGGCCGGGGACTGCTGGCGTCGTTTGGGGGGTGAGATCGGGAGGGAGGGGGTGCCGTTCCGTTTGCGGCGCCTGCGCCATGACGCTCACGTCATCGAGCAGCGAGGCCGCCTCGTCGCCTGGTAGGACGGTTACCTTGAGCGGTGACACGAACGGGACTGCCGAGGTGTCGCGAAGCAAAAAGCTCACCGCAACAAACAACAGGAGATGCAACGCGCCAGAGATCAGCCAGAAGCGCGCCGGCCTGCGCCGAACCGGTGAACTGCTGGGGGCCCAGCGCACCGGTGGATCGCCCTCGGGTGTGAGCGCTGACCAGCTCTCCTGCCGCGGCAGCGGACGTGGCATCGCTACTCCTGTTTGGTGGCCTGCAAGAGCTGCCGCACTCGTTCGTCGTTGCCACCCAAGGCCACGTACTGACGATAATGCCCGAGCGCTTTCGGGGTATCGTGGAGGTAAAACTCATAGCACATGGCCAGATTATAGTACGCCTGCGCAAACTCGGGACGCGCCCGAATGGCAGCTTCGAAGGCCTGCACCGCCTCATGATAACGTTGCTGCTGCACAGCCAACACGCCGAGGTTGAACCAGGACTCGGGATGGTTCGGGCGGTGTTTCAGGGCGGCTTGAAACGCGCGGACTGCCGCATCGATCTGGTTCTCCGCTTTCGCCAGCACCCCCAACGCGAAGTGGGCCTCCCAGAAATCGGGCCTGGCCCGCACCGCCGCCTCATAGGCCTGTCGCGCCCCCGCCGGGTCTCGGCGACGCTCGGCTAACAGGCCTAAATTGAACCAGGCATCCGCTTGCCCCGGCTGTTGCTCGACCACCTGGCGATACGCCGCCTCGGCATCGCTGAGGCGACCTGCTTGCTGATACAGATAGGCTAAGTGTTGCCGCACTTCTACGAGCGATGGTTGCAGAGCGAGCGCTTGCTCATCGGCGGCAATGGCCTCGTCCACGGCGCCGCGGCGTCCGAGCACATAGCCGAGTCCGACCAGCGCCTCAACGCGTTGCGGTTCCAGAGCCAACACCTGCCGATAAGCCTGCGCCGCCTCGATCCAGTGCTGTGCCTGCTCCTGCAGCACGCCGATGCGCAACCACGCCGTGGCCTGGTGCGGTCGCAGATCCACGACGCGACGATACATCGCCAGGGCCTTGTCGCCCTCCTTCTGCTGCTCGTAGATGCCAGCCAGCAGCATTTGGGCTTCGCTGTAGTTGGGAAAACTCTCCACCGCTTTGAGCAATTCCGCCATGGCGGCTTTGGTTTTGCCTTGCTGCAGCAAGAGCGTCGCCAAGTGATAGCGGGCTTCGGCGAAATGGGGGTAGATGCTCACCGCCTTCTGGAAGGCGGCGATGGCCTCGGTCGCTCGCCCCTGCCGGGTGTGGATCAGGCCGCCCAGGAAGTGCGCCTCAGCGTAATTGGGATAAATGCTCAGGGCCTGCTTGAGGGCCTCAAGGGCTTCGGCGTCGCGGTGTTGGCTGTAGGCGCGCACGGCCTCCTGATAGGGAGCCTTCGCCTCATGGCTCCAGGCTACAGCGCAGGCGATGAGCGGCACCACCAGCGAAACCAACACCGTCACATAGCTGTCTGTCCGCGCCAATCGCGTCCTCCTCCCTCCTTTTCTCGATATCATCGTGATCAACATAACGGGTGTTCACCGCTGTGACATCTAGGCCTCCGGGCCGGTTCCCAGACAGGCGGGTGTGGCTATGGTCCCACTCATTCGCACGAGTGTGGAAGGGGCATCGTAGGGTCATTCGACGATGCCGCCTTCAAAATGAGAGAGCATACCGCGACTCCTGGGCCGCGTTCTACCCCCTTCGTCGGGCTTTCTGGGGTAGGGTTTTCATGCCCTCTGGGAGAGGGTGGGGGAAGTCAACCCTGGGAGCGACGTTTGGAACCGCCCTCACCCTCGCCCAGGGGGAGAGGGGACCCCAGCGGTTTCCCATTCCCTCATTTGGCGCCTATACTCCCGGCGGGGGAGAGAGCCAAGCACTCGGGCCAGTATTACCCCAGAAAAAACTCGCCCCTTGTGATCCTTCGTCGAGGAACTGCCTCAGCGTTCGGCTGTGCAGGGGCTGCTAGGGGCACAGGCCTTCGGTGTCAGCGTACCCGAGACGGCTGCTCATCTCAAGAGCGAGCAAACCAAGTCATTGGCCCTTCGCGTCCTAACGTTGCATGCCGCGACCTGTCGCTCGCCGATGACTTTCGCCTGTGGGGCGCGAAGACTGCCACTTCACTTCTCGGAAGCCCCTCAACATCCGGCTCTTGGCCTCACGACGTGTCCCGGGGACATCGAAAGTCCACGTGAGCCCGGCGGTCGCGAAGAATTCGACCGCTGGATGGGAGGTCAAGCTCCGCCCAATGGCGGCATCCAGGACAAGATCCTCGATGAGCACATACCGGACCCCAAAGCGCCCCTGGATGTCACCCCGGCCATCGGCCTCTTCCTCAGTGGTGGCGAACAATTCAGCCACTACTTGAAACCGTTCCTGGGCCACACCCGGGATGGAGGTCTCACCGGCGATCCCGACAAACAGGACGTCTTTAAGGCGCTCCTCAGGCACATCGCCTATCACCGTATAGCCGGCGTTGAAGTGGAGCTTCTGCGTGTCGGTGAACTCCCTGGTAAGAATCAGAAGCCCACCTCCATCGAGCTCGCCCGTTCCAAGCCCGCGGTCCTCGTCAGCGGTTGGGATCTTCAAGAAGGGAGCGATGGCAAACTTGATCCCGAACGGCAGGATGGGGAGCCTGGCCTTCGCGGCGATCACCACGTCGCCTATCCCAGCCACACGCCGGGGCGAAGCTTCCTCATCGTCGACGTACAGCGCGGTCGTGCCGATTCCCACCTCGAGCCACTCGGTGATCCCTGACGCGATGGTGAGTGGCGCGGCCCAGGTCTTCACGTTTGCGTCCGTCTCCACCTCGATGCCAAACTCGACCTCCACCCGGCCCCGCTCCACTGGGTCGGCATCGTCCACCACCAGGGGCCGTCCGGCATGAGCTTGCACCGCCACAATTAGCATCGCCACAGCCGCGATAAATCCTCTCAAGATCACCAAATCAGCAGGTCGCATGTCGCTCTTCCCTCACAGCCCAGACATCGAGAACGTGCCCTAGCGGCAGCACTCAACGAGTCAGCCGGCAGCCATTCAAGCCCCACAACCTGTCTCGGCCCAAACACCGGACCGATAGTAGCATAATCCCAGAGAATGTGCTACCTAGACACGGGCTTCCAGGTCTGTTGGACGTCCTTATTGCTCGACCATCTCGGGGTACAATCTCGCGTCCCATAGCTCGGCGCCACCAAACGGGCACGCTGATGATGGCGCCCTCAAAAAGCCCATCTTAAAATATCTCGCTGATCTCGGTATGACGGTGCTCGCCTCATCTCTGTCAAGGCCTTGACAGACCCGTTATAGTCTGTTCAGCAAGCTATTGCCCCCGTATGGATCTCCGCACGGCCATCTGCCATCCTAGGCCACTCATGCCCGCGTCCGAAGAAACGCGGCGGCACCATCTCGGAGATAGCATACCCACGTGAGGGCGATGTGCGCGTTCAGTCTGGCTCATATGAGGTGGCAAAGCGGTATGGTACGTCATGCCTTACCCGTCTTCGTGGCTCTTCTCGTCGCCTGCACCGTGTCTGACGCTCAGGAGGGGTGGGCAAGCGCGGAGCGTGGTCGCATGTGGTTTCGGCTCTGTGCCGCCTGCCATGGCGATCGGGGTGAAGGCCGCCTCGACCTTGCCGCGCCAGCCATCGCGGGACTGCCGGAATGGTACGTCCTGGCGCAGTTGACGAAGTTTCGTGATGGCACGCGAGGTACCCATCCCCAAGACGTCGCCGGTCTACGGATGCGACCCATGGCGCGGTCGTTGCCGACCGATGAGGATCTTGGCGCTGTGGCGGCCTACGTCGCCGCGCTGCCGGTGCAGCCGCCGCCACCGACCATCACGGGCGATATCGCCAATGGAGAGAGGCAGTATGTCGTCTGCCAAGCGTGTCATGGCCCCGATGGCCGGGGTAATCAACCATTGATGGCGCCCCCGCTTGTGAAGACCAATGACTGGTATCTGCTCACACAGCTGCAGAATTTCAAGCGAGGCGTGCGCGGGGCCGATCCAGCACGGGATACGGCGGGGTCGATGATGGCTCCCATGGCGGCTGCGCTAGACGAGCAAACGATGCGAGATGTCATTGCCTATATCCAAACTCTTCGGTGAGAAGAGAGAGGGAGTATCTATGGACCTCCACACCGAGAATCCCGACCAGTATGCCAAGACCTGGTTCTATGTGACCCTGGCCAGTGTTGCCATCTATGGCGTGGTCGTTTTCGTCTTTGTCTTCCGAGGCTGATGCACACGGAGCCGCACACCCTATGATGGCATGGATCCAAGGAGGAGCCTCCAGCTTCTCGGGCGACGTCGACTTCTTGATTCTCCTCATCGCCTTGATCGTCGGCTTCTGGTTTGTGCTCGCCGAACTGGCGTTGTTCTACTTCATCGTCAGGTTCAGAAGACGAGATGGCATGGCGGCGGCCTACATCACCGGGGAGCGGCGGCAAGAGAAGCGGTGGATCACCATTCCACATCTGCTGATCATCGTGTGCGATGTCGTCATCCTGGCGTTCTCGTTCCAGGTGTGGTCGGCCATCAAGCAGGACCTGCCGCCGGCGGAGGCTAACATCCGCGTGATCGGTCATCAGTGGGCCTGGCGTTTCATGCATCCGGGGGCCGATGGACAGCTCAGTACCGCGGACGACGTGGAAACCATCGATGAACTCCGCCTTCAGGTGAACACGCTGTACCACTTCCATCTCGAGGCTGCCGACGTCCTGCACAGCTTCTCGATCCCCGCTTTTCGCTTAAAGCAGGATGCTGTACCAGGGCGGGTGATCACCGGCTGGTTCAAGCCGACGAAGACCGGGACCTTCGACATTCAATGCGCGGAAATCTGCGGCATTGGGCATGGGATCATGGGGGCTAAGCTGATTGTCGAGTCCGCCGCAGACCATCAACGTTGGTTGGAGCAGCGCACGGCGCAACGTTGACGGTAGTTTCAAAGCCTTTGAGGAGCGTATGAACACCTCTGCCGCAGTGGTTTATGACACACACCACACCCTGAGCTTCTGGCAGAAGTACGTGTTTTCGCTCGATCACAAAGTCATCGCCATGCAGTATCTGTTCACCGGCATGGTCATGGCGCTGATCGGCGGGTATTTCGCCTATGTGTTCCGGATGCAACTGGCGTTTCCCGGCGCGGAGGTGCCCGGCTTCGGGGTCGTGACCCCGGTGGACTATAACGCTCTGGTCACGAATCACGGCTCCATCATGATCTTTTGGGTGGCGATGCCGGTCTTAATTGCCGCCTTCGGCAATTATCTGATCCCGCTGATGATTGGCTGCGATGACATGGCCTTCCCCCGCCTGAATCGCCTGTCGTACCAGATCTTTCTGGTGAGCACCATCGTCCTGATCGCCTCGTTCTTCGTGCCGGGCGGCGGCTTTGGCGGCGCCTGGACCGCTTATCCGCCGCTCTCTGCCAAGGCTCATTATAATTTGGCCCCGTGGGGCGCCACCCTGTGGTTGGTGGCGGTGATGCTCGAATTCGTCGCTTTTCTGCTGGGCGGCATCAACTTCATCGTCACAGTGATGAACTCCCGCGCCCCCGGCATGCGCTGGACCGACATCCCGATCGTCATCTGGATGATCGTCATCGCCAGTATCGTCTTCATGGCCTCAGCGGGGCCGCTGATGGCCGGGGCCGTCATGCTGCTCTTCGATCAAACCCTCGGCACGGGATTCTACGATCCGGCGCGCGGCGGCGACCCCGTCCTCTGGCAGCACTTGTTCTGGTTTTTCGGGCACCCCGAGGTCTACGTGGTCTTGCTGCCAGCCTTGGGGATCGTGGCCGAGGTCATCACCGTGTTCGCGCGCAAAAAGCTCTTCGCCTATAAGATCGTGCTATTCACAGCCATCGCCACTGGGCTCTTGAGCTTTTTCGTGTGGGCGCACCATCAGTTCGTGGCGGGCATCGACCCACGGATGGCGAACGTGTTTTCGGTCACGACGCTGCTGATTTCCATCCCTATCGCCGAGATGTTGTTCGTCTACATCGCCACGCTCTATGGCGGGTCGATCCGCTTCACCACCGCCATGCTGTTTGCCCTGGCCTTCCTAGCAGAATTTCTCATCGGGGGCGTGACGGGGATTTTCCTGGGGGCATCCGGGGCGGATCTCTACTTCCACGACACGTACTTCGTGGTGGCGCACTTCCATTACACGTTCTTCCCGATCGCCATCATCGCGGTCTTCGCCGGGATCTATTACTGGTACCCCAAGATGTTCGGCCGTCACCTCTCAGAGGCGCTTGGGAAGATCCACTTCTGGGGCACGATCGTGCCCTTCAATTTCATCTTCCTGCCGCTCTTTCTCTTGGGCGCTGCAGGTCAACATCGCCGCATCTTCAATTTCCAGAATTTCTCGGAGCTGGCCTCGCCAAGCTTCCAACAGCTTCGCGTTGTGGCCACCGTGTCGCTGGTGATTATGTTGCTGTTCCAACTGCCGTTTCTGTTTAACTTCATCTACAGCATGTTTCGCGGCAAGAAGGCGGAACGCAACCCCTGGCAGGCAAATACCCTCGAATGGCTAGCGCCGTCGCCGCCGCCGCATGGCAATTTCGAGGAACTACCGGAGGTCTACCGACCTCCTTATGAGTACAGCATACCTGGGCGTGCGGAGGATTACTGGCCGCAGCATGTCAAAGACTAATTCGAGCGCTGCGAGAAGAGCATAGGCGCCAGGTAAAGCTGTTTATGTCCTGGCTCGGGGAGGCCCGAGGTCCCCTCCCCCCCTGGGAGAGGGTTAGGGTGAGGGTGGATTCGAACCTGTGCAGGGCTTAGACTTCCCTCACCCCAGCCCTCTCCCGGCGGGAGAGGGAGCTGTAACCTGACGCCTGTGGGGCAAGAGGGTGAGGATACCGACCTCATGGGCTCTGATTTCTCGGCATTGAGGGCA
>Ga0209172_10000521_pt1 | contig 104492 bp, 72 predicted proteins | sample LarsenN4metaG_FD_184113 | JGI IMG/M metagenome (GOLD analysis project Ga0209172, IMG submission 184113) | Hot spring sediment bacterial and archeal communities from British Columbia, Canada, to study Microbial Dark Matter (Phase II) - Larsen... ... | reverse complement strand
TCGGTACGGACATCGAAGGTGAACAGGTTGAAGGTTGTGTTTGAATGATGAAACGCTTTACTTTACGCCCTTATTCCCCTTTAGGCAAATCCCAGCCTCCCTGTAGAACAAACGTTTCCTCGAACGCTTGAGCTAAGCCGCTTGCGGGCCAGCAAGAGAAGGTACATTATAACACAACTTGGCGGGCAAGATGCGGTTGATTAAGGGAAGGGTAGCAAGTCGGCTTGAGCGAATTGTTGGGCGGCAACGCTGGACTGAAGCCACCGCCGATTGCACAACCAACCCCGCCATACCTTCTACCTACGCTAATAGACAATATACAAATGGGAAACCAGCCTCAACTAACAGAGGCACGGTGCCGTGGTCGTGGGCACAGATAGGTTCAATTAGCTCAACCTTCGCCAGCAAACTTACCTTCAATTAAAGAAAGGCACGGTGCCCTTTTCTTCGTTTTTAATTTGCCTCTCGCCGGCGCGTGATGCGTGGAGCGTTTGCGGGTGCTTTTCCCGCAAAAAGCGGAACGCATGACGCGCCGACCAATACCTTCGCTTTTTCTTTGCCAACTCTTTCAATTTGCTACCTGGGTTAATAACGGCTGTTTGGCTAAATTTCGCTTACTTCACTATAGAGTGTCGGCAACTTATCTTGGCGTAGTCTAAATTTTGTACCATGATTATGTCCTGTGCGAGCATCAAAATCCACATAAACATAACCTTCTTCAATTCCTCTTAACAAGCCCTCTAGATCAAACCCTTGCAGTATCATAATCTTGGAGTAGGAATAAAACTCTTGTTTACCCTCCCGAGTAACATCAGCTTGAACGTAAAAACAGTTCAATAACTTTGTACCGGCTTTGTTGCGCAAATCGTCAAATCCCCAGTAAGGCTGCGGGTCTAACTCTCCAAGCCCTGCCCGTTCAGCGACAGAATTTAACCAATCTGTATGTCTGGGATAAACTGCATTTGCATCAAAAGATATGAGAACTTTGCGCTGAGTGCGGTCCACAACAACTTTAAATCCTCTATCGCTTCTTTGAAGTCCACTTATCGTTTGTCGAAAACTCATTTCACCCAGCCCATGTCTGATTCCAGCTTCCTGATGTTGCCATCCGTAGAGAGGTAAAAACACCCGTGGCACAAACCTTAATGCTCTGGGTGAAGGTTCCATGTGAAAAAGTGTGACAAGTGACGATGTATCTGACCTCTGACATTTTAATTCCCATTCGGCAGCATTAGGAATTGGAAGATTATTTTCTTCAATACCAAGTAAGTCTTCCAAAGTATTTCCAACACCTCCAACATTCCCATGTCGAGCATTAGGTATCCAGCCCATATCGCGTATCTTCTTAAGTTCTTCAATCAGAGAGTCTTTAGTATAAATTCTCACAATATCACCCTCTCCAATAGACATATCAGTCGCGTAGGTGATTTTTTCTTCTGCTATCAAACGTAGTTGTTTATACTCGGAACGGTTATTCCGTTTGGCCATGGTAATGGATTTATGTTATTTCGGGGGACGCCAAAAATCGAGAAGATACTCAAAGGTTGTTCCCATAGTAATGTAATTTGAGGGCCAGCCAAAAATCCCAATCCGATTTACGATATTGGTGCGATCCCAAATAATTATGTTTCGTAGCTCATAACCACGTCGGCGTAGCTCCTCAATGAGTGCAACATGGATCGTTATTCTTTTATCTTCCCACCACATATCTGGTACGTTGATAACACAGTGGGCCTTGGGTCGTAGGAGCGGCAACATACATTCGTAAACTTCACCCATTGCTGTGGTATAAGTTTCAAGTGGCATTGTTCCCAAATCGCGAGGATTTTGCGAATATTGCTCTACTTTGCCAAATTGTTCATTTTTTCGTTCATCACCTCGCCGCGATTTGTTCTTTCGGTGTCGATTCAGTAAGTTAGCATACGGTGGTGAAGTCCAAATTAAACTGACCGTTTCTGGTTCTAAGTATTGGTGAATGTTTATAGCGTCATCCTGTATAGCCAGTTGTTGCGCTTGGTTAAAGAAGTTATTGCTAATTAGGCGTTCTTTACAAAGCTGTATGTATTTCTCTTGTAAATCAAAACCGACTGCATTCCTATTCAAATCTTGTGCAGCTACTAATGTCGTACCACTTCCAACAAAGGGATCAATGACTAATTCCCCTTCATGAGTAAATAATTCAATAATTCTTTTTGTCAATGAAATGGGAAAGGTAGCGGGATGAAGATTCTTATCTCTAATGTCACGCCCTTCATAATTGAACTGCCAGACACCGAGTTGGCTTTTAATCCATTCTTTTGGTGTCATGCAATTTATGTGATTAGGTTTGCAAGAACAGGTCTTAGTGTGACCTATAGAGATTTTTGTGCGATATAGCTCACTAGTTTCGTTGATAGTGCGAGGAAGATTAGCTTCTCTTGTCGCAAAATTCATTATATACTCCCTGATTATATGTGTACGATAGTGGGGATATTATAACATGAGCCTGGATTTCTCGCAGGCTGAGGGAGTATAAAAGATGGTTCTTTTAATAAATTAGCCGCCCAACGCCTGCGGTTCAGGAGCGCCCACGCAGGGTTCGACCTACGGCTTGCCCACAGTGGCAAAGGCAATTTCTATAAACGGCTAGTCCAGGGCGTCGCCTGCAACCGCTTGTTGGGCGGCTGCACCGGATTGAAGATGTAACCAACTGTACAACTCTATCCTCTCTATGCATTTTTACACAATCTGCGCGGTTGTTGAACTGTGATCCCAAAGTGATAAGATTGCTGATTGTGTCAATTACTGTACCGCCATTTTTCTTTCATTATCTACTATTACAAAACATATTTAACAAAATACCATCTGAACACGGCGAATTGAATATTAAAGAACCTATGGCTATTGATGCTTGACAGAGATACACTACTACCATCACCCCAACTATAATCAGAAACACTTTGGAATATTTGTTAAAAATCCTGAGTGGATTATTTTGCTGCAAGATATGTTCGTTAAGAAGATGATAGGCTTGTGGCGAAATTGTGCTTACTTGAGTAAATGAGCGAACTATATCTCTATCGCTTAGAGTAGCAGCAAAAATCAAATATCCGGTTAAGGCCATCAATCCTAATCCAATAAACCAATATCCCTGACTAAACATGTATATTGCTCCGAAAAGAACAACCAATGCTTGAAACAAATGACTAACAGCAAATAATATCACCCCTGCCAGAACCCCGGCGATTATTATTCCTGTACTCCAATGGCCTACAAGAAAAGAACTGACTATTAAAAAAAGAAAAATCGGGAAAACTATGGCAATTTTAAGCAGATTATACCTTTTTGCTTTTGTTAGAGATGGTAATACTGATAAATCTGAATTTTCTTTATTATCCTGTTTTTCCTGAATATTCTCATAGGCTAGAGGTGGCTCCGCCCCTAACCATATCAGAAACTGGAGATAGTATTTGCGAAGGTTCATTTTCTTGATTACTTGTGGCTTCAAACAATGCCGCCCAACAATTTGTAGACCGAAGCTTCCGTCCGATGACTTAGGACGGAAACTTCATCCGCTGAACCGCCCAGACGGAAAATTCTGTCTCCATTGTAACCGAATTTGCCCTTTTTGTAAATGTCGACTACAATAGAACAAATAATCCAAACAAATATTCTAACTTGCCTACTCCCGGAGACTACCTATGCCTGACCCCGCCCCCAAACTGCTCGATCAAGTCCGTTATACCCTGCGCGTCAAACATTACTCTATCCGCACCGAAGAAGCTTACCTGGACTGGATCAAACGCTACATCCTCTTTCATCACAAACAACATCCCAAAGCACTCAACAGCCCTGACATTGAGGCTTTTCTGACCCATCTGGCCGTGGATCAGCGCGTCGCTGCCTCCACTCAAGATCAAGCCCTCTCCGCCGTGCTGTTCCTCTATCGTGAGGTGCTGCGGCAAGACCTGCTCTACCCTATTGACGCCGTCCGAGCCAAGCAGCCCACCCATTTACCAACGGTTCTGTCCAAAGCCGAAGTCAACCGCTTGTTGAGCCACCTGTCTGACCCCTACGAGTTGATGGCTAAGCTGCTCTACGGCTGTGGGCTGCGCTTGATGGAATGTGTCCGTCTGCGGGTCAAAGATGTGGATTTTGAGCAGCATCAAATCATCGTCCGCTCCGGCAAAGGTCAAAAAGATCGGGACACCCTGCTGCCCGACAGCCTCATCCCGCCGCTGCAGCGCCAGCTTCGCTATGCCAAAGCCTTGCATGATAACGACCTGGAACGAGGCTACGGCCAGGTTTATCTCCCCTTTGCCCTGGACCGCAAATATCCCAATGCTAATCGCGAGTGGGGCTGGCAGTACGTTTTCCCTTCCCACAAACTCGCCCTTGACCCCCGCAGCGGCCTGATGCGCCGCCACCACGTGGATGAAACCGGCCTGCAAAAAGCGGTCAAAACTGCGGCCAGGGCGGCTCAAATTGATAAAACCGTGGGCTGTCATACCCTGCGCCATTCTTTTGCCACCCATTTATTAGAGGCGGGTTATGATATCCGTACCATCCAGGAATTATTAGGCCACAGAAGCGTCCAAACCACCATGATCTACACCCACGTCATCAAGCGCGGCGGTTTGGCCGTGCGCAGCCCATTAGATAGCTGAATATGGGGTTAAACTCAGCAAAACCCATCGCCGCCGGAGCAGCGAGAGGAGACGGGGCAAGTGAAGGATAAAAAAAGGCGCACCGAGGTGCGCCTTTTTTGCAGGAACGATTAACTCTGCCTTAGCATCAAATGTAAATCCCCAAACTCGTGCCACAAGTAACCCTGTGCCAGCGCCTCGGCATACGCCAGCTCCAAATGCTCCAACCCGGCCAGGGCTTGCAGCATGGCCAGGTGGCTGGCCTCCGGCTCGTGCAGGCCGGTCAGCAGCCCGTTGACCGCTTTCAGCCCGCGTTCCGGGCTGATGACCAGCCGGGTCCAACCCTCGCCGGGGTGGGTCACGCCCTCGGTATCCGTCACCGTTTCCAGCGCCCGGACCACCGTTGTCCCGACGGCGATCACCCGCCGGCCATTGACGTGGGCGGCGTTGACCTGCCGGGCTGTCTCCAACGGTACGCGGTAATACTCCTCGTAAGGCGGCTCGTGCGCCTCCAGACTGGCGACGCCGGTGTGCAAAATCAGCGGCGCAATTTGCACCCCTTTCGCCACCAAACGGGTGATCAGCTCCGGGGTAAACGCCCGCCCCGCCGATGGCATCTCGGCGCTGCCCGGCTCGGTGGCATAGACGGTTTGATAATACTCAGCCGGCCAGGCTTGCCTGGTGTAATAGTAACGGATGGGAAAGCCATACTCGTCCAGGTAAGCAGTCAGCGAGAGCGAATCGGGCAGGCGGAGGGTGGCAATCCACAGCCGGGTGGGGCCGCCGGAACGCTGCTCAGGCCGGTAAGGCGTGAGCAGCGTCGCCTCAGCCCCGCCGGGTAGGGCCAATGTTTCCCCGGCCACCGCCGTGGAGAAAGGCCGGGAGGTCAGGCCGTCCGGCTGGCGCACTTCGACACTCCACAAATCGGCGGGCAGACGGGTGGACAGGTGGAGTTGGAGCGGCGTGCCGTCGGCGCGGGTGGCGCTGAGGGCGGCGTTCAACGTACCGCTGGTGTTGATCACCAGCAGGTCGCCCGCGTTTAGAAAATCGGGCAGGGCGCGGAAGCGGGTATGGCTCACCCGGTTGTCGGCCAGGGTCGAGACTATCAGCCGCACCTCGTCCCGCGCCAGCCCCCGCGCTTCCGGCGGCTCCCCGGCTTCGAGTTCGGGCGGGAGGTGGAAGTGAAGACCGCCGACGACTGACCACCGACCGTCGAAATTCTCTTTCGGTGAGGTTTTAAAATGTTTGGCTGTATTTTCAACAGCTAAATGGTTGGGTTCGGTCATTGTGACTATCATATTTCCTCAGTGCATGTCACAAGCGATACAGCTCACGCAGAGCGAAGTATTCTCTGATAGTTGTCGTTAAGTCAGCATCCTGGGTAGCCTTGAACAAAGTGAAAGGCGTATCGAAGGGTGCGAGATAGCCTAGCGCTTGTGCCGCACCCTTCGATACGCCCTTCGTTACACTCAGGGCTACTCAGGATGCGCCTGTGTCTGTCAATTTTGCCTGCGCTATTCCCTCAGGATTTTCGGCGGTCAGCGGTCTTTCTCAGCCGGAAGTTCAAACAGCGTTAATTGCATGCCATCCGGGGCTTGCAGCCGTTGGTTAAAATCGCCCCATGGGGTTTGGACGGCGCCGTTGAGCGGCCTAGCCCCGCCCGCCTGCAGAGCGGCGGCGGCGGCGGTCACATCCGGCACCTCAAAAGCCAGGCGCACCGGCCCGGCCACCCGCCGGCCCACCTCGATCCGGTCAATCAAAGCGGCCTGGGGCGGGTCAACCAGTTCCAGGGTAGCCCGTCCGGCCGACAGAAGAACGCCGCGGCCTTCGGGCGAGAGCCATTGATCTACCAGGGGCAGGCCCAAATGGTTTTGGTAAAATTCCACAGCCTGCTCAAAATTGTCTACGGTATAGGCCACCCGCAGTTCAACCGCCCCCTCGTGCGACGGCTCGGCCAATGCTCTGGCTTTGTAACGCCCGCTGGGCCGGTCGCTTTCCAGCAGTTCAACCAGGCCGGGCACGCTCGCTTCGGGCAGGGGCCGGTCGCTGATGTCCTCGCCGGGGAAAGCTTCCTGCTGCATCTGGGTTTGCATGTCGCCCGGATCAATCCAGTAGACCCGCCAGGCCGGGTTTTCGGCGGCCAGCACCGCCGAAAGCTGTTCCAGGGCGGCTTTGCTGGACCCGTAGCCGCCCCAGCCGGGATAGGCTTCCACCCCGGCGTCGCTGCTGATATTGAGCACCCGCGCCGCCGGTTTCAATTCACTGCGCACGGCTTGCAGCAGGGCCAGCGGGGCCAGCACATTGACCCGGTAGACCTGCTCCAGCACGTCCAGCGGGTAATCCAGCAGTTCCGGCTGCGGGCTGGGGCCGAGCATGCTGGCATTGTTAATAACGGCATCCAGGCCGCCCGCGGCTCGCGCGGCCACGGCCAGCGCCCGGCGGTGGGCCGAGTCGGTTACATCGCCGGAGATGGCCGTTACAAAGGTTTGCCGGGCTAACTCTTTTTGAACTTTTTTGAGGGCTGTCGTCCCCCGCGCGTCAATAATCAACTGCCAGCCGCGCTGGGCCAGTTCACGGGCCAGGGCCAGCCCCAAGCCGCGCGAAGCGCCGGTAATGAGTGCAGTCCGCTTTGTTTGAGATGTCATGGGGTATTATCCTTTCGATAGGCAAGATGTTCTCTGTCTTTAGGTTAATCTCAGTAGATCCAATTTTCCGAGGAGTGAGGCTCGCCCACATACCGAACACCGCCGTACGTGGGCGTGCTGGCTCCTCAAATTTGGATCCACTGTATCTGTGTTTTTATCCTATCATTAAAGACCCATAAACACACCGGGCAAGGGGTCAGACTATAATCAATAAAAAAGGACAGGTATCGAACCTGTCCTTTGGGGCAGTGGGGAAAATAGGGAGTAGGAAGTTAGTGGGTATTTCTTGATTTTTAGCTTGCCGTCAGGGCAGGTTGACACTCTGCTGCATAGTGCGTTGTTGTTTGAGGTGCGAGACTAAAAAGAAGGACCAGCCGATAGCCATCACGACCGGCACAGCGGCCAGCATCAGCGCCGTCTGCTGGGGACTCAGGCCCAGGCCGTCTTTGGCCCAGCCGACCCACAGGGTTGAGATCGAGGAGGCCATAGTCATCATGGCCAGGTCAAAGGCAAAGACGCGCCCCAGGAATTTGCTGGGTACGGACATTTGCAGCAGCGTCGAAGAGTAAACCCAACTGATGCCGGAGCCAAAGGTTCGGATAAAGCTGGCGATGAGCAGCAGCCACAAGGTGGTGCTGAACCCGGCCAGGGTAAACCCAACAATCAAGCAGAAGTAGCTAAACAAAATTGCCCAATAGATTGCTTTGAGATTGTCGCCGGTAAATCGGCGGGCCAACAGCGGCCCCAACCCAGTGCTCAACCCTGCGACCACGTAAATCAGGCCAAGCGTGCCGGAGCCGTCCGCGCCCAGCGGAAAGAGTTCTTTGGCAAACGTCACCTCGACCACAGCCATGCCGCCAAAGGCCAGCGCTTTCGAGGCTTTGAGCAGGGCCACGGTCAGCACCGCCGGGTGCTGCCGCAGATAATTCAGCCCGGCCATAAAAGCTTGCCAGCCCGTATCCCGCTGTTCTGCCGGCTCCGGCTCGACCGGGGCAAAGGCGGGGCGGACCCGGCTGATAAACCAGGCCGAAAGGATAAAACTGGCCGAGTCAATCAAAAAGGCGGTGGTAATGCCAAACATGGCCGTCGCCAGGCCGCCCAGGGCCGCCCCAATCGCCAGCATCGAACTCCAGGTGGTCGCATCCAGGGCGTTGGATGTCACCAGGTCCTCGCGGCGCACCAGGCTGGGGACCAACGCCGCCCGCGCCGGTTCAAAAAAGGCGCTGACGCTCAATTGCAGCACGGTCAACACGTACAGCAGCCAGATTTCCTGCTCGGTGCGGACCAGCAGAAAGCCCAGTACAATCACCGCCCGCAGCACATCGCTGGCAATGAGGATGTTGCGCCGGTCAAAACGGTCGGCCACCACGCCAACCAGCGGGCCGAGGACAAAGGGCGGCAGCAGCCGGGCCAGAAACAGGCCGCCAATCGCCAGCCCGGAGCCGGATAAATTGGCCACCAGCGCCGCCGAGGCAATCAAATTAAACCAGTCGCCGCTCTGGCTGATAATCTGGCTGAACCAGAGGTAACGGTACTGTTTGTTGTGGCGAATAAGGGTTACGTATTGGTCAATCAGGGGGAGGGGCATCAAGAACTCCTGAGAAAATAGCCTGGCTCATGTCACTGCGAGCCGCAGGCGAAGCAGTCCCCCAACCCGGATTAGGGGATTGCTTTGGCTACGGCCTCGCAATGACATTTTTATCATCGGTGGTGTACTCCAAGCTTGTAAAGGTCTATTTTATGGAATAGTAACACACCTGACAAACCTGCGCCTCCCCCAATCGGCGGATTTGAGAGAAACAAAAAGGACAGGCAATAAACCTGTCCTTTGGTACAGTAAAAAATAAATCAGTTATCCAAAATTAGGGAATTTTGCCTGCCAAAACGATCTTAAACGGAAACAGTTCGGCCCGCATCACCCCGGCGATTACGGCAGGATCGCCGTTCATAATTTCACGCGCCGCTTCTTCGGAGTCGGCCTGGAATACGGTGATGCCGAAGGTATGCTCGTCGGTGGTGAGGGTGCGCCCGACAAAAATGCCTACGCCTTGATCCACCAGCGCTTTCAAATAATCAAAGTGGTTGGAGATGATCTCGGCTTCTTGCGGGGTCGGGCCTTCGGTGAGCATGGCCGGCCGGGTGGGATGAATAACATAAGTGAAATATTTTATCTCTGACACTGGTTTATCTCCACTAACCCTGTTTGAGGCCGTGCCGCTCACCTTTTTCAATAAAGGCTTTGAGCCGCACCCCCAACAAATCCTGCCAGCCGGCATGGTAATTAGCCTGAGTATCATCGCCAAACGGGCCAATCGCCTGGTGCGACAATTTGAGCAGTGTAACTTCACCCTCGTTTTTGGGTTCAAGACTGAACGTGACCAAACTATGCAGCGCTTCAGACGCACCGACGGGACCGGTTAATTCCAGGCGCTCATTCTTTTTGATGGTGGTCACGGTAGCCCATAATGCTCCATCGCCGCTGGCGCTCTGTTCGTAAAGCCGGCCACCCACCTGGGGTTCTAGGATGATGGCCTGGGGTGAGGCGGTCAACAAATAGGGTGCGCCCCACCAGGCCGAAATATCCTGCGTTAGGGCCTCGAACACGCGCTCGGCGGAAGCGTTGATGCTAATCTCTTGTTCAACCTGCATACGCCGCAGCAAGATTTGATCGTTAGGTTGGTTTGCCATAGTTTTTTCTCCTTTTTCTTCAATGAGTTGTTTTAGATTCAATAACGAACTGGCCCAGCGCGCCTCATAAGGGCGCAGCCAGCGTTCGTAAATTGTTTGTAAGGGTACAACATTCAAATGGTTCCAGCGTTCCCGTCCATGCGGGCGGACAAACACCAGTTCAGCGGCTTCCAGTACCCCCAAATGCTTCATCACCGCAAAGCGCGATAGTTCCTCAAAAGCATCGCACAACTCGCCGGTGGTGCGAGGACGCTCTTTCAGCAAATCTAAAATTTGGCGGCGGGTAGGGTCGGACAAAGCTTTCCAGATAGGGGTTAAGGTATCAGCTTCACTCATATAAACCCATGTTTATGTGATAATTTAGTAACGTGACTAAATAGTAACATATTTTTGGAATTTTGTCAAGAGGGAAATAAAAAGACGGGGTGAATCAAGCCCGTCTTTTTGCATAACTATTTAGACACCCGGTTTCTGGGATCCGAAGGCCAGCTATTTCATCACTGTGAGCAAATAATTAATTCGCCTGGTTAATTCTTGGGCTACTTGTTGAAAAGCGCGTGCCCGTTCTTGCGGTTCGGCTACAGCAGTCGGGTCTGGAAAACTCCAATGGATGCGCTTAGGGTCGCCGGGGAAAATAGGGCAGGTTTCATTCGCCCGGTCACACACCGTAATGATGTAATCAAAAGATTGGCCTATAAATTCATCCAGGTGCTTTGAGCGCTGCTGGCTTATATCAATTCCCATTGCTGCCATTGTTTGAATTGCTTCCGGTTTGACCTGCCCCGGTTCATTCCCGGCGCTGAATACCTCTACCCGACTGCCGCCATGATGCCTTAAAATTCCCTCGGCCATTTGGGAGCGAGCGCTATTATGCGTGCAAAGAAACAATACCCTAAAAGGAGGTTTAAGGTTTTTATCAGTCTGAATTTGAGGGGGTGGTTCAGTTTGATGGAGCGCCGGATGGATGGCTTCCCCTGTAGCCAGATAGAGTTGATTCATTCGGCCAAGGTCGAGCGTATAAAAAACATCCCGCCCATCTGCAGTGCTGCGCCGTTCTGAAACGAGATGTTGCTCTCGTAATTTGCGAAGGTGATAAGAAACGAGATTTGCCGGTTGGTCAAGCTGACTAACCAACTCTTGAACACGATAATCACTATGGGCCAGCGCTATAAGTAAGCGCCAGCGTAAGTCATGAGCTAAGAGTTTAAGAAAATCAAGAGGCTGCATTGCAGTTAGACTATTCACTCGTCTTAATCCTTTCAAATCAAATTGTATCAATTTGATTTGAATTATATCTGGCTAAGGAAAATAGTCAAAAAAAGGCCCGGCCGGTTAGGCCGGGCCTTTCACTATTTATTGGTGGTGTGTCACAGGTTCGTGAACACGGTTCAGCGAAAAGTTGGCTTCTTGCCGGCGTAGTCCAATAAATTGAAGCACCACAAAAATGGTTACCAGATCGGCCACAACGGCCACAGCCCACCAACCGGCCACGCTGAGCGGAAGGACATCCGTCAGCAGAATAATGGCGCTGCCTACCAGCCAGGCGACATTTCCGCCGATGGCATACCAGGCCAGACGCGGGTCAACCCGTTCACGGTTGGCGCCCGTAAAGAGGACTATCCCGTGCATCGCCAGCACTAGCCCGATAACAGCCAGGGCCAAGGGCGAGTCCAGCCCCAGAAATGAAGCCGTGGGCCTGGCCCCGGCAGCCATCATAATGCCCATCAACGCCGTCGAAAGGCCGTCCACCTGGAGCGTCCAGCGCAGCAAGGTTGAGGGGGTGGGTCGAGAGGTACTTTGTACAGTCATCATAAAATCCTTTCTTTGTTTGAATAGGTTTATTTTGACATTACTATACCCCTCAAAGCACTGCCAAGCCTATGAAAAGTGCTGCCAAATACTGCCAATTTCAAGGTAGCAAGGTAGCAGGGTCGCAAAGTAGCAGAAGAAACCTGCTACTTTGCGACCTTGCGACTCCGTTACTTTGCTACCCTGTTACTTTGCCACTTGTTTTAAGTTCTCTTTCAAATCCTGAGCGACTAATTTCGCGGCGGCGTTTTGCCAGTTGTGCAGGGTGCGTTCGGGGACCTGGGTTTGAAACCATTCCAGGGCTTGATGACTGACCGGGTTATGACCGTTGGCTGTATCAGTGCGGCGGCTGTAGGGTTTGAGGCCGGCGACGTAGGGAAAGTAGAGGGCGTTGTAATATCGCCAGGCTTCGGTTGCGCCGAACTCGCCCTGGTCGCGGGGTTTGAGCCGGTCAATGCTCTCAACTAGCAGGCTTTTGAGTTCAGCCGCCCGTTCGAGGGTGTTATCCGGCGCGTTGCGTTGGGCCAGGCGGGTCTCAATGATAGGCAGGTAGGTTAGCGGGCTGGCCGCCAGCCGAGGTAGGTCGCCCAGGTGGCTGAGTGCCCGCCGGGTGAGCCGGGTGAACTCGGCCTCGTCGAGCGTGGCGAAATCAACCGGCGGGCCGAGGCGGGGCAAGGCGCTGGCCGCTGCCCGCAAATCGGCGCGAGCGCGGCGCAGGTGGGGCAGGTGGGCAAAGGCCAGCCGGTCCAGGTTGCTCTGGACGGCGTCGGCAAAGGTTTGGGTGATGATAGCGGCACTCAACACCGCCAGCAGCAGCGCCAGCATGGGGAAGGTCAGCCCGGTTCCCCAACTCATCGCTGCTGTAACCAGGCCGCCAAACAATAGGGCGTAGCCGAAGGAATAATCAAACGAACGGAACAAATCAGGCAGCAGCGCCTGACCTTCATCGCGGGCATCCGCTACGGCTGCGGCCAGCCCCAGCAGGATGAAGTCAACCGTTAGCGCCGCCAGCAGCCAGCTTCGGGGCAGCCAGGCCGGAGGGAAGGCAAACAGAACCGTCCCTCCGATGAGCCAACACACGGCCACAAATAAAAAAATACGCATCCGCTGCGAAGCGCCGGGCCATAGGTACAGTAACGCCACCAGCCAGAACAACGCCGCCAAAAAGGGCAGCGTCTCGTGCCAGCGGGTCAGAGTTTGGGCTAGAGTGGAAGTGGGGGCAAAGCCGCTGAGAAGGTTCGCGGCCAGGCTGGCTGCAAAAGCTAGCAGTCCCAATCCGGCCCCGGCCAATGGCAGCCGAGCCGGATTACGGGCCAGCAGATACAAGCCCAGCCATAAGGCCAGGCTGTAGATAAACAGTTCTAAGCTCAGGTGGACTGTCATTTGTCATTTAGAGAACCGGCGGCAGCATGGCTAAGTGATTGTCCAAAAATAAGTTCCCACAAGTTTCTACAAGTTCCCAGGGAACTAAAGGAACTCATAGGAACTCAAAACGGGGAGTAAATTCTAGCCGTTTACTAAGGGGTGGTAACAAGGATAGCGCCGGCGATGAGCGGCATCAGCCCATCAGGCCATTGGGTATGCTGGTCAAATTTGGCGTCACGCAAGCCGGCCCCGCGCAGCGTCACCTGGCTCAGATTAGCCCCACACAAGTTAGCTTCCTGCATATCGGCTCGGCCTAAATCGGCCCCGCTTAAATCAGCCCCGGTCAGATTAGCTTCGCGTAAGACTACGCCGCGCATATCGGCCCCGCGCAGATTGGCCCCGCTTAAATTGGCCCCGTGCATATCAGCGCCGCGCAGCGTTACGCCGCGCAAATCGGCCCCGGTCAGGTCAGCTTCCGCTAATTTGGCCTGGGTTAAGTTGGTGGCGGCCAGCAGGTCCGTGCCGGCCAGGGTTGCCCCGTTGAGGTTGGCCTGGGTAAGGGTGGCATGGCTCAGGTTGACTCCGGCCAGATTGGCCCGGCTCAGGTTGGCCCCTTCCAGGTTAGCCCGTTCCATCATCGCGCCGCGTAGGTCGGCTTCAGTTAGATCGGCCATGCCGCTAAAATCGGCTTCGGTCAGGTCGGCCCCGGCCAGGTTGGCTCCAACCAGGATGACATCCAGCAAAAAGGTGTCAACCAGGGCGGCCTTGTTCAAATTAGCGCCGCTCAAATTAGCGCCGCTCAGATTAGCGCCGCGCAGGTCAGCGCCGCTCAAATCCAGGCCTTGCAGGTTTTGCTCTTGCAGGGTGATGTAGCCCATAATTTTTAGATGGTCTTCAATCTGCTTGCGGGTTAATTTGGTCACGTTCCGTTCCTCATCGAAGATTTATCGGCGTCCAGATGCGGGACTTTTTTCATTTTAAATGCAAAGCGGTCAGGATGCAAGGACAGTTTATAAAGTACGGTTAAGGTTAACATTCCTTTCTACAGTTTGGTTAGAATCTCCGGCCCGTGCTCGGTGATGGCGATGGTGTGTTCAAATTGGGCTGAGAGCGAGCCGTCTAGCGTGACCACCGTCCAGCCGTCGTCCAGCAGCCGCCAGTCGGGCTGGCCGGCGTTGATCATCGGCTCGATGGTGAAGACCATACCGGGGCGCAGCCGAGGTCCGCGTGAAGCTTCGCGCACGTGCGAGACCGAGGGCGGCTCGTGAAGCGATTTACCCAGGCCGTGGCCGCCCCACTCCCGCACCACCGTTACGCCCTGGCTGTCGGCGTAATTGTGGATGGCCGCGCCAATATCATTGAGAAAATGGATGGGCTGGGCGGCGGCAATGCCCCGCTGCAAACATTCCTGGGTCACCTCCAACAGCCGCTGTGCTTCTGCCGAAACTCGGCCTACGGGGTAAGTTACACAGGCATCACCACACCAATCATTGTATCTCAGCCCGATATCAATGCCCACAATGTCGCCCTCGCGTAAAACTCGGCCATCCGGCAGGCCGTGACATATCTCGTTATTGACCGAGGCGCAAATGACCCCTGGAAAGGGTGGGTGCTTGGGTGGATTGCCGCGATAGCCTTTGTACAAGGGTTTGGCTTTGTGCTGGGTAAGATATTGTTCGGCCAGGCGATCCAGTTCCCGTAGGGTGACGCCCGGCTTGATGTGCTCGCCCAAAAGGGCAAAAGTTTCGGCTACCAACCGCCCGGCGGCCCGCATGTGTTCAATGGCCCGCCGGTTTTTAAGGGGTATGCTCATGATGTAGAGTCGGTTTCCTTATCTAAGTATTTTTAAGCCAAGGAACAGCCCTGCCCTAGTGGTCAGTCAATGTTAATTTGATGGGTTGTAGTAGCGACTTCAGTCGCTTAACCAGGCTAAAAAACGACTAAAGTCGTCACTACGAACTTATCATTTTTACATAGACAAAGCACTAGGCTGAGTCTAAGGCTAAGAAAGGCGGAACAACGGCTTTGTGCTTAGACAGGAAGGCGTAAATTCGTCACGATTTATTATGTCCGCTTCCTGGCATGTCATTTCGAGCGCCAGCGAGAAATCTCCTTGCTCGCCATAATATTTTTGCCCTGATTACGGGGATTCCTCCCTGCGGTCGGAATGACATGACTTTCTCGTTTTTCTCTTAGCCTCAGCCTGTGCGCCAGCCCCCTTTAGGATAGCCTTAGCCTCGTAATGAACCATCGTTCTTTCGTTCCCTGCGCTATAATTCTATCAAACCCTGCTGCGCGGCCAGGCGCACAGCTTCGGTGCGATTGCCCGCGCCCAATTTGCCCATAATCGAGCTGACGTGGAACTTGACGGTGCGCTCACTGATGACCAGAGCGGCGGCGATCTCTTTATTTTGCAGCCCCTGGGCTACCAGACGCAAAACCTCCAGTTCGCGCAAGGTCAGCGCCTCGACCTCGTTGACCTGGGCGGGGTGGCTTACCTGGCGCAGCAGCTTGGAGGCCACCACCGGCTGTAATAACGACCCGCCGGCATGGACCACCCGCACGGCGTCGAACAACTCTTTGCGCGGCGCGCCCTTGAGCAGATACCCCTGCGCCCCGGCCTGCACCGCCCCTAAAATGCGCTCATCGGTGTCGAAGGCAGTAAATACAATGACCCGTATCTCGGGGTTGGATTGGCTCAAGCGGCGCAGCACCTCCACCCCGTCCAATTCCGGCATTTCCAGGTCGAGCAGCATGACATCGGGCCGCAGTTCCCTGGCCCGCTCCACTGCCTCTGCCCCGGTTCCGGCCTCGCCCACGATCTCAAAATCCGGTTGTGTACCCAGGATGGCAACCAGGCCATCCCGTACCACCGGATGGTCGTCGGCCACTAAAATGCGAATGGGGTTTACCATAACTTACCGGCTCGCTAATGTAAAGGAATTGTCACTTCCAGCCGCGTCCCCTCGCCGGGGCAGCTTTTCAAATGCAGGCTGCCGCCCAGCAGCCTGGCCCGCTCGTTCAACCCAATCAGGCCGTACCGCCCCGGCGGGACCTCGCTTGGGTCAAAGCCCTGACCGTCATCCTCGATGCTAAGCCGGATCTGCTGCGGGGTAAGGCTCAGCTCCAGATTAACCTGGGCGGCCTGGGCGTGCCGAGCAATGTTGGTCAACGCTTCCTGGGCAATGCGATACAATCCTACCTCCAGGCGCAGCGGCAGGGGTCGCAGACCGCCGGTGGTGACAAACTTGACCGGTAGTTGTTCGCGGCTGGTCCACTCGGCAGCCAAAGCGGTCAGCGCCTCGACCAGCGTCCGCCCTTCCAGGGGCGCGGCCCGCAAATCCAGCACCGAGCGCCGGGCTTCTTCCAGATTGGCCTGGGTCAGAGCCAGGGCTTCCTGCACAATCTGGCGCACCCGGCCGGTGGGAGCGGTCTGCTCCAGCAGGGCGTCGGCGGTTTCCAGCTTAAGAGTGAGGGCGGTCAAGCCCTGGGCCAGGGTATCATGGATTTCACGGGCCAGCCGGTTGCGCTCTTTGATAGCCCCCAGTTCGGTGCTGCGGGCAAACAGCCGGGTCCGTTCGATGGCAATGCTCAGCAAATCGCCAACGGTGTGCAACAAGCGCAAATCATCGGCCGACAGCTCCCACCAACGGGTTTCGGCGCTGGCGACATTGAGCACCCCCAGCCTTTTTTTATGGGCGTATAGGGGAATACTGGCGTGATAGCGCAGCCCCTCGGTCCCCACGGTCAGGTCTTCGAGCCGGCTGCACGTAATCACACTGACCCGCTCGCGGTTGTCCAGGCCGCCGTGACGGTAGGCATCCAGGCAGGCACAGCCCCCTTCCATCAAATGGCATGAGTTTTCAGCCAGGGCGGGGGGTAGTTCCTGGGCAGCGGCCAGGTAAGGGTTATCGCCTTCGTCGGGCCACAGGAAGATCCAGCCGGTGCGCAGGCCAAAAAGCTCGGCTACCTGAGCCAGGGCCGTGCGCAGCGATTGGTCCAGGTCCACCTCGCGGTTCAACGCTTCGGCGATGGTGTTGAGAATGGACAGCTCCCGGTTGCGCCGCCGTAATTTGTCAGTATCAGACTCAGATGTAGCCTGTGAAAGCATCGTGCCTACATTGTAGCATAAGGCCAAAGGTCTGACAATGCTGAAGTTAACCAAAAAGACGCGAAGACACAAAAAATAACCTCTTTGTGTCTTCGTTTAAACTTTCTTGGCCACGGGTTGGTCTGTTTAGGCGCTTCCAAGAAAATAACTCATCAGATATTTATCTTATGTTTATGTAAAAAATGGAAGACTCAAGATGTTTGACTCATTTAAACTTGGAACGGTCTTAGGCTCAATACATTTCAAATAACTTAGTTTAGCCCCTTGTGGGCGGGCGCGAGGCCCTATGCTACGGCCTTATTTGAAATGTATTGGTCTTAGGCTTCAATCCTTATAGGTACCGCACCTCCACCTGTGAGGGTTGCGACCCTTTCTTCTTCTCCACCCGATAAGGCAGCTCGCCCAGCAAAAACTGCTCGCGGATAAACCGCTGTAAGGGTTGGCGGGGGTTGTCACAATCCAGGGGCAGCACCCGGTCTCGGCGGTCATACAACGTACACTCGCCAATCGAGGCAGTGGCCAGCGGACCGAGCATCTGGCTGAGGTAGGTCGGCAGGCCGACGGCGATAATATATTCATTTCTTAATTTATCAAGGGCACGGATCAGGGGGTGATCGAGGGAAAACCCAGCCGTGAGGCAATGACTTCTGGTTTTTAACAGATCTCTGATTTGGCTCGCGGTTAGTTTTGAAGACATGGCAGCTCCTTTAAGAAATATGAAAGGCAGAGACGATTGCCTATCTTTGGGTGAAGTTAAAGAACAGCTTCCTTTTTACACCAACATGTGTAGATGCATTTCAGGATACACACATTATATAACGACGCTTCTCCCCCAAGTGTTACGCCCTCAAGGCCCGCAGATGCCGCTTTTTGACACCGTTTTAATGTGTGTTATAGTAGAAGCCGTATCTAAACTTACCCTATAGGAGTGGAGATTAGAGATTGGAGATTTTTTAATCTCCAATCTCCAATCTCCCTTTTTTCGGAAATAGGACAATAACCATGCCCTCAGAACCCAACTACAAAGCCGAGTTGGTCGGCGTGTTTGGCCACCCGGTGGCCGAAAATCCCACCATTGTCATGCAGGAAGCCGCGTTTCAAGCCCTGGGTTTGAATTGGCGCTACCTGACCATTGAAGTTTACCCCGAAGACCTGGCCGACGCTTTTAGAGGTTTACGGGCCATGAACTTTCAGGGTATTAACCTGACCATTCCCCACAAAGTCGAAGTGCTAAAATATTTGGATGAAGCGGCGGCAGATGCCCAACTGATGGGTGCGGTCAACACCGTGCGCCGGGAGGGCCGGCGGCTAATCGGCGAGAACACCGACGGCAAAGGTTTTCTGCGCTCGCTGCGAGAGGATGCCGGACTTGACCCGCAGGGCAAAAAGGTGGTCATTCTGGGCGCGGGCGGCGCAGCGCGGGCCATCACCGTTGAGCTGGCCCTGGCCGGAGCAGCCCACCTGACCATTGTCAACCGCTCTCCGGGGCGGGGCCACCAACTGGCAGCCCTGCTCAATGAAAAGACCCCCACCCAGGCCGAGTTTATGCCCTGGGATCAGCCCTACGCTGTACCGCCTGAGACCGATATCCTGGTCAACGCCACCTCCATTGGTCTCTTCCCTAACATCAATGATAAACCCGCTCTGATTTATGACAGCATCACCCCCCGCCTGACCGTCTGCGACGTAATCCCCAACCCGCCCCAGACCCCATTTCTGCAAGAAGCTGCTGCTCGCGGGGCCAAAACTCTCGATGGGCTGGGCATGCTGGTCTACCAGGGCGCGATTGGCTTCAAAATGTGGACCGGCCTGGATGCTCCCGTCGCCGTTATGCGCCAGGCTTTGGCCCAGGCTTTTAATAGAGGCTAAGGCTAAGGCTGAGGCTGAGGAAGGAAGAGTAACTTATAGACAAAACAGATAAACATCGTACAATCTTTTAGCGGGCCGGGCTCCCACGCCCGGCCAAGCGACGGCGTGGGAGCCGTCGCTGCTACAATGATAGTATGACTTTTAAGTGATTTGTCTATTAGCCTTAGCCTCAGCCTTTGCAGGCTCATATAAAATTCAAAGGATCAACCCATGTCAACTCAAACTCAACAAATTAATCAAGCCCTTGACGCCGGTCAGGGTATTCTGCGTTTAGCCCCCACCTGGGTCCCCCGCTCGTTCTGTATTCCCGGCAAGCGCATCAAGCTACACCCCGATGATTACTACGCCTTTGGGGCCAACCGGGGCGGCATTGACGAGCGTTGGTTCTCTTCGACTACCAAAGCCGACAACGGACCCTTGACCACCCTCGACGAGGGGCTGAGCTACGTGGTCAGCGGCAGCGGGGATAAACCGGACAAGTTCTTGTTCAAGGATGCGGTGGCCGAGTTAGGGGCCAAACTCCTGGGCGACCGCCTGTGGAACCAATACGGGGCCTGGCCCATGTACGCCAAGTTTTTCGACAACCAAGGGCCGCTGCCTCACCACCTGCACCAGATGGAGCAGCACGCCAAACTGGTCGGCATGCAGCCCAAACCCGAAGCCTACTTCTTTCCGCCCCAGATGAATAACCACGGCGGCGACTTTCCCTACACTTTCTTTGGTTTTGAGCCGGGCACAACCCAGGCCCAGGTGCGCCGCTGCCTGGAAATCTGGAACCAGGGTGACAACCACATCCTCGACCTGTCGCGGGCCTATCGGCTGGAATTGGGCACGGGCTGGTATGTTCCCGCCGGGCTGCTGCACGCGCCGGGCAGCCTGTGTACCTATGAGCCGCAGTGGGCCAGCGATATCTTTGCCATGTACCAATCGCTGGTCAACGATGTGCCGATTGACTGGTCGCTGTTGGTCAAGAATGTGCCGGTGGACAAACAGCAGGATTTGGACTTTATTATCGGCATGCTTGATTGGGAGGCCAATGTGGCCCCCGACGTGAAAGACAATTATTTCCGCCCGCCTGTGCCGGTCAAGCCAGTCGAGGAGATGGAAGCCGACGGCTATCGCGAAACATGGATAACCTATGGCAACGAGTATGTGGCCGCCAAAGAGCTGACCGTCCTGCCCGGCCGCACCATCACCATCAGCGATCCCGGCCCTTATGGCCTGATTATGATGCAAGGTTACGGCAGCCTCGGCCCCTGGCCGGTGGAAACCCCCACCCTCATCCGCTTTGGCCAGCTTACCCACGACGAGTATTTTGTCTCGGCAGCGGCGGCGGCCGAGGGGGTTAAAATTCATAACCCCAGCCCCACCGAGCCGCTGGTCATGCTCAAACACTTCGGCCCCACCCCCGAAGCGCCGCAAAAGAGCTGACCCGCATAATGGCCGATCAAACCTCCGCTCCCCCGACCAAAACCGGGCTGTCGTGGCCGGTTATCGTGTTGGCGCTGCTGCTTGTCGGCGCTTTGGCCGCCTTGGTTTACACCTGGAACCAAGCCCAGCAGGCGGATCTGCGGGCTGACCTGGCCCTAGCTACGGCGACAGCCAGCCTGGCTCAAGCGCAGCAGTCCAGCGCCGCTGCGGCCGACCAGCAAGCTGCTGTCGCAACCACCCAAGCTGAACTGGCTGCCGCTCAAGCCACCGCGGCTGCGGCTCAGGCCACCACCACTGCCGCCCAAGCAACCGCTCAGGCTAACCAGGAAGCGGCCCTGGCTGAGGCGGTTGAGGAAGCCGGCCTTCAGGCCCGCCAATCGGCGGCCTACCGTCTGGCGGCCTCGGCCCTGGCCGCGCTGCCGACTCAGCCGGAGCAAAGTCTGCTCCTGGCTCGCGAGGCCATTTCGGCCAGTTTGGCTGTTAGCGAAAATGTTCCCCCGGAAATTAGCGGGGCGCTGCGCCAGGCGGTCTGGGCCAACGGCCTGGACGAGCGGCTCACCGCCGGCCACCGCGGCCCGGTCAATGACGTGGCTTTTAGCCCGGAGGGTAATCGCCTGGCGACGGTGGGCGACGATGGCACAGTCAGGCTGTGGAATACCACTTCCGGCGGCCAACTGCTAGTTCTCTCATCCTCCACCGGGCAGCCGTTTTACAGCGTTGCCTTTAGCCCGGCGGGAGACCGGCTGGCTGCGGCCAGCTTTGATCAAACCGCCACAATCTGGGATGCCAGCACCGGGCAGGAAATTCTGACCCTGACCGGCCATAAGGATTGGGTGGTCGGCATAACCTTTGGCCCCGCTGAGAACGATGGCGAGGAACTCATCGCCACCGGCAGCCAGGATGGGACAGCCATCATCTGGAACGCGGCCACCGGCGAGGAACTCCTAACCCTGACCGGTCACACCGCCGCCGTTAACCGTCTGGCCTTTAGCCCCCAGGGCGACCGGCTGGCGACGGCCAGCGACGATGGTGTGCTTATCCTCTGGGATACCGCTTCGGGCCAGAAATTGCTGACCCTGAGCGGCCACGAGGGGCCGGTCTATGCCGTCGCCTTTAACCCTGAGGGCGACCAACTGGCCTCGGCCAGTATTGATGGCACGGTCAGGATTTGGGATAGCGAAACCGGCCAGGAAGAGCGCACCCTGCGCCATAATCGGGCCGGTTGGGCCACCAGTGTTGTCTTTAATCTTAGTGGCAAGTGGCTGGCCTCCGCCGGAGATGATGGTCGGATAGTAGTTTGGGATGCGGCCACCGGCCGGGAGCGGCTGAGCCTGGTGGGGCACGCTGACGCTATCAAGGGTCTGGCCGTTTCGCCGGTAGTTCGGGGTGGTGAATGGCTGGCCTCGGCAGGGGCCGATGGGCAAGTCCGCTTGTGGCGGCTCACCGGCGATGAGGCGACTCTGGGCCTGCCACCTTTGGCCGACCATCGGGGACCGGTTTTCAGCGTAGCCACTGATGTTTCGGGTAGTCAATTGGTTACTGCCGGAGCAGATGGCGTAGTTAAACTGTGGCAGCTTGGCCGGGATCAAACCAGCCTGGCTCGCACCCTCGATCCGGCGACGGGACCACTCTATGCTGCTGCCCTCAGCCCAGAGGGCGATCTTCTGGCCGTGGCTGGCGAAGCCGGCGAGGTGGTAGTTTGGGAGACTACCTTTCCCGACGCCGCGCAAGGCGAGGCCGAGGCGCAGTTCCGGCTGACCGGTCACACCGGCCCGGTATATGCCTTGGCCTTTAATCCGGCCGGCGGCCAATTGGCCAGTGCCGGGGAAGATGGTTCCACTCGCCTATGGGACGTTGCCAGCGGCGAAGAAGTGGCGGTGCTGGCTCCCGCCGAAGCTGGAAACGAGACAGCCAACGCGCCGGTCTACAGCCTGGCTTTTCACGCCTCCGGCGCTTTTCTGGCGACCGCCGGACGCGATGGCCTGATCCGGCTGTGGGATACGGCCTCAAGCGAGCAGATTGCTGCCCTACCCAGCACCGGGGCGACGGTGCGTGCCTTGGCGTTTCATCCCACCTTACCAGACACCCCTGCTGCCGATGGGGCGGGCGCACTCCTGGCCATCGGTGGGGATGATGGCACGGTGCGGCTGTGGGCGGTGCGCCAGTCTATCCGCGCCCTGCCCGGCGTGGGGGCAGCGATTCAAGCCCTGGCCTTTAGCCCGGATCAGCAGCGCCTGGCAGCGGTGGACGCGGATGGGGCGGTGACGATGTGGAGCATGATTTCCGGTCAGGTGGTGGAGCGGCTGGTTTCTCCCGCGGGAGTTCGGGCCGGCTATAGTCTGGCCTTTCTGGCCGACGGTGAGGCATTGTTCAGCGGTGGTCAGACGGTTTCTGCCGCCGAGCTAGGCGGGGCGGTGCTACAGTGGGACACGGCCGCCGACGAACTGCTCAATCTTTATACGCCCGCCCCGCTTGCGGGACTGGCCCTCACCAACAACCACCTGGCGGTGGCCGGGGCGGATGGACAGGTCCGGCTGTGGGAGGTCGAGCCGGGAGCGAGTCGCTGGTCGGCCCGGCCTGCCGGGGGCAGCATGGCGGCGACGGGAGTCTTTACGACCGCTGACGAGGCCGTATTGACTAGCGTGGTGGTGGCCGGGGATTATCTGGCTGCTGGGGGTGACACCGGGACAGCCTGGCTGTGGGACCTTCGGGAGTCGGGTAGGCTGCGGGCAACGCTGCCGGCTCATACCGGCCCGGTCAACAGCATCGCCCTGGTGAGTGCCACCGGAGGGATAACCGAGAGTCGCCTGATTACGGCCGGTCAAGATGATACGGCCAAAGTGTGGACCGTTGCCGCGAATGGGGCCGTAGCCAGGCAGCCCCGATTTACCCTGACCGGCCATACCGGCGATGTGGTGGCCCTGGCTGTAAGCCCAGATGGGCTGCTGGCTACGGCCAGCCACGACGGGACAGCCCGGCTGTGGGACCTGGAGACCGGCGAAGAAGGCTTGACCCTGGCCGGGCATGTTGGCTGGGTTAATGACGTAGCCTTCAATGTGGTTGGCGCTTGGCTGGCGACCGCCGGAGAAGATGGTACGGTCAGGGTGTGGGAGGCGGCATCTGGCAAGGAACTGCTGCGGCTGGGTTCGTCCGCAGGCTTGAACGGGCCGGTCAAACGGGTTGCCTTTAGCCCGGCGGGGGAGAACTTGGCTGTGCTGACAGAAGACGGCATAGTGTGCGGCTGGTCGCTGGCAGCGGACCAAACGGGCGGCGTTCCCTCGGCCCGGCTCTTGGTGCAGCTACCGCCTGCGCTGGGCGGCCACCCCAGTAGCCTGGCCTTCGACGCCACCGGCCGCGCCTTGGTGGCTGGCGGGGCTGATGGTGTGGTTCGCTTTTATGCCTGGGACATAGAGGATTTGTTGACTTTACGATAGGCTTTGGCGTGACAATTTAGAATAATAAAAAAGGCCCGCAACTAATTGCGGGCCTTCTGATTCATTCTGTTTCAACTCAATCGTAGTTTACCGGACCGATGAAATCACTGTCTTCATCGGTCGGCTGTTTGGCAAATTCAAATACGGCGTAGGCGCTGCCGTCCATGTAGGTCTTTAAGGTCAAGTCGGTGCCGTCAATCCAGATGTAGTAGATGCCGGCGTTCAGCCCGGCGAAGTCGCACGCGCCGGGGCCTTTGTGGCCGGTGTAGCATTTGGCTTTGTAGCCGCCGCCCTCGCTCTCGGCCCGTACCCACAACCCGGAAGCCGGGGTCTTAACCAAGATATTCGACCAGCCGCCGCTGCGTTCATGGGGCTTGCTGGGGTTCTCCCAGGCCGCCAGCACCCAGCCATCAGGCGAAGCATAGGTCTGGCCCTGGAAGCGGACCTGCTTGCTGAAGGCCACGTTGACCCGTTGCCCGCCGTCCACGCTAATCTGGACCTTTTCCGAGGGAGTTTCCTCGTCATCTACCCAGACATCATAATCGCCAGGGGGGAGATAGCGGAAGGCAAAGCTGGACGGGCCAAACTCGCCGCTTAAGTACTCGGTTTCCCCCTTGACTTCATAATCACCGCTGCGCATGCGCACCACTTTGCCAAATTCGGTGTCCGTCTGCACCACAACGGTGGTGATTCCATTGGGGTCGGGCGAAGTCCAGACCTCATCGGCCCAGGTTTCGCCGCCGTTGACCACCACCTCAATGGGATGTTCGGCCAGCGGCAAAAGTGGCTTGGCTGCACCTTTCTGATAGCCCGGAGCCGGCGGCAGCTTACCATCATCCGCAGGGGGCTGGTAAGGTGGCGGCTTCAGGCTGGAGTCATACGAGTCACGATAAGGGGGATGAGCCGGAGGCGGGGCGTAGGCAGGCGGGGGCGCATAAGCCACCGGCGGCGCGCCATAGACGGGTGCAGGCGGTTGGTAGCCGGGAATAATCAACTGCTGCCCGGCCCAAATATATGCTGCATTGTTCAAATTATTGGCCTGGATTACGTTCCAGGGGTCAATACCGTAGCGGTCGCAAATACTGGTCAGAGTTTCACCGCTGGCAACGGTGTGATAATACCCTCCCGGCGCGGGGCGATAATCGTTGTAGTTGGCCGGTTGAGGCCGGTAGCCGCCAGGTCCAGGGATGCACAACTGCTGGCCGACAAAGACAAAATTCTCGTTGTACAGATTGTTCAGCCGCATCAACTCATGCGGGTTGACCCCAAAATTCCAGGCAATCCCGGAGAGTGTGTCGCCCATGGCCACCGTGTAGCTGTTGCCACAGCCGTACCCTTGTTGGGGATAGTTAACCGGTCCTCCATAGCCTCCCGGAATGACCAACGGCTGGCCAACATAGATCAAATCAGGGTTGACGATCCCGTTCTGGCGCATCAGGGCCTCGGCGCTAACCCCGTATTGGGCGGCAATGCCGTCCAGATTTTCACCGGACTGAACAGCGTGAACCCTCCCTCCCCCTTGACTGGGTGGCGCAGCCCAGGCGGTTGGCCCGGTGGCAATGGCTAGCGCAATCAGCAGTACAAACGCTAACAGGTATCTTTTCACGATTTCCTCCTGCCCCATATCTAGGGGCGATGGGCAGCTAACCTACAACATATAGACCGGTTATGGTATGGCACTATACATAATACAAGAATTACTACAATATGTCAAGTTATTTGACGAGTCGTTTCGTTGTGGCTTTTCTTAATTATAGGCATCCAGAAAAATTCTTTCCCAACAATCAAGGTAGCAGGTAGCAAAGTAGCAAACTTATGGCCTGCTACATGCTACCTTGCTACCTGTTTTAGTGGCGAAAACTTTCCTGGAGAATCATATTATTGCCGGGTGCAGGGCCTTATGCTAAGATAGACTGGATGACCCAGGCCAAAACTCAGTCTTCATTTATAGCCAAATGGGACGGCCAACTGTTCTTACTGATCATAATTTTGGCCGGGTTTGCCCTGCGGCTCTACCGCTTGGGCGCTGACAGCTTGTGGTACGATGAGACAGTCAGCGCCTTTTTGGCCTCTGAGTCTACCACCGAACTGATTGCCCACACTGCCCGCGATATTCATCCTCCCGGTTATTATCTGCTGCTCCACTTCTGGACTCTTGCCGTCGGCTCCAGCGAATTTGCCCTGGCTTTTTTCTCGCTGGTCTTTGGACTGCTGCTGATCCCCTTAACCTACCAACTGGCCCGGTTATTAGCCAACCGACAGGTGGCAAGCTGGGTTGCCTTGCTGTTGGCCGTTTCGCCCTACCACCTTTGGTATTCGCAAGAGGTGCGGATGTACACCCTCGGCGCGGTGTTGGGAGTCTGTGCCGGTTACTGCGGCCTACGCGCCCTATCTTGCCCTGACAAATCTGGCTCACCACGCCTTTTCTGGTCAGGTTATACGGCTGCCGCTGTGGTGGGATTGTACACCCTTTATTACTTTGCTTTTCTGCTAATTGTTCTCAACGGGCTATTTCTATTATATGCCTTACGTCCTATGCTTAACCGGCAAGCGCTGCGCTCGCTGGTGCTCACAAACGGGCTGGTGTTACTGGCTTATTTGCCCTGGTTGCCCACTGCCTGGCGACAGGCCGCCGAGCCGCCGGTTCCGCCCTGGCGCACCCTGGCCAGCTTTTCTCCCTGGCCAATTTTGCTGGAAAGCTGGTCGGTCCTTTCCCTCGGCCAATCCGTCGAACCAGCCGCTGCCTGGCCCATTCTGTGCTTAACTCTGGCCCTATTCATCCTGGGCCTGCTCTATCTTATCCAACCTCTAACCTTCCAACCCTCCAATCCTCCAATCCTCCAATCCTCCAATCCTCCAACCCTTCGACTTCGCTCAGGACAAGCCTTCCAACCTTCTACCCTCTTTCTTCTCACCTACACCTTCGGCCCGCTGCTGCTGATTTATCTATTTTCCTTTTTTACCCCCCTCTACCACGTCCGTTACCTGTTTACCTACTCACCCGCCTTTTACATTATCCTGGCCGCGGGCCTGGCCTGGTTGAACCTTCGTACCCGGCGCTGGCTGACTCTCACTGCCGCCAGCCTGCTGGTGGCGGCCTGTGGCTTTTCGATCTACCAATACCACTTCAATCCACGCTACCGCGCCGACGATTATCGGGCGGCGGTTGATTTTATTCAGAGTCACTGGCAACCGGGCGATGTGATTCTGGCCAATGCAGGTTATGTCTACACTGCTTACTTATACTACAATGAGATGCCAAACCTTCAACGCCAGCGGCTGGCGCCTTATCAAAAACCGGCTGATACGAGTCAGCCCTTGCTTTTGCAAACCGGCTCGGTGGACGGCAGCCCGCAGTTGGGCTGGGGCGACCCCCAGGCCGATTTTTATGCCATGAGCGCCGCCGAGACCGTGACCGCGCTCGAAGCCGTGTCGCAGGATTTTGCTCGGTTGTGGGTCTTGCGCGCCTACGACACCGTCGCCGATCCTAACGGCCTGATCCGGGCCTGGCTGGCCGAGCAGACCATTCCGCTGGAAGATGAACTCTTTGCCGGGGAGAGCAACATCCGGGCGCAGGGCTTTCTTTTGCCGGTGACCAATTTTTGGCCGCAGCAGGGCCAGACGGTCCAATTTGCCGATGGCCTGACTCTGGCGGGCTGGTCGCTGCCGGATCAACAGTGGCAGAGCGGGCAGGCTATCCCAATCAAATTGTGGTGGCGGGCGGAGAGCCGGCCCGGTGTGGATTACAAAATGTCTCTCAAACTGTGGACGCCCACCGCCGAACTGGCCGCTCAGGGGCAGGACACATGGCCGGTCGGGACGCTTTACCGGACGACAGCCTGGCCCATTGGTCAGAATGTCTACCAGGCTACCGCAATTACCCTACCGCCTCATCTGGCCCCCGGCCAATACTGGCTCAACGTGGAGTTGTATCACCCCGACACCGGCCTGCCGCTGTCCCGCCTCGATGGGGAAGACCCGGTGGTGACGCTTGGCTCGGTGCTGGTTAAAGGCTGAGGCTAAGGCTGAGGCTAAGATTGATCTCACATCCTTAGCCTCAGCCTCAGCCTTGCTGGTGAGTAGCTACAAAATTAGCGCCCAAAAAATTAGGCAAAACTTTTGATAATGGTATAATCCGGCTATGATACAAAACAAACCGAGAATTGTTTCATTACAGCCGATCGTCTTGGGCGACAACCGCCGGGTGACGATGGAATTGGTGGTTGAAAACCTGCCGGCGGTTTTTGCCAACGTGGCCTTTACTATGCCCGATATGCTTGATCCAGCGCCGGCCGGGCCGCCCAAGCCCGCTGCCGACGTTCCCAGTCCTTACCCTAATCTTGAACTCAGCATCCTCAACCGTCACCGCCAGCAAGTTGCCAGCCTCTTTATTGTCGAGCACAAGGAAGAATTTACGGCACTAACTATGCATTTGCGCCAGCCGGACCTCCAGGAAGATTATACGGCCCGCGCCGAAATGACCTACCAGGACGAAGTTTTAGATGTGGTTGAAACTTCGTTTAGGCTGCGCCAGGCCAATTGAGTATGGAAACCCTCTTTCCCTTTTTGCATTGGACCAACCTACTGATTATCCCCGGTTTATTGCTGGGCTACACTGTACATGAGTTGGGGCACGCGCTGGCCGCCTATTTCTTGGGCGACTTCTCTCAGGTCGAGCGCGGCAAGATTACCCTGAATCCCCTTGTTCATGTCTCCTGGGCCGGGATGGTCGCTTTTTTGATATTTGGCCTGGACTGGGCCGGGTTTATTGCCTTTTTGTTCTTTAGCCTGGGTTGGCCCAAGCCCCTGCGCGTCAATCCCCAAAACTTCAAGCGCGGTTACCTGGATGTGTGCCTGGTAGCCCTCTCCGGCCCCGCCGCCAGCCTGACCTTTGGGTTGGCCGGGCTAATGTTGACTCTCGTCATCGCGGCAACATTAGTCTATACCAGCGGGGTCAGCACTGATCAGGTTTATCCTTTTCTCTTCCGGGTAGACAACACCCTTCCCTCCACTCTGGATGCGCAGGCTCTATCCATCGCCTTTACCGGTTATATCGGCGTGACCAGTTTATGGCTGACCGCTATCAGTCTAATCCCTTTGCCCGGCTTGGATGGTTTTGCCGCTCTGGTTAGTCTGATTACTTTTCTGCGCGAGCGAAAGCGCAAGACTCAACCACGCCAGCCGGCGCCGGCCCGGCATCCGCTCATGCTGCTCAATCAGTATCATCGCCGCAACAATGCCGCCGATATTCACTTTAAGGCCGGGGCCGAGTACCACGAAGCCCAGCAGTATGAGGATGCCATAGCCCGTTATCAGCAAGCTATCCGCAACGATTCCAACTTTGGCCCGGCTTATATCAACCTGGGGCTGGCCCATCTGGCCCTGGGCCATCGCCAGCGAGCCATCCAGTCCTTCCGCGGGGCGGTCCAACGGGCCGACGACAAAAAATCACAGGAGACAGCCTGGCAGCAGTTACACGAATTGAGCGAAATTTCCCCCACAAACCCGGAAACGGCCAGGGAAAGCATGGTAGAAATGGGCGCGGCCCCCTGGACCGATACCCAACCGCGCCCCAATTGGGTTCACCTGGGGCTGGGGAGCGCCGCCTTGTTTGTCTGCGCCCTTTTGCTATATGGTTATCTCATCATCCAGCTTTTTAAGCTGCTCCAGACACAATAACCCGTAAAACGTAAAACGTAATGATCTATTGACAGGCTAAATTTACGTTTTGCGGTTTACGTTTTACGTTTTACAATGACAAACCGCCCTTCCCCCCTCATCTCCATCTTGCTCATTTTAGCAATGGCCGGCTATGCGGCTTTTTTTAGCGCGCAGCTCTTGTTGCATTACTACTCTTTCGGCTCGCGCTCGCTGGATTTGGGCAATATGGACCAGGCCATCTGGAATACCCTGCATGGCCGGCCTTTTCATCAAACCAACCAACCGGGCGCAACCAACCGCCTCAGCCTGCACGTCGAACCGATTTTGCTGCCGATTTCGCTGCTTTATCTCCTTTACAGCGGCCCCGAAATCCTCTTTGTGTTTCAAAGTATCGTTGTGGCTTTGGGCGCAATTCCGGTATTCGCCCTGGCCCGCTTCAAACTCCACAATGACGGCCTGGCCCTTATTTTTGCCCTGGTTTACCTGATGTTCCCGGCCATCCAGGGGGCTACGTTGCTCGACTTTCACGCGGTGACCTTGGCCCCTACCTTTCTGTTGGCCGCTTTTTACACCCTCGAAACCCGGCGGCCCGGCCTATTTGCCCTGTTTGCCATCCTGGCCACCGCCTGCAAAGAAGATATGACCTTATTGGTCATGATGCTGGGCTTTTACGCGCTGTTTATCAACCGGCAGTATCGCCTGGGTTTGCTGACCATTGCCCTATGTGCGCTCTGGGCGTTTGTGGCCGTTTTTGTCATTCCCCCGGCTTTTGCCGGCAGCGAAAATATTCACTGGAATCGTTACGGCCACCTGGGTGACAGCCCGCTCAATATTGTCCTGAATTTTTTCCGCCAGCCGCAGCTTGTGCTGAGTCACCTGCAAAAAGTCCAGGCCCTCGATTACCTGCGCCTGCTGCTGACCCCGACGGCCTTCACCGCGCTGCTCAACCCGGTGACCTTACTGCTGGCTCTGCCCTCGCTGGGCATCAACCTGCTCAGCAATTTTCCGCCCATGCAGCGCGCCAACAGCCTCATTTATGCCGCGCCGATTGTACCTGCCGTGATAATTAGCAGCATTTATGGCGTTGCCAATCTTAAACGAATGGGCGAATGGCGAAGGGCGAAGGGGATGTTCTCACGCCTCACACTTCACGCTTCACGCGCCACGCCGCTTTTTAATAGCTTCGTGGGCTTACTCATTCTCGCGGCTTCGCTTGGTTACCACTTTTTCTACGGCTATTTTCCCTGGGGGGGGCAGTTTCGGGGGTGGGAAGAGGTGACGGACCATCACCGCCGGGCCGAGCGGATTTTTGCCCAAATTCCGCCCGAAGCGGCCCTATCGGCCCACGACCGGCTGAACCCCCACGTCAGCCAGCGGAAAACGCTCTACATTTTTGACCGCATCGAAGACGCCGACCATATTGTGCTGGATATAACCGAAGACTCCTGGCCGCTGCACCCGGTTGAACTGCGCCATCAAGTGGACCAATTTTTAGAGGGCGGCTTTGGGGTAGTGGACGCCTTTGATGGTTATCTGCTGCTGGCCAAAAACCGGCCCGACCTGCCGGCAGAGCTACCCGACGCCTTCTTTGATTTCGCCCGCATCCCCGATCCGGCGGCTTTTCAGCCGCAGTTTCCGGCAGCCGTAACCTTTGACGACAAATTAAAATTGTTGGGCTATGATCTGAGCTATGGGGCGCATGAGGAACGTTTGCCGGTGGTAACACTATATTGGCAGGCGCTGGCGCCGCTGGAGCAAAATTACCAACTCTGGCCTTTTTTTATAGATCGCCAGGGCAAGCTGATCGAAGATACCAGCCAACGCCCACTGGTGGCTACCTTGTGGTACCCCACCTCACGCTGGTCGCCCGATGAAGTAATTCTGACTCGCACCCTGCCCTGGGACTTGGGCGATGAGTTCACCCTGGCTGTCGGCGTGGCTGAGGATGCGGGAGGCGAGGAGGCGAAGACAAGCGGAGGCTGGGCCGACTTGGCGCAAAGGTTACCAATTACTGAAGTTGACGAGGGGCTTTATCTATTTGAAAACAAAACCTGGGCCAGATTGGGTATGTTTCAGCGCACCGGGCGGGACAGTTATGCGCCGGTGGTCCCCGCTTCACCGCCGCGGTTGCAGCCTCGACAGGTTGAATTTTGGCATCTCATTCAACTGCAAAGCGTTGATCTGCCCGCCTCCCCCCTTCGCCCCGGCGCCTCCCTCCCTTTCACCCTCGCCTGGCAGAGCACTGCCCTCATCACGGTTGATTTGAAGACCTTTGTTCACCTGCTGGATCAAAACGGCCAGGTGGTGGCTCAACTGGATTGGACGCCCCAGGACAGCCTGGGCTACCTACCCACCACCGCCTGGCAGCCCCATCGCCCGGTGGTTGACCGGCAAACGCTAATCCTGCCCGCCGAGATGGCCCCCGGCGAATATCGGCTGGTAGCCGGCTGGTATTATCCGGTCACCGGCGATCGGCTGCCGGTGACTGCCGGCGGGAGTGGGGATTCGGTGGAGGTGGGGGGAGTAGTGGTGAAATAGTATCTGCCCGTTCAAGTTAAGGGAGGGATTCCTTAAGGATAACTGGTAAGAAGACAGGGCGGCAATAGTATGCGGTGCAGTGCCTATTAACAGATGTTTAGACTCCAGCCCTGTGTCGCAGAAGGCGTTATCAGCCAGACAAAGAGCACAAATGGCCTGTTCATATACTTGTTCCCCTCAATGACCTCAAGTTAAAGGCGGACGTAATACCTCTTATTTTTCATGGCCCCTTTGTTTTTACGGTAACAGCGTCCAGTTCTGTTAATCCAGCCGGCAAATCACGAAAACCCGGATAGTCTTCCGTATCACATCCTGTTTTTAACCAGGCTTTGAAAACTTGACTGGCCTCGCTATCACTGCCAGCTACGGTAGCGACAATATCAAACCGCTCCGCCTGATCATCAGGCCCCAGAGCCATTGTTGTCACCCAGTTACCACCAGAAGCTTGAGCGGGAAGTTGTTGGCAGGCGTCAGGCGACTGAGGAAAATATTCCAAACTTTGGGTATAAACCAAAATCCATATCTCGCGCCCGTTCAAATTCCCAGAATAAGTGCCAGCGCCTTCATTGTTACCACCTGATGGCAAATCGGTATCGCAATAGTGAGGTGACTTAATTTCAACTTGTAAATCACCTACATCAGGCCCGTCAATCGGAGGGCGAGCTGAGATCAATGGGCACGGCGTTGGTGTAGGCGGTGAGGGCGTATTAGTGGCGGTAGGTGTACGGGTTGGCGGCGGCACGGGCGTATGGGTAGGTAAGGGAGTGCTGGTGGGCAGCGGTGTAGGGGTAGGGGTAGGAGTGAAGGTAGCAGTGGGAGTAAATGTAGCGGTAGAGGTAGGAGGTAGGGGTGTGAAAGTGGGCAGGGAAGAAGTAACCATAGGCAACGGTGAAGGTGTAGGGGTGGGCGTTGGGGACGGCGTGTCCGTAAGGGCAAGTGATATCAGGATTGGGGTTGGCGTTTGGGTTGCTTTAACTGTGGGTTGGAGCGTAGGGGGTGTTGGCGCTGGATGAAGCCGGATGGAGAAGGTATCGGCAACCGTCCTGCCGTTGTTATTAGTTGCCTTTACAGTGATGCGCACCCGTTCTAGTTGTTGCACACAATCTGGCGGTTTATACCAGGTGGAGGAACCATCTTTGCCGGCCAGGCTGCCCTGGCCGCTATTGATTTTCCAGAAAAAGGTTACATCCATATTATCGGGTGTATATTCAGCCCGCAAGATAATGGGCTTCTGGTCTTCTCCACACCTTTGGTATTGGATGTCTAACTCCTCCGCGCCACGGCTCGATTTGATCACAAGAGCAGGGGGCGGTTCGGGCCGAGAGATCAGTCTAAATAAATTATCGCAAATCCCTCCCAGTAACAGGGGTGTTATCAACCAGATGAGGAGTGCAAATGGTCTGTTCATATGCTAGTTTCCCTCAATCACCAATGGAATAGAAACAGTTTTCTGCTCATTAGCGGTCAGGTCGCGTATGGTCAAGGTGACTTGCCCCTCGGTCGCCTCATCGCTTAAAGTGACGGCGATACTTTTGCGGACGGGCGATTCAGATTGGATTTGGAAAATAACCGGGCCAGCATTGGTCGAAAGTTCCCAATCTGTGGCGCAAGTTGCGGCCGTTGCCTCAAACTCAGCCGCAATTTCCAGGGAGTCTCCCGGTGTAACTTCAACCGGAGTAGAGTCTGGTAAACCTACCAAGGTCCCATCAATATAAATTTGAGGAGGCGTTACTCGACAACCTTCTTGAGCATAAGTCCAGGTGAAGACAAACAGCACCAAGTAGAGGCTCACCGCCCCCCCGGCCCCTGCTAAAAATTGCCATACATTTGATCGGTCTGACGACTTGACCATGACTCCTCCCGATATGATTATAAGCTGTTTGGTCGGATAATTTCTGTTAAAAAGCTGTGAAAAATCCTATTATTTGTCGAGTAAAAGGACATCAAGTATCATCTGCGGTTGAGGATAGCTGTACTGGGAGAAAACAAACTGTGCGGCGAGCCAGTAATTTTTTATTCAGTGCTGTAGGTTGCGGCGCAAGCCTCTTGTTTGCCTTGTTGCTTGCCAGCGCCGCTGTGCTGTGGTGGCAAAAAGCGCTTTACCTTCATCCAGGCCCGGCTATAGCGGCCATAGGCTTAGCCCTGGCCTCGCTTGCAATTGGGCAAACTATCTACAACTTGCAAGTGAAAAATCTTGAGTTTCAAGTACAAGTAGACGAGTTACAACAACAGTTAAATACGCCTGCGCCGTCGCCGCGCCTGATTGGGTTAGAAGTATTGCTGAGTCGCTGGCAGGAGTTCAAAAATGGAAAACTGGATAGATCCGACGGCGAGATCATCCACGATCAAATCCGCATTGTGCAAGAATTTTTTCAAGATGAGCCTCAACTAACCTTCAGGAAATCTTTTGCCGGGAACACACCGGAAAAAGGAGTCTTTTTGGTGCAGGCCGGAGCAGCGGCCCAGGTTTTGAAGTTTGATCGCCTGGAAAATATCCGCCAAGAACGAGATTGTTTTACCCGTTGTGTACTGGGCAAGCTCAGCCGTCATACACCGGGGAGACCTGTTGCTTTTTGGCCACCTGAGTCAGTTTGGGATACTATGCTAGACAATAAACGGGGAGCAATTCTGTACGAACTGGCTCAAGTCAACCTGGCTGGTCCATACACCTTCGGCCAATACTATACTCAAAAACCGGTTGGTTCGGTTATTAATGCGCTCCAAAAAATTGTGGAAGTTATGGCCCCCAGTTGGTCAGGCCAGCCCAGCCACTTTGATCAAGAACATAGTTGGTGGGATAACCCTATTAGCCTGCGCCAGCCACACTCCTGCCCCCGCAAAAGTGATAGTCCGGCCGAATGGGGCTTATATGATGAGTATAGACGCTTGAAAAAATCTGAGCTAATGCGCCGCGGCCTCCAGGAAGCTCTCGAAAAGATGGGGTTCACGCTAAACATTTTTAAGAATGTGGGCCAATATTATTTTAAACTGAATAATTTAACCGTGCGGGGTGGAACTGTATTTTATCATCCTCTCTATTGGGTTGAAACTGTTTTTAGTAACCGAGAGACATTCAATGCCAGATACGGCTACCTGGATAATTTGGGCCACAGGCGAGACTCCATCGTCCATGGGGACTTTCACATGGGCAATATTTTAGTAGAAGAAGATCGAGGCGAACCTAGAATTTGGCTGATTGACTTTCCCCAAACCCATATTGGCCCTACCATCCAGGACATTGCCCGGCTAGAAACCGACTTCAGATTTGCCCTTTTGCCTTCAGAAACCCTGACTGAAGATATTTTTGCAGCCATTTTGGCCTTTGAGGATCAAATTCTGGGAGACGGAACACGCCGCAGCCTGGATTTGTCGGATCTGTCTTTCAGGCTACCCCAGGGAATTTCCCCCCAAGTAGAAGCGCAATTGAACAAAGTGTGGCAGACTTCAGCCGTGCTGCGCCGGCCGGTGAGAGCGCATAATTTAATTCTTGATGATGCCAGGCCCTATTATCTGGCGCTTCTACACGCCACCTTGCCGGTACTTTACTACCAAGACCGCACCCCCTGGCAAAAACTCTACGCTTTTATGTCGGCGGCGCTACTGTGTGAACGCCTGGCCTCGTAATTACCCCAAAAACTCATAGCCCTGGCCAAAAACGGTTTTGATATACCGCTTGCCTAATCGTTCCCGCACTTGACGCACCAAGTTTTCAATGCGGGGGTCAGGCGGGTCGCCTGGCTCGTGTTCATCGGGAAAAACGTAAGCCGCAATTTCATCCTTAGTGTAAACTCGGCGTTCGCGCTTTAAACAAGCAATCAGCTTGAGTTCAAGTGGGGCTACCCGTACTTCCCGGTTGCCTTTGAGAACCTTACCGGCCACAACAATATGCTGCCCATTTTTCAAAATAGTGCTGGCTCCTTGTATGGTAATTGGCTCAAGAGGTGGAGCTTGCAGCGTTACAAAACGTTCAAAAAGTGGTGTAAAAATCCGGGTCTCACCTGGCCGTTCTACCACCAGCCCGAAACGTTGCAGCCAAACTATACTTTCGGCGCTGGCGGCTTCGAACCGGCCATTGGCCAGGAATTGCAAAGTTGTTTGCTGGGCCAAATTTAACTCTTGCCACATCTTCTGACAGCGATAATTGATGCTGCCTAAAGCCAGTAGGTGCTCTATCAACTTATCCTCGGCTATAAGGGTAAGGGGTTGCCTCTTCTCAGCTAGAGCTGAACTAATGGCGCGCAGCAAGCCGGGATGGCCGCCGCTTAGACGGGCTAATTGTTGTTGCAGACCAGGATCAAAATCCACTTCTAGCCGCCGTGCTTCCTCGCCAATGGCATCAGCGCAATCTCGTTCATTTAACGGACCAACAGCCATAATCCGGCCGGCAAACAGCACATTGCCTGGATCAATCGTCTCTGCCACGCGAGGACTGGCCGCAAAGATGTAGCATAAGCGCTTGTTCAAGTCGGTAAGGGCCTTCAATTTACGGTAGAGCGTATTGTCTGCACTCCCCAGCAATTTATCCACCTGATCGGCCACCACTACCCAGCGTAGCAATGGATCGCCACCGCTCCGCGTGATTAGGCGGCTGAACCGTTGATACCCTCGCTCACTCGGTGGGAATGGTCTGCCCAATCCCTGCTCCTGCAATTGGTCGGCTACCGCATCAAACATTCCTTCAATATCAAGACAATCATCCAACGCATCACAATTGAGGTAGGCAAAGTTGATCTCGCCCCCCAGCCCATGAGTCCGGGTGACCAGAAAACGCAGGAGATTCGACGCGCCCATACCGGGCAATGCTAGCACAAGCCGGCTCTCTTTGGCCCGAATAGCCCGGACAAGCAGATTTATCTCCTCCTGCCGGTAGTCATCCGGATGCCCTCGGTCCAGGAACTGATGATAGGCTGATGGCTGGCTGGCCCGGTCTATAGGGTCTGACTGCATCATGGCAGCCTCCTTGCGTTATTTTGCCGTGAAGTTAACAGGATATTCCGGCCTTTTTCGCAAATTTTTAGCCAATAATTGGATTACGATAAAGTTGGTAAACAAAGGGGATAGGTCCATTTTGCCACCAATTTGTGAAAAGGTCAACTACTTATGCGGATTATCACCTACAACGTCCAGGGACTCCGAGGTTTCCCAGCCCCAGTAGCCCAGCCGGTTATCGGCGACCCTGAGGGTCTCCAGACGGCGCGAATATTTGAACAAATCTTTAGAGAGTTAGAGCCGGATATTCTGGCGCTCCAGGAGGGAGTTTCTATCCGCCAGATGCAAACCATTGCCGCCAATTTGGGGCTGCATCTGGCAACCTTTCCTTCACCCGTGCGCTGGCCTGGACACCTCTTGAGCAAATTTCCCATTCACGAGTCACGCATCTTTAGCCACTTTACACCTGATGCTGAAACCCAGCCGCTGAATCGTGTGGCCGGGGCGGCTTGTCTTCAACTTAAGTCGGAGGTGTGGCTGTGGCTCGTACTTATTCATCTAAATCCAAAACATCGAGAGGTGCGCCGGCAGGAAGCCAGGATATTAATGGAAAAAATTAGCGGGTTATTAGCTGTTGATGAACACGTAATTGTGTTGGGCGATTTTAATAGCAGTACTGAGGAAGAACTGCACATCTGGCTCAAACAGATGGGCTTTATCAATACGGTCGAGTTTTTAGTTGGAGCCGTACCACCTACACTGGAGATAGCCGATAAGCCAAAAGCCATTGACCACATCTACGTTAGCGCCTCACTGGCAGGCTTTCTGAGTCGGGCTGGCGTTATTCGCAGTGAAGGCTTTTGCTGCTATACGCTGGCAGAACCGGAGGCGTGGGTTTATTCGGATCATTTGCCGGTTTTTGTCGAGTTAAATTTTGCTGAATGAGACTCAACTTTAGTAACGGTACCGACTCTTAAAAACAATAGGGAGAGACACATTATAGTTGCCGAAGTCATACTCTCATCGGTTGCAGTTTTATACCGACTTAAAAGGCATCTCGAGCGCCGAGTGGCAGGGACCGTCAATTGTTCTTGGCTCACTCATTCACATAAAGCCGCTAAAAAGGAGAAAAGATGTGCAGTCAAAGGATTCCGCTCACTTATCCACGAGTGTCAATTATCTGGTTATGGTTGATTATAACATTGACTTTGTTGCCGGTATTTACAGAAAGACTGGTAGCAGCCGCCAGACTAAACAATGACTTTGATCCAATATCATACACTGTCGGACAACCTTTTGAACAAAACCCTCCCGCTGGCAGCCACATTCGCATTGACCCTTCTCTACCGACACCCGATGACATCCTTCGGATCAGAGTGAGTGGCGAGTGGATTAATGTCTGCGTACCCCACTATGAAGCTCACCGAATAGTAGGTAATGTGATAAGAATAGAGGCGGTAACCACACTTTTGGGAGTGTGCCTTCCTATAGAGCTACCGAGGTCGTGGTCATTCACAGTTGAAGTCGGCCCTTTACCCATCGGCGTCTATACAGTCGAGGTTTATCTTCTGGATTCTTCTTTCCCAGGGAGGCCACCCATTTTGTACGACGCCGCTTCATTCCTGGTGGCAACAGATCGGCTCTATTTGCCATTATTCTGGGCAAACACTGATAGACTTCTTGATCATATTTTCAAGTTGTAACTATTCATTTAGGAGGGATGAAATGAAAAGAGTTTCTATAACAAGTATCCGACCGTTGAGAGTAACGTTAGTTATTGTAGCCTTACTCCTTTGGCTGGGGAGCCTTTATCAGGTGCAGGGTGCGCCACCGGAGCCGCAGCCAACACCAAGCCTCACCCCTGAGCCACCTATAGACATCAGAACCAAGCTTATACCTTATCAAACATCTAAGCTTACTCCATTCCAATTTGATGACCGCCAACTCTGGGAGTCTCCTTTAGTCGCTGAAGCGCCTGAAGCCCCTATCAATGCCTTCGACCAACAAACGTTTAACCCCAGTGCCGACGCTGTAGTACTACAAGGGTACCCCACCTTGAATTTTGGGAGTACTATAGATATGTGGGTCGGCTATGACGATGGCCTAATACCAAATGGCATGATTGCTCGTAGTCTAATTAAGTTTGATCTAACCAGCCTCCCTCTTAACCAAACCATTAGCAGAGCTACTCTTAGAGTTTATTTGATTTCTTCTCGAGACTTTCCAAACACTAATCGTACAATCACGGCCTATCGCATCACGTCCAGTTGGTTGGAAAGTAGTATAACCTGGAACAGTGCGCCGGGTTACGGCAGCGCTTATGGCTCAGAGTCCATTCGCAATGATGATTTTGCCTGGCATGAGGTTGACGTGACCAGCTTGGTTGCCGCCTGGTATAGTGGAACTTACCCTAACTATGGAATTATGCTACGTGGTCCAGAAATCTCCGGATTCGATTCTAGTTGGCGAGGTTTTAGTACCAGAGAAGGACCATTCATTCCACAGTTGGTTGTGGAATATCAATCGCCCAGTATCAAAACTTTTCTGCCGATTATCTTGAAAGTCCCTGCCACTCCTCCGCCACATGACTTTAAACCAGAAGATGGGCACTGGACAGGAACGACCAGCCGCAGTCAGCCCATGTCATTTAATGTTTCCTCAGGAGGCGCAAACTGGAATACTTTCCACTTAAGAACTACTTATCAGGTTGGTTCATGTAACGGAACAACCGAGATAACTCTCTCAGGTCCTGGCGTTATCGCCAATAACCAATTTAGCGGCAGTGGTAGTTTCTTATCTTTCACAGGTCAGTTCAACTCCCCAACCACAGCCAGCGGCAGCTATAGCTTTTTGAACCATCCCGGTTGCGGAGGATTTTCACAATCGGGCACATGGACAGCCAATGTCCCCTAGCAAACCATTGAACGCTGCGGAAGTTATTATACCAGGTCAGAGATCCCGAAAACAAGGTACTGGAGGAACCAGCTACACCCTGGTCAACGGCGAATACAAGGCCACGCTGCAAGAAGATGGTGAAAACCTTATCTTGGCCGTTTCATTTCGGCGGATAGTGCCAGAGCCGGGAGGATCGCTGGGGTGGCATAGGTATGCGTACGGAAGTAATAATCCACCCCGATATATAGATCTAACGGTTTAACTACTGTCATTTAAAAACAAGAATAATTCCCTGAAGAAGCTTGTTGAGCTTCTGTGGCGATAACAACCTGATCATAAGACCAGGAAGGCTGAAACCGGAGGTATCTGGTTAGTTTCTGAGCCAATGGTCAGGGTTGCTGACAAGGAAAAACCCTATGCAGGTTTTTCACGGTGCTGTCACTCTCTCAGTCCCGTCGTCAACCGGCGCGGCCCGACCTGGCTCAATTCCGCACCTGAACGGCCTGGCTGTCGGGCGCCTTGGGAGTTCCACTCCTTATGCAGCAGTGGATCAACGCTCCTATCGGTCTCAGCGGCTCAGGCCGGGACGATGAGGTGCCACATCCAGAGGGTAGTCCAGGCGATGCCCAGGAGCAAGACCGCTAGAGCATGTTATGCACTTTAAGATTTGATAAGGTGGGTATGCTAACAGGATGGAACGAAAAGCATACTCGAGTGATGTAAGTGATGATGAATGGGCCTTCGTGGCCCCCTATTTGACCCTGATGCGCGAAGATGCCCCCAACGGGAGCATGAATTGCGTGAAGTGTTCAATGGTGTGCGCTGGCTGGTGCGAGCCGGGGCAGCCTGGCGAATGATGCCCAACGACCTGCCGCCGTGGTATACGGTCTATCAACACACGCAGTGCTGGCTGAGCGTTGGAGTATTCGAAGCCATGCTGTATGATTTGCGGGCGCTGTTGCGCTTGGCAGCGGGTCGAGCCGAGCAACCATCGGCGGCGATTTTTGATGGACAAACCCTGCAATCGAGCCGGAAAGCGGTCAGCGGGCTGGTTACGATGGTCATAAACGTAAAAAGGGCAGCAAAATGCATATGGCGGTAGATACCTTGGGCCATTTGCTGGCGTTGTATGTCACCCCAGCTAGCGAACAAGAGCGTGCCCAAGTGACCGAACTGGCTGAACAGGTGCAGGAAGTGACCGGCGATACCGTCAAAGTCGCCTTTGTCGAGCAAGGCTACACAGGTGATCCCCCTGCTCAGGATGCTGCCACACCTGGTATCGAACTGATAGTCGTCAAGTTGCCAGAAGCCAAGAAAGGCTTCGTCCTGCTGCCAAAACGATGGGGGTAGAACGCAGCTTGGCCTGGACCGCTCGTTTTCGCAGGCTGGTGCGGGACTATGAACGCTTGCCCGAAACCTTGACCGGCTTGCATTTCCTGGTTTTTGCTATGATTATGCTCAAATAGGCCGTTTATCTTATTATTCAAAGTGCATAACACGCTCTAGTATAAACTCGTCTTTTCGCGTAAGCTCCTTGATGAAATTGAAGCCATGCCAGAACAGAAAGCTGAAGACTTGATGCGAGCTATGTGCCTCGTTTAATGGGATGGGATATAATCTGATAACTGGCAGGTGTTACTGATGGGAATGTTTGATGAAATTGAATGTCAATATCCACTCCCTGATAATCCACCCGATTGAGTCCTCACGACCCTTCCCGCAAAAAGCGCCCCATTAACCCCAATGCCCCCAAAAGACAGCCCCCGGCCACCAGGCAAACGCCCCATAACCCCGTCGCTTCCCATAAATTCGCGGCGATAGGCGCACCCAACGCCCCGCCGATGGCCGCGCCGAGAAGGACCAGCGAAAATAAGGTCCCGCGCGCCTCCGGAACCTGCTCGGAGTAGAGCGGGATGAGCGAGACAATGGTAAATTCAAGCAAAGCCCCAGCGGCAATTAACGTGGCGACGGCCAAAAAGAAAACAGCCTGGGTCAGCGGCAGGAGCAGTAAAATCAGCGCACTCAGTAGCAGGCCCAGCCCGCTGCCCCGGCGTTTGCCCAGGTGGTCAATAAACAGGCTGGAGGAGCCGGAGCCGGCCAACTCGGCCAGGCCGATACCGGTAGCGACCAGGCCCAAGGCTGCCGCCTCCAAACCATAATCGGCGCTGAGCCAGATGCCCCAGACTGAAATAAAACAATCCACCGTCACAAACAACAACAACGACACCGCTATCGAAGCCAGCACGTTGGGCCGCAGACTGAGCCGGCGCATCTCCGTCCAGGAGAGCTGGGCCTGGCTAAGGTGCGCCGCCGGGGGCAAATAACGCCAGACCAGCAGCGCGCCTAACAGGCTGAACAGGCCCAGCAGCAAAAAAGGCAAGCGCCAGCCAAAATTGTCAATGAGCCAGCCGATGATGGGCAGAAAGACAATGGCCGCTACCGCCCAGGAAGCCTCGATAATCGCCAGCGCCCGGCCGCGCCGCTGATAAGCCACCTGGTCGCTGATGTAAGCCTGCTGGGGCGGAATAAAAGCGGTCAGCCCCAGCCCAAACAGCAGCATCGGCCCGACCGCCCACCACTGCCAAGAGAGGGTTAAGCCGACCACGCCCAGCGTCTGGCATAACAAGCCCACGGCCATCATCTTGCGCCGCCCGTAGCGGTCGGACCAGACCCCAAAAACAGGCCCGGCCATACCGATGATGCCCCGGATAAAAATCAACCAGCTAAAATTGACCACACTCAAGCCTAGACCGGCGGCCAGTTGAGGGATAAAAGGGAAAACAGTACGGGTGCCAATATCTAAAATGAGGCGGGCTAAAAAAACAACGCCGATTACCTGCAAACTGATTCCAAAAAAGGCTTTGATTTTTTCGGGCCAGGTGGGAAGGGGGCTGATTTGGGCCAAAGTTGTCTCCTCTGAAAATAGACTGCCGGAGTGCAAAGTTTGCTTTGTCAAGTCGCAAGGCAAGCCTTGCACTCCATTTTCACGCTTCGCGTCGGTGGTGTGCTGTCAGGCTCGTGATGACTCTTTCGTAAAAAGGAGTGCAAGCCTTGGTTTGCTATCAGCAAGGCCAACCTTGCACTCCTTTTTCATTGTTGGTGGTGTGCTGTCAGGTTCGTGACGACTCCTCTGAAAATACGACCGAGGACAGAAGACCGGTTACAGAGGGCAAAGACCCGGTTCTCGGTCTCTGGTCTACGGTCAGCGCCGGCAAAAGATTTTCATCCCTAGCGGCATGGATTATAACAAACTACGGCTACTCTTGACAGCAGAGATGGCCGGTATAACGGCTGCAGAGGGGAACAATGGGTGGAAGCTGTAACCCCAATTCGCGCCAGGCGGCGGCTAGTTCACCCAGGGGCAGGCCCATGATGCTGGCAAAGCAGCCCTGCCAACGGGCCACGGGCGCAAAACTTTTATTTTGAATACCGTAAGCGCCGGCTTTATCGAGGGGGTCGCCACTGGCAACATAAACGGCAATTTCGGCGTCGGTGTAGGGACGCATCCAGACGGTGCTTTGGTGCAGGCGAGTGACAAAAGTAAGCTCTGCCCCGGCCAGCCGGGCGACGGTCAGACCACTGTAAACGTGATGAGCTTGCCGGCGCAGCGCTTTGAGTATCTCTGTTGCGGCGATAGGGTGGCCGGGTTTGCCCAAAATTTGCGTCCCTAAAGCCACTTCGGTATCGGCGGCAATGATAAAGATGGGGTTATTTGGGGTGGAATTGGCAAGCAAAGAAGGGGCCGAGTGCCTCAAATGTGCAATCACAGCTTCAGCCTTGAGCCGGCTCAACCGTTGAACCAGCGCGTTGGGGAGTTCGCCCAGTAAGGGTGTTTCGTCAACGGCGAAAGGAGCATCCGGGGTGATGACTTGAAAAGGTAAGCCTAAAACAGCCAGTAGTTCCCGCCGCCGGGGTGAACTGGAAGCCAGGATAAGCTGCGGCTTCATAGAGGCGATAGGAGTATTCACCCTGTTTGCTCTATCGCCCTGATTTTAAAGGTAATAAAACGTAGAATTTGCTACCCGGGTAAGCAACCGGATCCCGGCCCTCGCTCTCAACCCAAACTCGCCCGCCGTGGGCTTCGATGATGCCGCGTGTAATCGGCAGCCCCAAGCCGATGCCACCGCCGCCAAAAGCTGTTTTGTTAGAGCTATGATAAGTGGTGTCGCCGGCAGTATAAAAGTGCTGAAAAATCTCTTTTTGTTCCAGGGGGTCAATGCCGATGCCCGTATCTTTGACCAGGATAATAAGGTTATCTTCTCCCGGATGAGAGGTGGAAACCGGCGACTCATCGGCGGAGGGCTGCGTACTGCTGAGCCAGCCCTTGACCTCAATAGAGCCGCCGTCGGGGGTGTACTTGATAGCGTTACTAAGAATATTCCAAAAAGCCTGGCGCAGCCGGTTCTTGTCGCCGATAAAAGTGGGTAAAGCATCCAGCCGTTCCAGCGAGATATTAAGCTGGCGGTTATTTTTGGCCGGATTCAGTTCTTGCAAGGCAGCGTTGATAATTTCGGCCAGATTAACCGGCTCTTGCAACAGGCGCATTTCGTTGGCTTCAATCAGCGAAATATTCAGAATATCGTTGACCACCTCATTCAAGCGCTGCACCGAAAGATAAATCCGGCCGGCCAAATCGGCCACACCCCCTTCAATAAATTCGACCTGTTCTGTCTCGGTGGCGACCAGTTGCAGCAGGCGCGCATAGCCATACACCAGGGTGATGGGGGTTCTCAACTCGTGCGCGGCTACGGTAATAAAGTCTGATTTGATTTTATCTATTTTTTGCAGCCGGCTGTTGGCCTCTTCTAGCTCAAGAATTTTGCTTTCCAGGCGCTCGACCAATTTGTGGCTGTAATGGCCCAAATAGTGTTGGCGTTCATCATTGGTTATCGTATCCCGATGACCCTCCAGGTAGGAAATAATTTTGTGGGGAAAATTATCAATGTCAATCGGTTTGGTAATATAGCCGTCGCAGCCGGCCGCCAGAGCCAGCTCGCGTTCGCCTTTGGCCGAGCGGGCGGTCAGGGCAACGATCGGAACCCGTTCCAGCACGGGGATACTGCGCATGCGGGTTGTGGTTTCATGCCCATCGAGACCGGGCATGTTAATATCCATGAGGATCAGGTTGGGCGGGTCATTGCGGGCAATGGTCAAGCCTTCCAGCCCGGTTTCGGCTTCAATAACTTCAAAATCATAACTGGTCAGCAACCGATTTACCAGTAAGCGGTTGGTCGGGTCGTCGTCAATGTATAATATCTTGGGGGTGGTGAGACAGTTTGACTGGGGCAAGGCATCTTCTCCGGTTTTATGACAGAATGACTATGAAATAGGGTGAGCTGGGTAAAGATTATTTCAAAACGTCGCGAATGCTTTCAAATAGTTCTTCTTCCATAAATTCTCCCTTTTGCAAGAGAGATTCGACTCGTCCAGAGAGGCGTTTGTAATCTTTACTGGTCAAATCTTTAGCGGTAATCACAATCACCGGAATATCGCGCAGTTCAACATCGGCTTTCATCATGTCGAGAATAGTGAAGCCATCTATGCCGGGCATCATCAGGTCTAACAATACCAGGTCAGGTTTTTCGGCCCGGATTAATTTAATCCCGCTGTTGCCATCGTCCGCTTCAAAAATATTATATTTGCGGGTGTACTGTAAAATGCGCCGTAATAATATCCGGGCATCGGGTTCGTCTTCGATGATGGCAATGCTTTGCACCCGGTCGTCGAGCCGGCGTAAGGCTGTGAGCAGCCCTTCCTGGGGTAAGCTTTCGGTGGAATGACGCGGACGGTGTTCGGTTTTGTTATCCTCCTCAACCACTTCTTTCTCCAGATTTTGAACCCGGATATGGCTTTTAACGATTTCATTTTCCAGAATTTGTTTTTCCACAGGAAAGGTATGCCCGGAGGCGTTGACCACAACCGTCTCATTAGGGCTGATGAGCTGCTCCTGAACCATTTTGATTAACCCGGCACAGGCTACGGCCGCCGCCGGTTCCATGGAAAGACCTTCCATTTGAGCCATCACCCGCATGGCTCTGAAGGAAGATTGGTCATCTACTTTGACAAAGGCGCCGCCGTAGGTCAGGACCAAATTGCGCAAAAAAGGGTAAGCGGGGCCGGGGTTGCCGGTAGCCAAAACATTGATAATACTGGATGGGTTTTCCACAATCTCGCACGTTTCCAGGCCCTTTTGGAAACTGTTGACCATGGGCGCGCAGCCTTCGGTTTGAATAATGGCAAGTTTGGGCATTTTTTTGATGAGGCCCATTTTGAACAACTCATAAAACCCCTGCCACACCCCAATAGGCCCCATCCCCCCGCTGACGGCTTGAATATACCAGTCTGGGGCGGTCCAGCCTACTCCTCTGAGCCGGCCCAACTGCTCGGCAATTTCAAAGGCAAGCGTTTTCATGGCTTCGCGTGAGGAAATCCCTTTGACGCCTTTATCCAGAAAGAGGTTACGATACTTGGCAAACTGGGCCGCTACCTGTTTGGTCCGGTCATAATTGCTGGATACTTTAATCACTTCCGTACCGTAGAGGGTTACTTCGCGCATCTTTTCGTGAGGTACATTGCTGTCTAAAAAGGCCCATAATTTAATGCCAGAGCGGGCGCAGTAAGCGGAGTAAGAGATGGCCACATTGCCGGTGGAAGCAACCACCAATTCTTTGATGTCGGCTTCTTTCAGCACCGAAATAGCCAGGGAAGCCTGTCTATCCTTAAACGAGGCGGTTGGGCCTTGTCTTTCATCTTTAATGAAAATATTGCGGCGGCCCAACATCGCCCCCAGGTTTTCGGCGCGCAGCAGCGGGGTCCAACCTTCACCCATTGAAACAATGTGCTTTCGATCCAGCATCGGCAGTAATTCCCAGTACCGCCACATCGTTCGATCACGCTGCGGCAGTTCGTGTCGCCAGATGTAGGCTGTTTCGTTGAGATTATAGACAAGTTCTAACCATTCTCCGCCACACTCCGGGCAACTGCTGACCAACTTAATATACTCATCCGTATAGCCGCAAGAATTGCATTTATAAGCAAAAGATTTGGTCACAGACTTACTCGCCTTAATTCCTGGATGAATTTTTGAGGCTCTCTTCCGGTTGAATCCGTTTAAGCGCTTGACTTACATCTTCGAGTAATTCGTTCTCGGTGAAAATGCCCTTGCGTAGAAGCACTTCTACTTGTCCGGTTAAAGCCAGATGTTCTGCCGGGGTTAATTCCTTGGCGCTGGCAATGATAATGGGAATGCTGCGGGTTTTTTCATTATTTTTTAGAGCCTCAACGACCATAAAACCATCCATTTTGGGCATGGTTAAATCCAGAATAATTAAATCAGGTTCAATTTTTTGAACTAACTCCAGACTTTCCTGGCCGTCGTTAGCTTCAAAAATCTTGTAATTAGGCTGCGCTTCAAGAATACGGCGAATCAACAGGATGTCGTCGGCCTGGTCGTCAACTACCAAAACTTTGACCTGCTCTTTGTGCTGGTTATCCAGGTGTTTTAGGGCTTTGACCAGTTCATTTTCAACAATGGGCTTAATCAGATAATCCGCTGCACCCAATGAAAAGCCTCGATTTTTATCGCTGATGATGCTGCAAACAATGACCGGAATATCTTTTGTGGCCGGGTCGTCTTTGAGGGTGCGTAGTACCCCCCACCCGTCCTTTTCCGGCATCAAAACATCGAGTAGAATGGCCGCCGGGGCCAGCTCTTTGACTTGGGGCAGCACATCGTAGCTGTGATTAATGCCAATGACTCGATAATCTTGCTGTTCCAAAAAACGCTCATAGAGGGTGATAACGCCGGGATCATCGTCAATCGCCACAATTACCTTGCCCTGACCTTCTTTCGGCACATCAAGGGCAAAATTAGCCGGCCATTCTTTTTCAGGTTCAACCTGTTGCTGGATGGGAATGGTAAAATTGAAGGTGGAACCATACCCTAACCGGCTTTCAACCCAAATTTGGCCTCTGTGCATTTCTACAAAGTGGCGGCTAATGGGCAGACCCAAGCCGGTTCCTCCTACTTTACGAGTCGTGCTAGAGTCAACCTGGGTAAACTCCTCAAAAATGCTGGATAAATTCTCTTCGGGGATGCCAATGCCGGTATCACTGACACTAATCAGCACCTTTTCCTGGTCGGCTTTGGCCCGGATGGTTATCGTGCCTTCGTCGGTGAACTTACAAGCATTGGAAACCAGGTTAAGAATAATCTGCCGGATACGAGTGGGGTCGGCCCAAACAACCGGTAAGGTCGCCGGAATTTCCTGGTGCAGGGTTACGGGCTTGTCTTTAACCAGCGCCAGTGCGGTGGACATAACTCCTTTGATAATCGGCTCCAACTCAACCTCTTCAAAATTAAGTTCCATTTTGCCGGCCTCAATTTTGGAGAGGTCAAGAATATTATTAATCAGGCCCAGCAAGTGCTGCCCGCTGTTGTGGATCGAGGTCAAGTCAGTTTTTTGCAGTTCGGTCAAGGGGCCGTCAATGCCTTTGAGAATGACTCGTGAAAACCCGATAATCGAATTGAGCGGGGTACGCAGTTCGTGGCTCATGTTAGCCAGGAATTGGGTCTTGAGCTTGTCAATTTCCTTGAGACGTTCGGCTGTTTCCTGTTGTTCTCTAAAGGCCCGAGCGTTCTGGATAGCAACGGCCAGTTGCGCGGCTAAAGTTTCGAGCACGGCAATATCTTCGGTGGTAAACGCCTGGGGTGACGTACTCTGCACATCCAAGGCCCCAATCAAATTATCCCCAACCTGCAAGGGGATGGCCAATTCGGCCCGAGTTTCGGGCAAAAATTCATTGCGACGAAGGGGGTTGGCGTCGGCTGAATCAGTATCACGAACCACTATAGACCGGCGCTGGTGTGTGACCTGTCCAATTACACTTTGGCTCCCTATCGCCAGTTTATGGCCCAGCGCCAGTAACCTTTGCCCCACTTTGCCCGTACTCTTATAAAGCACAGCAAACTGTTTGGCCTCATCAATGAGGAAAATCTGGACATGGTAAAAGCCAAAACGATCCCGAATCAATTCGACCGCCTGGCTTAACATAGTTTCCTGGTCCAAAATAGAAGTTGCGACTCGGCCGACATCGGAGCTGGTCTGCAATTGAACCGCCCGTCGCTTTGTTTCTTGAAGTAGGCGGCGGTTTTGCAGCATAATCGAAAGTTGGTCGGCCATAGCCAAAGCCAGGTTTATCTCTCTTTCGGTAAAGATATGTTTTTTACCAACAGCGTCGGCCCCGATAGCGCCAATAACATGGTCGTTGATAATAATGGGCACCAACAGCAATGAAGCAACCCCCAAGTTTTTGTTTATCTCTCGCACCGTTTCCAGGAGTGGATCATTGGCCGCATCCTCGATTACTACAGGTTGTTTGGTTGTAATCAGTTTTTCGTAAGAAAGATTACCTTCAATGGGGAAACGCAAACCGGGTTCAGCCGGTTCGCCATTAATAAAAAGTGCATGAAGTTTACCAAATTTTCGGTCTTCTTCAAAGAAGAGCACCCCTCCTTGTCCCAATCCAAGCGTAGAAAGCATCTCGCTTAGGACGGTGTACAACATTTCTTGTTCATCTTCTGTTGCTACCAGGGTACGGCCCACTTCGTACAGCGCTTCGGCTTCTTTACGGGCGGCCTGGGTTTGTTCAAACTGGCGCACACTTTCAATCGCTTGCGCCGCCTGGTTGGCCACGGCCTCAACAATAACGAGATCATCTTCGTCCAGTTGATCCTGGGCCGGTATTTCAAAGTCAACTGCGCCAATCACTACCTGTCCGTGCAGGGTTAAGGGAGCAATCAGTAGCGAAGAGTCCTCTAGGTTAGAAGTTACAGCCGGAGGGACATTTTCTTTGCCATTTGAACGGGGGATATTGAAGTCAGAGTTATCTCCCTGAGCGGGAATAAACATGGGGTGTTTCACTTCAATCGCTCGCTCTATTTTAGCCAAAGGCCATGAGGTTTCATCAGAAATGGCAAAGCCTTCTTTAGTCAGGCGATAGCTGGTAGCTGCCTGCTGATTTTTAAGATAAGCACTCCATTGTTCATTTAAGTAAAATTGATGAAGTTTTTGTATATCTTCCAGGGCTTGGCGAGAAGCGCTGAAGGAGCGAGCTGCTTCAATGGCGTTAGCCAACTGGTCGGCCAGGGACTGCAAAATAGTAATATCACTCTGGCTAAAGGCAGCTTGTTTAACACTGTGTACATCGAGCGCGCCAATCACCTGACCGCGCGCAATCAGCGGCAGGGCCATTTCTGAATGGGTATCGGGCAAGAGAGGATTATCGAAGCGAACCGCATCTTTGCCTGTATCTCGCATCATAATGGCCTTGCCGGTGCTGGTTACTTTACCGACAATGCTTTTATCCCCTACCCTGAATTTGTGTTTGCTGGCTAACATTTGCCGGCCTACTTCGCCGGTTGAAGCCTCGACCACTGCATACTTCTGGTATTCATCAACCAGGAAGATGGAAACGTGATAAAAGTTAAAGCGTTCGCGGATTAATTCAACGGTCTGGGGTAATAAGGTGTCCAATTCTAGCGAGCCGGTGGCCGCTTGCGAAACTTCGGCGGCGGTTTGGAGCAAGGTGGCCCGATACTGGGTTTCTTCAAACAGCCGCCGGTTTTCCAAAGCGCCGGAGGTTTGGCGGGCAATATCCTCGTAGAGACGGGTTATTTCCGGGGAAAATGGAGTGAATTTTTGGCTGCCCACCAGGATAAAGCCGCCCACCTCACGATTGAGCCAGATAGGTACGGCCACCAGGGTATTGATTTGCATGATCACCAAGAGCTGGCGCAGCAGCTCGGAAAAGCGGGGGTCTCGGGTGGCATCGCTTGAAATTACGGTCTGTCCGGTTTTGAGCAATGGCCCTAAGCCCAGAGCTGCGGTAGAGAAACGAGCGCCAGGGGTGATAGGCGGCCACTGCTGCTGAGGATTGTCCCACAGGGCCACCAGCTCTAATTCAACCCCTCCCTCGATTTGGTCGTACATAAAAATACCGGTCCCCCGGTCGGGGTTAGTATCGGCAATGGCTTGCAGGGTTAGGTTGTAAATGGTCTCGACAGTGTCGGCAACCAGCAAATCTTGGCTCAGATGTGATAGGATTTCTGAGTTGTAGAGACTTTGCTTGGTGGCCTCAAACAGGCGCAGGTTTTCTATGGCCACGATGGCCTGGTCGGTGAGGGTCTGGTAGATCCGAATTTCCTGTTTAGTATAGTGATGCGCTTTGCGGGTCGAAATGGAAAGTACACCTTTGTAATCTGTACCCAAAAACATAGGAGCGGAAAAAAGAGTGACGGCCCCCAATTTATCCTGCATAAAACGACGAAAAGCATCATCCAGGCGTGGGTCTTGACCCTCAGCCTGACTCAAATCTTCAGAAATAAGCGGCTCAAAAGGAGGCTCGGTGAACGCATGCACCAGCGAAAACGTATCAGCGGAGACTTTGGAACCAACAGGTAGAAGCTGGTCAGAGTCTCGATCCCAACTGGCAACAATAGTGACGGTATCAATGGAGTTAGACTCGACTCGATCCAGTAAAGAAATAGTGACCCGATCTACATCATAAACTCTGACGCTTTCAACAATAACGGCGAAAATGTCATCCAGGTCAGTGCTCTCGGCCAGGGAGCGGCTAATTTCATACAGTTTTTGGGTTTCCGAGAGGGCTATCTGAGTTTGCTGAAACAGTTGGGCATTCTCAATGGCCACTGTAACCTGAGTAACAATAGCCTGCGCCAGTTGCAGCTCATTCTTGGTATAGTCACGATGATAATTATTATGCCTGATCCTTAAGAAGCCGATCAATTTGCTGCGGACAATTAAAGGAAAGGTTGCAACGGTATCTCCACTCGACTCCGCCAGGTACTCAAGAATAAAGGTGGGCTGCTTTAGCATTTGTTGCAGGGTGGTTGAATTCTCGACAGCTTCCAGAAGGGGTTCTTGATTGTCGGTTTGTCCTTTGAACACAATTTGCTCAGCATGCGTTCTGGTTTTGTTGATTAACCAAACACTGCTGCTATCGGCGTTGAAATAGCTTTTGATTTGAGCCGCTAATATTTCATAAATTTGCTGCAAATCAATGGTTTCGGAAAGTTGGCGACTGGCTTCAAACAGCAGGGCTAACTCTTTGGTCCGTTCTTGCGTTTGCTGTAATAAACGGGCATTTTCAATGGCTAAAGCTACCTGGGTGCTGACTTCCTCCAACAGGCTAACATCTTCAGGTAAAATTTCTTCTCCATAAGCACTATCTTCAATGCCGATGACGCCAATGGTTTCCCCATAGAGTTTTATGGGAGTCAGCAGCTCTCTGAAGGTATTCTCCTGAGTTATGCTGACTCCAATTTGTTCTTTAGCCAGGGCAACCTGGACTGAAGGAGGTAATTGCTTTACTTCTGAAATGGCAGTTCTATCATATTCATAGCCCAGAAGCGCTTTTTTACCCGTTAGTTGTCCCCGTTGGCTTAAATCCTCTTGGCGTTGTAAGTTATAAAGAATTTTTATCTCCTGGAGATCATCTTGTAATTGCTGAACGGTTTGAGAATTTTTAATAGCCGAGGCTAACAATGCGGCTAAACTGGTTAGAAAAGCCGTGTCAATTCTATCAAAACCGTCAGCAATTTTGCTCTGAACGCGTAGAACACCTATATATTCTGTGCCAGAGGGAAGCGGTAGGACCAACTCCGATTGGATAGCCGTCTGGATCTGGCCCGATTGAGCCAAATGGTAAAAAGAGTATGGTCCCTGGTTAATATCGGGCAAATATATAGTTTTGCCTTGCTGAATAGCGTGACTCACAATGTTATTTTCATCAACGGAGAAGATATCAGGCGTCTGAGTAACAGGTTTACTCCCTGAGCCGTACTCCAAAAAGAGCCATAAATCTTTGCCAGAGGGCGCTAAACGATAGATCTGGGCAGCCTGATACCCTAATAGATCTACTAAATAATGTAGGGCCGTTTCCAGCACCAGTTCCAGTTTCTCTTTAGAGCTGATATTACGGCTAATATCTTGTATTACTTCAAGTTGACGGGCATACTTGGGGGTAAACTCTGTAAATTTGGCTGCATCTGCCTGTAAATTGCTCATATCAGTCCTCATTTTTGCAGGTCAAGCATCTAGGCAAAAACATCTCTCAAAAGATGCCGTTGAGTGCTTCGCTTCGTTACTTCTTTTCCCCATTGGTTGGAGAAATTAAATGCACGAAGGCCCGTTTACTGCCCAACGCATCCCCCAATTCTTTAACAGTCGTCTGTAGAATGGTATCCACGTTGGTTGAAGCTCTCACTTTAGTGGTAATCTCTTTGATCAAGGTTTCGCGGTGAGCCGCCTTTTGGCTGGCTTCGTAGCGCTGAGCATTATCCAGAGCCAGGGCTGTTTGGTCAATAAAGGCGCGCAACAGCCGGATCTGAGCCTCATCAATAGTTTTATTTGTGTCCCTGTTAAAACCGATTTCAACTAACCCGATATTTTCTTGACGTAAAGTAACGGGAGTAAATATTCTGACCCAATTGGCATGTCCTTCAGCCTCAAATAGGTCCCGGTCGAAACGTTCATCCCAGCCAGTGATAACCTCTGTCTGGCCTGTTCTGATAATATCAGCCATAATATCATGGCTGTCCAGCAAGCGATTGGCTCGTTTAATTTGAGCTTCAGACACCCCAAACCCGGCAACGGCCTTAACTCGGTTTTGATACTTGTCCACCAAAGAAAACATCCCATACTCAAAACCCAAAACATCAATACAGGCCCTAAAGAAGATGTTCAAGATCTCGTTAACTTGTAAGGTGCCGGCCAGCATTTGGCTAAATAGTTGCAGGGCCTGGGTTTCTTGAAGTAACACCTCGGCTTCTTGCTGGGCTTGGATCACATTTTCAAACAGGCGGGCATTCTGGATGGCATTAGCCAACTGATCGGCCATTGTTTGCAGCATGGTAATATCTTCGGGCGAGAACGCCCCTCGTTCGGTGCTTTGAACGGTCAGCGCCCCAATCACCTCATCACGGCTAACCAGCGGCAAAGCCATTTCTGAATGGGTATCAGGCAAATGGGGGTTTTGAAACCGGACTGCTTCCTGACCTACGTCCAGGGCAATGCGAGCGCGGCGGTTCTGCACACACCAGCCGATCATTGACTCGCCGCCGATTTTGAGTTTGTGGTTATTTTTAAGCTGGATTCGCCCGGCTTCACCCGTGCCGGCCCGGAGAACAGCCCACTCCCTGGCTTCATCCACCAAAAAGAGACCCACATAGTAAAAGTCGAATTGGTTGCGGATGAGATTAACGGAGGTTTCAATAAGCTGAGAAGCGTCAAGAATGGAACTGGCCGCACGGGAAACTTCGGCGGCGGTTTGCAGCCGTTCCGAGCGGTATTGAGCTTCGGTCAACAATAAATGATTGTCTAACCAGATGGCCAATTGATCGGCAATTGCTTCGCCACTTTCAATATCTTCTGCCGTAAAGACGTGACCTTTTTCGGTAGCATCTGCGCTGATAATGCCAATTACCTCCCCACGAGATACAATCGGGATAAAGAGAATGGCTTCAACCGACCCTCGCCACCGTTGATTATGTTGGGTTAATGGATGGCTCGAAACATCAGCAACCACCAGGGGCAGTGGATTTTGCTGCAAGTATTGAGCAATCAGATCTTCTTTAACCGGAAAAACAAGATCAGGCTCAACGACCTTATGATCCACATACAAGGCTTCCAAAGTGTTATATTCGCGGTCAGGGTCAGTTAACACGATGCTGCCCTGGCTAACGTTGAGCAAGAGCAAATATTCGCCCAGAACGGTTTCAAAAGCTGCCCGCTGGTTCATCAGGGTCGCCAGGGCTTCACTGATATTAAAGAGCAACTGGGTTCTGGCCAACGCTTTTTGCAAGGCTGCTTCGGCCTGCTTGCGCTCGATAGCAACCCCGGCCAATTGAACCGCCGTGCCAATAAGTTCAAGATCGGTGGAGCTGGGGGCGCGAGGTTCGGTGTGGTACATGGCAAATGTGCCCAATACCCGGCCATCAGTCGCCAGAATAGGAGTAGACCAACAGGCGCGTAAATTATAATTAGAGATAATCCAGTCGGCGTAATCTACCCACAGCGGGTCTTGGGCAATATCTGGAGAAACAACCTGTTCACCCAGGTAAGCAGCCGTACCACAAGAACCAACTCGCGGTCCAATCACCAGGCCGTCAATGGCTTGGGCAAAGCTGCTGGGTAGGCTGGGAGCTGCCGCGCTGCGCAAATGAACCCCATCGGCGTCCAGCAACATGATGGAGGCATGGAATGAATTATCGGCCAAGCTCTCGCTGAACTTAGCCAGAACATGCAAAATATCCGGCAGGGCCGCATCTGTAGCAATCATCTGAAAAACGCGCTGCTGTCCGGCTAACAAGGTTTCGGCTCGCTTACGTTCCGTAATATCCAAATGCGTCCCGGAGACTCGTAAGGGTTGGCCTTCCTCGTCCCACTCAACAATTTTGCCTCGATCCAGAACCCAGCGCCACTCGCCCGATTTGGTCTGAACCCGGTACTCACATTCATAAAAAGGCGTTTTACCAGCAAGGTGATCAGCCCAGACTGCCCGAACTGAGGCCAAATCATCGGGGTGAGTACGCTCATCCCACCATGTAACTGCTGGCTCAATCTCATCGGGCATATAGCCCAGCATCGCTGCAGCCCGTCCATCAACGATATCTAAACCTGTCTGAAGATTGTAGTTCCATAAACCCAGGTCGGCGCCTCTGAGGGCCAGTTCAAGTTGCTGTTGGCTCTGTCGCAGGGCCTCTTCAGCCTTTTTGCGTTCGGTAATATCCCAAAAAATATTTTGAGTTCCTACAACTTCACCCGCAGCATCGAAAATAGGTGATTTCACCACCCGGACATATTTTTTCTCCCCTGTCGCCGTTATATTCTCTTCGACAGTTTCAAAAATCTCTCCTGTTGCCAAAACTCTTTGATCATCTTGCCGATACTTTTCCGCCGCTGTAGGGGGATAAAAGTCAAAGTCGGTTTTACCAGTTAATTCACTCAGCGAAACCCCCAAAATTTTGCAAAAGCTTTTGTTGCCAAAAACAAAGCGACCTTCCCGGTCCTTGCGTAGAATATATTGGGGAATATTATCTACCAGAGATTGGTAAAGCGCTTCGGAGGCGCGCAAGGCTTCTTCAGCTTTTTTGCGTTCTGCCAACTCTTGCTGCGCCTGTTCGTAGAGTTGTGCATTTTTAACCGCGTTAGCCAATTGATCGGCCATTGTTTGCAAAACGATAATGTCTTCGCGGCTGAAAGCAGCTTGTTCCTCGCTCTGGACGGTTAACGCGCCGATAAGCTCATTATGATAAATCAGCGGTAGAGCAATTTCGGACCGAGTTTTAGGCAGGTCGGGGTTTTGAAACCGGACTGCCTCTTTACCCACATCCAGAGCAATTCGGGGCTGGCGATGGGCAATGCTCCAGCCAATCATTGATTCGCCGCCTATTCGCAAGCGGTGGTTTTTCTTTAATTGGATTTGACCGGCTTCACCCGTACCGGCTTTCAAAACAGCCCACTCGCCACCCTCATCCACCAGAAAAGCGCCCACATAATACAGCTCAAAGCGATCGCAAATTAAGGCCACGGCGGAGTTAAGCAATTCTTGAACCTCCAGGATTGAACTGGCCGCCCGCGCTACCTCGGCCGCTGCTTCCATCCGGGTGACCCGATAGGCAGCCTCTTCAATTAAATGGCGATTGATCAGCGCGATGCTGACCTGATCGGCCATGGCCAGCCAGAGACGTTGGGTATCTGTAGTAAAGGTATAGGGCTGGGTAAAATAAACCAGGATAACCCCCAGGTGCTGACGCCCGATCATTAAGGGTAATATCGCCGCTGAACAAGCCCCGGTGGGGATAAAGCTGGCTCGTTCTATCCCCGACAATCTATCATCGGTGTTAATATCGTCAATAAAAAGTGACCGGCCGCCGGTCAATAGCTCTCGTTGGGCAAACTCCGGCAGATAAAAGCGGGTTCCAATCGGATAGGATGGATTGTTTTGCTTTTGCCAGTTGAAGCGCAGTTCGGCCCAGGTTGGCTCATTATCTACCAGGCTAAACCGAAATGCGGTTATTTCGCACGGATCGCTCCGCCGGATCTGTTCAAAGATAGCGTCAAAAATTTGCCGTTCACTCAAGGCTTTGGTAATCGCTTGACTCCCCAGGTAAAGCGCGGCTGTTTCGGCTAAAAGTCGTTCGCGTTCAGCCTCTTGCGCGCGCCGCTCGGTCACATCGTGGCTGATACCCAGCATATACTCAGGCTGGCCTGATGCATTGGGAATGGGGATGAGCCGGGTGTAGGCGATATGTTCCTGTCCATCGGCCCAGATAGTTCTATCTTCTGCTTCCAAAATCTGATTGGTGGTAAAAACCTGGCTGTCGCGCCGGTGAAACCGCTGGGCCAACTCTGGCGGAAAAAGCGCCTGATCTGTTTTGCCCAATAATGCCTCGGGTGCCTGTCCAATTACCCGGGCATTGGCTTGATTCATCTCCAACAACGTATGATTTTTATCTTTGATAAAGATGGGATCGGGGATATGTTCGATAACGGTTTTGAGGAAACGGCGGCTGTTTTCGGCTTGTTCCAACAGCCGTGCATTTTCCGAGAAAAGCTGAGCATTCTGGATGGAGTTGGCCAGTTGATCGGCCAGGGTCTGGAATAACGAAATGTCGTTTTCAGAAAAGGACGCCGCTTCTGAACTCTGCAAATCCAATGCGCCAATCACCTGACCGCGATTGATGAGGGGCAAGACCATTTCAGAGCGGGTTTCGGGCAATTGCAGATTTTGAAAACGGACGGCTTCTTCACCTACATCCAAGGCAACTCGAGGTTGGCGATGATTAAGAACCCAGCCAATAAGCGACTCCTCCCCAATTCTTAGACGATGTCCTTTCAAAAATAGAGGGCCAACCTCACTGATTCCGGTTTGAAATCTGACCCACTCATTGGTCTCATCGGTAAGATAGATACCTACGAAATAAAAATCAAAATAGTCCCGAATCAGACTCACTGCCACCCGCAACAGGTCATCTACCTCCAAAATAGAGCTGGCCGCGTCGGAGAGGGCCGCCACCGTCTCCAGCAACAATTCCTGGCGCTCCGTATTTTGCGCTAACCCGCTCAGTTCGGTCAGAATTTCGGTCCATTGAGGGCTTGTTTGGAGATGAGGATAAGCCTGAGATAGGCCAGCGAGTTTAGTTTGAACGTTTTGCAGGGTTTCGTTGACCATATTACTTACTTTCTCTATTTTCTGTCACGGCCACTTTGTGGGCTGAACCATATTCAGCTTCATCTTTGGTCGGAAGTTGGGCGGGATGATCCGTTTTGAGCGCCAGGGTAATGCCCCCCTGTGAGGCCCCAACAACTTTGCCCAATTCTGTAACCGTGGTCTTCAAAATATCTTCAACATTGGTCGCGCTTCTAATTTTACTGGTAATCTCGCGGATAATCTCTTCGCGGCGCAGTCGTCGCTGCGAGGCATCCAGTAGACGCAAGTTTTCCAGGGCAATAACCATCTGTTGGGCGACGGTCTGATAAAATCTCATCTGCTGCGGCGTAAAAAATTTCTCTTTGGTTTTATAAGTGACCAACAAAAAGCCTAGCCGACCCTGAGACGTTGAAAGTGGAAGCGCTACCAGAGATTTTATACCAATTTGCTCCAGGATACGGCGAAGATGTTCGGTCAAAGGACTGGTATTCGCGGTTACATCTTCGATGAGAAAGGGATCATGTTGAGGGATTAACTGTTCAAATATTAATTCATTAGAACGGAAGCGGACGCCATTCGCAAAAGTTGGCTCTCCGGCGGCTACCCAAACTGCTTTTTGTTCCAAAAGTTGTTCATTAGGGTCTGTATCAGGACTATGTACATACATATAGATGGTAGCAGTATCCACTCCTGATTGGGAAACGGCTTTTATAGCCAACTGATAAACTGTTTCCTCATCGTGAGCCGAGAGTAAGTCCTGAGTAATTTGATATAGGTTTTCTGTTTCTGCCAGGGCCTCTTGCGTTTGTCTAAACAAAATCGCATTTTCAATTGCATTAGCCAGTTGGTCGGCCATGGTTTGTAATAAAGTAATATCTTCAGTCGAGAAAGCACCCTGTTCGACACTTTGCACGGTCAAGGCGCCGATTACCTCATCCCGGCTAATTAAGGGTAGCGCCATCTCTGAGTGGGTATCGGGTAAGTAAGGGTTATGGAAGCGTACCGCCTCTTGCCCTACATCGAGAGCGATGCGAGCTTGACGGTTTTGAATACACCAGCCGATCATCGAGCCGGCCCCAATTTTGAGTTTATGTTCATTTTCAAGCTGGATGCGCCCTGCCTCGCCGGTGCCGGCCCGCAGAACTGCCCATTCTTTGGCCTCATCAACCATAAACAGGCCTACATAGTAAAAATCAAACTGATCGCGGATAAGGTTGACCGAGGTGTTAATCAGGTCATCTACGTCGAGGATAGAACTGGCGGCGCGAGAAACTTCGGCGGCGGTTTGCAAATGTTCAGAGCGGTATTGGGCTTCATCAAGAAGTTGGCGATTTTCCAGCCAAATACTTAACTGGCCGGCAATCGCTTGCCCAATTTCAATACTATTTTCAGAAAAAGTATACCCTTCTTCGGTTGAACTGGCAGAAAGAGCGCCCGCGACCCTATCACGTAGGACAAGTGGCAGAACTAGCATAGCCCCTGTCCTGCTTAGGTATTTTAACATATTTTTGGTCAGGGGGTGGGTTTGGATATTGTCAATAACCAAAGGTGTTTGATCTTGCTGCAAACGCTGGAGGATTGTATCTTCTTTGGCCGGAATAACCATGTTTGGCGCTACCGCTGTTCCGTTGTGATACAGCGCCTTGGCTGCGTGAGAATGACCGGTTTTATCCAGCAGCAAAATGGCCCCATTTTTTAGGTTAAGCAGGCGCAAATATTCACCCAATACTATTTCGGCGGCGGTTTGCTGATCGGTGGCTGTGGCTAACGCGCCGCTGATCCGGTAAAGGGATTGAGTTCTGGCAAAAGTCTCTCGCAGTGTCTCTTCATCTCGTTTACGGTCGGTGATGTCTTCCGAGATTGCCAGCAAATATCTGGGCGCGCCATCTGCGCCCAGAACTGGGATTTTTCGGGTGTGCAATATCCGTACCCCCGCTCCCGTGTGGATAGGTTCTTCGGGAATATCCAGTAACTTGCCGCTGGTCAACACTTCTCGATCCTTGGCGGTAAAAAAATCGGCTTCTTCTTTTGGAAAGAAGTCATAGTCGCTTTTATTCAGGACATCTTTTTGTTTGAGACCGAACAACTCTTCGCTGGCCCGATTCCAGCGGGCAAAACGCAAATCTTTCGCCTCTTTGACAAAAATGGGTGTGGGAATATTGTCAATGATCGAGTTGAGAAAATTCTGGCTGTCCTGGGCGTTGCGGAGCAGCCGGGCATTTTCAATCGCATTGGCGAGCTGGTCGGCCATAATTTGCAGCGTGTCAACATCCTCATCGCTAAAAGCGTTGACCTCGGTACTTTGCACATCCAGAGCGCCAATCACAATGCCCCGCGAAAGTAGCGGTAGGGCCATTTCTGAGCGGGTATCGGGCAAAAGTGGATTTTGAAAGTGGACGGCATCTTCACCGACATCCAGCGCAATACGTGGTTGGGCATGGGCGGTGGCATAGCCAACAATTGAATTGCTGCCCACTTTCAATCGGTGCGGGGTCGAGACCATAATTTTGCCCACTTCGCCGGTTGAAGCGTGGACCACAGCCCACTCACGGGTCTCATCGAGAAGAAAGATTGAAACGTGATAAAAACCAAAACGATCTCTAATCAGGTCTACGGTGGTATCGAAAATCTCGTTTAAGTCAAGCATACGAGAAACCGACTCGCCAACTCTGGCGACGGTTTTTAAACGGGTAGCCCGGCGTTCCGTTTGCTCTAACAGACGGCGGTTTTGAATGGTGATAGCTATCTGATCGGCCATCGCCCTGGCCAGATCAATTTCTTGTTGGCTGAAGTTACGGTGTTCTTTTACCGAGTCTGCGCCAATCCAGCCAATTGTTTCGCCCCGGATAATCATGGGGGCTTCGAGCAATGATTTGGGCATACCTTGTTGATTGAAGCTGTGAAAACCCACCAGATTGGGATCATTAGGGGCATCCACGCTGACAAAAGGGCGACCCGAGAGGAGGACTTGCTGATAAGCAATGTCCTCGTTAAGCGGAAATTTTAGTTTCTCTACATTTTGCAGTTGACCATCCTGAACATAAGCCATTACCTGGCAGTATTGTCTATCAGGGCTAACCAGGGTAACGCCGCCTTGATCAAGGCCCAGGCTATAAACATATTCCACCAGGGCCTCTTGCAAAATTTCCTGTAAATCAGCTGCGCCGGCCAAAACCCGGCCTGCCCGATAAAGGGTTTGGGTTTCAGCCAATGCCATCTCAGTACGCTGAACCTGGCGAGCGTGTTCGATAGCCAGGGTTGTTTGGTTACATAAGGTGCGGTAAAGCGCCAGTTCGCGCTCGGTAAAGGTGTGCCTGTCTCGATACTCAATAAAGGTGAGGCCAATCACATAGACCCGGCTAATAAGCGGGTTAATCACCAAGCTGCGCGCCCCAAATTTTTGTAAAAATTCACGTTCATCGCTCGTCAGTCGTTTATCTGTAGCAATGTCTTCAATTATTAATGTTTCTTGAGTAAAAATCAGATCACTCAGCACAGGATACTGCTTTAACGGAAACAGATACCCCAGACCCTCATTTTGGATGGCTGGGTTTTTATCACCTATCGCCACAATTTCGCTACGGGTGGGCAGATTATGCGCATCAAGTTCATTACATAAATGCAAAGCGCATCGGTCTGCGCCGGTGGCCATAATACTCTGGGTTAGAGCGGGGTAAACATCGTTGAGGTTTAATGTTCCAGAAAGCCGCCGGCTCATATCCAAAATCAGATGGGTTTCACGGAGGCTGCTTTGGAGATTGCTGAGGAAAGTTGTATTTTTAAGGGCAATAGCAATTTGGGTAGCAAAAGCTTGTAAAAAAACAAGGTCCTGTTCATCAAATTGATGGGGCTGGGGTTGAAAGATGGCAATAACCCCCCGGAGATCTTGAGCGCCTACGACAATAGGGGCGCAAATAAGCGAGCGAACCGGAATCGAGTAACCATTACTGGTTAGGTCTGTCCGAAAAAAAGGGGCCGCCGGCCATTGGTGGGGGTGAGAGGTTGTATCTGCAATCAGGGCAGCTTGACCCGTTTGCAAAACCTCGACGGCGACACTTTTGGTCAAAACTTCAACTACCAGATCTTCTAAGGCTGTGTCAGGCAGATTGCCTCGCACCGATTGAGACCCTTTAAAGTAAACCTCACCTGTATCGGTTTGTAAATAAATCTCACACAAACCGGTACCCAAACGGTCAGCAAACGCGACGGCAGTAGTGAGGATGGCCTCTAAGTCAAGGTCATCATTCAGGCCCACGCTGATTTCATGCAACAGCCTTACCCGGTCAGGGGCGGCGATAGTTTCCGCAAGGGACATCCTTCAACCTCTTTTGTATTTTAAATTACAGTTTTTGGTTTTTGTCGGGCTTCTGAAATTATCCTATCGGGTTAAGATAATTAGTAGCCCAATTCCCAAACCATATTTCCCTGCAAGATGCTAATGATTTGATCGGGAAATTTATCGGGGTCAATCGGTTTGCCCAGAAAACCATCAAAACCGGCTTTTTTAGCTTTTTCCATGGTCGTTGAGTTGGAGTCAGCGGTAACGGCCACCACCCGTGTTTCGGCAAAACGAGGATCGCTGCGTAATTTTGCCAGAGCATCGTAGCCGTCCTCATAGGGCAGGTGCAGGTCCATCAATACCAAATCCACGCGGGGCATGGTGTCGGCAAATTCTAAAACCTGCCAGCCAGAGGCCTTCCACTCGTACCGGCGTACGCCAATAAAAGCCAACAACCGGGCAATGAGGACCAGGTTTTGCAGGTTATCTTCGACAACCAGTACATAAGCATCTTTAGGGTCAATTGCTTTTTTGGACTTTGCAGTTTCCGCAACTATTTGTTCCATCGGGATTTACCTTTCAAAAAGTTTTCGATTTGATTAGGGAGTTCATCAATATCAATAGGTTTGGAAATGTAACCATCACAGCCAGCTTGCCGCACATTCTCTCGATCTTTTTTCATGACATTGGCGGTCATAGCAATAACCGGGATATGAGCGGTCTCTTTGGCTTTTTTGAGAGTATCAGTAATTTCATAGCCATCAATATCGGGCAGGTTGATGTCGGTGATGATAATATCGGGTCGCCGGCTCATGGCCTTGGCCAGCCCCTCTCGGCCGTTATCCGCCTCGATGACTTCATAACCTTCAATTTCCAGAACTCGTTTGACGAGGGTCATATTATCGAGGTTATCCTCGATATAAAGAACTTTGGCTTTACCCATAAAATCTCTCCTTGAAACAGGCTCTCTTGTCTCACTTTTGCTCTTGCTAACGGGGCGAAAGTGGGGGATAGTTTCGCTCAGCAGTTAAACTAGGTGAGGGAAGCTCTTTGATCATAAGAATTTCCCGGATCATTTCTTGAAGCTGGGCAATGGGAAAAGGTTTGATGAGATAGCCATTCACCTTCAGTTGTTCGCTCTCGTCCTGGACTTCACGCGATCCAAAAGCGGTCATTAAAATAACATTGATTGTCGGGTGGAGGGAGCGAGCAACCTCTACTAAAGTGAAGCCGCTGATACCGGGCATCTTTAAGTCGGTTACCAGAAGATCGTATATGTTATAAGTCAGCTTGGTCAGCGCTTCCTCACCCGATGAAGCCCCATCAACCACATAGGCCAGTTGGGCCTCTTGCAGAGCCTGCTTAAGAAAAAAGACCAGGGTGGGTTCATCGTCAACGATGAGGATACGTTTAGGCCGGCTGTGCTGATTTAGCATAAGTATTGCTCCTTTAGCCTAAAAGTTGCTTGTTTATGCTCAGTAAATCCAATTTTTCACCGTAGCTGGCGCATCCTTATGCGTCAGCGGGCGGCATCGGGATGCCACCCTACGGGAAATTTGGATCCACTGATGCTCAGTAAATTGAGGGGCCAACATGACCATTTGCGGCTCTGTGTGGCACGTGGGCGCGCCTCGCTCCGCGAAAAGATCCACTGATGCTAATATAACACAAAACGGGTTAAGTTGTAGTTACAGGATGATTACAATTATTAATATAGAGTGTGTCGTCGGAGTATTAATCAGGGCTGATTAAATACCGCCCGCCGGCAATGGTGGTGATATATTGAGGGTGGGTTGGGTCTGTTTCTAATTTGTGACGCAGGCGATGAATGTGGACTCGAGCAATAGCGCGGGCGTCGGCTTCCGTGGCTTCATAACCCCGGACATGTTTGATCAAAGTAATGGAGTCCAGGGCGACATTTGGCTGAGCCATCAGTGTTGCCAGAATATCAAATTCAGTAGGCGTTAAATTAATGACTTCACCCTGCCGGCTCACCTGGCGATTGCCCAGGTTGAGTTTAAGTCCCTTTATTTCCAGCACCGCCTCGCTGTTTTTCACCGGGGGCGCTGGCTCCGCCGATTGGCGGGCAATGCCATCGGCCACACTGGCCAGCAGTTCACTGGTGTCAAAGGGTTTGGTTAAGTAGTCGTGCGCGCCATGGCGCAGCGCCTCTACCGCAGAATCGAGGGTGGCATAAGCCGTTAAAATGATCACGCTGGTCGTGGGAGCAAGCTGCCGCAGCCGGCGGACAATCTCCAGGCCATCCATATCGGTTAGCCGCAAATCAACCAGGGCGACATCAAAACGCTGTTGTTCAATTAAACTGAGCGCAGCCTGACCATCGGCAGCTTCGGCAACTTCATAGCCCTGCTCCTGCAAATTAAGCCGCAAAAAGTGGCGCAGGGTTTTCTCATCATCTATAACTAACACCCGATGAGTCATGGGGCTGCCCTTTGGGTAACAGGCAAACTAATCACAAAACAGGTCCCCCGAGCGGCTTCGCTCTGGACCTTGATGGTGCCGCCATGTTCTTCAACAATGCGTCGAGCTACCGTCAGGCCCAGGCCGGTACCTCTTGTCTTGGTGGTAAAGAAAGGTTCAAAAATCTGTTGTTGAGCCTCAACGGGAATACCCGGCCCGGTATCGGCAATAACCACCCTGACCTGTTCCACTGCTGTGCCATTTTGCCCCGGTGCTAAATCAGTTTGAAGGGAAAGTTCTCCTCCCTGGGGCATGGCCTGAGTGGCGTTGATAATCAAATTGGTAAAAACCTGTTCCAGACGCTGCCGGTCTACTCTCAGATGAGGAAGATTTTCGCCATAATGAGATATAACTTTGACTTGGCTCTCTTTGACTTGAGCCGAGCACCGTTTGAGTACGCTTTCAAGAATTTGGCTTATATCTTCGCTCGATAAGCGCAGCCGGGTCGGGCGGGCGACGAACAAAATATCCTCTAAAATACGGTTAACCCGTTGGATTTCGCCCCGCATCATCGCCGCCCCTTCATATTCCGGCGAGTCTTTGGGCGCGTGGCGAGTGACATAGTCAATACCGGCGGCAATTCCGGCAATGGGGTTGCGTATCTCATGGGCTACCACCGCCGACATTTCGCCCAGGGCAGCCAGCCGGTCGAGCCGCCGCCGCTCCGCCTCCATTGCTTTGATCTCGCTCAAATCTTCCAGCACCCCCACCACGCCAACGGGGCAGTCAACGGTAGTCCCGGTTCCCAGCGGCGCAGTACTAACCGAAACAGGCAGCGTTGTGCCCGTGCGATGATGTAGGACAATTTCCTGGTGGGTATAGGATTTTCCGCTGGTCAGTGTTTCATTAAATATTTTGATCAAATCTTCGCCTTGTGGGGTGGCAAGCTGATGCAGCGGCTGCCAGAGCGCTTCTTCGGCCTGATAGCCCAGCATGGCGGCAGCCGCCGGATTAAAAGCGGTCACATAACCATCTTGGTCAATGGCTATCAAACCATTAGTCATATTTCGGATGATGTCTTCATTAAACATACGCAAGGCTTCGGTTTGTTGAAACAACTGCACATTTTCCAGCATAATTGCCAATTGTCCGGCCAGCACCGACAGCAGGTCCAGGCTAATCTGATTGAAGGGGCCGTTGCGTCCCCCGCTGCCGGTTTCAGCCGTAAGCAGGCCGACTACCTCGCCTTTGATGACCAGCGGTAGCAGCGCACCGATAATATTCGATTGACCTGCCAGGGTTGTGGCCAGGGTTCCATCGGCCAGAAGCCAGCCTGGCTGTCCTTCGGCCAGAATCTCATCAACTACCCTCTGCGGCAACTGCGAAGATTGGAGTCCGTTTTGGCAAACAACAGCCATCTCGACAACTTGGGACTTGGGTCTGGTGTCTACCTTATTCATTGTTGGGTTCTGGAAAGAGGATTTAAAGGCGCGGGGTTGGCAGCTTAGCCAGGTTAGCCGGGCGGCGCCGGTTTCCTGTCGGGCTATTTCCAGAACTCGCCGTACCAGCGAGGCTTCGCCGCCGGCGACCTGTAAGATTTGGTTGATTTCCAGCAGGGGTAGCAAGGTTTGCAGGCGCAAACTATCTTGCAACTGCGCTCGGCGAGCCAGGTTATTTTTAATGGTCGAAATCAACTCCTCCGGCTCAAAGGGTTTCATCAAAAAGCCCTGCGCCCCCAGCCGGATCGCATTGATGGCATCTTCCATGGTGCCGTAGCCGGTAATAAGGACTACGGTTAAATGAGGGTCAATTTCTTTAGCCAGACGGAGCAGTTCTAATCCGTCCAAGCGGGGCATTTTGATGTCGGTCAGGAGCAGGTCAAAACTCTCTTGCCGCAGCAAATCAAGCGCAGCCTGGCTGTCGGTTAAGCCGGATACGGTAAAACCTTGTCGCTCCAAAATGCGCACACAAGAATGGACTACCCCTTTTTCATCATCAACCACTAAAATTCTTTGGTTTATCACGGTGCATATCCTTCTGGTATGGGGTTTCTTTTCGAAGACTGGCGCTCTTAAGAAAGCTGAGTTTTGACCGATGACACCGCCGAGATTGGAAATGTCAGAGAAAAGGCCGTTCCTTCACCGCAGACGCTCTCCACAGTAATATGGCCGCCATGTTTTTCCATAATGCCGTAGCTGATGGATAAACCCAAACCTGTGCCCTGACCAACCTCTTTGGTGGTGAAAAAAGGATCAAAGATTTTATCTAAATGTTCTGGTTGAATGCCGTGGCCGGTGTCGCTTATTTTACAAACAATGATGGGTTCAGTTTCTTCTCCTGCCTCTAAATCCAGGTTGTTTTGCTGGCTGGTGATAAGAGGCGTTGTATCCGTTACAATTCGTTTTCGTTTCTTGCGTCCGTTACTGTGTGGGGCTTGACTCGTGGGAGCGGCAGCGAGCGGGTTAACAAAGGTAGTGCTTACAGTTAAAATGGCTGGCCGGTCTCCATTATTTTGCATGGCTTGGATAGCATTATTCAACAGATTAACAATAACTTGTTTCATCTGGTTGACGTCCAACGATATTTCCGGCAGAGGCTCCAGCGATTTCCGCAGCTCAATTTTATGGCTGATGCTTTTAGTATAAACCAAAAAGATGCACTCTTCAATCAGACGGTTCAAATTGGTAACTTCACGTTTGGGGGTGTCGGTGCGGGCGAAATTGAGCAGGCCGCGCACAATATCGCGAGCGCGCCGGGCTTCTTGATTGACCATTTGCAAATCTTCAATCTGCTCATGTTTAGTGGTTGGCGCGTTAGTGTCCAGTAACAAACTGGTCAGGCCAATAATCGTGGTCAAGGGATTGTTGATTTCGTGGGCAATACCCGCCGCCAGTTCACCCACGCCGGCCAGCTTGGCGCTCTGAACCAACTGCCGCTGTGTTTCGGCCAGCCGTTTGATGGCCCAACTCTGCTCTTCGTATAGTTGAGCGTTCTCGATGGCGGCGGCAGCGGGCGCAGCCAGGGCTTGCAACAGGGCCAAATCTTCCTTATTAAACTCGCCGCTCTTTTTGTTCATCACCTCAATCGCGCCGATGGTATGCCCTTTGGTTTGTAAAGGGACACATAAAATAGATTGCGTGGTGAAACCGCTGGTTTTGTCCATATCGGGAAAAAAGCGTTGGTCGGCATAAACATCGGGCACAATCACCGCCTCACCTTTGTCGGCCACCCAACCGGCTAACCCCTGTCCCAGGGCCATGTGCAGCCCAATAACCGCCTCCGAACCTTCGCCGGAAGCTGCCGCAAACCAGACTTCCCCGGCTTCGTCGTCACGCAGGACCACCGAAGCAGCAGCCACGTTCATCAGTTGGGTCGTGTGGTCGGTGATGAGAGTCAGCGTTTTTTGCAGGTCCAGGGTCGAGGTGATGGCCTGCCCAATATCGTTAAGTGATTGCAGCTCTTTGAGGCGCTGGTTAATTTCGTCATAGAGCCGGGCATTTTCAATGGCGATGGCTAACTGGTCGGCCAGGGTTTCCAGGGCTGAGACATGATACTTGTCGAAGGCTTCCAATTGGGTACTCTGGATATCCAGCACCCCAATGGTTTTAGTGCCCAGCCTGATGGGGACACACAACTCGGCCCGGACCTCTTTATTATTTTTGCTGATAATATAGCGCGGGTCCTGGGTAACATCATTCGCCACAATAGTTTTGTTGGTAGCGGCCGACCAGCCAATCAACCCCTGCCGCAATTTGTGGGTTGTGGCCTGAATGGGTGCGGTCAGGCTAAAGCGGTCCAGCGTATCTCTGGCCCGCAACTCGACCAGGTGGGTGGCCGGGCTGTATAAATGAATAGATACGCTGTAAAAAACAAAGCTGCGTCGAATTGCCTGCACTACCGTCCGCAGCATCACATCTAAGTTAAGAATCGAGGTGGCTGCTCGACTCACTTCGTTGATCAGCGAAAGCTGCACCGAACGCTCTGACTGATTTTTAAAAAGCATCGCATTTTCAATAGCCATGCCAATCTGGATAATGACCGCTTCCATCAGGGGCACATTTTCTTTGGTAAAGTAGCCCGGCCGTTTGTGGCCAACCAGATAAACGCCCCTCGCTCCTACCCGTTCCAGGGTAAAAGGTAGGGCAATAACACAATGTTCTTCTTCCGGTAGGTAAGACGCGCGAAACCAGCGCGAGTCGTTCATTGTATTGCTAATGACAACCGCCTGATTGTGGCGCAGCACCCACCCTTCCAGGCCATCTTTGAGCAATCTCTGGGCAAAACGTCGCCCGGTTAACCCAATCAGTTCTTCACGGCCTGGTTGAGTAGAACGATAATAAATAGTTTCGTCGCCTTCTTGGACCAGCAGGGCAGCAAAATCTGCTTTAAGCTCGACGGCCAGAGCCAGTATCCGCTCGAAAAGCGCGTTAATTTCCAGTTGGCCGCTTAGGGATTGATTGATATTAAAGAGCAGGGCCAGGTGTTCAATATTGTCCGCTTTTGTTTCGGAGTTGCGGGTGGGGGGCGCAATAAAATTGCTTAAGCGGTCAATCAATGTGTGGATATCCTTTGAATATTTGAGCGAAAAAATATGATCGGCTTGAAATTCGACCGGGAGCGTCTCCCCCTGCTTGTCGGTTAACACCAGTATTTTTGCGGCTTTAACAAACTCGCTAGCTTTCGGCTCGTTCAATATCGAAATGTGGGTTAACAGTATATCAGTTTTGGACAGATGCGCCAAAGCTTCGTCGGCATTATAAAATAAGCGCGTGGGGTAGCCCCGTAACTTTAAGGCTTCGTGCAGTGGACGCAGCGGCTGGCTGTCCGAGTCAATCAGGATAATTTGAGAGGATAACTCTGTAGAGGCCACCACGATTGAATTGGAGTTGTGCTTGAGCGCGTTTGAAATTACCATCAGCGCCTGTCAAAAATTCATTTCCTCGGAATTGTTCTCTACCATTGTCCTTAAAAAGGCATTACCCTAAAAGTATAACACGGGCTGATGATCACTGCAACAGGAAATTTCGACTAATTAGTTAGAAGTAGAGTTCCTATATATTGTATAGTAGAGCAGTTGCCCTACTACAGATAGTGTTTATAGAACGAATCTGTATATTATGTCATCTAAATTTTGTACTTTTACTCTACCTGTGCTATGATAGTAATTGTATCATTATGTTGAGTTCTAACTAACCCCTGTGGGTGGGTATTATGGCAGTAGACGAACTTATTCAGGCCAAAAAATATCGCCTGGAAGAGTTGAAAAAATATCAAGCCTACTACGGCCCCAACACCCCTTATCCGGTTATTGTCGAAATTAATGATCTTGAAGCTGAACTTCAACGGCTAACCAAGGCCGACAAAACCCGAGCCACCGCACCTGTTAAAAAACCTCCTCTCAAAAAGAAGAAATCCCAGACTCATTTCTGGGAGTTCGGACAATTGTCGGGGCCAACCAAAGATGCCATCGCCACCATTGCCTTCATTGGCCTGGTCTTTTTATTCGGCTCAATTGTTTTTGCCGCTTATGTCAGAACTCGGCCTCGACCACCGGCTGAGGCCCCTATGGCCTACGTCAACCCCGCCGACCCCGCTGTTCCTACCCTGCGACCCACTTTTACCCCAACCTCCAACCCGAATCAGCCGTTGCTGACCGAAGGCGTTTCTGACAGCACCACCTACCTTCCCACCCCTGGCGAGGCAGCCACCGAGGTGCCCACCCCTGTTCCTACCTTGACTCCAAGCCCCACCGTGCCGCCTACGGCGCTACCCTTACCAACCGATACCCCCGAACCTACCCCACCTGCGGCGGAGTCTCCACCGGTAGCCGCCCAACCGGCTGTCGCGCCCGCTGCGCCTGCTGCACCCGCCGCCGCTCCCGTAGCTGTCGCTTCTACTCCAGAACCAGAGCCGACCGCTCTGCCGGCTGCACCCGAATTTCCCTTTGCAGTGGTTGAGCAGGGTAATCGAGAGTTTCAACGTACCAATTACCACGTGATTACTATTTATGTGGCGGCGGTAAGCGCCGGCAACATTCCTATCGGCGGGATAAAAGTGGTGGGCGACCATGTTCCTTCTGGCCGGCACGCTGAGAGCGGCCCCAGCGATTGGAGCTGGAGCGCCGTTAACTGTTTGGAGTGTGATTATATCAAGCAGGGTAATGTAAAATTCGAGCCGGGAACCTTTGAAGATGGCGTCTGGAATATTTACCTGGCCGATCAGAGCGGTACCCCCCTCTCGCCGGTAGTCCCCCTCTCTTATTCCGCCGACCCGGAAAAATGGGTCTGGGATTTTGTGCTCTTTCGGAAAAACTCCTGAGAAAAAAGGGCCGGCGGTTTAAGCCGGCCCCTTTTGCTATTCAAGTGAAGTGGCCTGGATAACCTCGCCGGTCTTGGCATCAATAACTACAGTAAATACTACCCGGAAATCACCCCCGGCATAATTGAGATACCAGGTTAGCCGGTTGTTATCCAGCGGATAGGGGGTAATCGCGGCCATAGGCCGATAGCCTTCGGCGGTGTATTTGGCCGCGCCGGCCTGGTCGCCAATCTCGACTAAACGTTTGGTATCCAAGATCACCCCTTCGAGCACGGTTGTTTTGGGGGTGGGCAGGTCGGTGGGCGAGGTAGTAAAGGCGCCATTCATAAACATGATAGTGTTCAACCCTTTGGTGGTGGGCGACCAGAATTTGAGGATCCAATCGGTAGATTTGCCCTCGGCATCCAGTGGTCCCAAGCCGCTGGTGGCAATTTCACTGAGCACAGCGTCGGGCTGCCACTTTTGGGCTTCGACCAGGGCCAGGTCAACTATTTCCTGACCAGTCATGGCGGCGGCAACCGGCTGAACGGGCGCGGCTACGGGGGTATTGCCCGCAACCGGGGTAGCTTCGACAGCAACCGCTTCGGTGGTTGGTTCTGTTTCCGTCGTCAGCGAAATGGTGTCCGACTCAGCCGTAGGTGCGACGGTTGGTTCTGAGGTGGGGGGAGACGTCGGCGCTTCGGTGGGAGCCGTCGTCGGCGTTGAGGCAGGCGTGGCCGCGGTGATGGCTGCGGTAGCGGGCGTTTCGACCCCCGGCGTATTTTGAGCTACTTCATTGTCACCTGGACGTAGTTGTAAAAAAATCAGGATGCCGATGCCAATCAGCACCAGAAAAATTAATACGCCGATTGCGCCAAACCCCAAAATGTTGAGCGGCAGCCCAGATTTGGTGGGGGCTGGAGTAGCCACCGGTTGGCCGGACACGCGGGTAGGTTCCGGCGTAGCCGGGGCCGTTTTTTGCGGCGTCACTAACCCGGTGGACACACCGGCTAAAACCTGGTTTGGATTGGGACCAAATGCTTCCTTCAAGGCGACGGCCATAGCCCCGGTACTGTCAAAGCGGTCGGCGGGGTCTGTCGCCAGCGCCTTCAGCAAAACCCGCTCGACTGCTTCGGGAATGTTGGGATTGAGGCTGCGCGGCATTGGCAGTGGCTCGTTGAGTCGTTTCATCACAGTAGCGATGGGCGTTTCAGCCCGGTGGGGTACTACGCCGGTCAGCATTTCGTACAGCATAATGCCCAAAGCGTAAATATCGGTGCGATGGTCTACCTTTTTCCCCATGCCTTGTTCCGGCGACATATAAGCCGGGGTGCCCATGCCCACGCCGGTGCCGGTCAACTCCGAAGAGCCTTCAACCATTTTGGCCAGGCCAAAATCACTGAGCAAAGCCCACTGCCCGTCGAGCAAAACATTGCTCGGCTTCACATCGCGGTGGATAATACCGGCTTTATGGGCTTGATCCAGCGCCCCGCCAATCTGAGCGATTAACTCGATAATCCGTTCTGTTGAGAGAGGGGATTTCATCTCATCGCTCAGGGTGCGGGCGTTAGGAATATAACGCATGGCAATGTAACTAAAACCTTTATCCTGGCCGGTGTCGTAAACGGGTAAAATATTGGGGTGATGTAAATTGCCGATGGCCTGAGCTTCGCGGGTAAACCGCTCGACAAAATCCTCTTTTTTGGCAAAGTAAGGCGGCAGAACTTTTAGAGCAACTTCACGGTTGAGACCGGGCTGATAAGCCTTAAAAACTGCGGCCATCCCCCCTGCCCCTATCTGCTCGATGATACGATACTGGCCGAGCGTTTGACCAATAAGCCCTTGTAAATCATCCATGTCTATCCCCTTCTGCGGATGAAAGAATTTGGGTCGCCTTCATCCTATCACAAGGTTCATGTCGTTGTCAAGTGCTACTTTTTAACCGGGTGCGTCCCAAATTTTTGGTAACGTAGGACAAGTTTCAAACTTGTCCTATAGACAATACTTTTCAAATAACGTAGTTTAGCCTCTTGTGGGCGGGCACAAGGCCCTATGCTACGGCCTTATTTGAAATGTATTGGTCCTATAGAACCGCCTAAAATCTGGGACAGACCCTTTTTATAACCACAATGAGGGAGGCGAGGAAATCTTTCGCCTCCTCGTATCCCGCCTCTTCGCCTCTACCTTGACTATCTCTGTCAATTATTGTAATATTCTCTGCAAATTCCTGGGCCGGTGGCGGAATGGCAGACGCAGGGGACTTAAAATCCCCCGAGGCTTAACCCTCGTGTGGGTTCGACTCCCACCCGGCCCAACGTTAGGACGAAAGAGCGCATTAGGTCAAGGTGCGCTCTTTTAATTCTGTAGCTTCATCGGGAATACTTATGAACGCCGTCGTTGACAGCCACATTCACTTTTGGAATCCCTATGAGTTACAGTATGATTGGTTGGCCGATGTTCCCGCTATCAACCGGCCCTTTTTACCCTCCGATTTGGCCCAACAGTCTGGCCCGGTAAACCTGCAAAAAATTGTTTTTGTGCAGTGCGACTGCATTCCCGCGCATAGCTTGAAAGAGGTCGAATGGGTGGCAGGCCTGGCCCAAGAAGAACGCCGCATTCAAGCCATTGTCGCTTTTGCCCCCCTGGAAAAAGGCGCCGCCGCCAGAGAACATTTACATGCGCTTACGGCTTATCCCTTGGTTAAAGGGGTGCGCCGGCTGATCCAATCGGAAGGGGCCGGCTTTTGCCTCCAACCGGATTTTATCAGCGGCGTGCAACTGCTGGCCGAGTTTAACTATAGTTTCGACCTCTGTATTTTTCATTATCAACTGAGTGATGCCATTAAGCTGGTTGAGCAGTGCCCACAGGTATCCTTTGTGCTGGATCACCTGGGCAAGCCGGCGATTAAAGCCCACTTACTTGATCCTTGGCGCGAGGAAATCAAAATACTGGCATCTTTCCCTCATGTAGCCTGCAAACTTTCCGGGGCCGTGACCGAAGCTAATTGGCAGCAGTGGACGCCGGCTGATTTACAGCCTTATATTGACCACGTTGTTGAATCTTTTGGTCCTGATCGGGTGATGTACGGCGGCGATTGGCCGGTTTCTTTGTTAGCGACCACCTATCAAACCTGGTTTAAAACACTCGACGCCGCTACGGGGGAGCTATCGGCTGTGGAGAAAGAAAAACTCTTCTGCCAAAATGCTTGTACCTTTTACAAACTGAGCTAAGTGGCTGTTCAGAAGTAACTTTGTACCTGGCAGGAGATTCGAAAATCTCCTATCTCTAATCTCTAAAACTGAAAACTTATCTGCGAAATATCCTCGGGAATGGATAAGCTGAGGAGTCCGATCGATCAGTTCTACAGCCGCCCAAAACCCCGCTTCATGAGAGACGTCCTCTTCAACGCGACGTGAAGAATTTGACAGCAAATCAAAATTGATATATTCTTCACCGTGAGCGTTCACGGGAACGCTCACGGACCCTTGCTGCCAATGAAATCCCAAGTGACAATTGAAGATGTAGCACGCGAAGCTGGTGTTTCTCGACAGACCGTTTCGCGGGCCATTAATAACAAGGCCGAAATTAGCCCTGATACATTAAGTCGGGTATTAGCGGTTGTAGAAAAGTTGGGTTATCGGCCGAGCCGCATGGCTCAGGGATTGGTAACGCAAAGGACCTATGCCGTCGGCTTGCTTGTGGGCGATATTGCCAACCCTTTTTTCCCCGAAGTAGCTCGAGGCGCGCTTGATACGGCCCAGGCCAAAGGTTATAACGTTTTTTTATGTAACAGCGACGGCAATGTCCAGCAAGAATTCCGCCTCCTCCAGTCCCTGGCTGCCCATGCTGTGGATGGCATTATTCTTTATCCTTCTTACGATAGTGATAACAACTTAAAAACTTTTATGAAATCGTACCGGCCGGTGGTAGTGGTCAACTATGCTTTCGACCATCCGGGGGCCAGCGTCGTGATGGTAGATCACCGCCGGGGGGCGAGGCTGGCGGTTGATTACTTGGTCAGTAAAGGTCATCGGGCTATTGGGATGTTAACCGGAGTGCAGAATCCCTCTCTTGACCGGGTCCGGCGGATTCAGGGGTTTTGTGAAGGGTTAGCTGCCCATAACTTACCTCTTGTTAACGAGTGGATTGTGCCCAGCCAGAGTCCAACGGTGGAGAGTGGTTATGAAAGTGCCCGCTGGCTGCTGATCGAGCATCCTCAAGTAACCGCTATTTTTGCCTACAATGATCTGTTGGCGCTGGGCGCTATCCAGGCTTGTAAGGAGTTGGGCCGTCATGTGCCGACTCAATGCGCTATTGTCGGTTTTGATGATATTCACTGGGCAGCAACGGCCACCCCGCCGCTGACAACGGTGCGGGTTGATAAATATGAATTGGGCCAACAGGCCATGTCTCGATTGCTGGCTATGTTAGCCGAACCTGAGACCATTTTTCCCACCATTCACCTGGATGTCGAGTTGGTCATTCGTGAGTCAGCCTAGTACATACACCTAAGCGGAAGTAAGTCTACAGTTTGTAGTGGCGACTTCAGTCGCTTAGCCTGCCAAAAACGATTAAAGTCGTTACTACGATCTGCAGGTCATTTATGCCGCGATGTGCTAGCCTTGTTAGAATAAGCTGACCCCATTATTCAGCCATTGAAGGATCGGAGCTATGGCAGCAACCACTTCACTTTCCCACCCAATCCTGGAAATCAAAAATCTAAAAACTCAATTTTTTCTTGATCGGGGTACGGTCAAAGCGGTGGATGGCGTCAACTTGAGCCTGGGCCGTCGCAGCACAGTGGGTATTGTCGGCGAAAGCGGCTGTGGCAAAAGCATCACCGCTATGTCAATTATGCGCCTGATTAAGTCTCCTCCCGGCAAGATTGTCGAAGGCCAAATTTTACTCCATCAGAAAAATGGCAGCGGCGACAAGGTTGTTGATATCGCCAGGCTAGATCCCAAAGGCTCCCAGATGCGCCATATCCGCGGCGGCGAAATCTCGATGGTTTTTCAGGAGCCGATGACCTCACTCAATCCTCTCTACACCATTGGTGCGCAAATTGCAGAAGTGGTGGAGCTACATCAAAAAGTAGGCCGCCAGGAAGCGATGGGACGGGCGCTGGAGATGCTGCACAAAGTTCACATTAGCGCCCCCAAACAACGCCTGCACCAGTACCCGCACCAGCTCAGCGGCGGCATGCGCCAGCGGGTGATGATTGCCCTGGCGCTATCCTGTAACCCTTCCATCCTCATTGCCGACGAGCCGACGACGGCCCTCGATGTGACCGTGCAGGCCCAAATTCTGGACTTGATGCGGGAACTGCAAAACGATTTTAACTCCTCAATTATCATGATTACCCACAATTTAGGTGTGGTTTCGCAAATGGCCGATTACGTGGCGGTCATGTATCTGGGCAAAGTAGTTGAGTATGCCCCGGTGCGGGAGTTGTTTCACCACCCGCTGCATCCCTACACGGTCGGGCTACTGAACTCGGTGCCGGTGTTGGGCAAAAAAGCCAAACAAGCTCTGGTTCCCATTAAAGGAATGGTGCCCAGCCCGACCGAGCAAATTCAAGGTTGCGCCTTTGCTTCGCGCTGCCCACAGGTGATGGAGATTTGTGGCCAGGAGGCTCCGCCGTTAACAGGCGTCCACTCAAACCACGAAGTGGCTTGCTGGCTACATCAGTGAAATGGCAGTCCGATTAAACGGAGGTGAAGATGGTTTGATTGCGTCAAATCCATACCTCTTAGAGAGAGTAATTATTAATGGAAGTGCAAAGAAAAAGGAGATACCGGCTCACTTGGCGGTAGACGGTATCTCCTTAATCGGGCACAGTGCTTAGAGTAGCCTGATCTTATCATCAGGCCCCCTATCACTGGCTGATTTATTATACCCCAACGTAGCCAGTTTGGGAATGTTCTAAGCACCTCCTTACCTACGTATCTTGCTAAAGGGGGTGATCGCAGATTAACATATTGCAAACAGCCGAATCCATTTAAGCTAAACGATGTCTAATCAAGCAAGTGTAAAAGGAGGGACAATGTTGTTTTCCAAAAAAATAGCAATGCTGCTGCTGGCTACGTTGATCTTGGGGGCGCTGTCGCTGATGACGGCTTGCAATACCCAACCGCAAACCATCACCGTGGTAGAGACTGTTGTCGTCGAAAAAGAAGTGCAGGGCGAAACCATCACCATTGTTGAAACGGTTGAGGTAGTCAAAGAGGTTGAGGTTGAAAAAATAGTCACCCAAGAGGTCGAGGTTGAAAAGGTCGTCGAGATTCAGGGAGCGATTCCTTACCCCGACGCTGTGCCTTTGAACCTCACCGGCGCCGGAGAGACGAGGCAGTCTATTGACCAGATTGTAACCTACAAGGCGCTGCCGGAGTATCACGAGCCGGAATGGGTGACCGAACTGGTTGAAAAGGGTGAGTTGCCCCCCATTGAGGAACGGCTGCCCAAAGAGCCGCAGGTCGTCCTGAGGTCTGGTATGGCGGATGGCATCGGGGAGTATGGCGACGTTTGGCGTGCTTTCTCTGCCTGTCCAGTTGTTGGTTGGAACAATACCGCCGGGGTCAGCTCCGGCTGGTTTGGCATCGAGTCGGTATCCGCTTGGGACCAGGCCCTGGTGCAAACCGGCCCGCTTTGGCGCGCCGACCAGAACATCGAGCCGTTCCCCCAACTGGCCAAGAGCTGGGAGTGGTCGGAGGACGGCAAAGAATTAACCATGCACCTGATCGAAGGGGCCAAATGGTCCGATGGCGACCCGTTTACCTCGGAAGACGTCATCTTCACCTGGGAGGATTATATCGTTGATCCCAACGTCAACTCCTGGCAAAAGAGCAGCGCCTTCGAGCTTGACGGTCAGGTTCCTACATTGGAGGCGATAGACGACTATACCATCAAGTGGACCTTCGCGGTGGCAAAGCCGGTCCACCTGTTCTACTACATGGATGAACAGGATTTCAGCGTTATGCCGGCCCACATTTTGAAACCGCTCCACCCCAAATACAACAAGGACATGGATTACAAGGAGTTTGAAAATGCCCAGCCGCCGGATGCCTTGCCCCAGGTCACTATGGGCCCCTGGGCGGCGGTAGAGTACAAAACGGACGAGCTCATGATTATGCGCCGCAACCCTTACTACTGGAAGGTAGACGAAGAAGGCAACCAACTGCCCTACATTGACGAAGTCACCTTTCAGAAGGGGCCGAGTGGGGTAGGCCGAACCTTGTGTACCCTGGCCGGCGACTGCGATCACAGCAACCTGGAGAATCCGGCCGGCGAATTTGTAGAATCCTTGAAACGCGCCCAGGAGCCTGACGCCCACTTTGATATTACCTGGGGGCCTGAACTCCTGGCCTTTGAGTTGATTATCAATCAGTCGGCCGATATAGGGGTGAAGGATGAAAAGGAGGCGGCCATCCGCGAGTTGTTCCGTGACTTGCGTTTCCGCCGCGCCCTGAGCCAGGCGATGGATCGTGACGGCCTGGCCCAATCCACGCTGCGCGGCCCTTTCCTACGACCCTGGCCGGGCGGCCTTTTGCCCGGTTCGCCCGAGTTCGACCGTAACTTCGTCGTCTACTATCCTTACGCCCCCGACGCGGCCAAAGCCTTGCTGGCCGAGATTGGTTTTGAGGACACCGACGGCAACGGCTTCCTGAACTGGACCAGCGGCCCGTTAGAGGGCGAGGACCTGGCCATTGCCATGAGCGCCAACGAAGATCAGCAGGAGGGCGTCAATCTCGGCGATGCCCTGGTCAATGTGTTTGCCCAGGTGGGTATCAAGGTAAATTTCCGACCGCAGACCAGCGCAGCATGGGAGGATATCCGGCAGAGTGGTGAGTGGGAGACGCACATCTGGCGCGTTGATCGCTGGTTCGCCCTGCCCAACTTTGCCTGCACCAACTTAGCCCCGATTAGCAAAACCCAACCCGACTGGCATCGCGAGGGCGACAAGCCGCGCCAACTCCAGCCATTTGAGGAGGATTTGGTTGACCTGGCCAACCAATACTGCGCGGAGCAGGATCCGGCCAAGCGCAAGGAATTGATGAATCAGTACAACCAGATCTTCACCGAAAATGTCTACGCTATAGGCATCTGGGTGGGCCGCCACGGCCTGGCCCTAGCCAAGCGCTTCCAGAACGTAAACCCCGGCTCACCGGTCTTCTTCTACCAGTGGGCTGAGGATAACTACATGTCGGAGCAAATCTGGACGCCAAAAGACCAGCAGGTTGAACAGCTCAGGCCCAATACGATACCGGTTTATAATAAGTAATAGTAGCAGGTAGCAGGTAGCAGGTAGCAGATAATAGTATAGAGGATGGAAGATAGTAGATAGAGGATAGTTTTTACCTTACTACCTACTACTTACTCCCTACTTCCTATTCTTTGCTACCTTGCTACTCTGCTACAAGCTTTCTCCCATAGGGGGATAAATGCTCAATTATATTGTGCGCCGGCTCTTGATCTCAATTGTCTTACTCCTGGGTATTGGTCTGATGTCCTTCATTGTGATTCAACTGCCGCCGGGAGACTTTGCCTCCAGTTACCAAAATTATCTGATCAACCAGGCCGGGATGACTCAGGATGAGGCTGAAGCCGCTGCCGCTATGCTGAGGGCCAGGTATGGTTTAGACCAACCCCTGCCCCTCCAATTTGTCAATTGGATCAAAGGTATTGTCACCGAGGGTAAATTTGGTTTCTCGATGGCTTATCGTCGGGATGTGGGTGGGATCATTGCCGAGCGTCTGCCCAAGACACTACTGTTGGCGCTGCTGGCCCATTCTATTTCGACCCTTGTCGGCATTTTCTTGGGTGTCTTCGTCGCTACTCGCCAATATAGCCTGGTTGATAACCTGTCGGCGGTGGTAGCTTTTGTTTTTACCTCGGTACCCCGCTTTTTTCTGGCTCTGATCATTCTTTACGTCCTGGTTTTTACGTTTAAACAGCGCGCCATTATCTCTTTTTTTTCCCCCGAGTATGCCGTGGCCCCCTGGTCTTGGGCTAAAGTGGTAGACCTGATCCAGCATATCTGGCCGGTCGTCTTGATTGCCGGTTTGGGCGGAGTGGCGCGGAACATGCGGGTCATGCGCGGCAATCTGCTCGATGTGCTAAATGCCCAGTACGTCACTACCGCTCGCTCCAAGGGGTTGACCGAAGCAAAGGTGATGAATAAACATGCTGTGCCCAATGCGCTGCATCCGATCGTGGCCTACCAGGGCACAGTTTTACCTTATATGATTCAAGGGGAGCTGGAGGCAGCCATCGTTTTGAATATGCCGACTATGGCGCCTTTGTTTTATGACTCCCTGGTGAACCAGGACATCTATATTTCCGGCAGTTTACTGCTGGTATACGGCGCGCTGATTGTCATCGGTAACTTGCTGGCCGATATTTTCCTGGCCGTTCTTGACCCGCGCATTCGCTACAATTAAGCGGGTCTGTAAGATAATAAGAAATAAGAAATAAGAAATGAGAAATAAGATTTCAGAGATTCTTATTTCTAAATTGGCAAAGCTTGAGGCAAGCAATGAGTGACATGAGTCTGACTATCGGTCAAAATGTACCTGAGGTTATTGAAAAAACAGAAACCGAGCGGCACGAAAGTTATTTCGAGCTGGTCTGGAAGAAATTCCAAAGAAGCAAGCCCGCCATCGCCGGCGGCCTGATGATTCTGGCTTTAACCATACTGGCGATCTTTGCCGACTTTTTTTCACCGAATCGACTCAATGAACTTAAGATGCAGGCCGCTTTTACGCCCCCGCAGCAAATTCACTTTGTGGATACTGAGGGTAACTTTCATCTGCGACCCTTTGTCTATGCCCTGGTTCCTAACATAGATCTGCAGACCCTTGAACCGACATGGACGGAGGATACGAACAAGCGTTACCCTATTCAATTCTTTGTTCAGAGTTGGGAGTATAAGCTGTTCGGTCTGATCCCCATGCGCTGGCATCTTTTTGGCGTCGAGGAAGGCGGCAGCATCTACATCCTCGGCACCGACAAGTTGGGCCGCGACCTATGGGGTAAATCTTGCGAGGCCGGCCGCATCTCTCTGGCCATGAGTTTGTTTGGCACTTTTATCAGTGTCGCCATCGGCTCTATCCTGGGCGTTGTCTCAGGTTATTATGGCGGCTGGATTGACAACGCCTTGCAGCGCTTTGTCGAATTTGTCAATGCGTTTCCGCAGTTGCCGCTGTGGATGGCTCTGGCAGCCATCGTCCCTCGGAATTGGGACTCATTTACAGTCTTTATTATTATGGCTTTTATTTTTGCCCTGTTGTCGTGGACGGTGCTGGCCCGTGAGGTGCGGGGTAAGGTGCTGGCTTTTCGGGAAACAGATTTTGTGCTGGCCGCCAGGGAAATGGGCGCCTCTGATGCCCGGACGATCTTCCTGCATCTCTATCCTAATACGCTGAGCCACATTATTGTGGTTTTAACCCTGACCATTCCCCAGATCATTCTGGCCGAGGCTTTTCTCAGTTTCCTGGGAATCGGCATCCAGGAGCCGCTCATCAGTTGGGGCCTGCTGATGAGAAACGCCCAAACCTTACAAACCCTGGGCGTGACCCCCTGGATTATGGCCCCGGTGGGCTTCATCATCATCGCCGTGTTGGGCTTCAATTTCCTGGGCGACGGCCTGCGCGATGCGGCTGATCCGTATTCGATTGTGTGAGTGTTAAAGGTAGCAGAGTAGCACGCCCTTTCCCCCTTCGGGGACGCCCGAAGGGGCGCGGCCAGCACCCGAAGGGTGAGGTCGCAACTCGCAGGTTGTAAGTTGGATGAAATAAACGTAACACGCAACACGGGCTTAAGTAGTTTTCAGAATTAACTTGTGGATTTTACATAAAAATGTTAGACAAGATTTACAAGATTAACAGGATAAAACGGCAGATAATCTTGTAAATCTTGTTAATCCTGTCGAAAAAATATGACAACTTAGCGATGAAAACCACTTAATTTTAGAATAGTCAATGAGAAAACACTGGCTTCTCAACTTAATAATCGCCTTTGCTAGTGTAGCCTGGGGTATTTCCGCCTTATTCTCTCAACCACCACTCCTCGCCGCTGCCACGCCCACACCCGCGCCAGCGAAGGTAACGCCTACGCCTGAGCCGTCCCCAGGGACGGTGTTTGGCGTGGTGCGGAATGAGCAGGGACCGGTGGCCGGGGCCAGGGTGCGGCTGCAACTTGCCGAAACCCATACCACCACGGCTGCTGATGGCTCTTTTACCCTAACTGGAGTGACTGCCACTCAACCGGTGACAGTGACCGCCTGGGCTTCAGGCCACTACAATGGCTGGACCCAAGCTATTGCCGGGGCCGCGCCCGTCACAATTACCCTCACTGCCCATTATACGAGTGACAATCTCGATTATGACTGGTACTCCTTTGAAGGTGTTGAAGGCTCCAAGGCGTGCGGTCTGTGTCATACCGCCAACGCCGAATGGGAGGCAGACGCTCATGCCCAGGCCGCCATCAACCCTCGTTTTTTAACCATGTATATGGGCACAGATATTCACGGCAACAAAAATTCATCACTACCCAAGGATAATTTGGGCAAACCGCTGCCGCCAGATTTGAGCCAACCTTACTACGGTCCCGGCTTCCGGCTCGACTATCCCGACCGGGCCGGCAACTGCGCCGCCTGCCATACTCCGGCAGCGTCCAAATTGGACCCGGCCAATACCTGCGGTTGGTCAGGCTGCCATTCGAGCACGACCGCCGCTTATTCGGAGCAAGTCCCCGATGGCGTCAGCCCTCTGTATCTCACCGGCGACGCCGCCGAGGGTATCTCCTGCGAATTTTGCCATAAAATCGGCGAAGTGTTCCTGGTCCCAGAAACAGGCTTACCTCATCCCGACAAGCCGGGCATCTCCTCGGTGCGCTTGTATCGCCCGGCTGGAGAGGATCAACTCTTCTTTGGCACTTTCGACGACGTGAGCCGGCCGGCGGATAGTTATCTGCCCCTGTTGGAGGAAAGCGCCTTTTGCGCCCCATGCCACTACGGCGTCTTCGATGGTGTGGCCGGGGATATGACGGTGGCCGATGGGGTGGTCATCTATAACTCTTTTGGCGAGTGGCTGGCCAGCCCTTACAGCGACCCGGAGACCGGCCAGACCTGCCAGGATTGTCACATGCCGGCCGGGAATAGCGACTATTTTGTTTTTGCGGAAAAAGGCGGCCTACCACGTGATCCTCAGCGCATCCACAGCCACCGCATGCCGGGGGCGGCAGATAAAACTTTATTGCAAAATGCCGTCACCATGACCGCGACAGCCCGGCTGGCCGGAGATCAAATGCAGGTGGAAGTCAGCCTGACCAACGACAAAACTGGCCATTCCGTGCCCACCGACTCGCCCCTGCGCCACATGATTCTGGTTGTGCAGGCCAGCGATGCTGCTAACCGTGAATTGCCTCTGCAAGTGGGTCCCCAGTTGCCCGATTGGACGGGCAACTACGCCGGCCGGCCCGGCCAGGTCTATGCCCAAATCCTGGAAGACGAATGGACCGGCGAGTCGCCCACGGGGGCCTTCTGGCGGCCCATTCGACTGATCAGCGATACCCGCCTGAAAGCTATGGCAACCGACGTCAGCCGGTATAGTTTTACGCTGCCAGACAATGGCTCCGCCAAAATTGAAGTCCGTCTGATCTACCGCCGGGCTTTCCAACAGTTGATGCAATGGAAGGGCTGGACGGACCCCGACATGGTGATGGAAGAAGCAACACTGACGGTTGAGCGTTCTGAATAAACAGGGGGCTTTCTTTGAACGACAACGATAACCTTACCTCCGGCAAGTGGGATGGACCTGCACCTCAAGCTGTCCGGTCAGAGCCATTTACAGACAGTTATGATACGACCATCCTTAAAGTAAAAGACCTTAAGCAGCATTTCCCCATCCGCCAGGGATTCTTGCAGCGCGTCATCGGCCAGATTAAGGCGGTGGATGGGGTCAGCTTTTCCATGCGCGAGGAAGAAGTGCTGGGCCTGGTGGGCGAAAGCGGCTGCGGCAAAACCACGTTGGGCCGCACCATCCTGCGCCTGTATGACCCCACGGCGGGCGAAATTCATTTCCGCAAACACGATGGCAATTGGATTGACCTCTCTCGGATTAGCCAGAAAGAGATGAAACCCTTCCGGCGCGAGATGCGCATGATCTTTCAGGACCCGTTTAGTTCGCTCAATCCGCGTTTTACGGTCAAAGATATTATTGGCGAACCCCTGATCATTCACCATATTGCCAAAGGGAAAGAGATGGAGGATCGCGTGGCGCAGCTCATGCGCTCCGTCGGCCTCGACCCGGCCTACATGCGCCGCTATCCCCACGAGTTTTCGGGCGGGCAGCGGCAGCGCATCGGCCTGGCCCGTACCCTGGCCCTCAGCCCGCGTCTGATTGTGGCCGATGAGCCGGTCTCTGCCCTGGATGTCTCGATTCAGGCCCAGGTGCTCAACCTGTTGCAGGAGCTAAAGGAAAGGCTGGGCTTGACTTTACTCTTTATCGCCCACGATCTCTCCGTGGTTGAGCATATGTGCGACCGGATTGCGGTGATGTATGTCGGCAAGCTGGTGGAACTGGCCGAAGCCGAAGAATTGCTGCGCCATCCGCTGCATCCCTATACCGAAGCCCTGGTTTCGGCGGTGCCGCCGGCCGACCCGGATATTCGCTTGAACCGCATTACCCTGGAAGGCGACGTGCCCAGCCCGGCCAACCCGCCGCCGGGCTGCGTGTTTCACCCGCGCTGCCGGTATGCCCAGGCTATTTGCAGCCAGCAGGCGCCGCAACTGGTCGAGGTCGAAGCCAACCACTCCGTGAGCTGTCACTTTGCCAAAGAGCTAAATTTGCAAGGGGTCGGGAATTAAAAAAGATGGAGACCACCAATCGCTTTCCGGCATTCTTGGCCTATTTCTTGCTCATCTTTGGCTGTCTGTATGTCTTTATCTTTGAACGGCGGGACAAATTTGCCGTCTATCACGCCAAACAATCGCTGCTGATTGTGCTGACCGCCCTGGCCGCGCCCCTGGTCTGGGGGGTAGTGGCCTGGCTGCTATCGTGGCTGCCTTTTGGCTTTTTGTTGGGAGTCGCCCTCTTTTCCCTGGTGGTGGCAACCTACATCTTTCTGGTCGTCATCTGGCTACTGGGCATGCTCCATGTCTCTCAAACCCAGGCCAAACCGCTGCCCCTTATTGGTGGCTGGGCGAAGTGGATTCCCATTGGTTAAATTTACGATTTCAGATTGACGATTTACGATTGTGTGTTGCTTTAAATCGTCAATCGTAAATCGTCAATCGTAAATCATCCTGAAAGGTAACAAATTCTATGCCAAAAATTGCCTTTATCGGCGCGGGTAGTGTAGTTTTTACCCGCAACCTGTGCAGCGACATTTTATTGACTCCCGCTTTGCAAGATAGCACCCTAACCCTGATGGATATTGACCCTAACCGCCTCGGCCAGGCTCAGGAGTTGGTTCAGGCCATCGTTGACCGGCGGGGTCTCAAGGCCCGAGTCGAAGCCACTCCCCAGCCGCGGGAAGCGGTGGCCGGCGCGGATTATGTTATCACCACCTTCCAGCAGGGCGGCCTGGAAGCCTACGTCCTGGATATCGAAATTCCGCAGCGTTACGGGGTGGAGCAGTGCGTGGGCGACACGTTGGGACCGGGGGGTGTCTTCCGCGCTCTGCGAACTATCCCGGTGCTGCTGGAGTTGTGCCGTGACATGGATGAAGTCGCGCCGCGGGCACTACTGCTCAACTACGTTAACCCGATGGCAGCCAACTGCTGGGCCGTCGCCAGAGCCACCGGCCGGCCGTATGTCGGCCTGTGCCACAGCGTCCAGGGCACCAGCGAAATGCTGGCCGAGTGGATCGAGACGCCCTATGAGGACGTGGTGTTTCGCTGCGCCGGCATCAATCACCAGGCGTTCTTTTTAGAATTTCGCCGGGGTCAAGAAGACCTTTATCCGTTGCTCTGGCAGGCCATCGAGCGGGACGAGATTTACGCCCAGGAGCCGGTGCGCATCGAGTTGATGAAGCACTTTGGTTACTTCGTCACCGAGTCCAGCGGCCACGCCAGCGAGTATGTGCCCTATTTTCGCAAAACAGCCGAGATGGTTAACCACGATTTGGTCCCGCGTTTCAAAGATGAAGTCAACCACTGGTTCGACTTTGGCCGCACCGGCGGCTATCTGCGCCACTGCTTCGAGCGGCTGGAGGAGTCGAGCGAGGTTTATGAGGAGATGATTAGCGGACGGCAGCCGCTGCCCAGCCAGCGGACCCACGAATATGGTTCACGCATTATCGAGGCCATCGAAATCAACCGCCCGATTTCGATCAACGGCAACGTGCCCAATGACCACCTGATAGACAACTTGCCCACCGGCTGCTGCGTCGAAGTGCCCTGCCTGGTGGATAGCAATGGCATCCAGCCGACCCGCGTGGACAACTACCCGCCCCAACTGGCCGCCCTCAACCGGACCAATATCAATGTCCAGGAATTAATCGTCGAGGCGGCCTTGACCGGCCGCCGTGAAGCCGTCTATCACGCCGTTATGCTCGACCCACTCACCGCCGCCGTCTGCACCCTGCCCCAGATTCGAGCGATGGTCACAGAATTACTGGCGGCGCAGGCGCAGTGGCTGCCCCAGTTTCGAGCCTGATTCTGAGAGTATTCACGGGTCTGCGATGCGCCATCAACAATGAAAATTGTTCGTAGTAACGACTTCAGTCGTCCAAGTCTATAAGCGACTGAAGTCGCTACTACAAACAAGCTATTTATGAAGGAGAGGACTTGTTATGGGGAAAAAAATCGTTGTTACCGGCGGCAGCGGCAAGGCGGGCCGGGCGGTTGTGCGCGAGCTGCTTGAACACAATTATGAGGTCTTGAATGTAGACGTAGCGCCCCCGCGAGAAGCACTGGCTCCTTTTCTGAAGGTTGACCTGACCGACCTGGGCCAGACCTTCGAGACGCTGCAAGAAGCCGACGGCGTTATCCACCTGGCCGCTATCCCGGCCCCCGGTCAAGCGACCCCGGAAGTCACCTTTCGAGTCAATATGGCCAGCACCTATAATATTTTTAGCGCGGCTACCAGCCTGGGCTTACAGCGAGTCGTTTGGGCTTCGAGCGAAACGACGCTGGGCCTGCCTTTCGACAGAGAGCAGCCGGTTTATGCCCCCATTGATGAAGCCCATCCGCTCTATCCGGAAACGAGTTACGCTCTCTCCAAGGTTTTGAGCGAGGAAATGGCCCGCCAGTTCAACCGCTGGAGTGGTCTACCCTTTGTGGGGCTGCGCTTCTCCAACATTATGGAGCCGGAAGATTATCAGCGCTTTCCCGGCTTTTGGGACAATCCTCGTCTGCGTAAATGGAATCTGTGGGGCTATGTGGACGCGCGGGATGTCGCCCAGGGCTGCCGCCTGGGTTTGGAGGCGGACATCCAGGGCGCAGAAGCCTTCATCATCGCCGCCGCCGACACGGTGATGAACCGGCCCAACCGCGAATTAATGGCCGAGATCTTTCCGCACGTGCCGCTGCGAGAGGGCACGGGTGAGTTTGAGACCCTGCTCTCTATTGCCAAAGCGCGTAAACTGCTGGGGTATGCTCCCAAATATTCCTGGCGGGATCAATTATGACTTAACCTGATTTTGGAATTAGCTCGAAAATCATCCTGAGTAGGCCGAAGGCCGTATCGAAGGGTGATTTTCGGCTTTTTGTCGCACGCAAAGCGTGAGTAGCCCGGAGCAAAGCGAGGGGCGTATCGAAGCTGCGTCCTGAGCTTGTCGAAGGGGGTGCGATTTACCGGAACTTCGAACTCAGGTGACTTAGCGAAAGGTCTAATTAATGCCAAAAATTACCTTCATCGGCGCCGGCAGCACCATCTTTGCCCAAAAATTAATGGGTGATATCCTCAGTTTTCCCGAACTGGCCGAGTCTACCATCAGCCTGTTCGACATTGACCCTGAGCGCCTGCGAACCTCAGAGATTGTGGCCTATAAAGTGGCCGCCGAACTGGAGGCGCAGCCAACCATTGAAGCCACCACCGACCGCCGTGCGGCGCTCGCCGGGGCTGATTACGCTATCTGTATGATCCAGGTCGGCGGTTACAGGCCGGGCACGGTGCTCGACTTTGAAATTCCCAAAAAGTATGGTCTCCGCCAGACCATTGCCGACACCCTGGGCATCGGCGGGATCATGCGCGGCCTGCGAACTATCCCCGTTCTGTTAGACATGTGCCGCGATATGGAAGAGGTCTGCCCTGAGGTCACTTTTTTAAATTACGTCAACCCCATGGCTATGAACTGTTGGGCTATCCAGCGTACCAGCAAGATCAAAACAGTGGGACTGTGTCATAGTGTGCAAGGCACGGCTAAAGAACTGGCCCACGATATCGGCGTACCGCTCCAAGAGATTAATTACCTCTGCGCCGGCATCAACCACATGGCCTTCTATCTAAAGTTTGAGCGGGAGGGGCAAGACCTTTACCCTTTATTGCGTCAGGTGGTGGCTGAAGGACGGGTGCCGGCCTGGAATCGCGTCCGCTACGAGGTTTTTACCCACCTGGGCTACTTTGTGACCGAGTCGAGCGAACATTTCAGTGAATATGTGCCCTGGTTCATTAAGCGCGACCGGCCCGATTTGATCGAACAGTTCAATATCCCGCTTGACGAATATATCTGGCGCTGCGAGCAGCAGCTTGGCGGCTGGGAGCAGCTTCGGGCGGCGATGGAAGACCCTGATCCGCATGCCCTGAGCCGGTTCGAGCGGAGCTATCGCCAAGAGCGGCTGGACCATCTCGACCAACACGATCCCTGGCACGCCGCTCAATTGCGCCGCTGGTGGACTAACGACGAGGAAGAGTCGGGCGAGAATAGCCAGACCCGCCGCCGCTCCCACGAGTACGGCTCGTACATCATTCACTCTCTGGAAACCGGCCAACCGCAGGTGATTTATGGCAATGTGAGCAATGAGGGTTTGATTGATAATTTGCCCCAGGGCTGCTGCGTGGAGGTACCCTGCCTGGTGGACAAAAATGGCATCCAGCCGACCCGCATCGGCAGCCTGCCGCCGCAGTTGGCCGCGTTGATGCAAACCAATATCAATGTCCAGGCCCTCACCGTCGAGGCAGCTTTGACCGGCAAGCGTGAACACATCTACCACGCGGCCATGCTGGACCCGCACACCGCCGCCGAACTGGACCTGAGCCAGATTCGAGCGATGGTAGACGAACTACTGGTCGCCCATGCTCAATGGCTGCCGCAGTTCCAAATATAAAATGACAGCCAGCCCGCTGCTCGATACCTCGCGTCTCTGCGTGCATACCATCACCACCCAACCCTGGCCTCTCGAAGAGGCCGTTGAGCGCTACGTTCAGGCCGGGGTGGCCGGGATGACCGTCTGGCGGCAAGCCCTGGCCGGACGCGACCCGGCCCAGGTGGGTGAGCAGATTCGCGCCGCCGGTTTAACCATTGTTTCGCTCTGCCGAGGAGGGTTCTTTCCTGCCCCCGACCCGGTAGGTCGTCAGGCGGCTGTCGCCGACAACCGCCGGGCGATAGAGGAGGCAGCCGCCCTGGGCGCGCCGCTGGTGGTGCTGGTTTGCGGGGCTGTCCCCGGCCAACCGCTCGAAGAGTCGCGCCGCCAAATCAAAGATGGTATCATGGCTGTCCTGCCCGACGCGGAGCGGTATGGGGTCAGGCTGGCCGTCGAACCGCTCCACCCCATGTACGCCGACTCCCGTTCGGCGATTAATACCCTGGCTCAGGCCAACGATATCTGCGCGGAACTGGCTTCGCCGTTGGTGGGGGTCGCCGTGGATGTTTATCATCTGTGGTGGGACCCGCACCTGGAAGTCGAAATTCGGCGCTGCGCCCAGGCCGGACGCCTGTTTGCTTTTCACGTAAGCGATTGGAAAACGCCGACCGAGGATTTGCTCAACGACCGGGGTTTGATGGGCGAGGGCTGTATTCCCCTGCGCCAGATTCGGGGCTGGGTGGAAGAGGCCGGCTTTAGCGGCTTCAACGAGGTTGAAATTTTTTCCAACAAATATTGGGCCATGGACCAGCAGGAGTTTCTGCAAGCCATCAAAACCGCCTACCTGGACCATGTTTGACTCATCACTATGTTTGCGCTTTTTGCGATAGGCTTAACATGAAACGCAGATGACGCAGATTTAACTGATTTTCGCAGATTTTTGTAGTGGTCAACAAGATATTAGACTCAAATATCTCACGCAAAGCCGCAAAGTCGCAAAGATTTTTTATTTTCTTGGCGTTCTTGGCGTCTTCGCGTGAGATTTTACAGCCTGTTTAGTTCAACATCGTCTTGACGATTACAGATTTTCGCAGATTTTTCTTCAATTTATCTGCGTAAATCTGCGCCTTTCAGCGTTCATCAGCGTTCTAATCAAAAAGCGTAGGTGTAGTACAAGGACATAATCTTATGAACGAACACAAAATCGGCCTTATTATGAACGGCGTCACCGGGCGGATGGGGGCCAACCAGCACCTGGCTCGCTCGATTATGGCGATTATCAAAGAGGGCGGCCTTAAAATCAGCCCCGGCGAAGTGATTGTGCCGGAGCCTATCCTGGTGGGCCGCAACGAGCACAAGCTGCGGGCGCTGGCGGTCGAGCATGGTCTGACCCGCTACACTACCGACCTGGACGCCTGCCTGTCAGACCCGGCTTACCCGGTCTACTTTGACGCTCAACTGACCGGCCTGCGGGTCGAAGCGGTGCGTAAGGCCATTGCCGCCGGCAAGGCGGTCTATTGTGAAAAGCCGGTGGCCGACACCCTGGCCGATGCCCTGACTCTCTGCCGCGAAGCTGAGGCGGCTCAGGTGAAAAATGGGGTGGTGCAGGACAAGCTGTTTTTGCCGGGGTTGTTGAAATTAAAATACCTGCTGGACACCAACTTTTTTGGCCGCGTTCTGTCGGTGCGGGGCGAGTTTGGCTACTGGGTTTTTGACGGCAAAAGGCAGCCCTGCCAGCGGCCCTCGTGGAATTATAAAAAAGAAGAAGGTGGGAGTATTATTGTAGATATGTTCTGCCACTGGCGCTACGTGATTGACAACTTGTTCGGACCCATCAAGTCGCTCTCCTGCTTGGGGGCCAGGCATATTGATCGGCGGGTGGACGAAACCGGGCAGGAATACGCCTGCACCGCCGACGACGCCGCTTACGGTACCTTTGAACTGGCCAACGGCATTATTTGTCACTTTAACTCCTCCTGGGCCGTCCGTGTCCGGCGCGACGATTTGCTGACCTTACAAGTGGACGGCGTCCAGGGCAGCGCCGTAGCCGGCTTGCGCGATTGCGTCATCCAGCATGACAGCATGACCCCCCGGCCCGTCTGGAACCCCGACGTGGACAGCCCTATTGATTTCTATGCCGGCTGGACGCGCCTGCCCAACAATAGGGTTTACGATAATGCCTTCAAAGTGCAGTGGGAACTGTTTCTCAAGCATGTCATTTACGATACCCCTTTCCCCTGGAACCTGCGCGAAGGGGCCAAAGGCGTCCAACTGGCCGAACTCGCCTTACAGAGCTGGGCCAACCGGTGCTGGGTAGAGGTGCCGCCGCTGGAAATTTAAAAAGTTTCTGTTTACGAGGAGTGGTTACCAGGTCTATAGCACGCCACAATAATTAAAAGGTAACAAGGTAGCAAGTAGCAGAGTCCTATAATTCCCTGTCTACCGTCTACTGTCTACCGTCTACTATTTTGGAAGGAGTAACCTAATGCAATACCGTTTTCTGGGCAACACCGGCTTAAAAGTAAGCGAACTTTGTCTGGGAGCGATGACCTTTGGCCGCGAGGCCGATGAAGCAATCAGCCGCCGCATCCTCGACCGTTTTGTCGAAGCGGGCGGGAATTTTATTGATACCGCCGATGTCTATACTCAAGGCGCTTCCGAGGAAATTGTTGGGCGCTGGCTGCAGGGCAAGAATCGCGACGATTTTATTATCGCTACCAAAGTCCGCTTCCCCATGGGCCAGGGACCCAACGATGTCGGCCTTAGCCGCAAACATATTTTGGCCGGAGTGGAGGCCAGCCTGCGCCGCCTGGGGACCGATTATATTGACCTGTACCAGGTTCACTGCTGGGATGGGGCCACACCGCTCGCTGAAACCCTGAGCACCCTCAACGATTTAGTCCGCAGCGGCAAAGTCCGCTATCTGGGGGCCAGCAACTACAGCGGCTGGCAGTTGCAAAAGGCCATTGACCTGAGCCGGGGTATGGGCTGGGAAGCCTTCACCTGCCTGCAGCCGTTGTACAATTTGCTCGACCGCTCCCTGGAATGGGAGCTGCTGCCTGTCTGTCAGAATGAAGGTTTGGGCATCATCCCCTGGAGTCCTCTGCGCGGCGGCTGGTTGAGCGGCAAATTCCGGCGGGGCATGAGCGCGCCGCCGGAAGGGACGCGGGTCAAGATGGCCGAAGAACAGGGCTGGAGCGAATCGTGGAGCGCCTACAACAACGAGCATACCTGGAGCGTGCTCGATGCGCTCTTTGCGGTGGCCGAGGAAGCAGGTAAAAGCCCGGCCCAGGTGGCTATCAATTGGCTGCTGCAACGACCCGGCGTGACCGCTCCCATCATCGGGGCGCGCAACATGGAGCAGTTGGAAAGTAACCTGGGCGCTGCCGGTTGGTCTCTCAGCGATGAACACCTGGCCCGGCTCACCCAGGCCGGCGACCAGCCCTTGCCTTACCCCTACGACTTTATTCTTGGCGCTCAGCAGCGCCGCTGAATTTTAGCAGCGAGGTACCTATGAGTCTACCTAAACTTCGCTTTGGCGTGATTGGCCTTAATCACAACCACATCTACGGCCAAAGTAATTTGTTGCTGCGGGCCGGGGCAGAATTGGTTTCGTTTTACGCCGCCGAGCCGGAACTGGCCGGCCCGTTTGCCAAGACTTATCCCCAGGCCCGGCAGGCCGGCAGCGCCGAGGAAATCCTGGCCGACGAGTCGCTCCAACTCATCATCAGCGCCGCCATCGCCAACGAGCGCGCCCCGCTCGGCATCGCCGTGATGCAGCATGGCAAGGATTTTATGAGCGACAAACCCGGTTTCACCAGCCTTGACCAACTGGCCGAGGCCCGCCGGGTACAGGCCGAAACCGGGCGCATCTATTCCATCTGCTTCAGCGAGCGTTTTGAAAATCCGGCCACCGTCAAAGCCGTCGAACTGGTTCAGGCCGGGGCGATTGGCCGGGTGGTCCAGACGATTGGCCTGGGGCCGCACCGGACCAACCTGCCCAGCCGCCCCGCCTGGTTTTTTCGCCGGGCGCAGTACGGCGGTATTCTGACCGACATCGGCTCGCATCAGGTGGACCAGTTTCTCACCTTCACCGGCTCCACCCAGGCCGAGGTGGTGGCAGCGCAGGTGGCTAACTACAAACACCCCCAGTACCCGGAACTGGAAGATTTTGGCGACCTGATTCTGCGAGGCGACGGAGGGACCGGCTACATCCGGGTGGATTGGTACACCCCCGACGGCCTGGACACCTGGGGTGATGGTCGCCTGACCATTTTGGGCACCGAAGGATACATTGAACTACGCAAATATTGCGACCTGGCCGGGCGGCCCGGCGGCAATCATCTCTTTCTGGTTGACGGCAGCGGCGTCCACTATTTTGACTGCGCTGGGTTTGACCTGCCTTATGGCCGCCAATTAATCAGCGATATCTTTAACCGCACCGAAACCGCCATGACCCAGGCCCACTGTTTTTTGGTTTCCGAACTCAGCCTGACCGCCCAGGCTCAGGCGCAAAGATTGGGGAATTTGAAAAATGACTAAAAAATTACAAGTTGGCATCGTCGGCGGGGGAATTGGCAGTTACCACATCCGCGCCTTTCAGACGTTGCCAGACCAATTTGAGATTGTGGCTATTTGTGATATTGACGAAGCCAGAGCCAAAAGCCTGGCCGAAACCTATCATATTCCGCACGTGGCCACCAGCCTCACCGACCTGTGCCGGTTAAACGAGTTGGACGTGGTGGACCTATGCACCCCGCCCTATCTCCATTTTACCCAGGTTCAGGAAGTGGTGGCTGCCGGCAAACATGTTATCCTGGAAAAGCCGCACGTCGGCTCGCTGCAAGAAGTTGACCGTTTGATAGCCCTGGAAGCAGAATCGAGCCGGCGGATTATGCCAATTTTTCAATATCGCTATGGGCATGGATTACAAAAGCTCAAGCTGCTCATCGAAGCCGGTCTGGCCGGGCGCGCTTATCTGACCACCGTTGAAACATCCTGGCGGCGCGGAAATGATTACTACGCTGTTCCCTGGCGGGGCAAATGGGCCACCGAATTGGGCGGCGTGCTTACCTCAATGGCCATTCACGCCCACGATTTGCTCTATTTTGTCCTGGGGCCGGTCAAGAGCGTCTTTGCCCGCGCCAAAACTCTGGTCAATCCCATTGAAGTGGACGATTGCGTATCGGCCTCGTTGGAAATGGCCGATGGCTCCCTGGCTTCGTTGTCGGCCACCACCGGCTCGCCGGCCCAAATCAGCCGGCATCGCTTTTGTTTTAGCCAGCTCACCGCCGAGAGCAACACCCAACCCTATACCAATACCGCCGATCCCTGGATCTTCACCGGCGACTCGCCGGAAATTCAGGCCCAGATCGAAACTGCCCTGGCCGGTTTCAAACCGCTGCCCGAAGGCTACGCCGGGCAGTTTTATCGCTATCATCAAGCTCTCAATGACAACACCGAACTCCCCGTTACGCTGGCCGACGCTCGCGTAGCCCTCGAACTGCTCACTGCCCTCTACCATTCCGCCGATACAGGTCAGGCGGTGGAATTACCCATCGCTAACGATCATCCCAAATATGCCGGCTGGCAGCCAAAACAGAACAAGTAGCAGGGTCGCAAGGTTGCAGGGTAGCATAATTTCCCTGTCTACCCCCAGGGGACGATACTAACGATGAAAATTGTTCGTAGTGACGACTTCAGTCGTCCGGGTTGTCAGCGACTGAAGTCGCTACTACAAATAGGTTATTTTCACAGGAGACCCTCATGGTTGAACAAAAACAAATCGGTATCGGCATCATTGGCGCCGGCTTTCTGGCCGAAACTCGCGCCCGTTGTTATGCCCAGGTCAGTGGTTATCATGCCCGGCTGGTGGCGGTTGCGGCGCGTACCGAGGCCAACGCGGCCAGCTATGCTCAACGTCACAGCGTCCCCAAGAGCTTCACCGACTACCAGGAGTTGCTGGCCCTGCCTGAAGTTGACATGGTTGATTTATGCGTTCCCAATCACCTGCACCGGCCCATTGCCGAAGCCGCCGCCGCGGCGGGCAAGCACATTGTCTGCACCAAACCGCTCACCGCTTATGTGGGGCAAGATTTACCGGCCGGGGCCGGCGATCAGGAAATCGCCCAGGTAGACCGCCGCCATATGCTGGCTGTTGCCACCGCAGATGCGCAGGCCATGGTCGAGGCGGCCCGCCGGGCCGGGGTGTACCTGATGTATGGCGAAAACTGGATTTACGCCCCGGCCATCACCCGCGCCGCCGGTTTAATCAAGGCTTCCGGGGGCGCCATTTTGGAGATGCGCGGCGGCGAGTGTCACAGCGGCTCGCACTCACCCTACTCCAAAATTTGGCGCTATACGGGCGGCGGCGCTTTGCTGCGCCTGGGGGCGCACCCCATCGGAGCGATGCTTTACCTCAAACAGCAGGAAGGACTGGCCCGTACCGGGCAGCCCATCCGGCCGGTAACGGTCAGCGCCGAAGTTGGCGACCTGAGCCGCATTCCCGGCATGGCCGAGGCCGAAAAACCCTGGATTGTGACCGGCTGGCAGGATGTGGAAAATTGGGCGGCGCTCATCCTGACCTTCGACGATGGCAGCCGGGCGGTGGTCTATGCTTCGGACGCGGTGCTGGGCGGGATGGAGAGCCGTTTGGAAATCTTTTTGTCGAACAGCCAGTTCAAGTGTAACCTCAGCCCCCATAACATGGTCCAGGCTTATGCCCCTCACCCGGACATTTTTGGAACGGAATACATCATGGAAAAAGCCAGCACCGGCGCCGGCTGGAGTACCCCTCTGCCCAATGAGGATTGGAGTTCCGGTCACCTGGCTATGTGCCAGGATTTTGTGGCCGCCGTAGCCGAGAACCGCCCGGCCCAATCTGACGGCAACCTGGGACTGGAGGTCATCCAGGTAGTTTATGCGGCCTATGTGGCTGCGGTCACCGGCCAAAGAGTCGAGATTAATAGACCAGAGCCGAATATTTAGGCGTTCATGAATATCAGTACGCCACCGCCGATGAAAATTGTTTGTAGTGACAACTTCAGTCGTCCGGGTTATTAGCGACTGAAGTCGCTACTACAAACAAGCTGTTTTCGAGGAGAAAGCGATGCCTCTTTCCCTATTACTACCCTATCCCGATGGAACTTTAAAATCCTATACACCTGGCCCACCCACGTACTTCACGCCGCCCAGCGCGCCCTTGCAAAGCCGCATTGCTTACACTGCCGCGCACGTGGTCTGCGATCCTTTGGCCGACATCAATCCAACCCTGGAGACAGCTATAGATTGGGAAGCGACTCTGGCCTACCGGCGCTATCTCTGGTCGTTGGGGCTGGCGGTGGCCGAGGCGATGGATACGGCCCAACGGGGCATGGGGCTGACCTGGCCGACCGCCCAAGAACTCATTCGCCGCTCTGTGGCCGAGGCGAAGGCGATGGGTGGCGTTATTGCCTGCGGCGCGGGAACCGACCATCTGGCCGCCCACCCCGGCCTGACCTTGCGAGAAGTAGAGACGGCTTACGAAGAACAGGTCGGCTATGTCGAAAGTGTGGGCGGGCGGGTCATTCTCATGGCCAGCCGTGCCCTGGCCGCCTGCGCCAGAGGGCCGGAGGATTACCTCCAGATCTACAGCCGGATTCTGACCCAGACAGCGCAGCCGGTGATTATTCATTGGCTGGGCAACATGTTCGATCCGGCGCTGGCCGGTTATTGGGGCACAACAGATATTACCAGGGCAATGGATGTCTGTCTCCAGCTTATCGGCGACCACGCCGGCAAAGTAGATGGCATCAAAATTTCGCTGCTAGACCATCACCTCGAAGTTGAAATGCGTCGCCGCCTGCCCCTCGGTGTGCGAATGTATACCGGTGATGATTTTAACTACCCGGACCTTATTCGCGGAGATGAGTTAGGCTACAGCCACGCCCTGTTGGGCATCTTCGATGCAATTGCCCCGGCTGCCTCGCTGGCCCTGCAGATGCTGGATGCCGGTCAGTTGGATCGCTATAAAGCCATTTTAGCGCCCACCGTCCCTCTGTCGCGCCATATTTTTCAAGCGCCCACCTATTACTACAAAACGGGTGTGGTCTTTATGGCTTATCTCAACGGCCATCAGTCCCACTTCCGCATGGTCGGCGGCTTGGAGAGCGCCCGTTCGGTGATCCATCTGGCCCAATTATTTATGCTGGCCGACCAGGCGGGCCTGCTGGTTAATCCCGAGCTAGCAGTATCGCGCATGCGCCGGGTGTTAGGGGTGGCCGGGGTCGAGGCTTAAGGTATCAGGAGACCGTCTTGACGAATTAACTAAAAAGTATAATAATCACCCGATTGGAAATGTGAGGTGATATTAATGACAACACTCCTGGTCAAGAATACTGATGTGCTTGTAACAAAATGTGACGGTCCCACCTCTGCTGAAATTAAACATGGGGCTATCCTCGTTGAGGACAATCGTATTGTATGGATCGGCCCGACGGCGGAGCTTGAGGGCTACCTGGCTGAAACCCGGCCTGACCTGGCTCGGGACGGCTTCGACCAAACGGTTGACGCCAGCGGCTGTGTGGTCATCCCCGGCCTGGTTAACTGCCATCACCACCTCTACCAGACCCTCACCCGCACGGTGGGCACGGGCACGGGCATGGTCTTGTTCGATTGGCTCAAATTTCTCTACCCCATTTGGGCCGAGATGACCCCCGAAGCGGTCTATGTCAGCGCCAAAATCGGCCTGAGCGAACTGGTCTTGAGCGGCTGTACCACCGTCGCCGACCATCTCTATCTTTACCCCAACGGCAGCAAAATTGACGACGAAATCCGGGCGGCTCAAGAAGTCGGGGTGCGCTTCCATCCCACCCGGGGCAGCATGAGCCTGGGGGAAAATATGGGCGGCCTGCCGCCCGACCGGATTTGCGATACCGAGCCGGACATTATCAAAGATTGTATCCGGGCCATTGAAACCTTCCACGACCCCAACCCGCTTTCGATGCTGCGTATCGGGGTGGCCCCCTGCTCGCCTTTTAGCGTCACCGAGGCGCTCATGCGCGAGTCGGTGGAATTGGCCCGCCAGTACCCGCTGGTCAATTTGCACACCCACCTGGCCGAAACCAAAGACGAAGAGCGCTTTTGCCTGGAGATGTTTGGCAAACGCCCCCTGGAGTATGCCGAGTCGCTCAACTGGGCCGGCGAGGATGTCTGGTTTGCCCACATGGTCCACCCCAATGAGGCCGAGATTGATTGGCTGGCCCAGACCCATTCCGGGGTGTGTCACTGTCCCACCAGCAATATGCTGCTGGCCTCCGGCATTGCCCCGGTGCGGCAGATGCTCGATAAAAGCGTGCGGGTTGGCCTGGGCGTGGACGGCTCGGCCAGCAACGACGGCAACCATATGCTGGGCGAGGCCCGCCAGGCTATGCTCTTGCAGCGCGTCGGCTGGCCCGGCTTTGAGTCGCGGGCCGACCGCCTGACCGCGCGTGAGGCTTTGTCTATAGCCACGGTGGGCGGGGCCAAAGTGCTGCGCCGTGATGACATTGCCGAACTCTCCCCCGGCAAGGCCGCCGATTTTGTGGCCTTTCGAGTGGATGACCTGCCTCACGCGGGCAGCCTGGCCGACCCGGTGGCAGCCTTGTTGACTTGCGCTCCGCCCCGCGTCTGGCTGTCGGTCATCAACGGCCGGATAGTGGTTGAAGACGGCCAATTTTTACCCTTCGACCTGCGCCCGGTGATTGACCGCCACAATCAACTCAGCCGTGAAATGATGCAGCGGGCGGGGGTCACAAGGTAGCAGGTCACAAAGTAGCAGGTAACAGAGTAGCAGGTAGCAGAAAAATGTTACTTTGCTACCCTGCTACTTGCTACCCTGCTACTTGCTACCCTGCTACTTGCTACCCTGCTACCTGTCCTATGCCAAAACTGGACTATTTACAGCAGAAAAAGTTAAACCCGGCCGATGAACTGCGCGAAATTTTGAGCCGGTTGGAAGAGGCGTTGCCCCAAATTAAAACCCTGACAGCCCAGCCTGCCTTCGACCTACTGCTGGATTTGGACCGGCTGGATGCACTCTTTCAGCAGCTCGAGTCGGCCGGTCTGGATTTACTGCCGGAGCAGGGCCGTTTTCACTCGCTGCAGGCCCGCTTGCAAAAGCAGGCGGCTCCTTTATTGCAGAGGTTGGGGGGAGCAGCCGTTCTCCAGGCTCAACGCCCTGCGCCTGCGCCCCCGTCCGAAAAATGGTGGTGGTATCTTGACCGCCTGGTGGCGGAGCGGCAGCGACAGTTGCAGCGACAGATTGCGCTTATTGGCGTAATTATTGTAGCCGTCATCGGGGGTGTTGTTTTGCTTTTCAATACGGTGTTGGCCCCCTCGCCGGAGGTGGCGGCTCGTTTGGAGGCTGAAAACAGCGCTTTTGAGGCGATTGAGGCCGGGCAATATGAGGAAGCGTTGGCTTTTATCCGGCAGGGGCTGCAAAAAGTACCGGGCGAGCCGAACCTGCTGTTGTTGCAGGGGGTGGTGCAGGAAATGGAGGATGACAAAACATCTGCCGCCGCCAGCTTCGATCAGGCTCAGGTCCGGCTGAATAATCCCCTCGATTTTTACCTTGCTCGCAGCCAGCTCTATTTGCGCGTGGGACAACCCGGCCAGGCTGAAACAGACGCCAGGGCAGCGCTGGAGTTGGACAACAACCTGGCCTCAGCCTGGCTTTTATTGGGACAAACTTTGGAGAATCAACAAAAAATGGCCGACGCTCTCCTGGCCTACCAAAAAGCCAATGAACTGGCTGTTGCCAGCGGTGACAGTGAAATCATTGTTATGGCTCGCCTGGCCCTGGCCCGAATTGGGGCCCCACCTTGAGCCAGGCCGGGTTTTTAATCTCGTTCCCAAACTCTGTTTGGGAACGAGATTAATTATGCGACCCTGCCACCTGTTACCCCTCTGGAAACACAATCCGCTCTAACTCTAACAGGCTTTCAATCATCCGGGGAGCAGTGTTTGGCTCGCGGCCGGGCCGGTTGATCAGGATTGCCTCAATCCCGACCTGATTGGCCCCCTCCACATCGTCCACCGGATTGTCGCCCACATAGAGCAGTTGGCTGGCCGGCACACCCGCTTCTTCAATCGCCATCTGAAAGATGCGCGGGTGCGGCTTGGTAACGCCGACAATTGCCGAAACGATAATAAAATCAAAGTAATCAAAAATATTGAGCTTGGGCAGCAAGTCGAGCAGGTGTGTCCCATAATTAGAGACCACCCCCATTGGCACACCCCGCCGCTTCAGGGTTTCTAATATGGGCAGGCTGTCGGGGAAAAGGCTGTCGAAATAGTTGCGCTTGAACAGTTCCCACATCCGCCGGGCGACGTGCGGGCTGTGGGGAAACAGGTCGTTGAAAATGGTCAGCCACCAGTTGTTGACGCTGTCATCATCCAGACCCAGGCCCACTGCCTCGTGGCGGCGCAGAGATAGGGTGTGCAGCATACTCAGGCGCAGGTCGGCGGGGGAAACAAAGCGATGCGGCGCGTCCACGCTGTTCAAAAATTCGGCAAAAGGCGCATCGTCCTCAAAGCCGACCAGCGTGCCGCCAATATCAAAGATAACCGTGTGGTAACGACGATTCTGGGCCACAGGCTGACAACTTTCTGGAAAATGATTTTTAAGCCACAGGGGAGGATAAATTGGGTAGCCCTTGCGGACCCCATTATAAACCAGCGGCAGGAATGGGCAAATTATTACCTTACGAGTCAGATTCTTGTACAATCAGCAAGAAGTTGTTACACAGAGAAGTCACAAAGTTTCTCAGAGGAATTTTTAGAACTCTCTGTGTAGCTCTGTGTTCCTTTTTGGTTCTGGCTCGTCCAGGTTAGGGCTTAGGTCGAGAACTCAACCAGTAACTTTTGAAAGCGCAGGTCAGCCCGTAGGGGGTCAAAGTCGGGGTCGGTTGAGGCATTAGTGAGTATAACTCCGCTTTGGTCTACGGTCAGCGCCTGTCGCAAATCTTCCAACGCCTCGTCGAGCCGGTTTTGCCCGGCCAAAAGGCAAGCTCGATTATACCAGGCGGCGCTGTCGTGGGGATTCAGCCGGGCGGCTTGGCCGTAGTCAGCCAGGGCCGCTTCAACTTGCCCCAAGTAGTGATAGAGTAGACCCCGGTTGTAGAAAACAGCGGCGTCGAGGGGATTTAGCTGAAGGGCTTGTTTGTAATCAGTCAGGGCCGGTTCAACCTCGCCCAGCTTGTGAAAACTATTGGCGCGGCCGACCAGAGCCGCTTCAAATTTCGGGTTGTGCCGGAGCGCCTGACTAAAGTTGACCACCGCCCGGCTGTGATCGCCCTGCCCGGCGTAGACCAGCGCCCGGCCAAATGCTCCCCGCGCATCCAGCGGGTCCAGCCGGATTGCTTCGGCAAAGTCGGCCAGAGCCGATTCCGCCTGACCTTGACGGTAGTGAAACATCCCCCGCATAATCCAGGCCTCAATGTCCGCCGAATTCAAACGGATCGCCTGATCAAAATCGGCTACAGCGCCGGCCAGATCATCTTGTTTGGCCCGAAGTAAGCCTCTACCGATATAAGCTTTGGCTTCGTGGGGGTCGAGCCGGAGCGCCGTTTCAAAATCGGCCAATGCGGCTGTATCTTCGCCTATTTCGGTGTAACTGCTGCCCCGGCCGACAAAAGCCAGGGGGTCGGCCGCATCGAGAGCAATGGCTTTCGTATAATCAGTAATAGCTATCTCATAAACTCCTTTTTTGGCATAGAGCCGGCCCCGGCTTAACCAAGCAGCGGCGTCCTGTGAGTCAAGCTGCAACACTGCCGTAAAATCCGCTAAGGCTGCCTCGTCTTGCTTGATTTCGGCGTAACACTTGCCGCGATTATATAAAGCGGCCAGGTAGGTCGGATCAAGGCGCAAGGCGGCGCTGTAATTGGCAATGGCCGGCTCAAACGCTTGCCGGTCGAAATGGGTGTTGCCTCGCCCAACCCAATTCCGAGCCGTCTCCGGGTCGAGGCTAATCGCCCGGTCGAAGTCGGCCAGGGCAGGCTCAAAGGCTTTTATTTTGCGGTAAAGATTGCCGCGCCGGTAGAAAACATCGGCGATAGGATCGAGCCGGATAACCTGGCTGTAGTCCTCGATGGCCTGCTCATACTGACCTGCTTTTTCGTAAAACTGGCCGCGCTCCAGGTAGGCGCGAACATCACCAGGATCGCGCTCGATAGCCCTTGTAAAATCGGCCAGAGGGGATTTGTCTTGACTCATAGGTTTAGATTATACCAGATCATTAAAAATTTGGTTACTACTCAAGCTCATGCCATTTCGAGACCGAAGGTCGAGAAATCTCCAGGGCGCAACATGTAAAAATAAGGTATCGGGGATTTCTCCCCGCGGTCGAAATGACATGATTGTTTCGACATGTCTTGCGTGTTACATCTTCCATATATTATGAGAGACGTAACACGCAAGACGTTCTGACTGATTTAAGCCGTGGAATGATTGGGGTTTTTGACAAAACCTTACCCCTATGTTAATATTTTCTTACAGCAAGTAACTAACTAACTAACTCTATCTGTTGTGCTACTCTTCTGCTCAAGGCAGAGCCAGGGGCCAGATTGGCAAAGGTGAATTGTGGATAAAGATTACCCAAACCACACCGGCGATGCCACGCTCCTGCGCAAAGTTAATGAGTCGGCCATTTTGGAGTTGATCCGCGAGAAAGGCCCCATTTCACGCTCTGACTTGGCTCGTCTGCTTCGCCTTAGTCCCCCCACCATCACCCGCATTGTTAATCCGCTCATTGAAGCCGGCCTGGTTATCGAAGGCAGCGCCGGCGATTCCAAAGGCGGCCGCCGGCCGATTATGCTGACCTTCAACTCTCAGGCCAGCTTGATTGTCGGCATTTATGTGGGCCAAAATATTGTCGGCGCTTTAGTCGACCTCAACGGCGAAATTTTTGAGCGTCGCACGCTGCCCTCCTTGCCGGGTGAAGAAGGGGTGCGGCGCTTGATTGAGTTTATCAAAGAGTTATGCCAGGCCGCTGCTCCCTTTGGCGCGCCGCTGCGGGGGGTTGGGGTAGGTATACCCTCCATAACGGTGCTTGAGGACGGGATTATCACCTGGGCGCCCAGCTTTGGCTGGCGGAATTTGCCGCTTAAACAGCGGCTTCAAGAAGCGCTCGATTTGCCCGTTTTTATTGAAAATTCGGTCAACTTGATTGCTTTGGGTGAAAGCTGGCGCGGGGCCGGGCAGGGCTTGCGTAACCTGCTGTGTCTCCAGCTTGGCGATGGCATTGGGGCCGGCCTCATTCTCAACGGCCAGCTTTATCGAGGCTCTCACTACGCCGCCGGTGAGGTGGGCTACATCATCCCCAACGAGCGCTACCTGGGCCAAACTTACGATAACTACGGCTGCCTGGAAGGGTTGGCCGGTAGTTCGGGGATTGTTCAACGCGCCTGGCAACGTTTGCAGACCGGTCAGCCATCCATTTTGGCCCAAACCGAACTTAATAGCCTGACCGTCGAACAAGTTTTGGCTGCTGCTTCTGCGGGCGATGCCCTGGCTCAAGCGGTGGTGCAGGAAACGGTAGATTATCTAAGCATTGCCTTAGCCAATATGGCTTGTATTATTGACCCTGACCGGATTATTATTGGCGGCGATTTGGCCGAGTTTGGCGAATTGTTTATCGAGCCGATCCGCGCCCGCTTGGCCGGACTCATCCCGGTTATACCGGATATCCAATTATCGGACTTGGGGCTGGATGCGGCGGTGCTGGGCGCTGTCGCTACGGCTCTAAGCCAGACCAGTGATTGGTTGTTTGTGCAGCGTCAGCGGATTATTTCCTGAGCAGTCTACAAAAAGGAAGAATGGAAGGTTGGAAGCTTGGAATTTTTTCCAGCCTTCCAACAAAGATCAGGTTTATTCTTAGGCACTTAGGCTTTCACATCGACAAAAAATTGTCGATAGTTTAACAATTTTATACGGCCACCCCCAGAGCAAGGAACAAGTCACGCATGGCGACATGAATGGTTTGATAGAGGGTGTCAAGGACG
>Ga0209172_10000520_pt1 | contig 104530 bp, 107 predicted proteins | sample LarsenN4metaG_FD_184113 | JGI IMG/M metagenome (GOLD analysis project Ga0209172, IMG submission 184113) | Hot spring sediment bacterial and archeal communities from British Columbia, Canada, to study Microbial Dark Matter (Phase II) - Larsen... ... | reverse complement strand
CACCGAGCCCGGCCCGCCCTTGTGGAGCTGCCCCGTCGAGTGCAGGAACCGCGGCCCGAACCCGAGCGTCGTCGCCACGCGGCGTTGATCGCGGATCCGATGCCGCACCGCCTGGAGCCGCGCGAGCTTCGACGGACCCGGCGACACGAACGCCTGGATCGCCACGTAGTCGCCCGGTCCGATCGACCCGACCAGCTCGGTCGGGTCGCCGCGCTCGACCTCGGCCGCGCCCCCGCCGGACAGGGCTCGTGCCGTCGCGTCCTTGGCGGCCTGCACGTCGGGCTGGTCGAACGGATGGACGCCGAGCACGTGCCCGGCCACGGCCGTGGCGAGCTCCCATCGGAACATCGCGCCGCCGAGCTCGACCGGCTCGCGCACGATCGAGCGGATCACGGGATGGTCGGCCCGCTCGAGCCAGCGGACGATCGGGGCCTGCTCTCCGTCCTCGGCCGCGACGAAGAGGCGATCATCGCCGTAGACCGAGGGCGGGCCCAGCGCCTCGCCCTCGACCGGGATCACGCCCGTCCCGTCCTTCCCCGTGGACTCGGCGACGAGCTGCTCGACCCACCGCGCCAGCGCGGCCACCGGCCCGTGGAAGGCCATCGTGAGCTTGTCCCGGCCGGCGAGGACACCCTCGCCGATCCAGGCGCCCAGCACGGCCGCGGCGTCCTCGCCGGCCGGGACCTGCGGCCCGCACGCCACGGCCGCGGTCTCGGCCCCGGCGAGCAGCGCGTCCAGGTCCGCGCCGACGAGCGCCGCCGGGACGAGCCCGAAGTACGACAGCGCGCTGTAGCGCCCCCCGATGTCCGGTGGGTTCTCGAACACGCGCCGGAAGCCACGCTCGGCGGCGAGCCCAGCCAGCGGCGTCCCCGGATCGGTGATCGCCGCGAACCGCGATCCCTCGGGGGCCCGCCGCCAGAAGTGCTCCAGGTGCGCGCGGGTCTCGATCGTCGTCCCTGACTTGCTGGCGATCACGAACAGCGCGCGCCCGAGGTCGATCGCCTCCTCGAGGGCGAGGATCGCGTCCGGATGCGTTGTGTCGAGCACGACCAGGTCGAGGGCGCCCTCGGCCACGCCGAAGCTCTCGCGGAAGACCTCGGGCGCGAGGCTCGAGCCGCCCATCCCGCACAGCACGGCCCACCGCAGGCCGTCGGCGGCACACGCTCGGGCGAAGCCGAGGAGCTCCCCGATCCGCCCGGCCATCTGGCGGTGCACGGTCAGCCATCCCAGGCGGTCCGCGATCTCGGTGGGCTCCGGCCGCCACACGGTGTGGTCGCCGGCCCAGACCCGCTCGAGCACGCGGTCGGCGTCCAGCCGCTCCAGACGCGCCCGGACCGCCTCGGCCAGGTCACTCACTCGCCCACCCCTCCGTCGCGGTCGCGACCAGCTCCTCGAGCGAGGCGCGCAGCGACTCGTATCGGCGGTCCCCGAGCTCTCGACGCGCGAGGGCCTCCACCGCCGCGACCGCACGGCGTGCCTCCGCCGCGTACCGGCGTCCGCGAGCGGTGAGGCGGACGACCTTGGACCGCGCGTCCAGCTGGTCGGGCACGCGGCGGACGTACCCGCGGTTCTCCAGGTCGTCCACGAGCAGCATCATCCCCTGCTTGGTCATACGGGCCCGGCGGGCCAGGTCCACCAGCCGGGTCCCCGAGCGGCGGTCGATGTGCAGGAACACCGACACGTGGCTCGGGCGCGCGTCGGGGATGCCGCGCTCGTCCAGGTCGGCGACGAGCTCCGACCCGAGCGCACGCGAGGCCTCGAGCAGCAGCCGCGGCAGATCGGGCTCGGCCATCCCCGGCATCCTCCGCCGCCGGGCGCCACGGGGTCAATGTGATTGACGCCGGGTACCCTGCTCCGCGATGGGGATCCGGGTGCGGCCGGCACGGCCGGAGGAGTTCGAGGAGGCGGGGCGGGTGACGGCGCTCGCCTACCGCGAGTTCGTCCGGCCGGGCGATCGGTCGTGGGAGGAGTACCTCGCGCGCATCGCCGACGTCGCTGGGCGCGCGGAGCGCACCACCGTGCTCGTCGCCCTGGACGACGAGGGGCGGATCGTCGGGAGCGCCACGCTCGAGCTCGGCGAGCGGATCGATGAGGACGACCCACCGCTCGAGCCCGAGGAGGCGCACATCCGGATGCTCGGCGTCCACCCCGAGGCGCGCGGGAGTGGCATCGCGCGGGCCCTGATGGACGCGTGCTTCGACGTGGCGCGCCGGGCCGGCCGGGCGCGGATGACCCTGCACACCACCGAACGCATGAAGGCGGCCCGGACGATGTACGAGCGGATGGGGTTCGAGCGGCGCCCCGACCGCGTCTTCCCCGACGGGTTCGTCCTGCTCACCTACGAGAAGCCGATCGCCTGAGCGCCGACCCCTCGGGGCTCAGCCGCCGGCCGGGACGATCTCGCCGCTCGCGAGGATCACGCCGTCCTCGCACTCGGCCTGGATCAAGCCCCCCCGGAACTGCTGCTGGTATAACCGCGCGTACAGCCCGCCGCGCTCGAGCAGCTCGTCGTGCGTCCCGCGCTCGACGATCCGCCCGCGGTCGACCACGAAGATCACGTCGGCGGACAGGATCGTCGAGAGCCGGTGGGCGATCGCGATCGTGGTCCGGCCGCGCATCAGTGGCTGGAGGGCGGTCTGCACGAGGCGCTCGGAGGTCGTGTCGAGCGAGGAGGTCGCCTCGTCCAGGATCAGGATCCGCGGGTCCTTCAGGATCACCCGGGCGATCGCGAGGCGCTGCTTCTCGCCGCCGGAGAGCTTGTACCCGCGCTCGCCGACGACGGTGTCGTACCCCTCGGGCAGCTCGACGATGCGGTCGTGGATGTTGGCCGCCCTGGCCGCCGCCTCGAGCTCCTCCTGCGACGCATCCGGCTTCCCGTACAGCAGGTTCCGGCGGATCGTCGTGTGGAACAGGTACGTCTCCTGGGTCACGACGCCGATCAGGTCGCCGAGCGAGTCGAGGCGGATCCGCCGCACGTCGGTCCGGTCGATCTCGACGGACCCACGCTGCACGTCGTACAGCCGTGGCACGAGGTAGGTGATCGTCGTCTTGCCGGCGCCGGACGGGCCGACCAGCGCCGCGAGCTGCCCGGGCTCGATCTCGAGCGAGACGCCCTCGAGCGTCCACTCGCGCCGGGATCCGTCGCCCTCGACGAGATCCGGGGAGACGGGGCGATCCTCGGCCGGCGTGTCGTAGCGGAACCAGACGTCGCGCAGAGCGACGCGCCCGCGCACCGCCTCGGGCGAGAGCGTCACGGCGTCCGGCGCGTCCCGGATCTCGTGGTCCATGTCGAGGTACTCGAAGATCCGGTCGAACAGCGCCATCGAGGACTGCACCTCGGTCGAGACCTGGAGCATCGAGCCGATCGGGAAGAACAGCCGCGACTGGAGGGTGGTGAACGCGACGATCGTCCCCGCCGTGATCCCGGCGCCCGTCGGGTTCCCATCGATCACCCATCCGGCCACGAGGTAGACCAGGGCGGGGGTGATCGAGAAGAAGGTCCCCACCACGGCGAAGAACGAGCGCCCGATCATCGTCTGACGGATCTGGAGCCCCGTGAGGCGCTCGTTCTCGTCGCGGTACCGCCGGATCTCGTGCCGCTGCCGCCCGAACGACTTCGAGAGCAAGATGCCCGAGACCGACAGCGTCTCCTCGGTCACGGCGGTGAGATCGGCGAGGGTCTTCTGCGTGCTGCTCGCGACCTCGCGGCGCGCGCGCCCCACCTTCACGGTGAGCCACAGGAAGAGCGGCATCATGAACAGCGACAGCGCGGTCAGCTGCCACGAGAGCAGCAGCATCGCGATCAGCGTGCTGACGATCACCACGACGTTCGCGAGCACGTTCGAGGCCGTGTCGGTCACGACGGCCTGCACGCCGCCGACGTCGTTGGCCAGCCGGGATTGGATCTCACCGGTGCGGGTGGTGGTGAAGAACCGCAGCGGCATGAACTGGAGATGGCTGTAGAGGGCGTTCCGCAGATCCTGCATCACGCGGAGCCCGACGAGGTTCGCGAGGTACGTCTGCCCGATCCCGATGATCCCGGTCACGATCGGGATCCCCACCATGAGCCCGACGCCGAGGTAGAGCGCGTCCAGGTTCGGGCACCCCCCGCCCTGGCACGCGCCGGGCGGGTCGCCGAAGAGCGCCCGGTCGAAGATCCACTTGATCAGCAGCGGGTTGACGACCCCGAGCCCGGAGGTCGCGACGATCGCGAGGGCGACGAGCCCCACCTTGCCCCGGTACGGACGGAAGGTCGACACGACCCGGCGGACGGTCTGCCGCCGGATCGGGCGCAGATCCTCCTCGCCGAGGACGCGGAACAGGCGGCCGTGGCCTCGCATGGAGCCAGGATACGGCCGTCCGCCGATACGCCCGCCCGCGGGGGGTAGGCTCTGCCCGTGGAGACGTCGGTCCAGCTCACGATCCTCGGGCGCGCGGCGCTCGCCGCCCTGCTCGGGTTCGCGATCGGCCTCGAGCGCGAGTACCGGGGCAAGTCCGCGGGCGAGCGCACCTTCGCGCTGCTCGGGCTGGGCGCGGCGGCGTTCACCGCCAGCGGCGCCCTGCTGCTCGGATCCGAGGGCGCCGGCCGCGTGATCCAGGGGGTCGTCGCCGGGATGGGCTTCCTCGGGGCGGGCGTGATCTTCCGCCGTCAGGCGCTCGACGTGAAGGGGCTGACGACGGCCGCCGGCGCCTGGGCCGCCGCGGCGATCGGCGTCGTGGTCGGGCTCGGCGCCTACGTGGCCGGCGCGCTCGCGACGGCGCTGGTCCTCCTCATCCTGGAGCTCGACCAGATCCCGCTGCTGCGCCGGGTCCACGACCGGGCCGTCACGTCGGAACGGCAGGACGACGGATCAGGCAGCTAGCTCGATCGCGCGCTGGAGCACGGCGTCGAGCATCCCGGGCGTGAGCTTCCCGGTGAAGACGTTCTGCTGGCTCGGATGGTAGCTGCCGAGCAGCGTGTACGGACCGACCTGCGCCTCGGCCCCGTGGCCGAAGCCGGGCTTGGGCCTCGTCCGGTGGCCCAAGGCGACAAGCGCCCGGAGCGCGCCGTCCCAGGCGTACGCCCCGAGCGCCACGATCGCCCGGATGCGGTCGAGCGCCCGGATCTCGCGTTCGAGGAACGGCAGGCAGCGATCCCGCTCCTCCGGCGAGGGTCGGTTGTCCGGTGGTGCGCACCGGTTCACCGCCGCCATGTACGCGTTCCGCAGCCGCAGGCCATCGTCCCGGGAGACCGACGCAGCCTGGTTGGCCAGGCCGACCCGATGCATCGACGCGAACAGGAAGTCGCCCGACCGGTCGCCGGTGAAGATCCGGCCGGTCCGGTTGCCACCGTGCGCCGCGGGCGCGAGCCCGACCACGAGGATCCTGGCAGTGGGGTCGCCGAACCCCGGGACCGGCCGTCCCCAGTAGTCCTGGTCGGCGAACCTCGGAGCCTTCTGCCGGGCCACGCGCTCGCGCCACTCGACCAGGCGCGGGCACGCGCGGCAGGCCACGATCTCCGCGGTCAGGAGACGCAGCTCGGCGGATCGCTCGCGAGGCACCCCCGGATGCTAGGGCGCGACCTGGGTGGTTGCCTTCGCGGGCCAGGATGGTAAGAAGGGGACCCTTCCCCATGGCCGAACCGAGGACCGCCGCCCGCGCACCCTTCCGCGTCGCCGTCGTCGTGGCGGCGGCCGCCTCGCTCCTCGCCGGCGTGCCCCTCGCGCCCGGCGGCGCCGCGCCCGAGACCGTGGTCCGCGGGGTCGCGGTCCCGGTCCGGACGCTCCTGCCGTCCCCGCTCGGACCCGGCCTGCGGCTGGACGGGCAGGGGCTGCGCGCGGTCGTCGCCGCCGAGACCGACCGGACCCGCGTCTGCGCGCCGATCTGGGCGACCGGGGTCGGCGTCACCTGGCGCCAGCACGGCGGCGGCGACGTCGAGGTGGAGCTCCGGGCGGAGCGGACGGGGGGGCGCCTCGGCCGAACCGTGCACCTGGACGCCGGAGACGAGGCCGATCCGGGGTCCGCGGACGCCGCCTGGGGACTGCGGGGGTCGGGCTTCCTGTGGACCGGCGGCTCGCGCTGCGTCCGGCTCTCGATGCTGCTGCCCATGGGGTCGAGGATCGCCGACGTGCGCGTCGTGTTCGTGAACGCCTCCGGGACCTCGGGGGGACCACGCACAGGGCCGGCCCAGGTGGGCCCCGTCGCGGCGGGGGAGGGATCGTCGCCGGCGGCGTCGGCCGCGGCGCGCCGGCCGCGGATCGTCACGCGCGAGGAGTGGGGCGCCGATCCCGACCTGATGGATTGCACGCCGCTCGTGGCGGACGAGGTGCGCATGGGCTTCGTCCACCACACCGCAGGCTCGAACGCCTACACGCGGGAGGAGGGCGACGACGTCGTCCGCGCGGTGTACGCGTACCACACGAACGGTCGTGGTTGGTGCGACATCGGCTACAACTTCCTGGTCGATCGGTACGGCACGATCTACGAGGGCCGTTCCGGCGGCATGGAGCTCCCCGTGATCGGCGCCGCGCAGATGGGGTTCAACACGCACGCCTTCTCGGTCTCGGTCATGGGCAACTTCGAGACCTCGGCCGTGCCGCGGGCCGCGCAACGCGCCCTCGTCCGTCTGCTCGCCTGGCGCCTGGACGTCGCCCACGTGAACCCGCGGGCCCGAGCGACGATGGTCTCGGCCGGCGGGAGCAACACGCGGTACCCGGCCGACGAGGTCGTGCGCCTCTCGACGATCTCGGGGCACCGCGATACGGGCTACACCGCGTGCCCGGGGGCCCGGCTCTACCCGCTCCTGCCTGGGATCCGTCAGCGCGTGGCCGAGCGGGGGCTCCCGAAGATCTACAGGCCGCGGCTCTCGGTCGACGAGCTCGCGGCGGGCGTCCCGGTCGACGTCCGGATCCGGGCCCGAGGGTCGGGTGAGCTCAGCTGGTCGGTTGTCCTGCTGGGGCTCGACGGGGCCGTGGCGGCGGAGCTCGGGACGGCCTCTGGCCGGGACCTCGACCTCGCCTGGCCGGGGACGGGGCCGCCGCTCCAGCCCACCATCCCGGGCGCGTACACGATCTCGGTCGCGGCGACCGCTCCGGACGGTCGGCTCGCCCGGACGGCCCTCCTGCGGCTCACCGTGCGGGCCGCGCCCACGCCGACCCCGAGCCCCACGCCGACCCCGAGCCCCACGCCGAGCGCGAGCCCCATGCCGAGCGCGAGCCCCACGCCGACCCCCTAGCGACGGCCCGCCAGGTCGCGGAACCGCCCGCTCGCCGCCTCGAACGCCTCGAGCGGCGCGAGCAGCTCCTCCACGAGCCCGATCAGGCCCTCGAACCCACCCGGATCGGGAGCCTCCAGGCGGAGCCGCTCGGCGAGCTGGAGCGCCCGCCGGAGCCCATCCCTGGCCGCCACCCAGTCCGCCTCGACCTCCGGCACCCGCCAGGCGTCCATCCCGGCCTCGACCGCGCGGAGCCCCTCCTCGAACCCGAGCAGGGCCTCGGCCAGCGGCCGCCCGGGCAGCCGGGTGCTCGGGACGGACGTCATCAGGGCCTCCTTGGCGGCCTCGAGCCCCGGCACGAGCGCCCGGAACGCCTCGTAGGCCTCGACGAGATGCGCGGGCAGCCTCCGCCGGCGGACCCAGGTCACGCCGGCTGGGCGCGGCCGGCCAGGCTGGCGAGCGCCATCGCCGGGTCGTTCGAGGCGATCGCGTCGACGCCCCGGTCCAGGAGCATCTCGAGCGTCGACCGGTCGTCGACGGTCCAGGTCCCCACCCGCAGGCCGGCCGCGTGGACCTCGTTGACGAACGCCGGGCCGGCCGGGATCAGCGACCGCGTCCCCGGGAGCACCAGGTCGTGCCCGGCCCGGGCGGCGTAGGCGAGCGCCTCGCGCGGGTCGACCGGCTCCATCGAGAGGAACCCGGTCGGGACGTCCGGCGCGATCGCCTTGGACGCCTCGACCGAGCGCGGGTTGAACGACACGATCAGCACCGGGCCCTCGAACCCGACGCGCTCGAGCTCCGCGTGGGTCGCCTCCACGATCAGCTCGCGCTCGGCGTGACCGGGCTCGCCGGGCAGGTTCTTGATCTCCAAGGCGACGGCCGCCCGGCCGGAGATCAGCCCGAGCGCGTCGGCGAGCGTCGGGACCGGTTCCGGCGCCTCGGGGGTTCCGGCGTTGAGCTCGGCGAGACCGGCGAGCGGCAGCTCGTGCACGAGGCCCTCCCCGTCGGTGGTCCGCGCCACGTCCGGGTCGTGCATCACCACGGCGATCCCGTCGGCCGACACGCGGACGTCGAGCTCGATCACCGGCGCCCCGAGATCCAGCGCCGCCCGGAAGGAGCTCAGCGTGTTCTCGGGATGGGTGGCCGATGCGCCTCGGTGCGCGACGATCGCGGGGAAGGCGTCCTCAGGGAACCGGTGGTCGGCCATGGCCGCCCGAACCCTACCAAGCCGCCGCTCAGACCTCGCTGGCGGGACACAGATGGTTCACGGGGCAGTCCGCGCACCGCGGCCGCCGCGCGTGGCAGATCGCCCGGCCGTGGTCGATCAGCACGTAGGTGAACGGGAACCACCGGTCCTTCGGGATCAGTCGCATCAGGTCCCGTTCGATCTTGTCCGGGTCCTTCTGCTTGCTGAACCCCAGGCGGTTCGCCAGGCGCTTCACGTGCGTGTCGACGGCGATCCCCTCGACCGTGCCGAACGCGTTCCCGAGCACGATGTTCGCGGTCTTCCGCGCGACCCCCCGGAGCGTCAGCAGGTCCTCCATCGCGTCCGGGACCTCCCCACCGTAGGCCTCGACGATCCGGCGACACGCCTCGCGGATCGAGGCCGCCTTCTGGTTGAAGAACCCGGTCGGCTTGATGTCGCGCTTCAGCTCGTCCTCGGGCACGCGGAGGTAGTCCTCGGCGCTGCGGTACTTGCGGAACAGCTCGGCCGTGACCTCGTTCACCTTCTCGTCGGTGCACTGCGCCGACAGGATGGTGGCGACGAGCATCTCCAGCGGGTTCGAGAAATTCAGCGCCACCTTGGCGTCCGGGTAGATCTGCGAGAGGATCCGCACGATCTCGGGCGCGCGCCGCTCGATCGGGTCGTCCCGGGTGAGCGCGCGCTTGGGGGCCATCGCTCAGCCAGCGATCGGCAGCTCGAGCTCGAACGTGTCGCGGTGGCGGTAGGTCGACCACTCCCCGTCCCGGAGGACGTGGATCCCGCCCCGCCCCGTCACCGCCCAGCCCCGGCCGTCGCCGACCATGGCCGTCTCCTCGTCCAACGCGACGAACACCTGGCCCGGCCGGACCGAGCCGACGATGAACTCGCTCGCGCCGGGGATCCACGTGTCGACGATGTCCCAGTGGGGGGCGAACAGGAGGTTCCGGATGTAGCCCAGCCCCGGGGCCCACACCGCGCCCAGGTCGTCCGCGTCGCTGTCGTAGGTCACCTCGGTGAGGCAGGCGACCCCGGCGCTGCAGCCGCCGTACGGCAGCCCGTCGCGGATCGCCTCGCACAGCGCGGTCCAGAACGGCGTGTCGCGCAACACCTCGGTCAGGCGCGCCGGGTTCCCACCGGAGAAGAACGCCATCGACGCGCCTTCCAGGCGGCCGATCAGCTCGTCGCGGTGCGCGTCCTCCCGCGTTCGGAGCGGCAGGACCTCGGCGGGGATCTGGAACTCCGTGTAGTGCTCGAGCCCCTTGGTCGCCCACGCCTCGAAGGACCCCTCCCCCTCGTGCGCGGCCGCCGTCGGGACGACGAGGACCGGACCGGCCGGGTTCCGCGACCGCTCGAGCAGCCACCGCTCAACGGGCTCGGCCCAGGGGTCGAACTCGCCCGAACCGAGCAGCGCCATCGCCACCGTCACCGCTTCTCCTCCCCTAGCCGGAACGCCTCGAAGGACATCTCGCGCCACCAGACGTCCTCGCCGACCGCGGCGATGATCGACTCGACCTGGCTCACGTGCGCCTTGATCGCCTCGACCTTCAGGGCCAGGATGTCCTCGGGCAGCCGGTACTCGATCGAGAGCTCCTCGCGCGGCGTGATCGGCGGCGTGCCGGGCCGGAAGACGTTGAACGGTTCCCAGACCGGGAGGAACTCCTCCGCCCACTCCGGCGTGACCGTCGCGTAGTGGACCTTCGAGCCCTGCTCGCCGACCTCGCGGAGGGCCTGCGTCGCCCAGCGCGACACGTCCTTGTGCGCCGCGTGGTCGGTCATCCCGTCCGGGCCGAACGTCAGGATCGTGTGGGGCCGCACGTCGGCCACGATCGCCCGGACGAGGTCGTACCCGCGCTCCGGCAGCCCCGTGTCCATGTCGATGTCGGGCAGATCGAGCCAGATGTGCTCCTTCACGCCGAGGATCGCCATCGATCGCTCCATCTCCGCGGTTCGGACCTCGCCCATCTTCTCGGGTGGCCACTTCTCCTCGTCCATCGACCCGCCCTCACCGCGGGTCGCGGTGACGCAGACCACGCGGGATCCGTTCCGCACCGCCCGGGCCATGAGGCCGGCCGCGAGGTAGGTCTCGTCGTCCGGGTGCGCCCAGACCCCCAGGATCGTCGCCCCGAGCTCGTCCATCCTTCCCCGCCACCTCCGATCGTCGCTCAACCCACGGCCCGGACGAAGTGGTACGCGATCGTGTGCCCTCCGAAGGAGAGCGGGATCATCTCCTTCTCGGCCTGGAACGTGGATCCGTCCTTGCGGACGCCGCGGAACCGCAGCGTCGCCGGGAACGCGAGCGGCCGGACCCGGTTCCAGTAGTTCCACGAGAACATCCCCTGGTCGTCCTCGTGCACCAGGCGCTGGAGGAACTGCGGGGCGTTCTCGGGCTCCTCCACCGTGAACCCGAACATCGAGGCCAGGTTCTCGTTGCAGGTCCAGTGCTCTTCGTCGAGCCACACGTAGACGCCGTCCGGGCTGGCCTCGAAGACGCCCCGAAGGTGCTCGGCCAGCCGCGGGATCACCTCGTCGTGCGCGAGCGGCTCCATCGAACGATCTCCTCCCCCACCGGCATCCGCGGCGCACCATCCTAGGCCAAGGGCGTTGCGCGCGAGCGGAGAACGGCCCCCCGGGACCCCGGGGGGCCGTTCCGGCTTCCCGCGCGAGGGAGGGGGGAGCGCGGGAACGATCAGCCGCGGTCCGACCGCAGGCGTTTGCCGCGGTAGTTCGGGAACACGACCTCGGCGTGCTGCCAGCACCGCTCGGTCGCGTTGTAGACCGACAGCCGCGTCTGGCAGCCGGGATGGGCGCAGACGCGTCCCGTGCCACCGGCCCTCGAGGCGACCGGCTGCTTGCCGGGTCGGGTCCCCCTGGTCATGGTGCGAAGGTCATGGTGCGAAGGTCATGCTGCGAACATCCCTCCATCGAGGATTCGCCGCCCAGGTCTCCAGGGTTCGAGACGGGCGAGCGACGACGGCCGCGCGACTAGGCGACCGGCGGGTCGGCGAACAGCGAGCGGACCCGCTCGGCGAGCTCCGGAGGCACGTGGTGGCACCCGCATTTGGCCCGCAGGAGATCCTTCAGCCGCCGCTGGAACTCCGAATGGTCCGTGCACGGCCCGCACGCACCGAGGTGCTCCTCGATCTCGGCGCGCAGGGTGCCGTGGAGCTCCCCGTCGAGGTAGAGCTCGATCTGCTTCAGCGCCTCAAGGCAATCGATCGGTGACAAGTCCTCGCTCCCGTACCGTCTCCCACAACGCCTTCTGGAGGGCTTTCCTTCCCCGGTGCAACCTCGACATGACGGTCCCGATCGGGATCCCCAGGATCTCGGCGATCTCCTTGTAGCTGAAGCCCTCGACGTCGGCCAGCAGCACGGCCATCCGGAAGTTCTCCGGCAGCTCCTCCAGCGCCCGCTGGACGTCCTCGTCCGGGATCTTCTCGAGGACCTCGGACTCGGCCGAGGCCTCCACCCCGGCCTCGCCGAGGCGATCGTACAGGTACCAGTCCTCGATCTGGTCATCGTGGATCGTCACCGGCTCGCGCTGCTTCTTCCGGTAGGCGTTGATGAAGGTGTTCGTCAGGATCCGGTACATCCAGGCACGGAGGTTCGTCCCCTCCTGGAAGCCGGAGAACCCCCGGTAGGCGCGCAGGAACGCCTCCTGCACGAGGTCCTCCGCGTCCTGTGGATCGCGGGTGAGGCGGAGGGCCGCCCCGTAGAGGTTCGGGAGCAGCGGGAGCGCGTCCCGCTCGAAACGGGCACGGACGGCGGGATCCTCGGGCGGCGCGGCCGGTCTACGTGCCATCGCGCCCATCCTCCCCTCGTCGTGCCATCGGGTCCCCGGTGCCTCGGGTCCAGTATCCCGCATCCACGCGGACGCCCCGAGCCTGTCGCAGGTCCGAGGGTGGTGGGAAGATGGAGGTCCGATGGCCGGAGACAACGAGCGTCGCGGGCGGTGGCAGGGGTTCGACCTGGGTGGCCCCGGTCAGCCCCGGCGCATGCGCACGTCGCCATGGGTCTGGATCCTCGGGTTCCTGCTCGTCCTGGTCCTGTTCAACTACCTGTTCGCGCCCCGGCCGAACCCGATCCTCTACTCCGAGTTCCTGGTGAAGGTGGAGGAAGGACAGATCGTCGGGACCCTGGAGATCTCGGAGACCTCGGTCAGCGGTCGCTTCCGCGAGGGCGGCGACGCACGGACCTTCACCACCACGATCCCGCCGATCCTCCAGGGGACGCCGCAGCTCACCGAGCTGCTGAACGACCGGGGCATCGCCTACACGGGTGTCACGCCCAACCCCCTCTCGGGCTTCCTGCTCGGATGGGTGATCCCGCTCATGCTCTTCGCCGGCCTGTGGTTCTTCCTGATCCGTCGGATGAGCGGGGCCCAGGCGGGAGCGGCCCTGAACCTCGGCCGCAACCGCGTCCGGATCTACGACCGCAAGGAGATGAAGACCTCCTTCGCCGACGTCGCCGGCGTCGACGAGGCCAAGGAGGAGCTCCGCGAGATCGTGGACTTCCTGAAGAACCCGAAGAAGTACCAGCGGCTCGGCGGTCGGATCCCCAAGGGCGTGCTGCTCCTCGGCCCGCCCGGCTGCGGCAAGACGCTGCTCGCTCGGGCCGTCGCCGGCGAGGCCGACGTGCCGTTCTTCTTCATGTCCGGCTCCGAGTTCGTCGAGATGTTCGTCGGCCTCGGCGCGGCCCGGGTCCGCGAGCTCTTCCAGCAGGCCAAGGAGAGGGCACCGGCCCTGGTGTTCCTGGACGAGATCGACACGATCGGCAAGGGGCGCGGGGGGGCGCTCGGGGCCGGGTTCGGCGCGCACGACGAGCGCGAGCAGACCCTGAACCAGCTCCTGGTCGAGATGGACGGGTTCGACTCGTCCAAGGGCGTGATCATCATGGCCGCGACCAACCGCCCCGACGTGCTGGACCCGGCCCTCGTGCGCCCCGGGCGGTTCGACCGGCAGGTGGTGGTCGACCGCCCCGACCTCAAGGGGCGCGAGGAGATCCTGAAGGTGCACACGCGTGGCGTCGCGATGGACCCGCAGGTCGACCTGCGGATCGTCGCCGCCCGGACGCCGGGGTTCACCGGCGCCGACCTCGCGAACGTCGTGAACGAGGCCGCGCTCCTCGCCGCCCGCCGGGAGAGGGACTCGGTGACGATGCTCGAGCTCGAGGAGGCGATCGACCGGACCGTGGCCGGGCTCGAGCGCAAGAGCCGCGTGATGTCGGACAAGGAGAAGGAGCGCGTCGCCGTCCACGAGATGGGCCACGCGATCGTCGCCCTCACGGCACCGACCGCCGACCCGGTCCACCGGGTCTCGATCATCCCCCGAGGGGCGGCCGCGCTCGGGATGACGATGCAGCGACCGCTCGAGGACCGCTACCTGCTCACCGAGCCCGAGCTCCACGACCGACTGGCGATCCTGCTCGGCGGACGGACGGCGGAGGAGATCGTGTTCGACCAGGTGGTCTCGACCGGGGCACAGAACGACCTCGAGCGCGCCACCGAGATCGCCCGCGCGATGGTGACCGAGTACGGGATGAGCCCCAAGGTCGGCCCCCTCTCGTTCGGCGGGAACGGCTTCCGGAGCCCTGAGGGACGCCTCCTGTACCCGGGGGCGGCCCCGGAGTTCTCCGACGAGCTCGCCTCGCTCATCGACGCGGAGGTTGCCCGCCTGGTGAACGAGGCCCACGAGCGAGCGCGCGAGGTGCTCACCCAGCACCGGCGGTTCCTCGAGCAGATGGCGGAGATCCTGATCGCCACCGAGGTGATCGACGGCCCGGATCTCAAGGCGTACTTCGAGGGATCGAAGGAGATCCCGACCGGCGAGCGGCTCCGCGAGCAGGCCGAGGGTCGCGAGCGCGAGCCGGAGCTGCCGCCCGGTCCCGACGTGATCGTCAAGCCCCCGCAGGGGTCCTCCCCCACCGGGACGCCGCCCCGGCGGCCGTAGGCCGCTCAGGTCGGTCGATCCCGCCCGGACACCAGCAGGTCGAACCGGCCCCGGAACCGCTCGAGGAACCGGTAGAAGTTCCGCTTGGACAGACGCTCGCGCTCAGCGGCTGGCGTGGCGTGGTACATCCGGTGCTCGTGCTTGCGGACCGGCACGTCCACGACGACCGCGCGGTACCCCGCGTCCTTGACGCGGAACGAGCACTCGATGTCCGCCGTCCGGTACCAGCGGAACCGCTCGTCGAACAGCCCGACCTCCCGGAGCACGTCCCGGCGGAACGCCATCAGGTAGCCCTCGATCGCGTCGACCTCTCTGTCACCGCCCACCCCCGGGCTCTCGTGGAACTCGCGCAGGTCGTCGGTCGAGATGCCGAACGGTCCGCACACGCCGACCGTCGGGTCCGCGAGCGCGGCCTCGAGCGGGCCGAGGACGTCGCCGACCGGCTCGACCGAGCCGTCCATCGCCAGCACGATCCGGCCGCGGGAGCGCTTCAGGCCGGCGTTGCGCGCCGCGCCCCAGCCCGTGGCGGCTTCGAGCGGCACCACCTCCACGTCATCGCCGAAGACGCCGGTATCGGTCCCGGCGACGTCGGCGACCACGTACTGGAGCCGCCGTCCCGCGTGGTGCGCACGGAACCCCTCGAGCGCTCGGACGACGTCCTCCGGCCACCCCTCGACGACCCAGTGGACGCTCGCGTCGAACGTCGCCGGCTCCTCGAGCACGCTCGGCACGTCGCGTGCCCGCACCCGCGTCGCGGCGGTCGGCTCGAGCGGCTCGATCGCCGGGCCCCGGGCCGTGTCGACGACGCGGAACCCGAGCGAGGTGATCTCATCCCGCAGGGCGTCGGCGCGGGCGAAGTCGCGCGCTTCGCGGGCGCGTTGCCGCTCGGCGGCCAGCTCGCGGACGCGCTCGGGGATCGTGCTCACCCAGGGTGCCTCCGCACGAAGTCCATCACGATCGCGTCGGCGATCCCGGCTCGCTCGGAGTGGTACACGTGCCCGGCGCCCTCGACGATCGCGAGCTCCGCGCCCGGGATGCGTTCGGCCAACAGGCGCGCGTTCCCCACGTCGACCATCTGGTCTTCGGCGCCGTGCAGCACGAGCGTGGGGACGCGGACCTCCGGCAGGCGGTCGAACGCGTCCCAGGCCTGCATCGCCTCCCATTGCCGGCGCTGCCCCTGGGGGTGCTGCGGTTGGGCGCGCCCCACGCGGAGATCCTCCGCCACGTGCTCGGGATGCTCCGCGGCGAAGGAGGGCGAGTACAGCTGGAGCCACGGCCGGTCCTTGGGGGCCCGGCCCCCCGACGGGATCGCGTGCCGGGGCCCCGGGTGGGTCGCGGCCAGGACCAGGGACCGGACGCGTTCGGGATGCGTCAGCGCGAGCTCGAGCGCGACCATCCCCCCGAACGACTGCCCGTACAGGTGGGCGCGCCCGACCCGGAGCTCGTCGAGGAGCGCGAGGCAGTCCTCGACGTAGGTGGTCATGCTCGTAGGGGCGTCCGGCGCCTCGCTGTGGCCGTTCCCCCGATGGTCGTAGGCGATCACGAACAGCTCGGTCGAGAGGTGCGGGATGTTGCGCCGCCATCCGGGGATGTCGCCGCCCATGCCCTCGAGCAGCACGACCGGGACGCGCCGGGGGTCGCCGTGCAGCTCGTAGTGGATCCTCGCGCCGTCCGGGCGTTCGAGGGAGGCCACGGCCGGCCGCCGTCGACCTAGACGGGCTCCTTCGAGACCGAGCGCAGGCGACCCGCCACCGCCTCGAGCGTCTTCAGCGCGATGGACGGGTGCTCCATCAGCAGCCCGCGGAAGACCCAGCCCGTGATCCCGACCAGCCGGACGTCCGAGGTCGCCGTGACGGTCGCGGTCCGCGGTCCCCCGTCGAGCAGCGCGATCTCGCCGAAGAAGTCGCCCGGCCCCAGCCGAGCCTTGGTCCTGCCGCCGATCGTGACCTTGCACGTGCCCTCGAGGATGAGGAACAGCCCGATACCCCGCTCCCCTTCCCGAGCGATCACGGTCCCGGCCCGGTGCGAGACCTCCTTCGCCGCGCGGGCGATCACCGCGAGCTCGCGCTTGGAGCACTCGGAGAAGATCGGGACCTTGGCGAGCTTGGCCGCGACGTCTTGCTGGGACACCTGGTCGCCTCCTGTGGCAGCGGGTCGGCCCGCATCCGGGCGCCCATCCTACCCGCCCGGTACCATCGGACGCGAACGTGGATGGACCGTTGAGCGACCGCCGCAGGCTCGCCGCGATGATCGTGCTCTTCCTCGTCGGCTTCGGCCTGGTCGCCCTCGCCAGCGCGGCGGGGTCGAGCTGGCCGCTGCTGCTCGCCCCCCTGCCGTACGCGGCGATCCCCTGGCTGGTCGTGCACGGGGACGGCGGGCGGGCGCCGGCGGTCCGGGACGACGACGAGGGTTAGGCCGCGCCGTTCGTCCGGAGCACCACGCCGACCAGCGCCGAGGCCATCGCCGCCAGGCCGCCGATCGCGACGAACCGGACCCCCGACCGCCACCACGCGTCGCCCGTGATCCCGCCGGTCCAGACCCCCACCCCGAACAGCGTCGCCAGCGACAGGGTCGCGGCGATCGCCATCGCCCACCGGAGGGGGAAGAACGCGAACGGCGCCAGCGGGACGAGCGCGGCCACCAGGGCGGCCACGAACGTGATGCCCGCGGCGCGGGAGGGCCGCTTCGTGGATCGCTCCCCGCGCGAGCAGGCGAGGTCGCGCTCGGCCTTCGTCGCGGTGTAGAGCACCCCGCCCATCGAGATCGCCTCCGCGACGCCGGCCGCGAGCCCCGCGAGGGCGACCGTCGAGACGTCCCCGGACCCGATCGCCACGCCGAGAACGACGGCCAGGACGTTCGTCAGGTTGTCCTGCGCGCCCATGATGACCTCGCGCAGGCTGCCGGCCCCACGGGGGACGGGCCCGGTGACCCGGACCGGCTCGATCGTCGTCGGGCGCAGGTCGGTGGTGTCCATCTCTACCCCCAGGGTGCACTTCGGACACCGAGTCGCGCAGGGACGGGGGGCTCACGGTCGGGGGGTCGCCCGGCCCCGGGGTCCCAGGGTCCCCGGGCGGCGGACGAGCGCCGACCCACGAGGGTCACTGACCAAACGGGAAAGGCGCCGGACCCCGGCGCCCCCGTTCGTCGCGGGGACAGGATTCGAACCTGTGACCTCTGGGTTATGAGCCCAGCGAGCTACCGGACTGCTCCACCCCGCAGACCGATGCTAGCAGACCTTCCCCGGGACCCGGCAAGCCGGCGCCTCAGGTCGTGCCGCCGTCCTCGCCCCCCGCGATCAGCGCCAGGGCCTGGTCGATCGCCGCCTGCGCCGCCTCGATCTCCGCCTGGTAGGTGGCGAGGTCACCCTGGCGCAAGGCCTCGTCGGCCGCCCGGAAGCGCTCGGCGGCCTCGTCCAGGAGCGCCCGGACCTGCTCGTCCACCGTTCCGGTGGGGGGCGGGGGCTCCCCGCCGTCCTCGGGCGGCGGGACCGCCTCCCCGAGCGAGTCCGCCAGCGCCTCCCGGAGGGTGTCGCCGATGCCGATCTCGCCGCCGTTCACCACGATCACCCGCCGGAGCTCGGGGAGGGCGTTCGGCTGATCCGCCTGCACGTAGACCGGTTGCACGTACAGGAGCGAATCGGCGATGGGCACGACGAGGAAGTCGCCGAACCGGACGGTCGACCCGGTCTGGCCGAGCAGCGTCCGCTCCGAGGAGAAGCGGGCGTCCTGGTTGATCCGGGCGAACACCTGGGTCGGCCCGTCCACGTTCAGCCCCGAGGGGAACTCGTAGCTGGTGATCTGCCCGTAGTCCTCGCCCGGATCGGAGCGCGCCGCCATCCAGGCCACCATGTTCTGCCGGCCCACCGGCGTGAAGGGCAGGATCAGGGCGAAGGTCTCCTCCTCGTCGCCCGGCAAGCGCATCAGCACGTAGTACGGCCGCATCGCGATCTGCGTCTCGCCGCGGGACTCGGCCGGATCGGCCGGCAGCGACCAGAAGTCCTGCTTGCCGTAGAACACGTCCGGGTCGGTCACGTGGTAACTCGTGAAGCGCTCCGCCTGCACCTGGAAGAGGTTCTCCGGGTACCGGAAATGCTCGAGCAGGTCGGCCGGAGCCTCCGACACCGGGGTGAACAGGTCCGGGAACGCCTTGCGCCACACCCGGACGATCGGGTCGGACCCGTCGACGACGTAGTAGGTCATCGTCCCGTCGTAGGCGTCCACCACGACCTTGACCGAGTTGCGGATGTAGTTCGTCGGGCCGGCGAGCCGCGGCCCGGTGCCCCCCGACGGACCGGAGGTGACCTCCTCGAGGTTCACCGGCTGGGAGTACGGGTACTGATCCGTGGTCGTGTAGGCGTCCCAGATCCACACGAGCCGCCCCTCGACGATCGCCGCGTACGGGTCGCCGTCGTACTGGAGGAACGGAGCGGCCTTCGGCACCCGGTCCCGGATGTCGCGGAAGACCATGATGCGGCTGTCGCCCTGGATCAGGTCCGAGATCAGCAGGTTCACATCACGGAACCGCCAGGCGAACAGCGCCCGCTGGAACAGCCCGCCGATCGGGATCCCGCCCTCGCCGTCGTAGCTGAACGAGACCTGCTCCTGGTCGTCGGCCGGCGTGCCCTGGTAGTCGAGCTCGGCCGCGCCCGAGTCGACCACGACGAAGGGCACGTCCTCGGCCTCGCCGTAGTAGATCCGCTGACCGTCGCCCTCGAGGCCGGGCTGCCCGACCGGCGGGATGTCCTTCAGGGTGAACAGGGGCTGGCCCTCGGGGGTGGCGGTGTTCACCTGCGAGGCGACCGCGCCGAACCCGTGCGTGTACACGAGGTGCCGGTTCTGCCAGGTGCCCCCGCCGCCCGGGATCCCGTTCTGGGAGACCTCTCGGGGCGAGAACATCACGACCCGCCGCTCCCCGTCGATCATGTAGCGGTCGACGTCGACGTCGAGGAACTCGTAGTACGCGCGGATCCGCTGGAGCGTCTTGTAGTTCTCGATCAGGATGCTCGGCCGCCAGAGGCGGATGTTCTCGATCGTCAGCTCGTTGGCATCGATGTCGCCGGTCGTCACCGCTTCACCGAGCGGTCTCGGCTCGGAGGCGATCCGATCCAGCCCGAACGCGCGCCGGGTCGCCTCGATGTTGTGGACGATGTACGGCTGCTCGCGCTGGAACTCCTGCGGCGCGACCCGGAACCGCTGCACGAACGCGGGGTACGCGGCGCCCGCGCTGATCGACACGAGGGCGAGCAGGCCAACCGCGATCACCGGGAGCGCCCACCCGCGCAGCCGGATGTTCACCAGGAACAGGATCGCGCACGCGATGGCGATGAAGATCAGGATCCGCAGCGCGGGAAGGTGCGCGTTCACGTCCGTGTACGAGGCGCCGGCGACCACCCCGCGGGGCGAGGTCAGCAGGTCGAACTGCCCGAGGTAGTAGCCCCAGGCCTTCGCGAGCATGATCAGGCCGAGGAGGACCGACAGGTGCGCCTTGACCTGCGGCGTGACCTTCTCGCCCAGCAGCGGGGCCTGCGGGCGGATCCCGCCCCACAGGTAGTGGGCGAGCGCGGTGATCACCAGCACCCCGACGAGCGCCGAGAACAACCAACCCTGCACGAACTTCAGCCAGGGGAGCGAGAACACGTAGAAGGCCACGTCGCGCTCGAACAGCGGCTCGGCGACACCGAACGCCTCGCCGGAGGCGTTGCGCCACAGGAGGAAGGTCCGCCACTGCGTGGTCACGCCGATCCCGACGAAGAGCGCGATCACGGCGGCGAACAGCGGGACGAGCCACCATGCGTAGGGCTCGAACTGCATCCGGTACCGCTCCACGATCTCCTGCTCGGGGGTGAGCGCCGGGAACCTCGGCGTCACCCGACGGACGATCCACAGGTTGGCCCACAGCAGGAGGAAGAACCCGAGCCCGAAGACCAGCCCGAGGAGCACCTTGGTGCGCAGGATCGACCAGAAGACCTGCGAGTACCCGACCTCGCGGAACCACAGGACGTCGATGAAGAAGCCCGACAGCGCCGTGAAGACGATCAGGAGCGCCGCCAGCGCGGCGACCACGCCGATCAACAGTCGTCGACGTCCGAGGCTCGTGTTCGGTATCCGGGTGACCATGTCTGCCTCGGGTCGGTCGGGCTCCGTCTCGGTCCGTCGGGAGCGGCCAGCCTATCACCGGGTCCGAGCCAGGGAGCTCCCGCTCGACCCTCGTCCGCCCTTCGCGGTCAGCCGTCCTCGAGGTAGGTCAGGGCGTCCTCGAAGGAAGCCACCGGGACCACCTCGAGGCCGTCGCGGGAGAGCGCTCGCGCCTCCTCGAGGTTGTCCTCGGGCACCAGCAGGACCTCGGCCCCGGCGGCGGCGGCGGCGACCGCCTTCTCGTCCAGACCGCCGATCGGACGCACCGAGCCGTCGAGCAGCAGCGCCCCCGTCCCGGCGATCGTTCGCCCGCCGGTGAGGTCGCCGGGTGTCAGGAGGTCGTACAGGCCGAGGGCCCACACGAGCCCGGCCGAGGGGCCGCCGATCCGTCCGCTGGCGATCCGGATCTCGAACGGGAAGCTGTTGACGAGCGAGACCCCCACCAGGGGGTCCTCGCTGCCTCCGCACGGCTCTCGGATCAGCCGGACCGTCTCGGGCTCACCGTCGACCGTCACCTCGAAGGTCAGCTCGGACCCGGACGGCGCCGCCTCGATCGCCCGGCGCGCCTGCCGGACCGTGTCGACCTCGGTCCCGTCCACCGTGTGGATCAGGTCGCCGGGGAACAGCTCGCCGTCCGCGGAACACCCGTCCACGATGCTCTCGACCAGGACGCCGTCGCCGTGCTCCCGCGGGTAGTCCGTCAGGTCACGGAGCACCACGTGGGCGGCGTCGATCTTGCTCTGGTCCATCTGGGAGATCGCGCGCTCCCGCTCCTGCTCCGGGGTCTCGCCGGGCGGGAAGATGCTCGACCGGTGCACGACGTCCCGATCGGGGTCCAGCCATGCCGCGACGACCCCGAAGGGCGTGAGCCGGCTGAACCGCACCGAGGTGAGGACGAAGCTGCCCCCGGACTCGTAGCGCTCGGGGCCCTCGAACCGGATCAGCGGCTGGACGGCCCGCACGGGACCCGGGCCCAAGGCGTAGTAGGGCAGCGAGGCCGTCGCCGCGAGCCCGACGAGGACGGCGATCGGGACCAGGAGGCCGAGGCGGAGGAAGCGCCGCATCGCACCCGATGGTACGGGGTGGCTCGATCGGAACCGACGCGGGGTAGGCTGCCGTCCGGTGGATGTGGGGTACCTGATCGTCGTGGCGATCTCGCTCCTGGTCGGGGTGGCGGTGTTCGTCGCCACCCTCTGGGCCGGGCGCGAGGAGGAGCTCGCCGTGGGCTTCGGCGGCGAGCCGGCCGGCGAAGCCGGGGCCGACGAGGCGGGTGCCGGGTACACCTACCTCAGGGTCTCCACCCGCGGGACGTCCTGGCGCGAGCGGCTCCAGGGGCTCGTCGGGCTGATCGTCCTGCTGACCGCCGCGGCGGCCGCGCTCGCGCTCGGCATCTACCAGCTCGGCCACCTGATCAACCGGACGATCGAGCGGTTCCTGCAGCAGTGAGGCGGATCGGTGAGGCGGCTCAGCGCCGCCGGACGAGCTGGAAGGCGCTGCGGTACTCGTCGAGGTCCTCGAGCATCGCGCCGGCGCCGAGGACCACCGTCTCGAGGGGGCGATCGGTGACGTGCACCGGGACCTCGCACTCCTGCGAGAGCAGCAGGTCGAGCCCGCGGAGCAGACCCCCGCCCCCCGTGAGGAACATCCCGGTCTCGAGGACGTCGTGGGTGAGCTCCGGCGGCGCCTCGGCCAGCGTTCTGCGCGCGGCCTCGACGATCCGGTGGACGGGCTCGGACATCGCCTGCCTGACCTCGTCCTCGGTGACGTGCACCTCGCGCGGTGCGCCGGACTCGAGCTCGCGGCCGGTCACGACCGCCGCCCGGCCCTGCCGGACCGGGAAGGCCGAGCCGATCGCGATCTTGATCTCCTCGGCCGCCTTCTCCCCGATCACGACGCCGTAGGACGCCCGGATGTGTTCCTGGATCGCCGCGTCGAGGTCGAACCCGCCCACCCGGACCGATAGGCCCGAGACGACCCCGCCCATCGAGACCACCGCCATCTCGGTCGTCCCGCCGCCGATGTCCACGATCAGGTTGCCGATCGGCTCGTGGATCGGAAGGCCCGCGCCGATCGCCGCCGCGAGCGCCTCCTCCACCAGGACGACGCCGCGACCGCCGGCGAACCGGACCGCCTCATCGACCGCCCGCCGCTCGACCTCGGAGGACTCGCTCACGATGCAGGCGAGCACGCGCGGCTTGGGGAACCGCGAGACGCCGACCCTCCGCAGCACCACCTGGATCATCCGCTGGGTGATGTCGAACTCGGTCATCACGCCGTGACGCAGCGGCCGCACGGCGACGACGTGACCGAACGGCCCGCCGATCATCTGCCACGCCTCGTCCCCCATCGCCTGGACCTCGCCGGTCGACGCGTTCATCGCGACGACGGTCGGCTCGTGGAAGACGATCCCCTCGCCCTGGCGGTACACGAGCGTGTTGGCCGTCCCGAGGTCGATCGCGAGGTCGCGGCCCACGTCAGGAACCCATCACCCAGCTCGACTCGCCCGAGACCAGGTGCTCCTTCTTCCAGATCGGGACGTCCTGCTTCAGCCGCTCGATCCCGTGGCGGCAGGCCTCGAACGCCTCCGCCCGGTGGGGGGCCGAGCAGGCGACCACGACGCTGACCTCTCCGACCCCCAGCTCGCCGACGCGGTGGAGCAGCGCGACCCGACGGAGCGGCCAGCCATCGAACATCTCTCCCGCGATCTCCTCCAGCCGGCGGATCGCGAGCTCCTCCCATGCCTCGTAGCTGAGCGCGGTCACCGCGCCGGCGCCGGAGTGGTCGCGCACGGTGCCGAGGAACACGCAGGTGCCACCCGCCCCCGGGTCCGAGACGAACGCCACGGCCTCATCGGCACCGATCGGGTCGGGGGTGATGCGAACCAGCAGGTCCTCGCGCACGCAGCTCATCCTAGCGACAGCCGTAGGATGGCTCCGTGGACGAGCCGCGCCAGGAGAACCCCTTCGGGGTCCCGCTCGGGGACATCTGGAACGAGGTGCCCCTGTTCCGCGAGATCCAGCGGGTCCTGCTGTCCTCGAGCGGGCCGGTGAACTGGGAGCTCGCCCGGCAGGTGGGGATCGCGGCGGCCGATTGGGACCGCGCGGACCCCTCGCCCACCGCGGAGGACCAGCGGAGCTTCGAGGAGGCCGTGCGCGTGGCCGAGCTCCAGGTCGCGGGCTTCACCGGCCTGCCGGCGCCGGGGGACGTGGCCGGGATCGAGGCCGTCCGCCGGGCCCGCTGGGTCGAGGCGAACATCGAGGGCCTGCGTCCGATCCTGGAGCCGATGGCGGCCAGGGTCGGACGGGCGATCGCCGAGTCGCAGGGGCAGGCCCTGCCGGAGGAAGCCCGGGCCGGCGTCGCGCAGCTCCTCGGCCAGCTCTCGCCCCTGCTCCTCGGCGCGCAGGTGGGCGCGGTGCTCGGGGCCCTCGGGCAGCAGGTGCTCGGCCAGTACGACGTCGCGGTGCCCAGACCGGCCGGCGGCTCGCTGCTCTTCGTGGTCCCCAACGTCGCCCGGTTCGAGCGCGACTGGAGCCTGGACCCCACCGAGTTCCGGACCTGGGTCGCGATCCACGAGGTGACCCACCGGTTCGAATTCGCCCGGCCGTGGACGCTCCCGCGCTTCCGCGAGCTCCTCGACGATTTCAGCGCGACGCTCCGCCTGGACGTGGAGGGGCTCCAGCGGCGGCTGGAGGCATTGGATCCGTCGGACCCCGAGGCGATGCGCGACATGCTCGCCTCCGAGGAGGGACTGTTCGGCGCGGTCCTGGACGACGAGCAGCGGCTGAAGCTCGGACGGATCCAGGCGTTCATGGCGGCGGCCGAGGGCTACGGCGACCACGTGATGCACGCGATCGGCGCGCGGTTGCTCCCCGGCGCTCCGCGGATCGAGGAGGCGATGCGCCGCTACCGCGAGTCCGAGCGGGTCGACCCGGTCTTCGCCCGGCTGCTCGGCATCGAGGTCAAGCGCGAGCAGTACCGCCTGGGCAAGGCGTTCTGCGACCGCATCGCCGAGCTGACCGATGAGACGACGCTCGCCCGGATGTGGGACGACGCCGCGTCGCTGCCCTCGCTCCCCGAGCTCGAGGAGCCGTCGCTGTGGCTCGCGAGGATCGCCTGAGCCGGAGCGCGGCACCCGCTATCCTTTCCGCCCGATGACCACGGGCGAGCTCGTCGCCGCGAACGTCGTGGACCAGCGTGTCTGGGCGGCCGAGGGCGAGCGCGGACGCACGGGCGTCTACCTCCTGGGGGTCCCCGGCCGCGCCCTGCCGTTCACGGTCTTCCGCGCATGGAAGGCGCCCACCGGGATGGTGTCCGAGGAGGTCCACTTCTACGGCCCTTCGGGACGGCTCGTCCACCGCTGGGGGCCGCGGGCCCGCCGGATGGTCGGCAGCATGGACCTCACGGTCGAGACCGACACGATCGAGGACGCCAGGTTCGACGAGGCCGGCACGTACCTCGCCTCGTTCGTGCTCGACGGCGAGATCGTCGGCGAGATCGAGGTGCCGGTGCTCGTGCAGGCCGCCCCGACCAAGCTCCCGAAGGAGATCGAGGACGGCCTGAGACGCTCGGACGTGATCTGGGTGGGCGTGGAGGTGAACGGGCGCCGGCGGACGATCCCGGCGTGGTTCGCCTACCGGAACGGGAAGATCCTGCTGCTGTCGAAGAAGGAGCCGGGGCCCGAGGAGCAGACGGTCCCGGGCGTGCCGAACGCGCGCGAGCTGCTCGTGATCACCCGCCACAAGGCGACCTCCCCGGAGACCCGCGGACGCGACATGGCCCTTGCGGAGTTCCACGCGGTCGCCCGCGTGCTCGAGGGGCAGGAGTGGGAGGAGGCCGCGAAGGTCCTCGTGGACCGGCGGCGGAGCCGAGCGGGCCCTCCGGCCGAGTGGCTGGCCCGCTGGCGCGGCTCCTGCGAGATCGTCGAGCTCACGCCCATCGTCGCGGCCTGAGCCGCGCGCCGACCGTCAGCGGGCCACCACCCGCCGACCGTGAGGGGGCCGGCGCCCGACCCCCTCACGTCCTCGTCGCTCCCTACGGGGAGGGAGTGAGCGCCGGGCAGTTCGGTGCCGTCGCTCCGTTCGAGTCCACGCAGTTGATCCGGCCGTTGGGCGCCGCCAGCACGAACGGGCTGATCGGCGAGTTGGCGGCGATGTGATCCGCCAGGACCTGGTCCATCAGGTTCTGGGTCGTGATCCTCGATTGGAAGTTCGGGTACCCGTCGCCGCCGGACGCCATGAAGTCGTTCTCCGCGATCATGTACGTGGAGACGGCCGTCAGGTCGATCGGCGTCGCCGTGCAGTTCCCCGCAGCGTCCGCGAACACAGCCGAGGTCACGCGGCTCCCCGCCGGCGCCGCGATGTCGTACGTGAAGCACAGCCCCGAGACCTGCGGGAACCGGCCGTCGGCCGCCGGCATCCGCGACACGCCGTTCTCGAGCATCGCCTTCAGCTCGGCGCCGTCAACTTCCAGCGTCGCGACGACGTTGCCGAACGGCAGGACCGCCAGGACCTGCCCGCGGCTGATCGGGAACGGAGGTGGCGTGTACGGCGGACAGAAGTCGTCCGGGCTGTCGGTGGTCGGACACGTCAGGTCGGCCCGGAGACCGCCGGAGTTCGTGATGGCGAACTGCACGCCGATCGGCTCGTACGTCGCGCGCATCGAGTCCGCGACGACGTTGCCCACCAACGACTCGCACGTGCGGCCCGCCCCGTTCCCGCACTGGTCCGCCCTCGGGATGAACTTCGTCGAGTCGCCGATCACGGTTCCGAGGATCGGCCCGAGCTGGGCGTTCAGCTCGTCGATGCGAGCCTGGATCGCCGCATCGGCCGTCATGCCGATCGCCCATGGCAGGTGGAAGTCGGCCGTCTTGTACACCACCATCTTCGAGCTCACGTCCACCACGAGCTGGACCCGCGTGAACCGGATCCCCCGGCTCCGGTTCTCGGCGATCAGGACGCCGTTCGGGCGCACGGCGATCGTCTGGAAGTCGGTGTGGTCGCCGAGGACGGCATCCACCCCGACCACCCCGTCGGCGAGGGCGACCAGCGGTCCGGACGGCGCATCGAACGTCCCCGCGGTGGCCCCCTCGTGTCCGACGGCCACGATCGTCTTGACGCCCTTGGCACGGAGCCTGGCCGCCTCCGCGTTCACCGCGGCGAGCGGGTCCGTCACCACGAAGGGGTCGAGGTTCCCGGGGAAGATCAGCGACGTGAGGTCGGCGTTGGAGAACCCGACCACGCCGAGCTTGAACCCGGGGAAGCTGAACACCGCCGAGGGCTCCCACTCGGGCGGCGCCTTCCCGGTCGCCGGGTGCACGATGTTGGCCGACAGGTAGGGGAAGTCGGCGAGCGGGATCAGCTCTTCACGGAGGTAGGTCTGCCCCGCGTCGAAGTTGTGGTTCCCGAGGCCGTCGCTCGTGAACCCCATCAGGTTCATGATCTCGACCGTCGGCGTGTCGCCGAAGAAGTTCGAGATCGGCGGGGTCGCCCCGACGGAGTCCCCGCCAGCAACGGTCAGCGTCGGGCCGGGGGCCTCGCCCCGGTACAGGTCGAACCACGGCTTCAGGAACGCCGCCCCACCGATCGCGAACGTCGGGCCGAAGCTGTCCGACCGCTCCGAGAGCGGGATCAGCTGACCGTGGTAGTCGCTGATCTGGAGGATCGTGGCGGTCTTCCACCGACCTGGCTCGGGGAACAGCTGGGTCAGGATCTGCCCGCGGGCGTTCCGCGGCCCGGGGATCCCCATCAGGAACGAGATCGTGGGCGCGAGGTCCACGGCGCGGATCCCGGCCACCGGCCCCTGCTTGCGGATACCCGGACCGGCCGCCACGAACGTGCCGTGCATGTTCACGTTGTCCGCCAGGTCGACCAGGTCCGGCAGGTAGCCGTGCTGCCCGAAGAACTGGGAGAACGCGATCAGCGTGCCGGGCGTGGCCGCGTCGGTCTGGTAGGGCGGTCGGAACACCACCACGACGTCGCCGCTCCGGTTCGGGTGCAGCGAGTCGCTGCCGTCGACGTCCCGCAGCTCCTCCTTCTCGAAGACCGCCTGGACCACCTGCTGCTGACCCGGCAGGTTCGGGTCGTCCAGGTTCGTGAAGTAGTCGATGAGCGCGTTCCGCACGGTCTCGTAGTCCGCGGCGGGGACCTGCGGCGCGTTCGCACCGCCCGGATCCCGCCCGGCCAGGTCGATGTAGAGCTGGACCGTGCCGCCGGCGTGGCACTCCTTGACCAGCGTGGCGGGGACGGCGCGGCAGTTGCTCCCCTGCTCCGGCCCGTACCCGAGGTCATCCAGCGCCTTGCTGACGTTCACCGCGTACCACTGCGGTGCGAACCCGTGGTCCGAGCTCGCGAACACCGTCGCGTCGGTGCCCATCAGTCCACGCGCCAGCCCGAGGGTGGCATCGGCCTCCTCGTACGCGGCCCGGATGAACCCCTCGCGCTCATCGAGGCGCCCGTCCGGGACGTCGTCGTTCGTGGCGTCGTCGAAGTAGGGGTTCGGGTTGCCGTCGATGTCGGTCGGCGTCACCAGCGCCATGAACTGGTGCGAGAACTCGTCGGTGACCGGGTTCCCGACCATCAGCAGGTCGGGCTCGACCCCGAGGCCGGGCAGCGCCCCCCCGCTCACGGTGGGGACGGGGTCCGTCCCGAGGATGAAGCGGAGGTACGCCCAGTGGGCGTCCTTCCACATCAGGCCCTGCTCGACGTAGGTGTCCTCGTCGACGATCCCCGCCTCGAGCGGGGCGAAGTCCGCCGCGGTCGAGCTCGGGAAGCTCGCGTTCAGCGTCTCCTCGAACCCGAGCGGCGTGTTGCACCCGGGCGCGTACGTGCACCCGTGGTAGGTCGCGTTGGCCCGGGCGATCGAGGTGAAGTAGATCCGGAACTCGGAGAGGTCGGGCGCGATGTCGATCGCCTTCAGGAAGAACCCGGCCGTCTGCCCCGCGCGGCCGCCGGTCAGCGTGACCTTCACGTCCGCCCACTCGCCCTCGGACAGGTCCGCGACGTCGGCGCTCCCGTCCTTGCCCGCCGTGGACGGCACGACGAGGACGCGGTCGTAGTTCGTCGCGGCATCGTCGGTCGAGTCGTAGATGTACAGGTCGTAGAACCGGTCGACGTTGACGGACGAGGGGAACGCGGTGTTGGTGAGCTTGAGCTGCTCCTGCATCGCCGGGCTGAACGACGCGGGCACGTTGGTCCAGCCCGCGGCCGGGTCCAGGTCGACCCGCTGGTACGACACGCCGAACGCGTTCGCCCCGGCGGGCTGGCCCGGCAGGTCGAAGTTCAGGAGGATCCCGCGGTTCGAGAGGAACGTTCGGAAGTCGACGACCGGCCCCTGGAGCGCCGGGACGAGGGTGCGCGAGCCGACCCACTCCATCGAGACGACGGTCTTGCCGGCCCGCTCCGCCGCCTGCTGGATCGTGTCCGCCTGCAGGATGCCGGTGGTGGCGAAGCTCGTCCGGAAGTTGAAGTTCGACTCGCCGGTCCGGTGGAAGGTGTTGTTCGTGGACCCGTGCTCGCCCGGGTACGTGCCGGTCGCGAGCGTGGACCACCCGACCCCCGTGTTCGGCGGGAAGGCCTGGAGCAGGCCGTTGTCGCCGCGGACACCCTTCCTCATCAGGTCGGCGAACGTGGGCATCGCCCCGTCCGCGGCGTAGGACTCCATCAGGTCCGGCCGCATCCCGTCCGAGGCGAAGAAGATGACCTCCGCCGCGCTGGGCTTGCCGACCGGGGGCTTCGCCGCGACGGGGACCTGCGCCAGGAGCGCGGACACCACCGCGAGAGCGACGACGACCACACGGGACCGCTTCGACACGGCTGCCTCCTTCCCCGGGGCTGGGGTCCCCCTCAGGAGCCTCAGTCTCCGCGTCACCATCAGCGTCGATCCGGGCCGCGCTGAGCGGCCACAGGAACGCGGAGAGAATCCTAGGCCAACCCACAGGTCGAGCGCCAATCGAAGGAGGGCGGCGGGACGCGTCAGCCGAGGTGGTTCAGGGGGCGTCCCACGGCCGAGGCGAGCCGCTCGAGGTCCCGCCCGAGATCGAGCATCTCCTCCGGCGTGAGCGCCTGGGGACCGTCGCACAGGGCGCTCTCGGGGTCGGGGTGGACGTCGACCATCACCGCGTCGGCCCCGGCGGCGATGGCCGCGCGCGCCATCGGGGCGACCAGGTGCCGCTTCCCGACGGCGTGCGAGGGGTCGACGATCACCGGCAGATGGGACTCGGCCTGGGCGACGGCCATGCCGGCGAGGTCGAGCGTGTTGCGCGTCGAGGGCTCGAACGTGCGGATCCCCCGTTCGCACAGGATGATCGAGGAGTTCCCGCGCTGGGCCACGTACTCGGCCGCCTGGAGCCACTCGTCGACCGTCATCGCGAGCCCGCGCTTCAGCATCACGGGCCGGCGGGTGAGACCGACCTCCTTCAGCAGCTCGAAGTTCTGCGCGTTCCGGGTGCCGATGCGGATGCAGTCGGCGACCTCCGCGACCCGCTCGACCTGGGAGATGTCGACCACCTCGACCACGATCGGGAGCCCGGTCTGCCGCCGGCACTCCTCGAGGATCTCGAGCCCGCGCTCGCCGAGCCCCTGGAACGAGTACGGCGACGTCCGGGGCTTGTAGACGTCGCCGCGCAGGATCGTGGCGCCGGCGGCCTTGGCCGCCTTCGTGGCGATCAGCGCCTGGTCCTCGCTCTCCACGGCGCAGGGACCGGCGATGATCGTGATGGTTCCCCGCCCGACGGACGTGGAGCCCACCACGACGGTGGATGGCTCCGGGTGGAGGTCCGCGGAGACCATCTTGTACGGCTTGCCGACCTGGATCACGTGGTCGACGCCGGGGAGCTGCTTCCACGGGATCGCGAGGAACCGTTCGGTGTCGCCGACCAGGCCGATGATCGTGTGGACCGCGCCCCGCGAGACGAAGGCCTCGCCGCCCGCCGCGCGCACGCGTTCGGCGACCGCCTCGATGTCGGCCTCCGAGGCCTCCCGTTCCATCACCACGACCATCGGTCCACCTCCCGCTCGCGGGCCGAGCTCCCGGAGACGAAGAACCCCGGGCCCTCGGCCCGGGGTCGTCTGCTCCTTCGGCTCAGGCGACTACGCCGGGCTGGGCCCGCCGTAGGAGAACCGGAAGCCGAAGGATCCCCGCATCAGGCCTGTCATGGTGCCAGCACCGGGGCCCCCTGGCAACCGATCGCGGCCTCCGATCCCGGCGGTTAGGATTCGGGCGCCGTGTCGGTCACCGTCGTCGACCACCCCCTGGCCGAGCACCTGCTCGCGCAGCTCCGCGACCGCACGACCCCGCCCCCGGTGTTCCGGACGCTGGCCAAGCGCCTGGCCCTCGCGCTCGCGCTCGAGGCGATCCGGGAGCTCCCCACGACGGAGATCCACGTCGAGACCCCGCTCGAGCCGACCACCGGACGGGTCCTGGACGACCTGGTGGCCGTGCCGATCCTGCGGGCCGGGCTGGGGATGCTCGAGGCGGTGACCGAGCTGTTCCCGGAGGTCGCCGTCGGCTACATCGGTCTGGAGCGCGACGAGGCCTCGCTCCAGCCTCAGTCCTACTACCGCAAGCTGCCGCCGGTCCGGGGGCGCCACGTGCTGGTGCTCGACCCGATGCTCGCCACCGGCGGGTCGGGCTCGGCCGCCACGTCCGCGGTGAAGGAGGGGGCGCCGGCCTCGATCCGGTTCGTCTGCGTGGTCTCGGCCCCCGAGGGCGTCGCGAGGATGCAGGCCGACCATCCCGACGTCCCGATCTTCACCGCCGCGCTGGACCGACAGCTGAACGAGCACGGGTACATCCTGCCCGGGCTCGGAGACTTCGGGGACCGGCTGTTCGGGACCGAGTGAGCCGCCGATCGTCCTCCGCCGCGGGACCCGCTCGGCCCGGAGCGAGGCCCGCCGGAACCGGGTAGATTCCCCATCGCCGGACCGGGCATCCCCCGGGAGGTCCGGCCACGTACGAACGTGTGGAGGCGACCCCAACGAGGGACGCGAAGGGGAAGGAGGGGGCATGACGAAGTGGTTGCGCATCCTCGCCATCGCGGCGGCGCTGTCGCTCGTCGCGGCGGCGTGCGGCGGTGACGAGGAGCCGGAGGCGACCGGGCCGACGGGAGAGACGGCGGCGACGGGGCCCACGGCGGAGACCGGCCCGCTTCCGGGTGAGGACGTCACGGTCGGCCTCGTCTACGACATCGGTGGGCGCGGCGACCTGTCGTTCAACGACTCGGCGGCCGCCGGCCTGGACCGCGCGGTCGAGGAGTTCGGCGTCCAGGTCCAGGAGCTCGAGCCCAACCAGGGAGGCACGAACCGCGCCGAGCTGCTCGAGCTGCTCGCGTCGCAGGGGACCAACCTCGTGATCGGCGTCGGGTTCCTGTTCGCCGAGACGATCTGCGCCGCGGGCAACAAGTACACGGACGTCAACTTCGCCGACGTCGACGGCTTCATCGACGAGAACACGGCCAACTGCCCCGGCGCGCACAACCTGACCGCCGAGGACAACGTCGCGTCGTTGCTGTTCGCCGAGGAGCAGGGCTCGTTCCTGGTCGGCGCCGCGGCCGCGCTGAAGTCGCAGACGGGGCACGTCGGGTTCATCGGCGGGGTCGACATCGACCTGATCCACAAGTTCGAGGCCGGGTTCGTCGCGGGGGCGACGCACATCAACCCGGACGTCGAGGTCGACATCCAGTACATCAGCCAGCCGCCGGACTTCAGCGGCTTCAACGACCCGGCGAAGGCCAAGGAGATCGCCGCGAGCATGTACGAGGGCGGCGCCGACGTCGTCTACCACGCGGCGGGTGGCTCCGGCCTCGGCCTGTTCGAGGCGGCGAAGGAGTACGCGGACGCGAGCGGCACGCACGTGTGGGCGATCGGCGTGGACTCGGACCAGTACCTGACCGCCCCGGAGGAGCTGCAGCCCTACATCCTCACGTCGATGCTGAAGCGCGTCGACGTCTCCGTGTACGAGACGATCAGGGCGGAGGTCGAGGGGGCGTTCGAGGGCGGCTACCACGTGTTCGATCTCTCGGTCGACGGCGTGGGGTACGCGACGTCGGGCGGCTTCGTCGACGACATCGCCTCACAGCTCGAGGACCTGAAGCAGCAGATCATCGACGGGACGATCACCGTGCCGACCTCCTAGGTCGGACGGCGATGCAGGTTCGGGAGGCCCGGGGTAGGATGCCCCGGGCCTCCGCCTGTGCCCATGCGTCGGGCCGGTGCGTTGGGCCAGCGCGATGGGAAGGAGCGGGTTGGCTGAGCGAGTTCCCGCGGTCGAGCTGAAGGGCATCACGAAGACCTTCCCCGGCGTGGTGGCCAACGACGACATCAACCTCGCCGTCTACCCCGGCCAGATCCACGCGATCGTCGGGGAGAACGGCGCCGGGAAGTCGACGCTGATGAAGATCCTGTACGGGATGCTCCGTCCCGACCACGGGACGATCCGGGTCGACGGGCAGCCCGTCCACTTCCGCTCCCCGAAGGACGCGATCGCGGCCGGGATCGGCATGGTGCACCAGCACTTCATGCTCGCGACGAACTTCACCGTGCTCGAGAACGTGATCCTGGGGGCGGAGCCCGCCCACGCGGGCGCGCTCGACATGGGGGCGGCCAGGGCCCGGGTCCGGGAGCTCTCCGAGAGCCACGGCGTCCCGCTGGACCCCGACCGCCTGACCGAGGACCTCTCGGTCGGCGAGCGCCAGCGGGTCGAGATCGTGAAGGTGCTCTACCGGGGGGCGCGGATCCTGATCCTCGACGAGCCAACGGCGGTGCTCGTGCCGCAGGAGGTCGTCGAGCTCTTCGGGCAGCTCCGGGAGCTCCGGGCCCAGGGCGTCACGATCATCTTCATCTCGCACAAGCTGGACGAGGTCCTGGAGATCGCGGACTCGATCACGGTGATCCGGGGCGGGCACACGGTGGCCACGGTGGACCCGGAGGACGTGACCGCCCGGCAGCTCGCCGAGCTCATGGTCGGCAGCGAGCTCCCCACGCCGGAGACGCGGGAGTCCACGGTGACCGACGAGGTCCTGCTCTCGGTGCAGGGGCTCGGGGTGCGCGTGGGCGAGCGGTGGGCGGTCCGGGATGCGACCTTCCAGATCCACCGCGGCGAGATCGTCGGGATCGCCGGCGTCGAGGGCAACGGCCAGCGCGAGCTGATCGAGGCGATCATGGGGCTCCGGCTGCCGGACGCGGGCACGGTGACCCTCGCCGGGACCGACATCACGACCTGGTCGACGAGGCAGCGGCGCGAGAACGGCCTCGGGTACATCCCGGAGGATCGGCAGGGCCGCGGGCTCCTCCTGCCCTCCCCGCTGTGGGAGAACACGATGCTCGGCCACCAGACCCTCTACCCGTTCGCCCGCGGGCCGTGGATCTACAAGAAGGGGGCTCGCGCCCAGACCGACCACCTGATCGGCGAGTACGGGGTCATGACCCCCGGGCCGGACACGTCCGCGCTGGCCCTGTCCGGCGGCAACCAGCAGAAGCTGATCGTGGGACGGGAGATGACGGCATGGCCGAAGGTGCTCATCGCCGCCCAGCCGACGCGTGGCATCGACGTGGGCGCGCAGGCGGCCGTCTGGGAGCTGATCCGTGAGGCGCGGGCGGCCGGTCTCGCGCTCATGCTGATCTCGGCCGACCTGGAGGAGCTGATCGGGCTGTCGGACACGCTGTACGTGATCCTTCGCGGGCGCCTGGTCGCGGAGCTCGACCCGGCCACCGTGACGCCCGAAGAGCTCGGCTCGTACATGACCGGCGCGAGGGAGGCCGGCGCGGCGTGAGCAGGCGCTGGGGCATCCGGCTGCTGTGGCTGCTCGTGCCGGTCTCGGCCGCGGTGCTCGCGGTCGGCATCTCCTCGATCGTCCTCCTCTCGATCGATGCGAGCCCGGTCGACGCGTTCCGGTCGATGGTCCGCTACGGCACGCAGGGCAACTCGTTCGCCTCGATGATCAACCGGGCGGTGCCGCTGTTCGTCGCTGGGCTGGCGGTCGCGATCGGGTTCAAGATGAACCTGTTCAACATCGGCGTCGAGGGGCAGTACCGGATCGCGACGTTGCTCGCCGCCGCGGCGGGCGCGGCGATCACGCTGCCCGCGCCGCTGCACATCGCGTTCATCATGCTCGTCGGGATGGCCGTCGGGGCCGCCTGGGCGAGCATCGCCGCGGTGCTGAAGGTCAAGCGCGGGGTCCACGAGGTCGTGTCGACGATCATGCTGAACTCGATCGCGACCGGCCTCGGCGCCTACCTGCTCGCGAACTACCTGCGCAAGCCGGCGGTCGGCAGCGAGCTGCTGATCGCCACCCCACCGATCGCGCCCTCCGGCCGGCTCGGCCCGATCACGCAGATCGGCGGCGAGGACCTGCGCTCGTTCCTGCTGATCGCGATCGCGCTGGGGGTCGGCGTGTTCGTGCTGATCTGGCGGACGCGGTTCGGCTACGACCTGCGTGCGAGCGGGATCAACCCCGACGCCGCGCGGGTCTCGGGCGTCGATCCCAACGCGATGGTGATCCGGACGATGCTGATCTCCGGCGCGATCGCCGGGTTGATCGGCATGAGCGACCTGTTCGGCTTCTTCCACGCGTACACGCTGGACTTCCCGACGGGCCTCGGGTTCGACGGGATCGCCGTGGCGCTCGTGGGGCTGAACCATCCCGTCGGCATCGCGCTCGCGGCCCTCGTGTTCGGATGGGTCGACCGCGCGGCGCAGATCCTGGACCTCGAGGGGATCCCGAAGGAGGTCATCGTCATCACGAAGGGCGTGATCATCCTGTCGGTCGTCATCGCCTACGAGATCGTCCGCCGGCTCGTCCAGTCCGCCGAGGTCAAGGCCGCCGCCGAGGCCACGCGCCGGCTCGAGGAGGAGAAGGAGGCGGTGCCCGCGTGAGCTGGGGCGGCCTCGACACCGCGGGGATCACCGCGCCGCCCGCGCAGGCGCGCCGGCTCGACACCCGGCGGATCCTCCTGCTGCTCGGCTGCGTCGTCGTCCTGCTCTCGGTCGTCCGGATCGTGACGGACACGGCGGGCCTGACCTCGAGCGGCACCTACGGAGCCGCGCTGCGGCTCGCCGTGCCGATCCTGCTCGCCGCGCTGGGAGGCATCTACGCGGAGCGGACCGGCGTGGCGAACATCGGTCTCGAGGGGATGATGATCCTCGGCACCTGGTTCGGGGCCTGGGGGGGCTGGCAGTTCGGGGCATGGTGGGGCGTCGTGCTCGGCATCACGGGTGGCGCGACCGGGGCGCTGATCCACGCGATCGCGACCGTCAGCTTCGGCGTCAACCAGATCGTGTCGGGCGTGGCGATCAACATCCTGGCAGCGGGCGTCGCCCGGTTCCTGTCGGTCGTCGCGTTCACGGGTCAGGGCGGCGGGGCGACGCAGTCGCCGCAGGTGACCTCCGAGCTGCCCCGGTTCACGATGCCGTTCCTCGCCGGCGGCGACCTGTTCGGCTGGCGGTCGCCCGACGTGCTGGGATGGCTCGAGCGCCGGCGCTGGTTCCTCGTCTCGGACGTGAGCGCGATGTTCCGCGGCTTCACGCTGGAGCTGTCGATCCTCACGGTCATGACGCTCACGCTCGTCCCGCTCACGTACCTGTTCCTGTGGCGGACGCGTCTGGGCCTTCGGATGCGATCGGCGGGCGAGAACCCCTGGGCGGCCGAGTCGCTCGGCGTGCGCGTCTACACGATGAAGTACGTCGGCGTGCTGATCTCGGGCGGGCTCGCCGGGATGGCCGGGGCGTTCCTCGTCCTCGAGGCGGCGGGCATCTACCGCGAGGGCCAGACGGGCGGACGAGGCTTCATCGGCCTCGCGGCGATGATCTTCGGCAACTGGCGGCCGACCGGGGCGGCCGCGGCCGCCGGCCTGTTCGGCTACGCGGACGCCCTGAACCTGCGCTCCCCCGAGGCGGTCCACGCGCTCGTGCTGTTCGTGGCCATCTCGCTCCTCGCCCTCGGCGGCTACTACGCGTACCGGCGGCGGGTCGTGGGGGCCTCGATCGCGCTCGCGCTCGGCGCCCTCGCCGCGGTCTGGTTCGGCGTGACCGAGACCGTCCCGCGCGAGTTCATCTTCATCACGCCGTACGTCGCGACGCTCCTCGTGCTGGCGGTCGCCTCGCAGCGGCTACGGATGCCGACCTACGACGGCGTCACGTTCCGCAAGGGCGAACAGATCTCCTGAGCGCCCGGATCAGTACGCGCCGGGCTCGCCCACGCTCGGGGCGCCGCCCACGATCGCGACCCCGGCGCTCGAGCCGAGCAGCTCCGCCCCCGCCTCGACGAGTGCCTCGGCCTGCTCGCGGGTCCGGATCCCACCCGACGCCTTCACCCGGACGCGCCCCGCCGCCAGGCGCACGAGCTCCCGCACGAGCTCGGGCGTCGCGTCCCCGCCGCCGAAGCCGCTCGAGTTCTTGACGTAGGTCACGCCGGCGTCGATCGCGAGCTCCACCGCACGGGCGAGCTCCTCCGGCGTCAGCTGGGCCGCCTCGAGCATCGCCTTCACCGGCGCGCCGTCGGCCGCCGCGACCACGGCAGCCAGGTGTTCGCGGTACTCGGCCTCCATGCCCGACCGAAGCCATCCGACCTTGGTCATCACGTCCACCTCGTCGGCGCCCAGCCGCCGCACCTCGGAGGCCTGGGCCGCCACGGAGCCGGTGGTGGCCCCGCCCATCGGGAAGTCCAGGGCGGTGCACACGCGAACGCCCGAGCCCGCGAGCGCGCTCGCGGCCAGGGGCACCCAGATCGGGTTCACCATCGCTCCGTGGAACCCGTGCTCGAGGCTCTCGGTGAGCAGCCGCTCGACGTCAGCGCGCGTGGCGTCGGGTCGGACGTTCGTGTGCTGGAGGCGACCGGCGAGCTCGGTCACGCGGGGACCTCCGCGTCCAGCTGCTCCCGGGTCGGGAGCCCGTCGATCACGCCGAGCCGCGTGACACAGAACGCGCCGGCCCGGATCCCGAGCTCGAGCGCCTCTTCCAGGCCGAGACCCGCCGCGAGGCCGGTCGCGAAGCCCGCGTTGAAGGCGTCGCCCGCCCCCGTCGTGTCCACGGCGCGAACGGACCTGGCCGGGCGGTGCCGGGCGTCACCGTTCGGACCCACGACGAGGACCCCGTGCTCGCCGAGCGTCACCACCACGCGGCCCGCGCCGCTCGCGATCAGGGTCCGCGCCCCCGCCTCGGCCTCCTGCTCGTCCCGCACCGGCGCGCCGGCGAGGACCTCGAGCTCGGTCTCGTTCGGCGTGAGGATGTCGGCCAGGGCGAGCACCTCGTCCTCGAGCGGCACGCCCGGGGCCGGGTTGAGGATCGTCGTCACCCCCGCCGCTCGGGCCTCGCGCGCCGCCGCGGCGAACAGCGATGGGGGGCACTCGAGCTGGCAGAGCAGGTGGGACGCGCCCGCGAACAGCCCCGGGATCCCGTCCAGGTCCCCGGGCACGAGCCGGCCGTTCGCGCCGGGGGCCACGGCGATCATGTTCCGACCGCCGTCGTCCACCAGGATCAGGCCGACGCCCGTGTGGGTGTCCGCCTCGAGCACGCCCGCTCCGAGCAACCCCTCCCGGGCGAACAGCTCGCGCGCGTCGGCGGCGAACGCGTCCGCGCCGAGCTTGACCACGAGCGACACGTCGGCGCCCAACCGCCTGGCGCCGATCGCCTGGTTCGACCCCTTGCCGCCCGGACCCATGTCGAACGTGTGCCCGAGCACCGTCTGGCCCGGCGCCGGCAGGCTCGGCGCGACCACCGTCAGCCCGACGTTGTAGCTCCCGATCACCACGATGCGGCCCATCAGCGTCTCAGCGTCTCCAGGCAGTGCGCGTAGAAGCGCTCGGCGTCGGCGTCCACGGCGGCCGTGACCGATCGGCCGCGCTCGGTCGGCATCGTCCGCCCCTGGCTCTCGCCCTCGGTGACGACGTCGCAGCGGACCTCGCGGAAGGTGCAGAGGTCGGGCACGGCGAGGTGGGCGGTGGTCAGCGTGTCCCAGCAGAAGTACGGCAGCCCGGTCGCGAGGTCCCACCCGGCCGTCATCGCCCAGATCGCGCCCGCCGCCGAGGAGAACGGGAACGCGTACTGGGCCCCGAACGCCCGCCGGAAGGCCTCGGTGACGGGGACCCGGTCCGTCGCGTCGAGCGGGAACATCGTGATCGGGACGCCCGAGTCGAACACGCGCTTGGCCGCCGGCGGATCCCAGTACACGTTCCACTCGGCGGAGCCGTCGTGGCCGGGCTGCTGGACGTTCCCCGGAACCTCCAGCGCGCCGCCCATCCAGAGCACGGCCTCGATCCTCGGCTCCACCTCGGGATGGTGGTCGAGCACCCACGCGAGGTTGGTGAGCGGGCCGGTGACGAGGAGCGTCACCGGCTCGGACGTCTCGAGCAGGCATCGGGCGAGGAGCCCGTGGCCGGGGAGGTCCGAGACCGGCGCGAGGATCTCCGCGCGCTGGTTCAGCACGGGCAGATCGTTCACCTTCAGGCAGTCCAGGCGCCAGGCGTAGGGGAACGGGTTCGGTCCCTCCAGGCTCCCTGGCGCAACCGCCACGTCGGAGCGCCCGGCGAGGTCGAGGATCTTGCGCGTGACCGGGACCGCGCCCTCGAGGACCGTGTCGGCCGGCGTGATCGAGATCCCGAGCAGGTCGACGCCCTCGTACGAGAGGAGCAGCAGGAGGCTGAGGAAGTCGTCGAGCCCGCCGTCGTGGTCGAAGAAGACCTTCCGTCCCATCCCCTGCCTCCCGCCGGCTCGACACTCTACCGACGGGGCCGCCCGCCGGCGCCTCCGGACGGCGCCTCCCGCGGTAGGGTGTGCCGCATGCAGCTCTCGGCGTACGAGACCCGTCTCCGCGACCTCCTCGAGCGGGTCGCGGGGGGCCAGGTCCCGCCCCAGGAGGCGGCGGACCGGCTCCGCGATCTCCCCTTCGCCGACCTCGGGTTCGCGAAGGTTGACCACCACCGCGAGCTCCGCCAGGGAACCTGCGAGATCGTCTACGCGGAGGGCAAGACGCTGCCCGAGCTCTCCGGCATCGTGCGACGACTGCTCGAGGGCAACGACGGCCCGGTCCTCGTCACGCGGGCGAGCCCGGACGCGGTCGAGGCCGTCCGCGCCGCCGCGGAGGGGGCGGATGTGGAGGTGGTTCAGCGCCCCCGGGCCCGGTGCGTGGCCCTGCTGCGGAACCTGCCGGCCGCGACCGGGTGCGTCCTGATCGTCACGGCCGGGACCTCGGACCTGCCGGTCGCCGAGGAGGCCGAGCTCACCGTCCGCGTGATGGGCGTCGGCGCCGAGCTCGTCGCCGACGTGGGCGTCGCGGGGCTCCACCGCCTGTCGGCGGTCCGACCGCGGCTGGCGTCGGCCGACGCCGCGATCGTGGTCGCCGGCATGGAGGGGGCGCTCGCGAGCGTCGTGGGCGGCCTGGCGCCCTGCCCCGTGATCGCGTGCCCCACGAGCGTCGGGTACGGGGCGAGCTTCGGAGGCCTGGCCGCGTTGCTGTCGATGCTGTCGTCCTGCGCCCCGGGGGTCGCCTGCGTGAACGTCGACGACGGCGTGGGGGCCGGGTATGTCGCGTCCCTGATCGCCCGCGCGTCCCACCGCGGATGAGCCGGGTCCTGTTCGTCGACGTGCAGGGCGGCGCGGCGGGCGACATGCTGCTCGCGGCCCTGCTCGACGCCGGGGCGCCCCTCGGCCCGGTCGAGGACGCCGTGTCGGCGGTGGTGGGGCGGCCCGTCCGGCTCTCCACCGGCGAGGTCCGCCGGCGGGGGATCCGGGCGCTCAGGCTGGCCCTCCCGCCGGACCTCGCGGCGCCGGGGCGCCGCCGTCGGCCGCTCGAGCTGATCGAGGCGGTCGAGCGCGCGGGCCTCGAGCCCGGCGTACGGGACCGAGCCACGAGCGTCCTCCGACGGCTGATCGAGGCCGAGTCCCGCGTGCACGGCCTTCCCGCGGAGGCCCTCGAGCTGGACGAGCTCGCCCTGGAGGACACCCTGCTCGACGTGGTCGGCATCGCCCGGGCGCTCGCCTCCCTCGGGGTCGAGCGCGTCCTCGTCCCGGCGCTGCCGATGCCGCCCCCCTCGGACGCCGGAGCGCACGGGGCTCCGGCCCCGGTCACCCTCGAGCTGCTCCGCGGCTTCACGCTCCGGCCCTCGTCCGCAGGCGCGGAGCTCGAGGAGACGGTCACCCCGACCGCGGCCGCGGTCTTCGCCGCGCTCGGCGAGCCGGCACCGGCGATCCCCGAGATCGAGGTCGAGCGCCTCGGCTACGGGGCCGGCGCCCGGGATCCCTCGCGGGTCGCGAACGTGGTCCGGGTCCTCCTCGGACGGGCCCGCGCCGCGGACAGGGGACGGCGCCTGCTCGTGCTCGAGGCGAACGTCGACGACCTCGTCCCGGAGATCGTGCCCGACGCGATCGAGGGGATCCTCGCGGCCGGGGCCCTGGACGCGTGGGCGACGCCGATCCAGATGAAGCGCGGGCGGCCCGCGCTCACGATCTCGGCGCTCTGCGAGTCGGGGTCGCTGGAGGAGGTCCGTCGCGCGTTCTTCGAGCACACGACGACCTTCGGCGTCCGGATCCACGAGGTGTCCCGTCCCGAGCTCGAACGGCGGACCGTCGCGGTCGAGCTCGCGCCCGGAGGCCCGAGCGTCCGCGTCAAGGTCGGGCTCCTCGACGGCGTGCCCGTGAGCGCCAAGCCCGAGCACGCCGACGTCGTGGAGGCCGCCCTCAAGCTCGACCGACCGATCCGGGCCGTGCACGAGCGGGCCTCGGCGCTCGCGCGTGGGCTGCTCGAGGAGGAGAGGGACCGGTGATCGGGGTCCGGACGCACACCGTCGTCGCGCTCGAGGCGCTGGAGCGGCGGATCCGCTCCTACGGGGACCGGGCGATCGTGGCGTTCTCCGGCGGGGTGGACTCCTCCGTGGTCCTCGCGGTCGCGGCCCGCGCGCTCTCCACCCGGGACGTCGTCGCGGTGACCGCGATCTCCCCGAGCTACCCCGCGGGCGAGCTCGAGACCGCCGCCCGGGTGGCCGAGGAGCTCGGGGTGGAGCACCGCACGGTGACCACGCACGAGGTCGAACGGGAGGCCTACGCGCGGAACGACGCCCTGCGGTGCTTCCACTGCAAGACCGAGCTGTACGCCGTCCTGGGCCGGATCGCCGCCGAGGCCCGCGCCGCACGGGCGGTCGTCCTGTCCGGCGCGAACGCCGACGACCTGGCCGACGTCCGGCCCGGGTTGCGGGCGGGCGAGCGCGCCGGGGTCCGGAACCCGCTCGTCGACGAGCGGGTCGGCAAGGGGACCGTGCGGGCGATCGCGCGGGCCCTGGGCCTGCGCGTGGCGGACAAGCCCGCGCTCGCCTGCCTCTCCTCGCGGGTCCAGCTCGGCCTCCGGATCACGCCCGAGCTCCTCGCGCGGATCGACCGGGCCGAGCGCGCCGTCCGGGCGCTCGGGTTCGACCTCGTGCGGGTGCGTCACCGCGGGGACCGGGCGACCGTCGAGGTGCCGGCTCACGAGCTGGACCGCCTGCGGTCCCATCCCGACCTGGCGCGGACGGTCGCGACGATCCGGAACCTCGGGTGGCCCGACGTGACCGTCGATCCTCGGGGCTACCGGCAGGGTGGCGCGGACGCGCCCGAGCGCTCGGCTTGACCGCCGTGGGGGACGCCGACGACCGCGTCCGGGAGGTCCGCGAGCGCCTGGCGCGCTCCCGGTTCCACACCCGGATGGGGATCCGCCTGGACGCCCTCGAGCCCGGCGCCTCCGAGCTCTCGCTCGAGGTCGGGAAGGACGACGTGAACCTGATGGGCACGCTGCACGGCGGCGTGATCGCGAGCCTGGCGGACGCCGCGACGGGGATCGCGATGCTCTCCGCGCTCGAGGAGGGCCGGTCGCACCTCACGACCTCGCTCCAGCTGACGTACCTCGCGCCGGCCCGGGTCGGAGACACGGTCACGGCGAGCGGTCGCGTGCTGAAGGCAGGGAGCCGGTTCGGCTACGCGGAGGCGGACGTCCGCGGTCCCGATGGGACCCTGCTCGCCCGGGCGTCGGCGAGCTTCACGATCCTGCCGGAGCGGGCCGCTCAGTAATCGACGTCCATCTCCTGCATGACCTTCGCGAGCTCGGACAGGGCGCCCTGGAGCTGCATCAGCAGCATCATGCTGCCGTTGATGCGCAGCTTCCCGCTCATGAAGGCGCCGACGGCGTTCAGCTCGCTCCGCGCGAGCGCCGCCGCCGTCTCGTACTCCTGCTCGATCGTCGCGTCGGGCTGCTCCGCGTCCCCGGCGCCCAGGTCGACGGCCCCCTCCTCGATCCGGATCCAGTAGCGCTTCTGGCCCTCGGCCGTGTTGATCACGTTCTGGATCGTCGCGCGGGCGCCGGCCGCCGCCTCGCGGAACCCGGTGCTCGCGTTCAAGCGGTCCTTCAGCTCGGCGGTCCACTCGTCGGACAGGAACGGGACGGGCACGGCGGCCTCCTCGCGTCGGGCGTTCCGCGGCAGTATAGGGATGGCTCGGCTCACCCCCTGCCGGGCCACCCCTCGTCGAAAACGTGGGGGTCGGTGAGGTGGAGGGCGTCGTTCAGGAACCGGACGCGCCGCCGCGGCCCGTCCACGACCACCGAGTTCAGGGAGGTGTTCTCGGGCACGAAGAACATCTCGTGGTCCAACCCGAGGAGCGGGGCCACGTAGGCGTTGATCACCCCGCCGTGGCACACGACCAGCAGGTTGCCCTCGGGATGCCGGTCCAGGATGGCTTCGATCGCGATCCTCACGCGGGTCCGGAACGCCCCGAGCTCCTCGGCTCCCGGGGCATGGCTCCATATCGGCTCCTGGTTCCGCAGCCGCCGGAGGATCCGCTCGTCGCTCGCGAGGATCTCCTCGAACGGCTTGCCCTCCCACTCCCCGATGTGGGCCTCCATCAGGTCCTCCTCGACGTGCACCTCCAGGCCGGCGGCTTCGGCGAACGGCCGAGCGGTCTCGAGCGTCCGGCGCAGCGGGGAGCTGTAGACGGCCGCCGGGGGATCCATCGAGAGCAGGCGCCGGGCCAGCAGGATGGCCTGCTCCCGTCCCCTCGGTCCGAGCGGCGGGTCCCACTGCTCGCCGCGGGGCCCCGGGACGAAGTCCCGCGAGGCGAAGTCGGACTCGCCGTGGCGGACCAGGTACAAGAGCCGCTCGGTCACCGCGGCGACGCGAGCCGGTCCTTGCCGATCGGCCCGGTCTCCCGCCTCTCGGGCCCATCCATCCTCCTGGGGCCGCCCCAGGCCCGTGCGGTGCGGAAGCGGAGCGCTACCACGATGGTGGTGATGCCCACCAACAGGGCCACCACGTTCGGCACCACGACCACGGCGTTGGCCGCGGTCGCCCCGTAGGCGATCCAGATCACGAACCCGAACGTGACCACGAAGAGGTAGCCGATCGAGACGTCGTCCGAGGACCCCCGCCGGAGGATCCTGCGGATCTGGAGGATCGGGGAGAGCGCCATGACGACCCCCCAGGAGGCCGCCAGGATGCCGAGCGCCGTGCCGGCCACGTCCATCACACCTTCCTGCTTCCGGCTGGTTGCGCTCGATCCGATGTGCCGCGCTCGCCGCCTGGGCGGGAGGAGCGCACGCGCGACCCTCCGATGCTAGCAGCCGCCCGCGTCAGGTCCGCCGGCGTCCGCGGGTGCGGTTCAGCTCGACCCGCCAGCAGCCCTCGTGCCAGTGCCGGCGCTCATCCGGCGCGGCCACGGGCACGACCACGAGGTGCCAGACCAGCGGACGGATCTCCAGCTCGCACCCCGGACACCGGTAGGGCTTCTCGTTCGAGACCCGTCGCACCTCGGCCCCCGGGACGAGGGCCCACGGCGGCGCCTGACCCTGCGGACGCCGGAGGGGCTGCGTCTCGTCGTCCGGCCGCCGCCGGTGCCTCCGCGGCACGTCAGGCTCCCGCCACGCGCCGGACGAAGGGGCCCGCGTGCTCGGCCAGGCCGGCGCCGACCTCTCGCGGGTCGGTCCTCCTGCCCGCGATGTGGAACGAGTGGTCGCCGCCCTCGACCGGCACGAGGGTGGCCCGGTCGCCCAGCCGTTCGAGCACCCCGGCGAGCAGCTCGGGCTTGGCGAACGCGTCGCGGGTCCCCTGGAGGAACAGCATCGGGACCTCGATGCGCTCGAGGTGCTCGGCCCGCAGGCGCTCGGGCTTGCCCGGCGGGTGCAGCGGGTAGCCGAGGAAGACGAGGGCCGCGGCCGGCATCCCGTCGGCCGCGCACATCGAGGCGATCCGCCCACCGAGCGACTTCCCGCCGGCCAGGACCGCGACCCCGTCCGCCATCGCGGTCGCCCCCGCGAACGCCTCCTCCCACGCCGCGCGGAGCACCGGCTCGGGATCGGGCGAGCGACGGCCGGCGCTCATGTAGTGGAAGTCGAACCTCGCGGTCGCGACGCCGTGACCCGCCATCGCTCGGCAGAACCCGACCAGGAAGGGGTGGTCCATCCCGGCCCCCGCCCCGTGCGCGACGACCAGCCACGCGACCGCGTCCCGCGGCACGATCCAGGCGGCTGGCACCGCCCCGCGGCCCTCGCCGAGGCTCCCGCGCACCTCCGGAGCGTCCATGGCACGATACTCCCATGCCCGGCACGCTCTACCTCGGCACGTCCGGGTTCGCGTACCCGGGGTGGAAGCACGGCGTCTTCTACCCCGAGGGGCTGAAGGACCGGGAGATGCTCGCCTACTACGCGAGCCGGTTCCCCTCGGTCGAGATCAACTACACGTTCCGACGCTTCCCGACCGAGAAGACCCTGACCACGTGGCGCGACCAGACGCCCGAGCACTTCCGCTTCACGCTGAAGGCGAACCAGCGGATCACGCACTTCAAGCGGCTCGCGGACGCCGACGACGACGTCCGGGACTTCCTCGGGGTCGCCGGCACGCTCGGAGAGCGCCTGGGCACCGTGCTCTACCAGTGCCCGCCCGGCCTCCACTTCGACCGCGGGCTGATCGAGGCGTTCGTCGGGTACCTCCCGCCGCGGCCGCGCGCGGCGATGGAGTTCCGCCACCCGTCGTGGCGCGAGGCGCGCGACCTGCTGCTCGAGCAGGGTGTGGCCTGGTGCGTCGCCGAGACCGACGAGCAGGACCCGGGGCCCGACGACCTGTCGTGGGAGCCGTTCGGCTACCTCCGCCTGCGCAAGACCGCGTACGCCGACGACGAGCTCCGCGCCTGGGCGGAGCGCATCCGACCCGCGCTGGAGCGCGGCAGCGACGTCTTCCTGTACTTCAAGCACGAGGACGAGGGCGCCAGCACGAAGATGGCCGATCGGCTCCGTGCGCTGATCGGCGGCTGATCCGGGCCGCCCACCTCCGCCGGCTGCCCCGGGACGCGAGCGCGACGGCACCCTCACCGCTCCCGTACGCCGCCCGCTGGCGGGCGGTTGCCTACCCCTCCAGGCGGGCGCGCAGCGCCCGTTCGAGCTCGGCGACCTGCTCCTCGTCGAGCTTGCGGCCGAGCGCGTCCCGCAGGTAGAACGCGTCGACGACCCGGGCGCCGTAGGTCGCCACCTTCGCGAGGTGCACGTCCAGGTGCAGCTCGGCGAAGGTCCGCGTGATGTCGTAGAGCAGGCCGATCCGGTCGGGCGCCCCGACCTCGACCACCGTGAAGAAGTCCGACGCGTCCGGGTGGACGCGGACCTCCACCGGGATCTCATGGCGGGACGGCGGGTAGTGGCGGCGCTTGGCCGCGACCCGGTGCTCGAGCGCGACCCGGCCCTCGATCGCCCTCCGCAGGGTCGATCGGACCTCGCGCCACCGCTCCTCCCCGATCTCGGCCTCGAACGCGCCCTCGACCTCGAACACGTCCACCGCGACGCCGTCCTCGGTCGTGAAGACCTGGGCCGAGAGGATCGACAGACCGGCGAGCGAGAGCGCCCCGGCGATCAGCGAGAGCAGCCCGGGGCGGTCGGCGGCCACGACCGTGAGCGCGTGCGTGCCGGGCCGGTCGCCGAGGCCGGCCTGCGTGCGCACCTCGTGCGCCCCGAGCGGCGGCGCCACCACCGGGTGGTGCTCGGCGACGCGCTCCGGCGGCACCGTGAGCAGGTACGAGCGCGGCAGCCGGAACAGGAACCGGCGCAGGTCGTCCTCGGGCACGTGGGGCAGGAGCACGCGCAGGGCGTCCGCCCGCTCGGCCAGGCGCACCGCGGTCTGCGCCCCGACCTCGCCGCGCTCGAGGACGCGTTGGACCTTGGCGACCAGCTCGCGCACCAGCGTCGCCCGCCACGGCGTCCACGCGAGGGGCCCGGTCGCCCGTCCGTCCGCGATCGCCAGCAGGTACAGCGCGGCCAGGCGCTCCGGATCGCCGACCCGGGCGGCGACGTCCAGCACGAGGTCGGCGTCCTCGAGGTCCCGCCGCGTCGCGGTGTCCGGGAGCAGGAGGTGCTCGACGACCATGAAGCGCGCGAGCTCGTGGGTCCGCGGCGGCAACCCCATCCGCCCGAGCGCGCGACCGGCGACCTCGCGCCCCACCGCCACGTGGTCCCGTCGTCCGATCTTGCCGATGTCGTGGAACAGCGCCCCGAGCAGCACGGCGTCCCGGTCGTCCACGGCCGCCGCCGCCTCGGCCGCCATCGGCTCGTGGCCGGGGTCCTCCAGCAGCTCCGCCATCGCGATGTAGGTCCGGAGGAGGTGGACGTCGACGGGGAACCGGTGGTAGGGATCCCGCTGCGGGCGGCTGCGGACCAGCCCCCACTCGGGCACGAACCGGCGGAGCAGGTCGAGCCGGTCGAGCACCTCGAGCATCCGGGCTCCACCGTCGCCGGCGCGCACGAGGGCGAGGAACGCATCTCGGACGCCTCCGGTCCACTCGACCTCGTCGGGGATCCCGGCTGCCTCGATCGCGTCGAGCGTCGCGGGCGCCGGCACGCCGCCCTCGGCCGCGACCTCGGCGAGGGCGCGCAGCGCCCCCTGGGGGGTCGGCTCGACCTGGCGTGCAGCCACCTCGCCGCGCAGGTACCGCTCGAGGACCGAGGCGCGGACGTGCTCGACCTGCCGGGCGTGCTCGAACACCTGGCGCATCAGACCGTCCACCGCCCGCAGGTCCGGCTCGTCCGCGAACCCCATCCACCGTGCGAGCCGCGGCTGCTGCTCCAGGAGCAGCCGATCCGTCGCCCTCCCGGTCTCGAGATGCAGGGCTCCGCGCACGCGCTCGAGGAACTCCTCGGCCTCCTCGAGCGCGTCGCGCTCGGCGCGCCGGAGCAGGCCCCCCTCCTCCAGTGACCGTCCAACCGCCGTCTCGAGCCAGCCCAGGACGTGCACGTCGCGGAGGCCACCCGCGCCTTCCTTCAGGTTCGGCTCGAGCAGCGATGAGACGGCGCCGTGCCGGGCCCGACGCACCTCGGCGTCGGCCCGCAGGGCCTCGGCGAACGCTCCGGGATCCGAGCGGATCGGGGCCAGCACGCGCGCGAGGGCCTCGGCCCACGGGGCCGCGTCCCCGCTCAGCGCCCGGCCATCGAGGATCGCCGTGGCGGCGTCGAGCCGTTCGGCGGCCACCTTCTCGCACTCCTCGGGGGTCCGGACGGCATGCCCGACCCGGATCCCCGCGTCCCACAGCGGATACCACAGGAGCTCGGCCAGGCTCGCCACCGCCTCCAGCGGGGCCCCGTCGTGGACGAGGAGCAGGTCGACGTCGGAGGCCGGCGCCAGGCGTCCCCGGCCGTACCCCCCGAGCGCCACCAGCGCGACCCCAGCGGGCGGGCGGGCCGCCTCGAAGAGCCGGCGCAGGCACGCGTCGACCAGCTCGGCGCGCCGGGTCCCGGACCACCGCCCGTGATGCCCGGGAGAGTACGCGCGGTCGAGCGCGCGGAGCTCCTCGAGGAGGTCGGCGACCGCGGCGGGCCGCTCGCCCATGCTCAGAGGGCGTCCGGGCCCATCTCGCCGGTCCGGATCCGGACGACCTGCTCGACCTGGCTCACCCAGATCTTGCCGTCACCGATCTTCCCGGTCCGGGCCGCCCCGGTGATCACCTCCACCACCTCGGAGGCCTGGTCGTCGTCGCAGAGCACCTCGATCTTCACCTTCGGCACGAAGTCCACCTGGTACTCGGCTCCCCGGTAGACCTCCGTGTGGCCGCGCTGGCGGCCGAAGCCCTCCACGTCGGTGGTGGTGAGTCCCTGGACCCCGATCCCGCGCAGCGCCTCCTTCACCTCGTCGAGCTTGTGCGGCTTGATCACCGCGGCGATCAGCTTCACGCCCTCACTCCCCCACCGCCTTCTTCCGGGCGGCGGCGGGCTTCTTGGCGGCGGCCTTCTTGGCGGCGGGCTTCTTCGCGGCGGGCTTCTTCGCGGTCTTGCGGGCGGGCCGCTTCGGGCCCCGGGCCGGGGTCCGCTCCTTGGCCGCGGCGACCGAGGCCTTCAGCGCCTCCATCAGGTCGACCACCCGGGCCGGCGCGGCCTCCGCCGGCGCTTCGATCGGCTCGCCGGCGAGCTTCTTCTCGACGATCTCGAGCAGCGCCTCGCGGTATTCGTCCTTGTACCGCTCGGGATCCCAGGGCTCGGAGAGGCTCTCGATCAGCTGCTTGGCCATCTCGACCTCGTTCGGCCGGACCTTCGAGTCCGGGTCCAGCGTTTCGAACTCGGCCGCGCGGATCTCGTCGGGCCAGTACATCGTCTCGAGCACGAACACGTCGTCCTTGAACCGCAACGCGGCCAGGTGCTCCTTGTCCCGGAAGCTGACCTTGGCGATCCCGACCTTGTTCTCCTCGGTGAGCGCCTTCCGCAGCAGCGCGTACGCTTTCGCGCCGGTCTCGTCCGGCACGAGGTAGTAGGACTTCTTGAAGAGGATCGGGTCGATCTCGTCCAGCTCGACGAACTGCTGGATGTCGATCGCCCGGGAGGACTCCACCGGGACCGCGTCCAGGTCCTCGTCGGTGATCACGACGTAGCGGTCCTTCTCGACCTCGTAGCCCTTCACGATGTGCTCGAAGTCGACCTCCTCGCCGTCGACCGAGCAGACGCGCTTGTAGCGGATCCGCCCCATGTCCCCGTCGTGGAGCTGGTTGAAGCGCAGGGACTTCTCCTCGGTGGCCGGGTAGACGGCCACCGGGATCGTGACGAGGCCGAACGAGATGGCCCCCTTCCACATCGCTCTCGGTGGCATGACGCCCTCCTCGCTCTCCTCGCTCTCCTCGCTCTCCTCGCCCCCCTCGCTCCCCTCCCGGTCGGGCCCGAGCTCGGCCGCGGGTCGCGAGCAGGGAACCTGGCATCCTAGCCTATCCCGCCGACGTCCCCGGCACCCGACTACCATGCCCCGCATGCCGGCCCGGAAGTCGCGCTCGGACGCCTTCACGGTCGACCTGCCGACCCCGCTGCCCGCGGATCGGCGCGGCGACGCCTGGTGGCTCGAGGTCGGCCGCCGCGAGCTGCGCCTGTCGAACCTCGACAAGGTCTTCTGGCCGGACGAGGGATACACGAAGGGCGACCTCGTGGCCTACTACTTCAACGTCGCCGAGCTGATCCTGCCGCACCTGCGGGACCGGCCGCTGACGATGAAGCGGATGCCCGACGGGATCGCGGGGGGCTACTTCTACGAGAAGACCGCTCCCTCGCACACCCCCGACTGGGTCGAGCGGTGCCGCGTCGAGAGCGAGGACAGCCGCGACGGGGTGATCGGCTACCTGATGGTGCAGGACCTCGCGACCCTGCTGTTCGTCGCGAACCTCGGCTGCATCGAGATGCACCCGCTGCACTCGCGGTGCGAGGCGGTCGAGACGCCCGACTACCTGTTCTTCGACCTCGATCCCATGGGAGCGAGCTTCGAGCAGGTCCTCCGCGTCGCGAGGCACGTGCGGGCGGCGCTCGACGCGCTCGGCCTGGTCTCGTACCCGAAGACGAGCGGCGCGACCGGCCTGCAGATCTACGTCCCGGTCGAGCGCGGCTACTCCTACGAGCAGGTTCGGGACCTCGTGGGGAGCGTCGGCCGGATGATCGAGCGCGCCGACCGTGCGCACGTGACGATGGCGTGGAAGATCGAGCGCCGGACGGGCAAGGTCTTCATCGACCACAACATGAACCGCACGGGCGCGAACATCGCCGCCGTCTACTCGCTCCGGCCCGAGCCCGGCGCCACCGTCTCGACCCCGCTCACGTGGGAGGAGGTCGAGGACGGCATCGCACCGCGGGACTTCCGGATCGACAACGTGTGGGAGCGGTTCGCCCGCGTCGGGGACCTGTTCGAGGGCGTCCGCACGAGACCCCAGGACCTGACGCACGCCCTCGAGGCCCTCGGTCTACCGAGCGCGAAGGCGGTCGCCCGACCCCGGCGACGGACCTCCGAGGAGGTGATCGCGGCCTCGCGCGACCCCGAGCTCGGCGAGTACCTGCGCAAGCGGGTCTTCGGCCCCGAGGGCACCACGGAGCCGGCCCCCGGCCGGGCGCGCGGCACGGGGAACTCCTTCGTGATCCACAAGCACCGGGCGACGCGCCTGCACTACGACGTGCGGCTCGAGCGCGACGGCGCGCTGGCCTCGTGGGCCGTGCCGCGCGGGTTGCCGACCGAGCCCGGCGACAAGCGGCTCGCGGTCCGCACGGAGGACCACCCGATCGAGTACGGGAGCTTCGAGGGCACGATCCCGGAGGGCCACTACGGCGCCGGCGAGGTCCGGATCTTCGACGACGGCTGGTACGAGCCGCTCGAGTGGACCGACGCGAAGGTGACGTTCCGGCTGCACGGACGACGGTACCCGGGGCTCGAGTTCCACTTCGTCAAGACCCGGACGGACTGGCTGGCGTTCCTGGCCTCGAAGCAGCGGGCGCCGCTGATCCCCTCGCCCCCCTCGTTCGCCCCGATGCTCGCCGAGGGCGGGTGGAAGCCCTTCGACGGGGAGGGCTGGTGGTTCGAGCCGAAGTTCGACGGGATCCGCTCGATCACCGAGCTCGCGACCGACCGCACGCGCCTGGTCACGCGTACGGGGCGCGACGTCTCGGCCCAGTACCCCGAGCTCCACCCGGTCCACGAGCTCGTGAACCAGGTGAACGCCGTGCTCGACGCCGAGATCGTGGCCTTCGACGAGGAGGGCCGGAACTCCTTCGAGGCGCTCCAGCAGCGGATGAACCTGACCAACGAGCGCGAGATCAAGCGCGCCTCGCAGAAGATCCCGGTGGCGATGGTCGCGTTCGACCTCCTCTGGCTCGACGGGCGGGACCTCACGGGCCTCGCCCTCCAGGAGCGGCGGGAGCTCCTGGTATCGATCTGCGAGACCGACCACCGGCTCCAGCTCGTCACGCACGTCGAGGGCGAGGGGAAGCGGTTCGTGCGCGCCGCTCGGGAGCTCGGGCTCGAGGGGGTGGTCGCGAAGAAGCTCGGATCGCGCTACCAGCCGGGGCGCCGCTCGCCCGACTGGCGCAAGATCAAGCTGACGAACACGCAGGACTGCGTGATCCTCGGCTGGACGCCAGGGCAGGGGGGCCGGGCCGGGACGTTCGGCGCGCTGCTCGTCGGCGCCTACGTCGACGGAGAGCTCCGGTGGGTCGGCCAGGTCGGCACCGGGTTCACGCGGAAGACGCTCGACCGGTTGATGGGCGAGCTCCAGCCGCTGGTCCGCCAGACCCCCGCGAGCGAGGACCCAGACCTCGCGCAGGTCAAGGGCGCCACCTTCGTCGAACCCGTCCTCGTCTGCGAGGTGGAGTACCTCGAGATCACGAAGAGCACGAGGAAGATGCGGGCGCCGAGCTTCAAGGGTCTCCGCGACGACAAGGCGCCGGAGGACTGCGACCTCGAGCCACCGCGGCGCTGAGTGGTGGAGGGCAGCCCTCCGCCTGCGCGCTGCGCCGGGAAGAGCTGCCCCTCGGCTCAGGCGCCGGGCGGCCGGTAGGTCAGAAGGGCTCGAAGCCGGCGCGCACGAGCAGCGCGCGGGCCTCACGCTCGTCGAACCCGTGCTCCACGAGCTCGTGGAACAGTCGGACCGCGCCGAGCGAGCGCCCGCACCGCGGGCAGAAGGCGAAGTGCGCCTCGACGGGCGTCTCGCACCAGGGGCACCGGGAGATCTCGATCCGTTTGTCGGGCTCGAGCCCGGTGTCGGCCAGCGCGTCGATGTACCCCTTCGCGTAGTCCCACTGGACGTACTCGTCCTCGCGGACCTGGAAGGCGGGCTCGTGCATCCTCGGCTCGCCCGTCTGGAGCATATGCTCGAGGTTGTCCTGGAGCAGCTCCCACTCGTAGAAGTGGTTCTCGCGGCAGTCGGGGCAGGCGATCACCACACCCTTGACGCCCTGACCCTGGAAGACCCTCCGCATCCCGCGCAGGTCCTCGAGGTCGGCGCGGACGTTCTCCTCCTCAGCCGGGTCGAGCCCCGGGCTCTCCAGATCGTCGTCGCCGAGCGGCTCTTCCATCACTCCTCCGTCAGGGAGAACGCCTTGAACCCCTCCGCGTACTCCAGCCCGGCCTGCTCCCCGACCAGCCGGGCCCGCTCCCGCACCCACGCCTCGGCGTCCGCGCCCCCCTGCGAGACGTGCCGGGCGAGCGCCTCGATCTTGCGATCGATCGTCTTCGAGATGTCGACGTAGGTATCGGGTTCCTCGGCCGCCAGCCAAAGGTTCGGCACCTCGAACGGCTCGAGACCCTCGTCCAGGAGCTCGGGGAACTGCGGCCGGCTCGGCGCGTCGGGCATGACCGCGCAGAGCGCCAGCGTCCCCGCCTGCTTGTGATCCCAGTGGTTGATGTAGCCGGTACCCGACCACAGGCGCGACGGGTCGGGCGCGACGATCACCTCGGGCCGGATCCGCCGCACGACGCGCGTGACCGCCCTGCGGGTCTCCAGGTTCACCTCGAGCTCCCCGTCGCGGAAGCCGAGGAGCGTGACGCTCCGCACGCCGAGCACCTCGGCGGCCGCGCGCTGCTCGCGCTCGCGGACCGGGATCATCTGCTCGCGGGTCACGCCCGGCTCGTTCGACCCCGCCGAGCCGTCGGTGATCACGCAGTAGTGCACGTCGGTCCCCTCGAGCGCCCACGCCGCGACGGTCCCGCCGCACATGAACTCCGCGTCGTCGGGATGGGCGAAGATGACCAGCGCGCTCGCGAACCCCACCTGCCGAAGGGTACCCGACCCTTCGGCCACGCCGGGTCCGCCGGCCCGGGGTCCGCTACGACCCCTCCCGGTAGACGGCCCAGAGCTTCCTGACCGGCGTGAGGGCCTTCCACGTGGCCTTCGAGCCCATCGGGGTGATCAGGATGTCGCCCGGCCCGACCCGGCGCACGGTGCCGTCCTCTTCCGTGACCTCGACCTCGCCCTCCACGATCACCGCGATCTCATGGTAGGGCGGCTCCATCGGGCCGGTCTCGGGGACGCGCCGCCACAGCCCGAAGGCGAAGCGGGCGTCGCCGGAGCGGAAGACCACGGTCTCCTCCCCCGGAGGGTTGGGATCGCCCTCGGCGGTCGGGATCTCCTCCCAAGCGAGGCGCTCGTGCTCGTCGGCATGGATCACGCGGATGCTCGGATCGAAGCTCATGTTGGGTCCCTCCGGGTCGGGGTCCGGGGCAGCCTACCGGAGGCGGCGGACCATCCGGACGTGCGGCCCGATCGGCGGGACGTCGAACACCTCGCCCACCGGCTCGAACCCGTGCCGGCGGTAGAACCGCTCGGCGGGCACGCGCGCGCTGCACCAGACCAGCGCGGCGCCCCCTTCGAGCGCGTGCGCCACGCAGCGCTCGAGCAGCTCCCCGCCGACTCCCCGCCCGCGCACCTCCCCGTCGGTGGCCATGCCGCGCAGCCGCCACGCCCGCGGGTCCCATGGCCCGGTGGGGTCAGGGGCGACCGAGGCGATCCCGACGAGCCGCCGGCCGACGAACGCCCCCAGGTGCAAGGCCTCCGGGTCGAGGTCGCCGTCGTAGACGAGCTCGTGCGGAGGCTGGTGGGGACGCAGCAACCGGTGCCGGAGCTCCCGCACTGCCGGGAGCGGTGCCGGCCGGTAGTCGACGTCTCCGGTGGCGGTCACGTCCGGGCGAGGCGCTCGGCGACCATCGGCAACCCGTGCCGGGGTCGGAGGGTCACCACGGCCTGAAGCTCGACGGGCCGGTCCGAGACCGGCCGGAATCGCCACCGGCGCGCGATCGTCGACAGGAGCAGCACCGATTCCATCCAGGCGAACGGCTCCCCGAGACATCGCCGGGGGCCGGCCCCGAAGGGCAGGAACACGTCCCGCCGGCGCCCGACCGACCCCTCGGGTGACCAGCGCTCAGGCCTGAACACCTCCGGGTCCCTCCACCACCGCGGATCGCGCTGGAGCAGCCACGGCGAGACCACGACGACCGAGCCGGCGGGGATCGGCACGCCGCCGATCTCGACGTCGGCGATGGCGCGGCGACCGATCGCCCAGGCCGGCGGCCGCAGCCGGAGCGACTCGGAGACGACCCACTCGGCGTAGCGGAGCCGCTCCAGGTCCGCGACGCCCGGGACGCGGCCTCCCAGCGCCGCGTCGAGCTCCCGATGCAGGCGGGACTCGACCTCCGGGTGCTGCGAGAGCAGCCACCACGTCCACGTCATCGCGTTCGCCGTCGTCTCGTGACCGGCGAGGAACAGCGTGAGCGTCTCGTCCCGGACCTCCCGATCGGTGATCGCGACGTCCCGATCCCTCGCCCGCAGGAGGAGCGAGAGCACGTCGTCGCCGGTCGCGCCGTCCGCCCGGCGCTCGGCGATCAGATCATCGACGATCGCGTCCAGGTCGGCCTCGATCCGCCGGAACCGGCGCATCGTCGGCGTCGGCAGCCGGGCGAGGATCCGGAACGCCGGCGAGTAGGCGCGGTCGAACATCGCCAGCAGCTGCGTGAGCGCGGTGGTGACCGCGTCGCCGCGTCGGTCGTCCGCGCTCGTGCCGAACAGCGTCTCGGTCACCACGGCCAGCGTCAGCGCGGCCATCTCGGCGTGGACGTCGAGCGTCGCTCCGTCGTCCCAGCGACCGGCCGCGCGATCGGCCAGCCGGACCATCGCGTCGCCGTACAGGGTGATCCGTTCGTGGTGGAACATCGGCTGGAGCCGGCGCCGCTGGCGCCGGTGCCGGTCACCCTCGGTCGTCAGCACGCTCTCGCCGAGCAGCAACCGGGAGGCCTCGATCGTCGGCCCCTTCCCGAAGGCGCGGTGCCGGGCGACGAGGACCTCGTGGACCAGGTCCGGGTGGTTCAGCAGGAACGCGTCGGCGCGCGGGATCCGCACCCGCACCACGTCGCCGCGCTCGGCGAGGCGCTCGAGGAGGGAGAGCGCATCCCGCCGGAACCCGCGCAGCGCAGCGAACGGCGACAGATCCGCGGCGACCACCGCGCGCCTGCCGGCGCGGTCCACCTCCATCCCACCATCATGCCTCGCGCGAGACCAACGGAACGGTCGACCCCGGTGCCCTCACGTCCGGGCGGCGAGGATACGCTCGATCGCCTCGAGCTGCGCGCCGACGCTCGCGGGCGACGGACCGCCCGGGGTCGTGCGGGCCCGGACGGCGCGGTCCGCGTCGAGCAGGTCCGCGCCGTCCGGGAGGCCGAGATCGGACCAGTCGTCCGGAGAGAGGGCATGAAACGAGAGGTCCTCGGCCTCGAGCCGCCGCAGCAGCTCCCCCACACGGGCATGCGCCTCGCGGAACGGCACGCCGCGGCGCACGAGCGCCTCCGCGAGGTCGGTCGCGAACAGCCCCGGGGCGGCTGCCGCCTCACGCATCGCCTCGGGGCGGAACGTCAGGGTCTCGACGCAGCCGGCGAGGGAAGGCAGCACGGCCTCGAGCGTGTCGGCCGCCTCGAACGCCGGCTCCTTGTCCTCCTGGAGGTCCCGGTGGTAGCCGAGCGGGAGCCCCTGGAGCGTCGCCGTGAGTGCGGCGAGCGCGCCGAGCAGCCGCCCGGCCTTCGCGCGCGCGAGCTCGGCGACGTCGGGGTTCCGCTTCTGGGGCATCATGCTCGAGCCCGTCGCGTACGCCTCATCGAGGGTCGCCCACCCGAGCGCCTCGTCGGTGAACCGGGCGACGTCGGCCGCTAGGCGCGAGAGGTGGGTGCCGCAGATCGCCGCCACGGCGAGGAACTCCTGCACGACGTCGCGGTCGGAGACCGCGTCGATCGAGTTCGCGAACGGGCGCTCGAACCCGAGCCGCGAGGCGCTCACGGCGGGGTCGATCCCCAGCGTCGAGGTCGCGATCGCGCCGGCCCCGAGCGGCGACTCCGAGGCGCGGGCCGCCCACGCGTCCAGGCGATCGAGATCGCGGAGCAGCGCCCACGCGTGGGCGAGCAGGTGATGGCCGAGCGTGACCGGCTGCGCGAGCCGCGCGTGCGTCGTGCCGGGCATCACGGTCCCTGCGTGGCGGGCGGCGTGTCCGTGCAGCGCCCGGATCAGCCGGACGAGCCCCTCGTCGATGCGGCGTCGGGCGGCGAGGAGCCACAGCCGCAGGTCGGTCATCACCAGGTCGTTCCGCGACCGCCCGGCGTGCAGCTTCGCCCCGAGGGCGCCGAGCCGGTCGGTCACGGCGCGCTCGACCGCCGAGTGCACGTCCTCGTCGATCGGATCGAACGCGAACCGCCCACCCGCGATCTCCTCGCCCACCTCCCGGAGGGCCTTCTCGAGCGCCGCCGCCTCGTCGCCAGAGAGCAGACCGGCGTCCTCCAGCGCGCGGACGTGGGCCACCGAGGCCTCCACGTCCTGCGGCGCGAGCCGCACGTCGAAGGGCAGGCTCCGTCCGAGCGCGACGGCTTCCGGCGCGGGCGGCCTCGAGAACGGTCCGCCCCACAGCGGCACGCCGGCCTCCGTCACCGGGCCGCACCTCCCTGCCGCGACGACCACACCTTCAGCGGCAAACCCCACAGCCGCACGAACCCCTCCGCGTGCCGCTGGTCGAACGCGTCCTCCGAGCCGTAGGTCGCGAGCGACAGGTCGTACAGCGAGGCGTCGGACCGACGGCCGACCACCGTGCACGCCCCCGGCGAGAACGCCAAGCGGACCTCGCCGGTGACCGGAGCCTGCGTCGCGTCGACGTAGGCGTCGATCGCCTCGCGGAGCGGGCTGTACCACAGGCCGTCGTAGACGAGGTCGGCCCAGCGCTGCTCGAGCGCCGGCTTGTGGTGGGCGAGCTCGCGTTCGAGCGTGAGGTCCTCGAGCGCCCGGTGCGCGGCGATCAGCGCGAGGGCGCCCGGCACCTCGTACAGCTCGCGCGACTTGATGCCCACCCGCCGGTTCTCGATCATGTCCACCCGCCCGAACCCGTACCGGCCGCCGAGCGCGTCCACGGTCCGGATCAGCTCGGGCAGCGGCGTCGGCGTCCCGTCGAGCGAGACCGGCACCCCCGCCTCGAACCCCACGCGGACCTCCACCGGCTCGGTCGGGCGGGCCTCCGGCGGCGCCGTGCGCGCGAACGCGTCCTCGGGCGGGGCGGCCCACGGATCCTCGAGGGGCCCGCACTCCACCGTTCTCCCCCACAGGTTCTCGTCGACCGAGTACGCGGTGGCGACGGCCGGGATCGGGATGCCCCACTCGCCCGCGAGCGCGACGGCCTTCTCCCGGGGGATCCCGTCGTCCCGGATCGGCGCGAGGACCCGCAGGTCCGGGGCGAGCACGCCGAACGACACCTCGAACCGCACCTGGTCGTTCCCCTTGCCGGTGCAGCCGTGCGCCACGACCCCGGCGTGGACCTCGCGAGCGACCCTCACGACCTCGTCCGCGATCAGCGGTCGGGCGAGGGCGGACACCATCGGGTACTTCTGTTCGTACAGCCCGTTGGCCTTGATCGCTCGGGACAGGAACCCCGCCGCGAACCGCTCCACCGCGTCGACCACGCGGACCGACGCGGCGCCGGCGAGCTCTCCCCGGCGATGGATCTCGCCGAAGTCCTCCTGCTGCCCGACGTTCACCGCGACCGCGTGCACCTCGTAGCCCTGCTCCGAGAGCCAGTGGATCGTCACCGAGGTGTCGAGGCCCCCCGAGTACGCGAGGACCGCCCGTTCCATCACCGCTCCTTCCCGCTCGTGCCCACCGGATCGCCCGGGCCCGATCGTCCGCGGCGGGACGAGCCGCTCCGGGCCACGTGCGCGGGCTCGACCCCAGCCTCCATCGTCTGCATCAGGGCGCGCCGGATCGCGCCCGCCGTCTCCCCCTTGCGCGGGACGACCAGGATCGTGTCGTCGCCGGCGACCGTCCCGGCGACCTCGGGGAGAGCTGATCGATCCATCGCCTCGGCGAGCGCGTTCGCGGCGCCCGGCGGGGTCCGGATCAGCAGGAGCTCGCCCGCGCCCTCCTCGAACGCCAGCGCGAACTCGTTCAGCGCGTGCCGGAGCAGCGCGGTGAGCGGCGCCGGGTCGGCCCGGCCGGGCACGACGTACCGCACACCTTCGTGGTCGTGCATCCGCGCGAGCCCGAGCTCCTCGACGTCCCGGCTGATCGTGGACTGCGTCGCCTCGAGCCCCAGCTCGTGCAGTCGCGCGCGGATCTCCTCCTGGCTCGCCAGCCGCTCCCGGGCCACGAGCGAGAGGATCGCCTGCTGGCGCCGGGCCTTGGTCGCGCCGCCGTTGCGCCTCACGCCGCCTCGCCTCCGCCCGGCGCGTCGAGCGTGATCATCGTGCCCACGCCCTCGGGCGTGAACAGCTCGAGCACCAGCGAGTGCTCGACCCGGCCGTCGAGCAGGTGCACCCGGCCGACCCCGGCCTTGAGGGCGCGCACCGCGCTCTCGAGCTTGGGGATCATGCCGCCGCCGACCGCCTCCCCCCGCGCGAGCAGGTCGAGGACCTCCTGCACGCCGAGCTCGGACAGCAGCTCGCCGCCGTCCCCGATCACGCCCGGGACGTCGTTCATGTAGACGAGCTTCTCGGCCTCCAGGCCGATCGAGAGCTCGGCGGCCATGAGGTCGGCGTTCACGTTCAGCGGATGGCCGTCCGCGTCGGCCGCGATCGGGGCGACCACCGGGACGAAGCCCTTGGTCATCAGGGTGGAGAGCACCTCGGCCCCCACCCGGACGATCTCGCCCACGTACCCGAGGTCGGGTTCGGTCTGCCGGCGGGCCACCGCGAGCCCGCCGTCGACCCCGGACAGGCCGACGGCCGGGACGTCGCTCGCCACCAGCATCGCGACGATCCGCGTGTTCACCTTCCCGGCCAGCACCATCGTCGCGACGTCGAGCGTCTCGCGGTCGGTGACGCGGACCCCGTCGACGAACCGCGGGGGCACGCCCAAGCGCTCGGAGAGCTCGGAGACCTGGGGACCGCCGCCGTGGACGATCACGGGGTGGATCCCCGCGTGCTGGAGCAACGAGACGTCCTCGGCGAACGAACGCGACAGCGGCGCCCGTTCCATCGCCGCGCCCCCGTACTTGATCACCACGACCTTGCCGCGGTGCTCCTGCATGAACGGCAGGGCCTCGATCAGCGTCCGCGCCTTGGCGACGGTGCGCTCGCGGATCTGCGGCGGCAGGTCGAACGGCGTCACGTCGTGTACTCCGCGTTGATCTTCACGTAGTCGTAGGAGAGGTCAACGCCGAGGGCGCGCGCCTCACCGGGGCCCCCGCCGAGGGCCACGGAGATCAGGATCTCGGCCTCGCGCACCGCCGCTCGGGCGGCGTCGACCCCCGCCTCGAGGTAGGACGGCTCGACCTGCCCGCCCGAGATCACCGGCACGTCGCCGATCGAGACCTCGACGGCCTGCGGCAGGAACGCCGCCCCCGACGACCCGATCGCCTGGAGGATGCGGCCGGGGTTCGGGTCGCCGCCGAAGATCGCCGTCTTGACGAGCGGCGACTCCGCGATGGCCTTCGCCACGGCGCGGGCGTCCTCGACGCGCTCCGCCCCCGAGACCTCGACGAGCACGACGTGGCTCGCGCCCTCCGCGTCGTGCGCGAGCTGGACGAGCAGGGACGAGGCCACCTCCTCCATCGCCTCGCGCACCTGCTCGTACGCGGGTTGCCCCTCGAGGACGAGGTCCCCACCGGCCGCTCCGCTCGCGAACGCGAGCACCGCGTCGTTCGTGCTCGAACAGCCGTCGACGGTGAGCGACTCGAACCGCGGCTCGAGCACCTCGGCGGACAGGCGTCGGAGCTCGGCCGGTGGGACCGGCGCGTCGGTCGTGACGAAGGCGAGCATCGTCGCGAGCTTCAGGTCGGGCGCGATCATGCCGACGCCCTTCGCGCACCCCCCGACCCGGTAGGGGCCGCGCTCGGCGGCGGCCTCCTTCGGGACCGTGTCCGTCGTCATGATCGCCTCGGCGAACGCGCCGCCGCCCTCCGGCGAGAGCGCCTCCACGAGCCCCGGCACCGCTGCGACGAACGCCTCCACGGGCAGGGGCTCCCCGATCACGCCCGTCGAGGCGGCGAGGACCCGCGACGCCTCGATCCCGAGCGCCTGGGCGACGGCGGCCGTCGTGGTCTCGGCGTCGCGATCGCCACGGAGCCCGGTGCCGGCGTTCGCCTGGCCGCTGTTCACCACGACCGCCCGCGGCAGGCCGCGGGAGATGCGCTCGCGCGATAGCCGGACGGGAGCCGCGGCGAACGCGTTCGTCGTGAACAGCCCGGCCGCGCCACGGACCTCGTCGGCGACGAGCAGGGCGAGGTCGGGACGGCCGGAGGCCTTCATCCCGGCCGTCACGCCGGCGGCCCGGAACCCGCGCGGGAAGGTCACGCTCACGGGTAGATCCCCACCGTCGGCAGGGCGGTCGTCTCCTCCAGCCCGAGCAGCAGGTTCAGGTTCTGGACCGCCTGGCCGGCGGCGCCCTTCACGAGGTTGTCGAGCGCGCCCGCCACGACCGCCGTCCCCGTGCGCGGATCGACCGCACCCTGCAGCTCGACGGCGTTCGAGCCGCGCAGGCGCTTCGTGTCCGCCATCCCCCCCGGCGGCAGGACCCGCACGAACGGCTCGCCCGCGTAGGCCGACGCGAGGGCCTCGGTCAGCCGCTCGGTCGTCGCGCCCTCCGCGGCGCGCGCGTAGCAGGTCACGAGGACCCCGCGCACGGCCGGCACGAGGTGCGGGACGAAGCTCACGTGCGCCGGCGCGCCCGCGGCGAGCTCGAGCGCGCGCTCCATCTCCGGCGTGTGCTGGTGCCGCGGGAACCGGTAGGGCCGGACGCTCTCCTCCGTGGCTCCGTGCGACCCGGCGTCGCCGGCGACCCTGCCGGCCCCCGACACCCCCGACTTGCCGTCCACCAGGATCGGGGCGGGCTCGATCAACCCCTCGCGGAGCAGGGGCACGAGGCCCAGCGCGACCGGGGTCGGGTAGCAGCCGGGGTTGGCGACGAGCACCGCCTCCCGGATCTGGTCGCGGAACAGCTCCGGCAGGCCATAGGCCGCCTTGTCGAGCCACTCGGGCGCCGGGTGCTCGAACCCGTACCACTCGGGGTACACGGATGCCGGCGACCGGAAGTCGCCCGAGAGGTCGATCACCCGGATCCCGCGCTCGAGCAGCGAGGGCGCGAGCCGTGCGCAGGCGCCGTGCGGCAGGGCGGACAGCACGGACCCGACGCCGTCGACCTCCTCGACCGGGCGCACCGGCATGGCCGCGACCTCGGTGGCGGCCAGGTGCGGCTGGACCTCGGCGAGCGTCGTCCCGGCCGAGCCGCTCCCCCCGAGGAACGCGAGCTCGACCCCGGGGTGCGCGAGGAGCAGCCGCACGAGCTCGCCCCCCGAGTAGCCCGACGCGCCGAGCACCCCGACCGCGGTTCCGCCCATGATGAGTAACTATGCATTCGATGCATGGAACCGTCAATACCGGCGGGTGGCCGGCTCTCACTCGGGCGCGTCGAACCGCAAGGAGGCCAGCTGCCCCTCCGCGCGGTCGATCGCCGAGGCGAGCCAGCCGGCGTCCTGGGGCCCGCGGTCGTCCTCGCGCGGGAACATGAACTGGTTCAGGGTCTCGTCCGAGCCGAACTGGATCCCCTTGGTCGCCAGGTACTCGCCGACCGCGAACTCCCACGAGAACAGCGCCGTGCCGTCCTCGAAGGCCTGGACCGTGTAGGTCAGGAACCGGTTCGGGTGCGCGATGAACGCGCGGACCCCTCGGGGGACCCGACCGGTCGCCTCGGAGAACCCCAGCCCGGCCAGCGCCTCCGCGAACTCCATCCATCCAGCCTACGGCCCTCCGACCACCTCCAGGGGCGCGGGTGCGTCGGGGTGCCGGTGCTCGCCCCCGCGGCCACGCTCGACGGAGGCCCTGGCCTTGCCCAGGCTCGAGCGGATCTCGTCGGCGCCGTTCCCGAGCATCGTCGCGGCGCGGGCGACCTTGGTCTCGAGCACGCCCTCTATCGCGTCCAGGAGCGCGGCGACCTCCGCGAGGCACGCTTGGGGGTCGCCGCCGTCGCCGAGCCGCCGGACGAGGCTGTAGAGGAACAGGAGCACGGGCAGGGCCGTGGAGTACGGCACGATCACCACGCCGCGCGCGAACGCGTCCGCGTGCGCCCGGCGGAGCACCGCGTAGGCGGCGTCGGGGATCGCCGCCACGGCGACCGGCGCCGTGACGGCGGGGTCCAGGTACTGGGCCACTTCGCGGGCTCGGAGCGCCACCTGCCGTTCGACCTCGCGGGCGCGGAACTCGCGCTCGGCGGGGTCCCCCGCGGCCTCCAGCGCCTCGAGCTCGGCCACAGCCGGCCATTTCGAGTCCACGGGGAGACGCCGCCCGTCGGGCAACAGCAGGCCGAACTCGACCACCTTGCCGCCGACGCGGACGTCCGTGGCGAGCATCCCGGGCGGGAGCTGGGCGAGGTGCTCGCGAAGGACGTTCTCGCCCGCGCGCCCCTTCGAGGCGCCGCCGGCGAGGACGGTCGAGAGCCGGCGCACGACCTCCCAGGACTCGCGCTCGCGCTCCCGGCGCTCGGACTCGCGCAGCGCGAGGTCCTCGAGCGCCCGGCGCGCGGCCGCGACGTCCGCCCGGAGGCGCTCCTCGGTCGCGTCGCGCACGCCCGCGGCGTCCGCGAGCCGGCGCAGCTCCGCCGCCTGCACCTCGAGCCGGGCCTCGACCCGCGGGGGCACCCGCCCGCCGCCGGCGCGAGCCACGGCCGCACCGACCAGGGCGCCAAGGACGAGGGCGATCGCGGCGATGCCGAGCGTCTCCATCCCCCCAGAGGGTAGGGAGCGGGTCTGACAGCGATGATGAGGCCGGCTCGCCCCGCGATCAGCGCCGGCCGGGCCGCGAGGATCCGGGGGCCGGGACGAGCCCGGCCTCGACGGCCCGGGCGGCCCTCGAAGCACTGGTGGTCGTGGCGATCCGTCAGTCCCGGGGCGAGGGTCCGTCCGCGACGTAGACATCCGCCCTCACCCGGTCCACGCGAACGCATCCCGTCAGAACGGCTTGTAGACCATCAGCCAGACGATCGCGGCGGTGCCGGCCGTCTCGAGCCAGAAGATCGCCGCCGGCAGCGACGAGGAGAGCGCCGCCTCCAACGCCGATCCGTCCGGGTCCGCGAGGGCGGCCCGGACCCTGCGGAAGTACGGTGAGGCGAGCCCGACCCCGGCGACCGCGAGCAGCGCGAGGATCGCCGCCGAGGCCCACAGCCAGCCCCGCCGCGGGTAGTCCACGATCACCCAGTTCCCGATCCCGCCCACGAGCAACACGAGCAGGCCGAGGTTCGACCAGGCGATCGTGGCGCGTGACAGGGCCAGCAACGCCTCGAGCCGCGCCGGGTCCCGCTCGCGCCGCAGTTCCAACGTGACGGCGACCGAGACCCCGTGCCCGGCGACGAACAGCACGATGCCGGCGAAGTGCACGAGCCGCCACAGCAGGAACCAGCTCACCGGGTGCAGGCTACCCCGAGCCGTCCGCGAGGGCCGGGTCGGGCGACCTCCGGTACGCTGTAGCGCCGACCGCCCGGAGAGAGGGGTCACGGGGTTGCTCGACGTCGCGATGCGGGCCGTGCAGGCGGCCAAGGCCGCCGGCGCGGACTACGCCGACGCGCGGGTCGTCTCCGACGGTTCCGAATCGATCACGGTCCGCAACCAGACGATGGAGGGGATCCACCGTTCCGCCTCGGAGGGCATCGGTCTGCGCGTCCTCGTGAACGGCTACTGGGGCTTCGCGGCGACGGCGCGCCTGGAGCCCGAGGACATCGAGCGGACGGCGTCGGTCGCCGCCGAGATCGCCCGGGCTGCCTCGCGCCTGCCGATGGAGCCGGTACGGCTCGCCGAGGTGGAGCCGGTCTCCGGGACCTGGCACTCGCCGATGCAGGAGGACCCGTTCAACGTCCCGCTGGAGGAGAAGATCGCCCTGCTGATGGAGGCCACGCGGCGGATGCAGTCCGTGGACGGTCTGGCGTTCGCCGAGGGGGGCATCGACCTGTACCGGCGCCGGACCTTCCTCGCGACCAGCGAAGGGACCGCGGTCGAGCAGACCACCGTCCACTCGGGGGCCGGGATCGAGGCGGTGGCGCTCGGCGACGGCGAGCTCCAACGCCGGTCGTTCCCGAACTCCTTCCGTGGACACGTCGCCGCCGCCGGCTGGGAGCACGTGCAGAAGCTCGGCCTCATCGAGGAGGCCGAGCGCACCGCGACCGAGGCCGTCGAGCTCCTGTCCGCCAAGGAGTGCCCGAGCGAGGTCACCACGCTCGTGATCGACTCGGGCCAGCTCGAGCTCCAGATCCATGAATCGATCGGCCACCCCGTGGAGCTCGACCGCGTCCTCGGCATGGAGGAGGCGTACGCCGGCTCATCGTTCGTCCGGCCGGAGGACCGCGGTCGGCTCCGGTACGCGAGCGACCTGGTCTCGATCACGGCCGACGCCACCCTCCCTGGCGGTCTCGGCTCCTTCGGCTGGGACGACGAGGGCGTGCCTGCCCAGCGCGTCCCGATCATCGTCGACGGCGTCTTCGAGAACTTCCTGTCCAGCCGCGAGACCGCGCGCCTGCTCGGCCTGCCCTCCTCCGGCGCGATGCGCGCCGACGGGTGGCAGAACCTGCCGTTGATCCGGATGACGAACGTCTCGATCGAACCCCGGGAGGGATCGCTCGCCGACATCATCGGCGACACGGAGGACGGCATCTTCATGGCCACGAACACCTCGTGGTCGATCGACGACCACCGCGTGAACTTCCAGTTCGGCTGCGAGATCGCCTGGCGCATCAAGGGCGGCAGGCTGACGGAGATGTACCGGAACCCGAACTACACGGGCATCACCACGGAGTTCTGGCGGAGCTGCGACGCGGTCGGGGGTCGGGAGGACTGGACCCTCTGGGGGACGCCGAACTGCGGCAAGGGCCAGCCGGGCCAGGTCGCCCGCGTCGGGCACGGCGCCGCCCCGGCGAGGTTCCGCAAGGTCCAGGTCGGGGTGCGCGGCTGATGCCGGGGCTCGTGGGGCCCGACGAGGTCCGCCGCGTCGCGCAGGCCGCGCTCGAGATCCCGGGGGCCGACGGCGTCGAGGTGCTCTTCCTGCACGAGTGGGGCGGCCTGACGCGGTTCGCCTCCTCGTCGATCCACCAGAGCACGTGGCGCGAGGACACGGCGATCCGCGTGCGCGTGGTCAGCGGCGACCGGGTCGGCGTAGCCGCCAGCAACGAGCTCTCGCCGAAGGGCGCGAGGAGGGCGGCTGAGAGCGCCCGCGAGATCGCCGGCGTCTCCTCGCCCGATCCGCTGTTCCCGGGGCTGGCTCCCCCCGACCCGATCGAGGACGCGGGCCGGTACGACGAGGGAACGGCCGCGGCGACCCCCCGGATCCGTGCCGAGGCGGTCGCGGACCTGGTGGCCGCGTGCCCGGAGGGGTTCGTCGCGGCCGGCGCTTACGAGACCGTGGCGAGCGAGGTCGCGGTGGCCAACACCGAGGGGCAGTTCTGCTGGGCTCCATCCACGCAAGCATCGATCACGACCGTCGTGGGGGGCGGCGAGGGCGGCAGCGGCTTCGCCGAGCGGTTCGCGCCGCGGATGCAGGACCTGGACCCGGCCGGGATCGGCCGGCGAGCGGCCGATAAGGCGGTGGCCTCGATCCGCCCGAAGGACCTGGAGCCGGGCCGGTACCCGGTCGTGCTCGAGCCCTCGGCCGTCTCGACGCTCGTGGGCTTCCTGGCGTGGATCGGGTTCGGCGGCCGCGTGCTGGCGGAGGGGCGCTCGTGCCTGTCCGGGAAGGAGGGGCAGCCGGTCGCGGTCCCCTCGATCACGATCTTCGACGACGCATCGGCGCCGGGCACGCTGGGGCTGCCCTTCGACTTCGAGGGCGTCCGCCGCGCGCGCGTCGACCTGATCCGCGACGGCGTCTTCCTGGACGGCGTCTACGACCGGCGCACGGCCAAGCAGACGGGCAAGGCCTCCACGGGGCACGCGCTCCCCGCGCCGAACCCGGAGGGCCCGTTGCCGTTGAACCTGTTCATGCGGCCGGGCGAGCACGCGCTCGAGGACATGATCGCGGGCACCGAACGCGGGCTGCTGATCACGAGGTTCCACTACTCGAACGTCGTGCACCCGGTGGAGTCCACGATCACCGGCATGACGCGGGATGGAACCTTCTGGATCGAGGGCGGCGAGATCGCCCACCCGGTCAAGAACCTCCGCTTCACCCAATCGATCCTCGAGGCGCTCGCCCAGGTCTCGATGGTGGGCCGGGAGACGGAGCTCGCGAGCGAGTTCTTCTACTCGGCGAGCCGCGTGCCCGCCCTGAAGGTGGGGTCCTTCAACTTCAGCGGTCGCTCGGACCACTGACGGCTCGAGCGCGGCCGGCTCACGCCGGTGGCGGCAGCGCGCGCCGGTGGCCTAGACTGACCCTGCGGCTCCCCGAACGGAGGAGATCATGCAGGTCAGGGACATCATGCACGCCGACGTGAAGACGATCTCGCCGGAGGCCACGTTCGGACAGGTGGCCACGGTGCTCCACCAGAACCGGATCTCCTCGGTGGTCGTGATGGACGGGGACCGGCTCGCCGGGATCGTGACCGAGCGTGACCTGGTGAACCTGGTGGCGGACGGCCTGGACCCGCGCGCCACCGCGGTCACCGAGCGGATGACCCGGGACCTGGACACGGTCGACCCGAAGACGGACGTCGCCGAGGCTGCCGAGCACATGGCGCGGCTCCGGATCCGGCACCTGCCGGTGGTCGACGGCGATCGGCTGGTCGGGATCATCTCGATCCGGGACCTCACCGACTGGGCCGTCCAGGAGCTCACGGCCGGGCACGAGCTCCCCGATCTCGAACGCAGCCACACGACGCTGTCGGCCGCCGCCGAGATCAACCGGAACCGCTGAGGCCGCTCACTCCCCGGCCGCGCGCTCGAACGGCTCCCGCGGCCGCTCGAGCGAACCGAGCTGGGCCAGGTCCCGTGGGAACAGCAACGCGACCGTCCAGTCCGCGGCGATCTTGGCCTTCCTCGTGAGCGTGGGCATCGCGTACAGGTGGTACGTGCGGTGCGCGAACCACGCCGGGAACCCCGTCACCTTCACGCCCCGGATCACCGCCACGCCCTTGTAGCGGCCGAGCGAGCACACCGCCCCGATGCTCCGGTGCTCGAACGGTCGCGGCGCCCGCCCTTCCGCCACCGCGACGAGGTTAGCGGCGAGCACCCGTCCCTGCCGCATCGCGTGCTGGGCCGTCGGCGGCGCGAACCCACCCGTGGAGCGGTCCGGGACGGCGGCCGCGTCGCCCGCCGCCCACGCGTCCTCGAGCCCCTCCACGCGGAGCGCGGGATCGGTCCGGACCCTGCCCGCATCGTCGACCGGGAAGCCCGAGTCCCGGGCGAGCGGCGAGGGCTTCACCCCCGCGGTCCACACCAGCGTGTCCGCGGCGAAGCTCCGTCCGTCCGACAGGCGCACCTGGCCGTCCTCGACGGCTTCCAGGCTCGTGCGGACCGCGACCTCGATCCCGCGCTCGACCAGCCGCCGCGTCGCGTAGCGGGCCAGGTCCTCCCCGAGCTCGGGGAGGATCTTCCCGGCGGCCTCGACGAGGATCCATCGCATCGCCTGCCCGCGCAGCGCGGGGTAGGCGCGGCTCGCCTCGCGCGCCAGGTCCTCCAGCTCGCCGAGCGCCTCCACGCCCGCGTACCCGCCGCCAACGAACACGAACGTGAGCGCCGCGCGGCGGCGCTGCGGGTCGTCGGTCTGGGAGGCCACGTCCAGGCGCGACAGGATGCGGTTCCGCAGGAAGATCGCCTCCTGGACGGTCTTGAACCCGACCCCGTGCTCGGCCAAGCCCGGGATCGCGAGCACCCGCGACCGAGAGCCCGGCGCGAGCACGACGACGTCGTAGGGGATCTCGCGGACCTGGCTCCCGGCGAGCTCGACCGTCGCGCGCCGATCCGCGTGGTCGAGCCGGCGCACCTCGCCGACCACGACCTCGGCGTGGCGGAGCACCGAGCGCAGGGGTACCACCACGGCCCGCGGGTCGATCGTCCCCGAGGCGACCTCGGGCAGGAACGGCTGGTACTGCATGAAGCTCTCGGGGTTCACGACCGTGATCGCATCGCCGCGCGTCGCCAGGCGCTTCAGACCGATCGCGGCGTACAGCCCGGCGAACCCCGCCCCCACCACGAGGATCCGCCGGCCCGCCATCGCGGGCTCAGCCCTCGACCGGCTCGGGCCCGCGCGCGTGCAGGGCGAGCGTCCGCAGCGCCGAGAACGCGTCGGGGTCGCAGAGCGAGCCGCCGAGCCGGATCGGGTCGTACCGCTCGCCGTGGCAGTCCGAGCCGCCGGTCGGGATCAGCCCGAGCCGGTCGGCCAGACGCCGGTACCGGTGCCGCTGCTCCGGGGTGTGGTCGGTGTGGTCGACCTCGAGCCCGTGCATGCCGGCCGCCGCCATCTGCTCGACCAGCTCGTCGGGCACCGAGGTCTGCTCCCCCCACATCCCCGGGTGCGCGAGCACGCACAGCCCGCCCGCCTGCCGGATCAGGGCCACGGCGTCCACGGGGTGCAGGGCGTGCTTCGGCACGTGCGCGGGCCTGCCGTCGGCGATGTAGAGGTCGAACGCCTCCTGCTCGGTGCCCACGACGCCAGCCTCGACCATCGCCTGGGCCACGTGCGGTCGAACGATGTTGCCGCCGGCCGCGATCTCCCGCACGCGCTCGAAGCGGACCGGGAGCCCGAGCGCCCGGAGCTTCTCGACCATGAGCTCGCCCCGCCTGAACCGGTCGTCGCGCAGCCGCCGGAGCTCGGCCTGGAGCTCCGCGCTCCCGAGGTCCGGCCAGTAGCTCAGGACGTGCACGCTGGTGGCCTCGAGCTCGGCGGACACCTCGACGGCCGGCACCACCTCGACCCCGAGCTCGACCCCGGCCCGGGCGGCCTCCTCGAGGCCGTCGGTGGTGTCGTGGTCCGTGAGCGCGATGACCTCGAGACCGCGTTCGGCGGCCAAGCGGACGAGCTGGGCCGGAGCGAAGGTCCCGTCCGAACGGTCCGAGTGCGTGTGCAGGTCGATACCGGGCATCGCGCCCGATGCTCGCAGACCCTCCCGACGCCGTCACACGCCCGCGCGCCGTCGGTGCGATATGACTTGCTCGTGGACACGCGCTACGAGGTGGCGATCGTCGGCGGCGGGCTCGTCGGCCTGGCGACGGCGCACCGGCTGCTCGAGCGCCGACCGGGGCTCGGCCTGGCCGTGATCGAGAAGGAGCCGGAGGTCGCCCTCCACCAGAGCGGGAGGAACTCCGGCGTGATCCACGCCGGGCTCTACTACGCGCCCGGCTCCCGGAAGGCCCGCCTGTGCCGCGAGGGGAAGGTCGAGCTCGAGCGCTTCTGCGAGGAGCACGCGATCCCGTTCGAGCGGTGCGGCAAGCTCGTCGTGGCGACGAGCGCCGAGGAGCTCCCGCGGCTGGACGCGCTCGAGGAACGCGGACGCGCCAACGGGCTCCGGGGGCTCGAGCGCCTCGGCCGCGCGGGCATCCGGGACGTCGAACCGCACGCGACCGGCCTCTCGGCCCTCCGCGTGCCCGAGACCGGGATCGTCGACTTCCGCCTGGTGGCGACCGCCCTGGCCGAGCGCGTTCGCGCCGCGGGCGGCGACCTCCTGCTCTCGCGCCGGGTCGACGCGATCGCCCTCCGGGACGGGTGGCGCGTCCTCGGGACCGCCGAGGGGGCGATCCGCTCGAGGTGGGTCGTGGCCTGCGCCGGGCTCCGGTCCGATCGCGTGGCCGCGATGACCGGCCGGGCGGGCTCCGAGGCGATCGTGCCGTTCCGCGGTGACTACTGCGTCCTGCGCCCGGAGGCCCGTCACCTGGTCCGGGGGCTGATCTACCCGGTCCCGGACCCGTCCTTCCCGTTCCTCGGGGTGCATCTCACGCGACGGATCGACGGGGAGGTCTGGGCGGGGCCCAACGCCGTCCTCGCGTTCGCCCGCGAGGGGTACCGACGGTGGGAGGTCGACCTGCGGGATCTCGCCGCCACGCTCGGCCACCCGGGGGTCCGCCGGCTCGCCCGCCGGCATTGGCGGGCGGGGCTCCGGGAGCTGTGGCGGGACCTGTCGCGCCGGGCGTTCGCCGAGGCCTGCCGGCGCTACGTGCCCGAGCTGAGGGCGCGGCACCTCGCGTGGGGCCCGGCCGGGATCCGCGCCCAGGCGGTCGACGCGGAGGGGACGCTGGTCGACGACTTCTCCTTCGCGGAGGCCGAGAGGGTCCTCCACGTGCGCAACGCGCCGTCGCCGGCGGCGACCTCCTGCCTCGCGATCGGATCCGAGCTCGCCGCCATGGCGCTCGCGCGGCTCGACGCGGGGTGACTGACCCTCGGATCGGCGGGGGAACGCTCAGAGCTGAGAGGCCGGCACCACGTTGGGGAGCACGGTCTCGGACGCGACCACGCGGAACACCCCGTCCCCGTGGACGATCGTGCGGCGGAGGTACGAGGGAGGGCAGCACCCGGGCTCGTCGTTCGGGTACTCGCCCTCGAAGAGCTCGAGCCGGCCGACCGCCACCGTGATCACTCCCTTGGGAGCGGGTCCCACGTGGGCCAGGACCCGGGGCTCGCCCTCCGGATCGAAGCCGACGACGTCCACCCCGAGGGCCGACCGGTCGTCGGCGCCGCGGAACCCCACCAGCAGCTCGGGGACCGCGTCGCCGGTCACATCGGCCGGGAGCGCGCCGAGGTCGACCCACCGATCGCCCGCCGGATCGGCGGCCCGGAGCTGCTCGACCCACCCGCCGGCGTCCGCGGCGTAGCCCAGGATCCGGACCGTGTGCGAGGCCGTTCCGGCCGGCGCGGTCGCCCGTTCGATCGTCCAGGCCGTCCGGTCACCCCCCACCACGACCTCCCCGCACTCGCCGACCGTGCCGGGGGTGATCAGGGCCGAGCACGGCGTCCCCTCGGACGCCGCCACGACCGGCCCTCCGCCCTCGGCCAGGACCTGCCCCGCCGCCGTGATGGCCCGCGCCTCCGCGCCCGGCGGTGGGGTCGTCGACGGACCGACGGCGGTCGCTCCGGGCCCGGCCGTCGGCGCCGAGGACCCGGGCGGTGGTGCCGTCGCGGCGGCGTCCCGCCCGGATCGACCCAGCGCGAGCCGATCGCGAGCCCGGTCGCGAAGACCAGCAGCCCGGCGATCGCGGCCGCCGCCGGCGTGTCGGGCCGATGCCTCGGCGGGATCCCGGCGCGCCCGACCAGCTCACCGGATCCGGGCGTAGCGCCGGCCACCGCCCAGATCGCGCGTCAGGCCGCGGGCCGACTCCTTCACCGCCGCCACGAGATCGCCGCGCGCGACGCCGTCGGGGAGGAGCCGCTCGACCGGGCCCGCGACCCCGATCGCCCCGCGGGGCACGCCGTCGTGGTCGAGGATGGCCGCCGCGACCTCGGCCTCCCCGATCACGGCCTCCTGGTCCTCGACCGCGACCCCGGCCCGGTGGACCTCCTCGAGCGCGCGCCGGAGCTCCTCGGGGTCCGTGATCGTCCGGCCGGTGAGCCGCGGGAGCGGCCCCTCGAGCAGCCGGTCCCGGACCTCCTCGAAGTCGTGGGCGGCGATCGCCTTGCCGAGCGCCGAGACGTGCCAGGGGATCGAGGCCCCGACCTCGAGGATCTGGACCGAGTCGTCGGGCCGGAAGACGTGGTGGACGATGAGCACGTTCGGCCCGTTCGGCACGCCGACCCGCACGGCCTCCGAGGTGCGCGTGGCCAGCGCGTCGGCCCACAGGAGGGACCTGGCCCGCAGCTCGTGGCTGTCCAGGTACGCGTTCCCGAGCTGGAGGAGCGTCGGCCCCAGGCGGTACCTCCCGGTCTCCACGTCCCGCTCCACGAGCTCCTCCACCTCGAGGGAGCGCAGCAGGCCGTAGACGGTGGCCTTCGCCAGCCCCAGGCGCTCGGCCAGCTCCGTCACCCCGAGCGGCCTCGGTCCCGACCCGAGCTCGCGGAGGATCGACCCCGCGCGTCGGACCGACTGGATCACGGCCCGGACCCCTCGCCCGCCGTCGCGCGCTCGAGCGCCGCGAAGAGGATCGCCGTCGAGGTGGCCCCCGGATCCTGGTGCCCGACGCTGCGGGCCCCGAGGTACGAGGCCCGCCCCTTCCGGGCCTGGAGCGGGACCGTGGCCAGCACGCCCTCCTCGGCGGCCGCCCGCGCCCGCGCGGCAACGGCCGGCAGCCCTTCCCCCGTCCGGAGCCCCCGCTCGAAGGCCTGGGTCGCCGGGAGGAACGCGTCCACGATCGTCTTGTCGCCCACGGTCGCCGCCCCCAGACGCTGGATCTCCTCGAGCCCGGCGCGCAGCAGGACCAGGAGCCGCTCGGCGTCGAACGTGTCGGCGTCTCCCAGGCTCCTGCCCATCGCGCGCATCGCCGAGCCGTACAGCGGGCCCGCGGCGCCGCCGACCGACAGCACGAGCGTCGAGCCCACCGCCTCGAGGAGCGAGCCGGGCAGCCCGTCGGGCGCCTCGTCCATCCGGGCCACCGCGGCCGCGAACCCTCGGTCCATGTTCACCCCGTGGTCCGCGTCGCCGATCGCGGCGTCGAGCTGCGTGAGGAAGTCGCGCTGGGCTTGGATGCCCAGCGCGGCCTCGCGGACCCACCGCTCGACGAACCCGACGTCGAGGCGCTCGACCACCGCCATCCGTCCCGGAACCTTACCGCCATCCGGCCCATCGGGTCTCTGCTCATCGTGTTCGACGATACCGAACGTCGTGCGGAGGTTCCAGGCACCTTCCGGTCATCCTCCGACTTGACGTGGGAACCGGAACGGATGTCTGCTTATCCGGGTGCCCGCCTGTGGCACCGACGAGGGGGTGGTTCGAGACATGTTCGTCGGCGAGATCGTAGGAACCGCGGTCCTGGTCCTGCTCGGCGACGGGGTCGTGGCGGGTGTCCTGCTGAACCGATCCAAGGCGCAGAACGCCGGGTGGATCGTGATCACCTGGGCGTGGGGCCTCGGCGTGTTCATGGGCGTGCTCTCGAGCATCGCCGTGACCGACGGCGTCGGGCACATCAACCCGGCGGTGACGATCGCACTGGCGGCGGCCGACCTCGGCGTCGAGTGGGGCGACGTCCCGCAGCTGATCATCGGTCAGTTCCTGGGTGCGTTCATCGGCGCCACGCTGGTGTGGCTCGCGTACCTGCCGCACTGGGCCGAGACCGAGGACGCCGGCTTGAAGCTCGCCGTGTTCTCCACGGGCCCGGCGATCCGCAACCCCGTGGCGAACCTGATCACCGAGATCATCGGCACGTTCATGCTGGTGTTCGGCGTCGTCGCTCTCGGGCACGGCTCGGTCTCCGCGCTCGGGCCGCTCGGCGTTGCCCTGCTGGTGGTCGGGATCGGCATGTCGCTCGGCGGCCCGACGGGGTACGCGATCAACCCGGCCCGGGACCTGGGCCCGCGGATCATGCACTTCGTGCTGCCGATCGCGGGCAAGGGTGACTCGGACTGGGGGTACTCGTGGATCCCGGTGGTGGGTCCGATCATCGGCGGCGTGATCGGTGCGCTCGTCGGTGACGCCCTGCTGTTCCAGTAGCTCGGGGCCGGTTCCCGAGACGCTCGCGACCGGACGGAGGTGAGGAACCCGACATGAAGAAGCTGATCAACAAGCCCGAGGACGTCGTCCGGGAGGAGCTCGAGGGGATCGAGGCCGCGCATCCGGACCTCGTCAAGGTCCACTTCGACCCGAACTACATCGTGCGCGCGGACGCGCCGGTGCAGGGGAAGGTGGCGCTGGTCTCCGGCGGCGGCTCGGGCCACGAGCCGATGCACGGGGGCCTCGTCGGCATGGGGATGCTCGACGCGGCCTGCCCCGGCGAGGTCTTCACGTCCCCGACGCCCGACCAGATGGAGGCGGCGACCAAGGCCGTGAACGGCGGCGCGGGCGTCGTCCACATCGTCAAGAACTACACGGGCGACGTGATGAACTTCGAGATGGCCGCGGACCTGTGCCGCGCCGAGGGGATCGAGGTCGAGTCCGTCCTCGTGGACGACGACGTCGCGGTGCAGGACAGCCTCTACACGGCCGGACGTCGGGGGGTCGGCACGACCGTGCTCATGGAGAAGATCGGCGGCGCGGCGGCCGAGGAAGGTCGGTCGCTGAAGGAGGTCGCCGACGTCTGCCGCGAGGTGAACGCGAACGGCCGGAGCATGGGCATGGCGCTCACCTCCTGCACGGTGCCGATGGCCGGCAAGCCGACGTTCGAGCTCGGCGCCGACGAGATGGAGATCGGCATCGGGATCCACGGCGAACCGGGACGGGAGCGGATGAAGATCAAGCCCGTCGCGGAGATCGTGGAGATGATGGCGGCCGCCGTCGTCGACGACCTGCCCTTCGGGCAGGGTGACCGGGTCCTGGCGTTCGTGAACGGGATGGGCGGGACCCCGCTGATCGAGCTGTACGTGGTCTACAACGAGCTCGCGAAGTTCCTGAAGGGGCGGGGGATCGAGATCGCCCGGAACCTCATCGGCTCCTACATCACGTCGCTCGAGATGGCAGGGTGCTCCATCACGCTCCTGAAGCTGACCGACGACCTCGTCCGGTTGTGGGACGCGCCGGTCAAGACGCCGGGGCTGCGCTGGGGCGTCTGAGGCCGGGTCGTGAGGTGCGGGCGGCCCGCGAGCCCGCACCTCCGGCCCCCTGAGGAGGTGGATGGTTGGCGGTGTCGTACGACGACGTCGTGCGGTTCATCCAGCGCTACGCGGAGGTGATCGCGGAGAACAAGGAGTACCTGACCCAGCTCGACTCGGCGATCGGCGACGCGGACCACGGGATCAACATGCACCGGGGCATGCAGGCCGCCCTGGCGAGGCTGGACGGGCACGCTCCCGGAGATATCGGGGCCCTGTTCAAGACGGTCGGCATGACCCTGGTCTCGACCGTCGGGGGAGCCGGAGGGCCCCTGTACGGGACCCTGTTCCTCCAGCTCGGCGTCCCGACGGCCGGCAAGACCGAGCTCGAGCCGGACGATTGGGCGGCGGCCCTGGAGGCGGCGGTCGCCGGGGTCATCGCGCGGGGCAAGGCGGAGCTCGAGGACAAGACCATGATCGACGCGCTGGTTCCCGGACGCGATGCCTTCCGGGCCGCGCTCGAGGACGGCGCGTCGTTCGCCGAGGCCCTCCGGCGATCGGCGGAGGCCGCGGAGGGGGGGATGAAGGCCACGATCCCGCTCGTCGCGCGGAAGGGACGCGCGAGCTACCTGGGCGAGCGGAGCGCCGGGCACCAGGACCCGGGCGCGACGTCATCGTGGCTGTTGCTGAAGACCGTCGCCGACACCTGGGCCGGCGACTGACGGAAGGAGGTGCTTCCCCGGATGGCGGATTACGCAGCGGCGCTCGATCAGGGCACCACCAGCACCCGGTTCATGATCTTCGATCACTCGGGGCAGGTGAAGGCGATCGAGCAGAAGGAGCACGAGCAGATCTACCCGAAGCCCGGGTGGGTCGAGCACGATCCGATCGAGATCTGGCAGCGCAGCGAGGCGGTGATCGCCGGAGCGCTCGAGCAGGCCGGGCTGAAGGCCAGCGACATCGCGGCCGTCGGCGTCACGAACCAGCGTGAGACGACGGTGGTCTGGGAGAAGGCGACCGGCAAGCCCGTCTACAACGCGGTCGTCTGGCAGGACACCCGGACGGACCAGATCTGCAACCAGCTGTCCGCCGACGGCGGGCAGGATCGGTTCCGCCCCAAGACCGGCCTGCCGATCGCCACGTACTTCTCAGGCCCGAAGATCAAGTGGATCCTCGACAACGTCGAGGGGGTCCGCGAGCGGGCTGAGAAGGGCGAGGTCCTGTTCGGGAACATCGACACCTGGTGCATCTGGAACCTGACGGGCGGTCCGGACGGCGGCGCCCACGTCACCGACGTCACGAACGCCAGCCGCACGCTGATGATGGACCTGGAGTCGCTCGACTGGGACGAGGAGATCCTGGGGATCCTCGGCGTCCCACGCGCGATGCTGCCGGAGATCAAGGCGTCGAGCGAGGTCTACGGCGAGGCGAAGGGCGACCTGGCGGGCACGCCGGTGGCCGGCGACCTCGGCGATCAGCAGGCGGCGCTGTTCGGCCAGACCTGCTTCGCGGTCGGCGAGGCCAAGAACACCTACGGCACCGGGTGCTTCCTGCTCCTGAACACCGGCACGAAGCCCGTCGCCTCCAAGAGCGGGCTCATCACCGGCCTCGGGTACAAGATCGGCGACCAGCCCGCCGTCTACATGCTGGAGGGCTCGATCGCGATCACCGGCGCCCTGGTCCAGTGGCTCCGGGACAACCTGGGGATGATCCAGTCCTCGGCCGAGGTGGAGGCGCTGGCCGGCACGGTGGAGGACAACGGCGGGATCTACTTCGTCCCGGCGTTCTCCGGCCTGTTCGCCCCGTACTGGCGGAGCGACGCTCGTGGAGCGATCGTCGGCCTCACCCGGTACGTGAACAAGGGCCACATCGCGCGGGCTACGCTCGAGGCCACGGCCTGGCAGACCAAGGAGGTCGTCGACGCGATGAACGCCGACTCCGGCGTCGACCTGACCTCGCTCAAGGTCGACGGGGGCATGGTCTACAACGAGCTGGTGATGCAGTTCCAGGCCGACGTCCTCGGGGTCCCGGTGATCCGGCCGACGGTGGCCGAGACGACCTCGCTCGGCGCCGCCTACGCGGCCGGGCTCGCGGTCGGGTTCTGGAAGGAGGTGGAGGACCTCCGCGCGAACTGGGGCAAGGACAAGGAGTGGGACCCCCAGATGGACCGGGCGGAGGTCGAGCGCGAGTACAAGCAGTGGAAGAAGGCCGTCACGCGGACCTTCGATTGGGTGGAGTAGGAACCGCGTCCGTGGGGCCCCACCGTCGGTGGGGCCCCACGGACCCACCCTGGGGCCGGCGCGATGGCGACCCGGGTGAAACGAACCGGCCCGATCGGGGAACGATGACAGGGGACGACCGATCGGAGGGCGCCATGGAGAAGGAGCATCAGCACGGCGACTTCGCCGAGGGGCAGGAGGCCTCGAAGGAGGAGCACGAGCACCACACGGGCTCCTTCGCGGAGGGGCAGTCCGAGAAGCACCCGCACCCCGAGGAGGGCGAGCACGGCGACTTCGCCGAGGGACAGGAGTCCTCGGAGGAGCATGAGCACGAGGAAGGCACCTTCGCCGAGGGGCAGCGCGAGGACGGGTAGTCCACACCGGGGCCCGCGCCGGCGGGACGCGGGGTGAGATGACCGCGTCCGGCCCGCGGACCCCGGAGCACCACGTCCTGATCGTCGGCGGGGGCGGCACGGGCGGCGCGCTCGCCCACGATCTGACGCTTCGGGGCGTCCACGTGACCCTGGTCGAGCGCGGAGAGCTTACCTCCGGCACGACCGGGCGGCACCACGGCCTGCTCCACAGCGGGGCGCGCTACGCGGTCCACGACCAGGAGTCGGCCGTCGAGTGCATCGAGGAGAACGCGATCCTCCGCCGGATCTGCCCCGGCTCCTTCGAGGAGAACGACGGCCTCTTCGTCGGGGTCACCGACGAGGACATGGACTACCTCGAGGGGTTCCTGAAGGGGTGCGCCGAGTGCGGCATCCCCACGCAGGTCCTGAAGCCCGACGAGGCGCTCCGGCTCGAGCCCAACCTCAACCCCGACCTGAAGGTCGCGGTCCGCGTGCCGGACGGCACGATGGACGCGATGCGGATGCCGCTCCGGTTCTTCGCGACCGCGAAGCACGGCGGCGCGGACATCCGGCCCTACACCGAGGTCACGGACCTGATCGTCCACGACCGCACCGTCTCCGGCGCGGTGGTGCGCGATCACGTCACCGGCACGGAGGGCGAGGTCCGCGCCGACGTCACCGTGAACGCCACCGGCCCCTGGTCGGAGAGGATCGCGCGCATGGCGGGGGTCGACGTGCCGATCCAGCCGTCCCCCGGCGTCCTCCTCGCGCTCCGGGGCCGGCTGTGCAACATGGTGGTCAACCGGCTCCACAAGTCGGGGGACGGGGACATCATCGTCCCGCAGCGGGCGCTCTCGGTCGTCGGGACGAGCTCCTGGACCGTGGACGATCCCGACGATCTGGACGTCCCCGAGGACCACGTCCAGCGGATGTACGACGAGGGCGCCAAGCTGATCCCGGCCGTCCGTCGGGCCGAGTTCCGTGCGGCCTGGTCCGCGGCCCGGCCGCTGATCGGCTCGCGCGAGGGCGCCCCGACCGGCCGGGAGCTGTCCCGGACGTTCAAGACCTACGACCACCGCGAGACCGACGGGGTCGAGGGGTTCGTCACGATCACGGGGGGCAAGGGCACGACCCTGCGAGGCATGGCCGAGCTGTGCGCGAACGTGATCTGCGCCAAGCTCGGGGTCGAGGCAGAGTCCCGGACCCGCGACGTGGTCCTGCTCCCCCACACCGCCTACTACGCCGCATGAGGACGCGATGGTGACCGCCGCCGAGACCGACGCCCCGACGCCCCCCGCCGGGGGCGAGCTCCGCCGGTTCCGGGTGTTCCGCTTCAAGCGCGGGGACGCGGCGCCGCGGTTCGACGAGTTCGACGTGCCCGTCGGCCCGAAGACCACCCTGCTCGACGCGCTCCGGTGGATCCAGCTCCGGCGCGACGGCACCCTGGCGCTGCGCCACTCGTGCCTGCACGCCTCGTGCGGCACGTGCGGCGTGCAGGCGAACGGGCGCGAGGTGTTGATGTGCGTCACCTTCGTCCACGACCTCGGCCACGAGATCACCGTCGAGCCGCTGGCGAACATCCCCGTCCTCACCGACCTGGTCGTGGACATGCGGGAGTTCTACGCGCGGTTCCCCGACGTCCACCCGTTCCTGCGCGAGAGCGAGTTCCTCCCCGAGGCGGACACCCCGGACGCGATCGAGCGCTACGCGCGCTACGAGGACTGCATCGAGTGCGGACTGTGCGTGTCGGCCTGCCCGATCGTGGCAACCTCCGACCGGTACGTGGGTCCCGCCGCGCTGGCGGCCGCCCAGCGCCTGGCCGAGGAGCCGCGCGGGGTCGACGTGGAGGACGTCCTGGACTGGGCGGACGCCGAGGACGGGGTCTGGCGGTGCCACGCGGCGTTCGAGTGCACCGAGGCCTGCCCGTCGAACGTCAACCCCGCCGCGCGGATCATGGCCCTGCGCGGCGTGCTGGTCGGGGGCCGCCTACGGCTCCCGGGCCTGCGGCGGGAGCCGGCGTGAACGCGCCGGCCCCCGGACGTGAGGCGCGCGAGGCCCGAGGGCCCCTGCGGCGCAAGGGCATCGGGCCCTCGCCGAGCGGGTGGCTGGACCCCCGGGGGCGGGCTCTGGGGTCGTGGGCGTTCGCCGTGAATCGGGTCACGGGGCTCGGCCTGGTGTTCTACCTGTACCTGCACCTGGGCGTGCTCTCCCTGCTGCTCGTCGGAGAGTCGGCCTGGAACGACTTCCTCGAGCTCGCGACCACGACGGTCTTCCTGCTGCTCGACGTCCTGCTGCTGTTCGGGCTCCTGTACCACGGCCTGAACGGCATCCGGGTCGCGCTCGTCGGCAGCGGGGTCGTGCCGAACCGCCAGCGCGCGCTGTTCTGGGCCGGCACCGTGATCGGGACCCTGGCGCTCGCCTACGGCGCGCTGCACATCCTGGGGGGCACCTGAGATGGCGGTCGTCGAGACGCGCCCCGGCCCCTCGCGCCGCCGCCCCTCCCCCGGCGGGCGCTCGACGCGGGTGTGGTGGTGGACGGTGGGCTCGGGGATCGCGCTGCTCGTGCTCGTGGCCGTGCACATGGTGGCCCACCACTTCGTGGTCGAGGAGGTGGGCGGCCTGCGCACCTACCGGCAGGTCCTCGAGTACATCTCGAGCCCGGTCATCTTCACCGTCGAGCTCTTCTTCCTCCTGGCCGTCACCGTCCACGCGATGCTCGGGCTGCGGAGCGTGCTGTTCGACCTGAACCTGGGGCGGGCCGCCCGCCGGCGGATCGACGTCGGGCTGTGGGTCCTCGGCGTCCTCACCGTGGCCTACGGGTTCTTCCTCGTCGGGACGCTCGCCTCGAGGGCCTAGGCCGGCGCGTCCGTGGTCGGCATCGTCCTCGTCTCCCACAGCCACCGGATCGCCGAGGGCGCCGCCGAGCTCGCCCGCGAGATGGGCGGCACCGAGGTCCGGATCGAGACGGCGGGAGGGCTGGACGCGCCGGACCACCCGATGGGAACGGACGCGGTGCTCGTCCAGGGGGCGATCGAGCGCGCCTGGTCCGACGACGGCGTGCTCGTGCTGATGGACCTGGGGAGCGCGGTCCTGTCGGCGGAGCTGGCGCTCGACCTGCTCCCCCCGGACCGACGCGACCGGATCATGCTGGTCGAGGCTCCGTTCGTCGAGGGCGCCGTGGCCGCGGCCGTGACCGCCCGGATGCGCGCGCCCCTGGAGCAGGTCGCCACCGAGGCCCGGGGCGCGCTCGCCGCGAAGATCGCGCACCTGGGCGGGGCGCCCCCCGAGCCCGGTCCCGCCCCCGCGCCCGCCGCGGGCGAGGCCGTGACGGTCCGGCTGTCGGTGGGGAACCCCCACGGCCTGCACGCGAGGCCGGCCGCACGGTTCGTGCGGACGGCGTCCGCGTTCCAGGCCGAGGTCCGCGTCTCGAACGCGACGACCGGCCGCGGGCCGGTGAGCGCCCGGAGCCTGAACGCGGTGGCGACGCTCGGCGTCCTCCAGGGTCACGAGATCCAGGTGGCGGCCTCAGGCCCCCAGGCCGCGGAGGCGATCGAGGCGATCCGCGCCCTGGCCGAACGCGGCTTCGACGACGTCGTGGAGCCCGAGCCGGCTCCCGCGGCGCCCGCGGCGGTGGCGGGCGGAGGCCTCTCCGGGCTGCCCGCCTCGCCCGGCGTCGCGCTCGGCCCCGCCCGACGGTTCCATGTCCCGTCCCTCGGGGTCCCCGAGGGCCTCGAGGGCCGGGGTCCCGAGCGGGAGCGGCGCGCCTTCGAGGCGGCGCTCGAGCGGACGCGACGCGACGTCGAGGACCAGCGGGCGAGCGTGGCCGCACGCGCGGGCGACGCGCAGGCGGCGATCTTCGAGGCCCACCTCCTGTTCCTCGAGGACGAGGCCCTCTTCGAGCCGACGGTCGCGGCGATCGCGGACGGCGCCCCCGCGGCTCGGGCATGGGACGATGCCGTGGAGGCGGTCGCCCGCGCATGGGAGGAGCTCGACGACCCGTACCAGCGGGCGCGCGCCGCCGACCTGCGGAGCGTGGGCGCGCAGGTCCTGGCCCGGCTGCTGGACGTCGAGGTCCCCCGACCGCGTCTCGAGGCCCCGGGCATCCTGCTCGCGGCGGACCTCACGCCCGCGGACGCCGCCGCCCTGGACCCGGCCCTCGCGCTCGGCGTGGCCACGGCGTTCGGGGGCCCGACCTCGCACGCGGCGGTCCTGGCCAGGTCGCTGGGGATCCCAGCCGTCGTCGGCGTCGGCCCGGTCCTGCTCACCGTGGAGGAGGGCACCCCGGTGGCGCTCGACGGGGAGACCGGGGCGGTCCACGTCGCGCCCGAGCCCGGCGTGGTCGAGGAGCTCGAGCGGCGGCGGCGCGAGCGCGAGGCCCTGGACCGCGCGGCCCGCGCGGCGGCGATCGAGCCCGCCCGCACGCGCGACGGCACGGTCGTGGAGGTGGCGGCGAACGTCGGCTCGCCCGACGACGTCCCGGCCGCCGTGGCGGCCGGCTGCGACGCGGTGGGGCTGTTCCGGACCGAGTTCCTGTTCCTGGACCGGGACCGGATGCCCTCCGAGGACGAGCAGGAGGCCGCCTACCGTGAGACCGCCGAGCGCCTGGAGGGGCGTCCGGTGATCGTGCGAACGCTCGACGTCGGCGCGGACAAGCCGCTGCCGTTCCTCGATCAACCCGCCGAGGCGAACCCCTTCCTCGGCCTGCGCGGCCTGCGCCTCGGCCTGGCGCGACCCGAGCTGCTGGAGGAGCAGCTCCGCGCGATCCTGCGCGTGGCGGTCGACCACCCGGTCCGCGTGATGTTCCCGATGGTCGCCACGCTCGAGGAGCTCGACGCGGCGAGGGCGTCGCTCGGTCGGGCGCGCGAGCAGCTCTCGGGTCGGGGGGTCGCGCTCCCCGAGCGCCTGGAGGTCGGCATCATGGTGGAGGTGCCCTCCGCCGCGCTCCTCGCCGACCGGCTCGCGCCGCGGGTGGACTTCCTCTCGATCGGGACGAACGACCTCACCCAGTACGTGCTCGCGGCCGAGCGTGGCAACGAGCGGGTCGCCGGCATCGCCGACCCGCTGCACCCGGCCGTGCTGGAGCTGATCGGGCGGGCCGCCGATGCGGCGGGGCGCGCCGGCCGGTGGGCCGGGGTGTGCGGCGAGCTCGCCGGCGACCCGCTCGCGACCCCCGTGCTGCTCGGGCTCGGGGTCCGGGAGCTCTCGATGAGCGCCCCGGCGATCCCCCACGTGAAGGAGGCCGTCCGCCGGACCGACCTGCCCTCGGCGGTCACCCTGGCCGAACGCGCGCGGCGCTGCTCGTCGGCCGGCGAGGTCCGAACCCTCCTGCGGGACGCCGCAGGGCGCGACTGACCCCGCTGCTACGATGCGCGCGGGGCCCGTGACGACCACCGCCGATCATCGCGCCGCCGCGTTCCTCAAGGCCGTCACCTGGCTGCGGGTCTTCCTGCTGCCGGTGATCATGGCCCTGACGCTCGCGGGTCCGACGACCCGGTACGCGTACGTCGTGGCCGGGGCGCTGTTCGCGATCGCGGCGGTGACCGACTTCGTCGACGGCTTCCTCGCGCGCCGGTGGGCGCAGACGACGACGTTCGGCACGTTCCTCGACACGACCGCGGACAAGCTGCTCGTCTCCGGCGTCCTGCTGGCCCTGATCGCGGTGGACCGCGCCTCCCCGTGGATCGCCTTCGTGATCATCGGGCGCGAGCTGCTCATCCTCGGGCTCCGCGGCGCGGTGGCCGCCGGCGGCGAGGTGATGAAGCCCTCGATCTGGGGCAAGGCGAAGGCGAACGTGCAGTTCCTGGCGATCCTGCTCGCGATCGTTCGGTACCCCGAGCGGATCGGCCCCCTGTTCCTGGACGAGTACGCGATGATCGCCGCCGCCGTCATCACGGTCGGGTCCGCGGTGGAGTACCTCGTGCGGTTCCGGGACGCCCTCACGGTCGACCGCGGCCCCTGACCCGGGTGCCCGGAGACCCCGTCCTCGTGACCGGCGGCACCGGCGTCGTGGGCCGGGCCGTCGTGGAGCGGCTGATCGGCGCGGGTCGGGAGGTCCGCGGGCTGGCCCGATCCGATGCAGCCGCCTCGGCGCTCGTCGAGCTCGGAGCCGGGGTGATGAGGGGCGACGTCCTGGATCCTCCGTCCCTGCGACGGGCGATGGACGGGGTGGCGACCGTGTTCCACGTCGCGGGGGTGAACGCGATGTGCCTCCGCGATCCCTCGCCGATGTACCGCGTGAACGTCGAGGGATCGGCCAACGTGGTCCGGGCGGCCGCGGAGGCCGGGGTGGGCTGCGTCGTCCACACATCCTCGGCCGCCGCGATCGGCGAGGCGCGCGGGACGGTCGGTCGGGAGGACTCGCCCCACCGCGGCTCCTACCTCTCGCATTACGAGCGCTCCAAGCGCCTGAGCGAGCGGCGGGTGCTGGAGCTGGCCGCCGACCTCGGCGTGCGCGCGATCGCCGTGCTCCCGGCCTCCGTGCAGGGGCCGGGACGCACGACGGGATCGGCGCGGCTGCTGCTCGACGCCGTGAGCGGCCGGCTCCCCGCGATGGTCGAGACCACGATCTCGCTGGTCGACGTGGCCGACTGCGCCGAGGGGCACCTGCTCGCGGAGGCGCACGGGGAGGACGGGGAGCGGTACCTGCTGTCGGGGGCCACGCTCACGACGCGCGAGGCCGTCGAGCTGCTCCGGCGTCTGTGGGGACGCCCCGAGCGCGTCCGGTGGCTCCCGCGGTGGACGGCGGTCGCGGTCGGCGAGGCGGCCGAGGCGGCCGGCCGCCTCGCGCGGCGCGATCTCCCGGTGTGTCGGGAGGTGGTGCGCACGCTGCTCCACGGCCACCGGTACGAGGGCTCGAAGGCAGAGCGCAAGCTCGGCCTCCGCTACACGCCGCTGGAGGAGACGATCGGGCGGACGTTGACCTGGTACGCGGATCGCGGCCTCGCCCCCCCGCGGCTCGGGGCGGGAACGTAGGATGCTGGGGCACACGCCCCGCGACCACGACAGGAGGGACCGATGGAGCGGACCCAGCGACCCGACCGGAACCTCGCGCTCGAGCTCGTCCGCGTGACCGAGGCGGCCGCGCTCGCGGCCGGCCGGTGGGTGGGCCGCGGCGACAAGGTGGCTGCCGACCAGGCGGCCGTTGACGCGATGCGGCTGATGATCGACACGGTCGCGATGGACGGGGTGGTCGTGATCGGCGAGGGCGAGAAGGACGAGGCGCCGATGCTGTACAACCACGAGGCCGTCGGCACCGGGAACGGGCCGGAGGTCGACGTCGCCGTCGACCCGATCGACGGCACGCGTCTGACCGCGGTCGGGCAACCGAACGCCCTGTCCGTGATCGCCCTGGCCGAGCGCGGTTCGATGTTCTTCCCGGGCGCCGCCGTCTACATGGAGAAGGTCGCGACCGGCCCCGAGGCGGCCGACGCGATCGACGTCACCGCTCCGGCCGAGGAGAACGTGCGCCTGGTCGCCAAGGCCAAGGCCGTCCGCCCGGAGGAGATCGGCGTGGTGATCCTGGACCGCGATCGCCACGCGGACATCATCCGCCGGGTCCGGGAGGCCGGCGCTCGCGTGTTCCTGATCACCGACGGCGATGTCGCGGGCGCGATCTCCGCCGCGACCTCCGCTCGATCCGGGATCGACCTGCTGATCGGGATCGGCGGGACGCCGGAGGGGGTGATCGCCGCGGCCGCGCTGAAGTGCCTCGGGGGCGCGATCCAGGGGCGCCTGTGGCCGCGCAACGATGACGAGCGCCGACAGCTCGTCGACGCAGGGTTCGACCCCGAACGGGTCCTGACCACCGACGACCTCGTGAGCGGCCAGGACGTGTTCTTCGCAGCCACCGGCATCACCGACGGGTCGCTCCTGCGCGGCGTGCAGTACACGCCGGACGGTGCCACGACGTTCTCGATCGTGATGCGCTCGCGATCCGGCACGGTGCGGTACGTCGAGGCCCAGCACCGCTTCTCCAAGCTCGAGCACTACTCGCCGATCGACTACCGGCGCTGAGCCAGCCCGAAGACGCCGGTCCCCTCCTTGACCAGGGCGCCGGAGCGGACCCCTTCGGCGAGCGCGGCCAGCAGGTGCCTGCGGACGTCGGGCTGGGCGAACGGGTCCAGGTATCCGCGCCGGAGCGCGAGGTCCTGGATCCTCGTCCAGTGCAGGGGCTCGCCCTCCTCGCGCAGGACGGTGAGGGCGGCCTCGAGGAACTCCATCACAGCTCGTGCGCCGCGGGGATCAGCGCCTCCGCGAGCAGGTCGAGCATCGACGGGTCGGGCATCGCGAACCAGATCGGCGCGGGCGAGATCACGAGCTCGTCCACCCCGAGCTCGGCGAACCGCCCCAGCCGCTCGAGCGCCTCCTCGGGCGTCCCGGCGAGGCCCTCGGCCCGCAGCGCCTCGAGCGGCATCGTCGCGGCGACACCTGAAGGCAGGCGGTCGGCCATCAGCGCGTACCGACCGCGGAGGTCGTCCTCGTCCTCGCCGAGCACCGTGAACAGGCCGAGCGACAACCGCAGGGTGGCAGGGTCCCGCCCAGCCCGTTCGCAGGCGCGCCGCGCGGCCGCGACGCGGAGAGCGTAGTCCTCCGGCCGCCACCGCCAGGCCGCGTTCCATCCGTCGGCCAGGCGGGCGGCGATCCCCAGGAGCCGCGGGCCTCCCTTGCCCCCCACGAGGATCGGCGGTCGGGGTTCCTGGATCGGGCGCGGCCGGTCGTACGCCTCCCGGAGCCGGAACCGGGGGCCGTCGAACGACGCCGGCTCCCCCTCGAACAGCGCGCCCAGGACGCCCAGGGTCTCCTCGAGCAGGTCGAACCGGTCCCCCACCGACCCGAACGCGTACCCGAAGGCCTCGAACTCGTCGCTGTACCAGCCCGCCCCCAGACCGAGCTCCAGGCGCCCACCGGAGAACCGATCGATCGCCGCCGCGGCCTTGGCGACGATCGCGGGGTGCCGGAAGCCCGCCGAGAGCACGAGCGCGCCGAGGCGGATCCGCTCCGTCGTCCGGGCGAGCGCCGCCAGCACGGTGAGGGGCTCGAGCGCCCCGTAGCGGCTCGCGTCCCCGCCGTAGCGTTCGAGCGAGGCGAAGAAGTGATCGGAGACCCACACCGAGTCGAACCCCAGGCGCTCGGCCCGGGACGCCACCTCGGCCACGCGTCCGAACGCGATCGGTCCGGCGCCCGGGAGCGAGAAGTCGTAGTGCGGAAGCGCCAGGCCGACCCGCATCCGGCTACAGGTAGCGGAGCACGTCGGCGGGGCCGGTGACCTCGACCTCCGGCGGGATCCGGATGCCCGACGGCAGCTTCAGGCGTGGGTAGACGGCCACGTCGTCGGACAGGTGCACGCCCGGGTACACGACCACCTCGTCGCCGAGCGCGACGAACCGCTCGATCGTCGTCTGGTGGTACGGCTCCGAACGGACCTCGGTCATCGACCCGACCACCGCCTCGGACAGCCGCGCCCCCGCGCCCACGATCGCGCCGTCGCGGATCTGCGAGCGCTCGATCACGGCGTCGCGGTGGATCTCGATGTCGTCGTCCAGGTTCGACTCGGAGATCCGCACGCCGGGGTGGATCTCGCAGAAGCGCCCGATCCGCACCGCGGGACCGATCTCGACCAGGCCGTCGGCGATCTTCTCGGCGAGCGTCTTGCCGCTCGTGGAGTCGCGTGCCGCGAGCGACTCGGGGGCGATCCAGACGTTCCGGTCGGGATCGAAGGGGGGGCCGAGCAGCCGGACGACGGCATGGAATCCCCCGCGGAGCGCCTCGACCATCGTCTCCACGTAGTCGCGCACGTTGCCGAGGTCGCCGATCCGGCGGACCGGGAACGCGTGGACCCGGTGCCCGTTCCCGACCAGCCACGGCAGGAGGTCCTTGCCGAAGTCCAGCCGCCGCCGGCGGAGGGCGGCCACCTCCGCATGGTCCGCGAGCTGCCGCAGGCGGACCGAGTCCACCAGGTAGAACCCGGCGTTGGTCATGAGCGGCAGCTGCCGGAAGTCCTCGTCCGTCTCCGTCGCGAAGTGCTCGCGGAGCTCGGCCAGCGTGGGCTTCTCGACGAACTCGAGCACCCGCCGGTGCGCATCGGCGAGCATCAGCCCGTACTTCTCGGCCACCTCGTCGGGCTCGCGGATCATCGCCGCGATCGTCACGATCGCACCGGTCTCGCGATGCGCCCGGAGCATCGGCTCCAGGTCGAAGTCGATGATCGAGTCGGTGGGGAAGACCAGCGCGGGCTGCGAGACGTCCCAGTAGTCGAGCATCCGCAGGGTCGAGTCCGCGCTGCCCGTCGAGAGCGGGTCGTACTTGACGGGCGAGTACTTGACGTCGACCCCGAAGGCCTCCCCGTACCCGATCATCACCTTGATCTGGTAGCGGTTCTCCTTGCCGTGGGCGATCACGTAGTAGTCCTTGATCCCCTCGGTCGACAGGATCAGCAGCACCCACCGGATCAGCCGCTGGCCGAGGAACGACATCGCGGCCTTCGAGCGCAGGTACCCGGGCGCCTTGAGGGTGAGGGGGCGGGCCCGGACGCCCTGTCCGCCCGCCAGGCCGATCCCCACGACCTCGGACGTCCCGGACATGTGCCTGCATGATATCGGCGGCCGCTCCGGGGGGAGAGCCGTGCGGCCCCGAGCGAAGGAGGCACAGCCGATGCGACCCTGGTCCACCGACGCGGCCGGACGTCTGGACGAGCTCGAGATCGACAGCCGGGCGCTGGCGGACAACCCGCTCGGCGACCCGTCGGTCCGGCCGCTGTGGGTGTACGTGCCGCCCGGCTACGACAGGGAGTCCGACCGCCGCTATCCGGTCGTCCACGTGATCCAGGGCCTGACGGGACAGCTCGACATGTGGCGGAACCGCGACGCGTTCCGCCCCACCTACCCCGAGGCGGTCGACGACCTGTTCTCGAACGGCGACGCCGACGGGCCGGTGCCCCCGGCGATCGTCGCCTTCGTCGACTGCTGGACCTCGATCGGCGGGAGTCAGTTCCTGAACTCCCCCGCGGTGGGTCGCTACCACGACTACCTCTGCGAAGAGGTGGTGCCGTTCGTCGACGCGCGCTACCGCACCCGACCGGACCGGCGCGCGATCCAGGGCAAGTCGAGCGGCGGGTACGGGGCGATGGTCACGGCGATGCTCCGGCCGGACCTGTTCCACGCGTTCGCCTCGCACGCGGGGGACGCGCTGTTCGAGGCGTGCTACCTGCCCGACTTCCGCGCGGCTGCTCGCGCCCTCCGGATGGAGTACGAGGGCTCGTTCGAGCGGTTCTGGGAGGAGTTCCGGGCACGCCCGGCCGGCACGAAGGAGACCGACTGGGTGCTGCTCAACGTGTGGTGCATGGCGGCCTGCTACTCGGCCGACCCGGACGGGGCCGTCCGGCTGCCCTTCGAGGTCGGGACCGGTCGACTGATCGACGAGGTGTGGTCGCGGTGGCTCGCGTGGGACCCGGTGCGGATGGCCCCTCGCCGCGCCGACGCGCTGCGCTCGATGCGGGCGATCTGGCTCGACGCGGGCACGAAGGACGAGTATTACCTGGATCTCGGCGCCGTCGCGGTCTCGAAGGAGCTCGAGGCGTTGGGGGTGCCGCACACGCTCGAGCTGTTCGAGGCGGGGCACGGCTCGATCGGCTACCGATACCCGCGCAGCCTGGCCTTCCTGACCAGGGCGCTCAGCCCTGAGGCCTGAAGCCCGGGCCATCCCGAGCCGATATGGGACGATGAGCACACGCCCGTCCAAGGAGGACACCATGAGCGACCCGCTCGCCTCGCCCCCGCTCCCGGCGCCCCCCGACACGCCACCCCCGCGGGCGTGGTCGAGCGCGCCGGCGGCCCAGCCGCGGCGGCGCGGCATCGGTCTGGTCGCCGGCGTCGTTGCCGTCCTCGTGCTGGCGGCCGCCGCGACCGGCTTCGTCCTCACCCGTGGCGGCTCCGACGCCGAGGCGCAGCCGCTGGCGCTCGCGTTCGTACCGGGGCAGTCGGAGACCTACCAGATCCACCAGACGATGGACGGCCGCATCGAGGCGGACGCCCTCGGCAGCCAGCCGCTCCAGATGGACGTGACCCAGGTCCTCACCTGGGAGGTGCTCTCGGTCGACGACGACGGGGTGGCCACGGTCTCCCTCTCGGTCTCCGAGATGAGCGGGACCGTCAACGGCATCCCGATCCCGCAGGACCCGGGCACCATGCCGCCGATCGAGTTCGAGGTAGCGCCGGACGGCCGGATCCTGTCCGCCGGCGGGCTCGCGCTCGGCGGGGCCGGGCAGACCCAGGGCTTCGGCTTCCCGGGGATGGGCCAGCTCACGCCGATCCTCCCCGACGGGGGGACCGCGGTGGCTCCGGGGGACTCGTGGACGAAGGCCTTCTCGCAGGAGTTCCCCTACGGCGATGGCACGATCGAGTACACGGCGACGAGCACCTACGCGCGCAACGAGCCGGTCGGCGAGGTCGAAGCCGCGGTGATCGTGACCGAGATGTCGGTGCCGCTGGACCTCACGCTGCGGTTCGAGGACCTCCTGGCCGCGCTGGGCGACGAGGCCGTGGGAGCCACCGGCGCCGCCGGCTTCGAGGACGCCGAGATCGTCTACGGCGGCTCAGGGTCGTTCACGCAGACGAGCTGGGTCGACCTCGAGGCGCAGGAGCTGTTGAGGACGGACACGACCGGCGACTTCGACCTCACGATGGGCTTCGGGGGCATCCCGGGGTTCGAGGGCCAGATGGCCTTCGTGGGGACGTTCACCCAACAGCTCGAGCGCCGGTAGCGATCGCGATCGAACGGCCCCGCCGGCGGCATCCTCAGGCGGTCTGATCGACCGCGCCGGACAGGACCTCCTCGCCCTGGGCGTTCACCACGCGGACCGTCGTGAACCCACCCAGGCTCTTGTTCCGGAACTGACGGAAGACCTCCGCTCCGCCGTCCGCGTCCAGCTCGGCGATCCGGCCGGCGCGGAGGACCTGGCCGGCGGCGTTCTCGAGCTCGACCCGGTAGGGCAGCGCCGCAGCGTCCTCCGGGTCCAGGCCGCTCACGATCACGATCGTGAAGTCGAGCATCGTCTCGGAGACGAGCTGGAGGACCGCCCCGCCGCCCAGGCCATCGGCCGTCGGCCGGAGCTGGCCGAGGTGCGTCTCGCTCGCCGGGAGCTGCCGGTCGGGAACGACGCTCGTGAGGATCCTCTGGAACCGCTCGAGCGCCTCGGCGCGTGCCCGCTCGGCCTGGGCCGCCCGCGCCTCGAACCGATCGGCCCGCCCGGCCATCACCGCGCCCCATCCGAGGCTCGCGATCGCCACCATCGCGGCCACGATCGAGGCGGCCGCCGTCCGCGCCCGCCGCGGCGTCCCCGGCGGCCCGGCGGCCCGCCTCACGCGCTCCACGATCCGCTCCCCGAGCCCGTGGGGGACGGGGGCCGGCTCCAGGGCGAACGCGAGCGTCGCCGCCGCGGCCCCGAGCTCGGCGGCCTCCTTCCGGCACCCGGCGCACCACCGCAGGTGCCGTTCGACCTCCGCGCGCTCCTCCGCCCCGAGGACGCCGATCGCGAGCTCCGGCAGCAGCTCCCGGACCTCCAGGCAGCTCACGGCCGCTCCTTGCCCTCGTGCGCCCGGCGCACCTTGATCAGGGCGGTGCGCAGGCGCGTCTTCACGGTCCCGAGCGGGATCCCGTCCGCCTCGGCGATCTCGCGGGCGGTGAGGCCGCCGAAGTACGCGCGCGCCAGCAGCCGCTTCTCGGCGTCCGACAAGGAATCGAGCGCGCGGATCGCCGCGTCGCGCTCGACCACGGCGTCGTCCTCGCTGGCGCCCACCACCTCCGGCACGTCACCGACCAGCACGAGGTGGGGACGGGTCGAGCCCGTCTCGCGCCGGAGCCGGTCGACGGCGAGGTTATGCGCGATCGTCATGAGCCAGGTCGACAGCCGCCCCCGAGCCGGGTCGAACCTGGCGGCCTTGCGCCACGCGGCGAGGAAGACGTCCTGGGTCAACTCCTCGGCCGCCTCCGCGCTCCCAAGCAGCCGGAGGCCGAGCGTGAAGATCGGGCGCGCGTACCGCGCGTAGAGCACCCGCACCGCGGCCTCGTTCCCCGCAAGGAGCCCCTCCATCAGTTGCCGCTCCTCGCGGGCGAGGAGCGGACCGCCGGGCCGAGCGTTCACTCGGTCTCCTTCCAGATATACGGGGCGCCGCTCCCGGATGGCTCTGCCGCCTCGAACCGCTCCATCATGCCACGGGCACCTCGCCGTTCGACGGGGCGAGGCGCGTCGCCCGTTTCCGGTTCGGACCCCCGGATGGGATGATGCCCCCATGGGCGCGCTCCGACGCGGGTTCGCGTTCGCGCTGCTCGCGGGGCTGCTCGGTTCGATCGGCGCGACCGCCGGGGGCCAGGAGCCCGTGGGCACGGTGGTCGGGCTCGAGCTCGATGGCGTCGTGGATCCCTTCACGGCGAACCACGTCGCCGGTGGGGTCGAGGCCGCCGAGGACCAGGGGGCGGCCGCGGTGCTGGTCACGATCGACACGCCCGGCGGCCTCGACTCCTCGATGCGGCAGATCACCCAGGCGATCCTGAACGCTCGGGTCCCGGTCCTGTGCTTCGTCTCTCCCCAGGGGGCCCGGGCGGCGTCCGCGGGGGCTTTCATCCTGCTCTCCTGTCACGTCGCCGCGATGGCTCCGGCGACGAACGTCGGGGCCGCCCATCCCGTCGGGGTCTCGGGGGCGATCGAGTCGGCGAAGGCGACCAACGACGCCGCCGAGTACATCGTGAGCATCGCGGAGCGCCGCGGCCGCAACCCCGAGTGGGCCGAGCGCGCGGTCCGCGAGTCCGTGAGCGCCTCCGCGGCCGAGGCGCTGGAGCTGGGCGTCATCGACCTCGTCGCGCCGGACGTCCCCGCCCTGCTTCAGGCCACCGGGGGCCGGACCGTGGAGCTCGCGGACGGCCGGACCGTGACGCTCGACCTCGCCGGCGCGCGGATCGAGGAGCGGGCGATGGGCCTGATCGCCCGCCTGTTCCACGCCCTGCTCGACCCGAACGTCGCCTTCATCCTCTTCTACCTCGGCATCATCGCCCTGTACTTCGAGCTCGCGAACCCCGGCCTCGGCGTCCCGGCGATCGTCGGGGTCGTGCTGCTCGTCGCCGCGTTCCTGGCCTTCGGCGTGCTGCCGGTGCAGCTCGCGGGCGTGATCCTGCTCGTGGCGTCGGCGATCTTCTTCGCGATCGAGATCTTCACCCCGGGGATCGGCGTGCCGTTCGCGGGCGGCCTCGTGACGCTCATCCTCGGGGGGATGTTCCTGTTCGACACGTCCGTGCCCGGCGTGCGCGTCTCGCCGCTGGTCATCGCGCCGGTGGCTGTCTTCACCGCCCTGTTCTTCGGCTTCGTGGTCCGGGCCGTGATCCGCGCCCAGCGACAGCCCCCCGCCTCGAGCGTCGAACGGCTGGTCGGGGTCGAGGGCGTCGTCCAGAAGCCGCTCGACCCCGAGGGCGTGGTGCTGGTGGCCGCCGAGGAGTGGAGCGCGATCTCCGTCGGACGTGAGGAGCTCGCCCGGGGCACGAGGGTGCGAGTCACCGCCGTCGACGGCCTCCGGCTCACCGTGGAACCGATCGAGGACCGGACGCCGGCCAGCCCGGACGTCCCCGAAGGGAGCGTGACCTGATGGAGCTGCTGATCGGCCTGGCCATCCTCGTCGTGGTGATCGCGCTGCTGATCCCGCAGGCGATACGGATCGTCCGCGAGTACCAGCGCCTGGTCGTGTTCCGCCTCGGGCGGCTGCTCGCCACCAAGGGACCCGGGCTCGTGCTGCTGATCCCCTTCGTCGACCGCGCGGTGTCCGTCGACCTGCGCGAGTTCTTCCTCGAGATCCCGAGACAGGACTCGATCACGAAGGACAACGCGCCGATCTCCGTGGACTTCATCATCTTCTACAAGGTGCTCGACCCCACGATGAGCGTGGTCCAGGTGCAGAACTTCGTCGGGGCGGCGCAAGGCATGGCGACCACGACCCTTCGGGCCGTGGTCGGCGACATCCCACTCGACGACGTCCTGGCCAAGCGGGACGAGATCAACCAGATCCTGCGGACCAAGCTCGACGAGGTCACGTCGCGCTGGGGCGTGAAGGTCACGAACGTCGAGATCCGCGAGATCATCCCACCACCGTCCGTCCAGGAGGCGATGACGCGGCAGATGTCGGCCGAGCGGCAGCGACGCGCGGTCGTCACCGAGGCGGAGGGCAGCAAGCAGGCCGCGATCACGGTCGCCGAGGGGAACAAGCAGTCGGCGATCCTGAACGCGGAGGGCGAACGACAGGCGGCGATCCTGCGCGCGGAGGGGTTCGCGCTCGCGCTCACGAAGATCTTCGAGGCGGCCCAGGGCGTGGACGCCAAGACGATGAGCCTCCAGTACCTGGAGGCCCTCAAGCAGATCGGCGCCTCGCCCTCGACGAAGTTCGTGATCCCGATGGAGTTCACGAACCTGATCTCCGGGATCGCCGGGTTCGCCGGGCGGACCTTCGCCGACGGGGGCGAGGGCCGCTCCGGGTAGCCGCGCGACCGGGCGGGACCGCGGGCTCGAGCAGCGCGTCCGGCGGTCGGTGACCCTGGCCCCGGTCCGACGGCAGCCGTCCCCGCCCGTCCCGTCGGTCGTGGGAACGTCCGGGTTCCCCGTGGTGTAGGCAGGGATGACCGACCGGGTGGAGGGCCGTCCACTGGAGGAAGCCGAGCTCGTCCGGCTCGCGCGCGGCGGCGATGTCCACGCGTACGGCGAGCTCGTGGAGCGGTACCGGGAGGTGGCGTTCCGCACCGCATGGCTGATCACCCGGAGCTCCGCCGACGCCGAGGACGCCGCGCAGGACGCCTTCGTGAAGGCCTTCTACGCGCTCGACCGCTTCCGGGCGAGAGAGGCGTTCCGTCCGTGGCTCCTGCGGATCGTGGCGAACGAGGCGAAGAACCGGCGGCGCTCGGCCGGCCGCCGGGAGCGCCTGGCGCTCCGAGCCAGCCTGGAGCGCGGCCCGGGGGACGCGGCCCCGTCCCCCGAGGCCGCGGCGCTCGCGGGGGCCGAGCGGCGGGCGCTGCTCGCGGCGCTCGAGCGGCTCCCCGAGCGCGAGCGGCTGGTGGTCACCTGCCGATACCTGCTCGAGCTGTCGGAGGCCGAGACGGCCGCGGCCCTGGGGATCCGGCCGGGGACGGCGAAGTCCAGGCTCTCGAGGGGGCTGCGTCGCCTGCGCGAGGCGCTGGGGGACCGGGACGATGGGTGATCACGGCATGAGGGATGACCCGATCGCCGCGGCGCTCACGGCGCTCGCGCGCGACGTCGCGTTCCCACCCGCGCCACCGCTGGCACCGGCCGTGACCGAGCGGTTGCTCGGGGATCGAGCCACCGGCCGCCGGCCGGCCTTCCCCGGCCTCGCGCTGTGGAGCCGACGCCGGCTGCTGGTCGCCGTCGCCCTTGGGCTGCTCGCCGCGCTGGGGATCGCGGCCGCGGCGCGGTTCGCGATCGGGGCGTTCGAGATCCGGGTGCAGCCCGGCGTGACCGCGGACCCCTCGCTCTCGCCGGTGGAGCCGGGCGATCTCGGGGCACCCGCGTCGGTCCGGGAGGCCGAAGCGGCGGTCGGGTTCGACCTCGCCCTCCCGCCCGGCGATCCGCCGGACGAGGTCCACGTGGTCGAGCGGCTCGGGGACGGGCCGGGCATCGTGGTCGCGTGGGGGCCGGGCGCCGGTGCGCCCGCGCTCGACGGGACGGGGTGGAGCCTCCTGCTGATGGCGTTCCCCGGGGAGGCCGACGTCGGGCTCAAGACCGTCGAGCGGCCCGAGGCGATCCGCGAGACGTCCGTGGGCGGTCGCCGCGCGTTCTGGATCGACGTCCCGCACGTGATCCTCCTCGAGACCGACGACGGCGTCCTCGGGCCCTACCGGGTGGAGGGCAACGTCCTGATCTGGGACACGGCCGAGGGCATCACGTACCGGATGGAGACGGTGCTGCCGCGGACGGAGGCGATCGCGCTCGCCGAGTCTCTCCGCTGATCGGGAACCCCGTGGGCCGGGACGGTGTAGGCCAGGCATCCGGAGCGGCGAGGAGGGGATGTCGATGGCACGTCGGAACGGGCTCGCGCAGATGCGGATCGCCGTCGGATGGCTGCCGATCGCCCTCGCGTGGCTGATCGTCCCGTCCGCGCCCGCCACCGCCGGCGGCGGGTGCCACGCGGGCATGACCCACGGCACGGGCGACACCGTCCTGATGCGGGAGGCGTGCTTCACCCCGGGGATCCTGCAGGTGGAGCCGGGGACCAGCGTGACCTTCTCGAACGAGGACCCGATGACCCACAACGTCTCGGCCAACGGCTGGGGGTACCTCGACCCGATGGAGCGCGGGGATCGCTTCCACGCGACGTTCGAGGCCCCGGGCGTCTATCCGTTCGCCTGCACGTACCACCCGGGCATGACGGGGGCGATCGTCGTCGGCGACGGGACCGGGGCCGGGAACGGCGAGCTGGTGTCGGTGACGTCGCTCGAGCCGCCGGGCCCCGGGATCCGGGTCCGCACGGTCACCGAGCCGGCGAGCTCGAGCGCCGTGGCGATCGGCTGGGGGCTCGGTGGCGCGATCGGCCTCGCGATCGGTCTGGCAACCGGGGCGCTCGCCCACCGCGCGCGGCGCGCGGCAGCGTAGGCCCGAGGGTGCGGAGGCCGAGGGATCGCCAGGCCGCCCTCAGGCGGGGACCTGGAGGCCGGCCTGCTGGAGCTGGAGCCGGAAGTCGTGCTGGTTCGACGCGGCCGCCATCGCAGCGTCGATGGTCACGAGCCCCTCTTGCGCGAGGCGCAGGAGGCTCTGGTCGAAGGTGACCATGCCGTAGAAGTCGCCGTCGGCGATCACGTCGTGGATCTCGGCGGTCTTGGCCTCGTCCACGATGCGCTCGGCGATCCGGCCGGTGTTCACCAGGATCTCGTGGCACGGGAGGAGGCCACCCTCGACCCCCGGGACCAGCCGCTGGCAGACGATGCCCCTCAGCGCGCCCGCCAGCGTCAGGCGGATCTGATGCTGCTGGTGCGGCGGGAAGAAGTCGATCACGCGGTTCACGGTCTCGGTCGCGTCGACGGTGTGGAGGGTCGAGAGCACCAGGTGCCCGGTCTCCGCCGCCTGGAGCGCGGCGCGAACGGTCTCGGTGTCGCGCATCTCGCCGATCAGGATCACGTCGGGGTCCTGACGGAGCGCGGCCCGCAGCGCCGACAGGAAGCTCTCGGTGTCGTTGCCCACCTCGCGCTGGTTGATCGAGGCCTGGTCGTCCCGGAACAGCACCTCGATCGGATCCTCGATCGTGACGATGTGGCACTGGCGGGTGCGGTTCAGGTGCTCGATCATCGCGGCCAGCGTCGTCGTCTTGCCCGAGCCGGTCGGGCCGGTCACGAGCGCGAGGCCTCGGCGCTCCTCGGCGAGGACCCGGATCGTGTCGGGCAGGTGCATCTCCTCGAACGTGGGCCCTCCGAACCGCAGCTTGCGGAACACGGCCGAGACCGAGCCGCGCTGGCGGAAGACGTTCACGCGGAACCGGCCCACCTGCGGGATCGAGTAGGCGAAGTCGACCTCGCCGGAGGTCTCGAAGCGCGAGCGGCGGTCCGGCGGAACGATCGTCGCCGCGATCGTCACCGTCTCGTCCGGGGTGAGGGGGTCGCGGGGGATCGCCGTCAGCGTTCCGGTGACCCGGATCTTCGGGGGGCCGCCGACCTTCACGTGGAGGTCCGAGCCCTCCCCCCGGGCCAGCTCGGTCAGCCAGCCGTGGAACTCCGGCAGGATTCCGGGCGACTCCCGCCGGTCGCCGTCGTCGTTCGCCGTCGCTTCGACCCCGTTCGCCTCGATCACGCCGTCCTCTCCCCGCGCCCCCAGCCCTCATGGGCGCGGTCCGACCACGCTAGGGGTATCGGCGGGCGGCCCCGCCGGCCTGAGCCGAGAGCCGCGGCGGGGTCAGCCCCGCGCCAGCAGCCGGCAGACGGTGCGCTCGGCGAGCGGCTCGAACCGCTCGAGGGTCATCGGCGGCTTGAGCGCGCCGAGCATGCCCTCGACCAGCCCGCGGTGGATCGCGCAGACGAGCTCGCGGTGGTCCTCGAGGAGGTCCCGGAACGGGCAGTCGCGCATCGTCACCTCGACCGTGCCCTTCCCCACGCGCCGGAACCGAGGATCGAACCCCGCCTCCGCCATCGCCTCCTGGAGCACGGCCAGGTTCCGGCGCGCCGGCAGCCGCGTGCCGGGCTTGGGCCCGCCCTGGATCGCGAGGTACTGCCCCCACTCGCGCGCGAGCCTGGACGCCCGCTCGCGGCTGCGGGCCCCCGTGGTCAGCCCCGCGAGGATCTCGGCCAGGAGCCGCCAGTCGCGTCCCTCGCGCACCTCGCGGTCGACGGCCGTGTAGAGGGTCTGCGGTCGCCCCACCGACGAACCCCGACGGGTCTCGCGCCGGACCAGCCCAGCCTCCTCGAGCCGCCGAAGGTGCGGGCGCAAGGTGTTGGGGTGCAGCGCCAGGCGGGCCGAGAGCTCACGGACCGAGACCGGCCGCCCCGACAGGCCGAGGTACCGGTAGAGCCGGAAGCGGGTATCGTCGGCCAGGGCCTTGTGGACCTCGATCGGCGCACGCTCACGGCCCGGCATCGACGCCCCCGCCCGGCCGCCGTACCATGGGAGAAAGCACGGTTCGCACGGTCGCAATCAGGATAATCCCGGAGGGTGGTGCCCCGTGGTCAGCGAAGCGCAGGTCCGAGAGGCGCTCAGAGGGGTCCGCGACCCCGAGATCGGTCGCCCGATCGAGGACATCGGGATGCTCCGGGGGATCCGGATCGAGGACGGCACGGTCCAGGTGGACGTGCTGATCACGATCGAGGGGTGCCCGCTCAAGGACCGCATCACCAACGACGTCACGGCCGCGCTCGCGCCGCTCGAAGGCGTGGAGCGCGTCGAGGTCTCGCTCTCGCCGATGAGCGAGCAACAGCGGGCCGACCTCGTGGCCAAGCTCCGCGGGAGCGCGGCGCCGCAGCAGCGCACGTTCTTCACCTCCGACGACACGACGGTGATCGCCGTGGCCTCGGGCAAGGGCGGCGTCGGCAAGTCGAGCGTGACGGTGAACCTGGCCTGCGCGCTCGCCGCCGAGGGGTACCGGGTGGGCATCCTGGACGCCGACGTGTGGGGCTTCAGCGTGCCGAGGATGCTCGGCGTCTCGGGGCAGCCGGTGGGGTTCAACGACATGATCCTGCCGCTCGAGTCCCACGGCGTCCGCGTGATCTCGATGGGGTTCTTCGTACCAGAGGAGACCCCGGTGATCTGGCGCGGCCCGATGCTCCACAAGGCGATCGAGCAGTTCCTGGGCGACGTCTACTGGGGCGAGCTCGACTTCCTGCTGTGCGACCTGCCGCCGGGAACCGGGGACGTCTCGATCAGCCTGGCCTCGTTCCTGCCCGGAGCCTCGATGCTCGTCGTCACCACGCCGCAGGAGGCGGCGCGCAAGGTCGCCGAGCGCGCCGGCAAGATGGCCGAGCGGACGAACCTCCGCCCGATCGGTGTGATCGAGAACATGTCGTGGTTCGTCTGCCCGCACTGCGGACAGCGCGAGACGATCTTCGGCGAGGGGGGAGGGCACGAGGCCGCCGAGACCTTGGGCGTCGAGCTGATCGGGCAGATCCCGCTCCAGCCCTCGCTCCGCGAGGGGGGCGACGCCGGCCGGCCGGTCGTGGTGCGCGAGCCGGACTCCCCCGCCGGCCAGGCGCTCCGCGAGGCGGCCCGGAGGCTCGCGCAGAGCACGCGGACGAAGGTGGGCAAGCCGCTCCCGCTGATGGCCCGGCCCGGCGCCGCCGCTGCGGCGGGGGGCCACCACGGCCACGCACACTGAGAGCTCCCTCCCCCGCCGGGACTTGCCTCGGCGGGTTCCGTCGTTACGGTGCTGAATGCTGGTGTCGGGCGGGCGCCCGATGGCCGTCCCATCAATATCGGTCACCGTTGGCGCTTGTGCGGCTTCGCGTCCGCAATGCACCCGAACGGGCCCGCCTGCAAGATGGTCTGGAACGTGATACCTCGGATGGTCGGACAGCCAGGTCAGGTCCTGAGGTTTTGCACAGCTGGTCGCGACTCTTCGCTGACCAGTCGGATTCGGACATGCGATGAGCGGCGCAACCCTATCGTGGGGATGCTCGGGTGTCTTCCGGCGAGGCTGTCTCTGATGGCCCGGCCTCAGCACCCCGGGTCCTTGGTGAGCCCCAGGCCCGGGGATGATGGCCTACCGAGACCGGGGAAGGACGGTACATCTCAACTCGATACTCGTACCGCTCGCCAGCAAAGGCGATCCGAGCGGACTCGATCGCCCGGTCGTTCACGTCGAACGTGATCCGCTTGATGGCGAGAACCGCATCCCCCAGTGCACATCCCAACAGCTGGGCGTCCGCCTCGCTGGCCAGACTCGGCGAAATCGTCTCGATCGCTCGATGGAGGTTGATCCCAACCGGTGGGTTCTCAAGTAGGCTGTAGAGTGAACCAGTTTCCAGTCCGCGCTCTAGGAGCGCGTCATGAGGACCTAGGATATCCCTTGGAATCCAGGTGTCCGACACCCCGATGGGGTTGTTGTCCGCAAGGTGGAGCCGGCGGAGGCGGCGACAGGAAGCCCCCACCTGGATATCGAGGTCCTCGGCGACGTCCATTGGCGCCGGCTCGATGGACGACTCGAGCAGCCGGTGCTCAGGGGTGTAGCCCTGGCTAAGAAGCAGTTCAGTGAAGGACCTCAGGAGGGTCTCCTGGTGGATCTTCGGAGTCCCAACAAAAGTGCCCTTCCCTTGAATCCTCCTAACCAAACCTTCAGCTGCAAGGTCATTCAGCGCCCGACGGATCGTCGTCGCGGACACGCCATACCGGCGCTCCAGGGCCGCCTCCGTGGGGAGGCGATCCCCCGGCCTCAGGCCCCGCTCACGGATCTCGTTGAGCAACTCCTCCCGTAGCTGGAAGTAGAGCGGCAGTGGTGCCCCCCGCGTAAGGGCGACGGGTCCCGCGCGCGGCTCCCGGATCTCCCCCCTGTCTTCGTTAGCCTTCATAGACCCTTCCTCGCAATGTACGAACGTTCGGAAACCGCACGGTGGATGATAGCCGCGTCAAGAACCAGGCCCCGCGTGCTGCCGGAAACGCTGAACTTCCTGCATCACCGCTGCGACGCGGGTCTCGTCGACTGGGTTCCACCAGACCCCGTCCTCCTTCATCCAGCTGCCGACGATGGCTCCCTCGGCAACCTGGAGGAGTCGCGCGGCGTTCTGGGCATTAAGGCCACTCCCAAGGATCACTGACTTCGTCGCGGCCTGCGAGATCTTGGTCAGCTCTTCCATCCCGACTGGGTGGCCCGTGCGCTGACCTGTCGCGATAAGAACGTCTGCCCCGAAGGCCTCCACGTCCCGGGTCTGCTCGTCCAGAGAGCGGTCGGCAACGATGGCGTGACTCCCATGTTTCACATGGACGTCAGCGAAAACGGCGACCTTGTCCGCCCGGATGGTGCTGCGGAACCGGAGGGCTTCGGCGGCTGCACCCTCCACGAACCCCTCATTCGCGATGTAGGCATTCGCCCACTGATTGGCCCTGACGAACACGGACCCGCTCGCCCGGGCGATGGCCAGGCTCTGAATCACCGCGTTCGCTAGGCAGTTGACACCGAGAGGCACCTCGACGGCATCCCGCACGGCGCAGGCCACTGCCGTCAGGCTGGCGACCGTCTCAGGGCCGACCAGGTATGGCTTCCGAAACGGGATATCGCCCCCGTTCTCCACGATGAGCCCGTCGATGCCCCCTTGGACGTAAGTTGTCGCGTCGCTGACCGCACGAGAGACGATCTCGTCCATCGACTGGCCCCGGTGAGCTGGAGCACCGGGTAGTGGGAGCGTGTGGACGGTTCCGATGACGGGCTTTTCCACCTCAAAGAGCCCAGCGAGGATGTCACCAGCCAGCTGGGGTTCCCCGGCTCCAACTCTGGTCGTCATCCTTGTTCACCCTCCAAGCTGTCGCCAACCGGTACACCATTGCCGTTGCGCGTCCCACGGCCAGCCACGCTGGCCCCGGTAATCATGTCGACGAGGTCGCTCGGGGTGGCCTCGGCAATGGCGACGTCCCCCATGACCACGCCAAGACGCAGGACCACAGCCCTGGTGCACACCTCGACTACGTGCTGCATGTTGTGGCTCACCAGCAGGATCGAGATTCCTCGCTGGCTCATATGTTTGATCAGATCCAAGATGACCTGGGATTGCTCGACGCCGAGTGACGCGGTGGGCTCATCCAGGAGAACGATGTCCTTGCTCCACTCGGCCGCCCGGCTCACCGCGACCCCCTGACGCTGGCCGCCGGACAGGTTCTCCACGCGCATCCGTACCGATGAGATGCGGACGTGGAGATCATCGAGCACCCGTCGCGTGTGCTGGTACATCGCTCGCTTGTTGAGCCATCCGAGCCGCCCCAACACGGGCCAGCGCACTGTGGCCTCCCGATTCAGAAACATGTTCGCCGCAACGTCCATGTTCGGGATTACCGCCAGCTCCTGGTGCACGGCCTCCACCCCAACCCGTCGTGCATCGGTCGGGCTTCCGAACCTGACCTCCTCCCCGTGGACTAGGATCGCCCCTCCATCAGGCTGAAGCAGTCCGGAAAGGCACTTCACCATCGTGCTCTTGCCCGCCCCGTTGTCCCCCAGTAGCCCAAGGACCTCGCCCCGATTGAGAGTGAAGCTCACATCTGTGAGCGCCTTCACGGCCCCATACGACTTGTACAGACCCCTCACCGCCAGGGGCGGCGGCACGTTGCTGCCGACGCTCACCCGACTCCTCCTGTCGCTCCCAGAGTCGCGTTTCCCCTGCGTCCTACGACTGTGGGACCGACCCCACCGGGCACCTCGGTCCCCTCGCCAGCGACGCGGACCGAGACCGGAACCGGGGTGTGAACCTCAACCGGTCGAGGGTCTCCGTCGAACTCAATGCTGACCCTTCGGCGGTCAGAATCGACAGTCAGCCTCATGCCCGCGGACGCACGTTCCACCCACCATCCTGCGAACTGGCTGAGGGTCATGCCGACTAGCTGATACGCCGTCACCGCCTCCGCCAGCGCCGGGATGACCTCATCTGCCATACTCCCCAGAATCTCGGGATGGCCGTAAACGTGCACCGGCCTCCCCCGCTGCACCTGGTCACCGATCACATTCAGGTAGTGTCGGCGGACGACATCTGCGGTCGGAGGAGGCAACCCGCTGTCCTCGGCGAAGACCCGAGCTCGCTCGGGTGAATAGGGGTGCATCGGGACCTGCCAAATCCCACCTGGAGTCCGAAAGGGCAGTGAATCGAAGTCCAGCCCGAAGTCGGCCGAGTAGACGTAGCCATAGGCGAGGAGGGCTTCCTCGATAGCCCGATTCCACAGGCCACGAGGTGCCACGAACCCTACAGGTTGATTTCCGGTGAGGTCCCGCACCCACGCCGCCCCATGCTCCAGGTTCCGTCGGTTGGCATCGACCGAATCGAAGACATTGTGCAGGTAGCCGTGTTGCCCCACCTCGTGCTGCCGCCACCACCCCGTCAGGTCTCCCCCAAACTCGTCGCAGAGGGAGCCGTTGAAGAAGAAGGACGCCCGGATCCCACACTCAGAGGCGACTTCCGCTAGCCTGCGTGCCCGGTCGCCGTACACGCCGTCGACGTCTACCCTTAGTACGAACACCGAGCGGGCGGCCTCCGGAAACCTAGCTAGGCGGACGTATGGGATCCCTGCGCTGCGGAACGCCGCCTGCAGCATCCAGACCAGCGAGTCGGCGACATCCGCCTTGTCCACGCCCGACACGCGCTCGGTCACTTCCGTGAAAGGGGAGAACCGCCGCAGTCGATCACCCCCCACCGCGAGCAGCTCCGTCATCGGGATCCCCGTATAGATCACGCTTCCGGCCCCAACGCGCTTCGTAAGGACCGCAGAGTAGCAATCCGGGTCGTTCTCCCCTTTGACCTTCCGGTCCTCGTGGAGACGGATCTGCCCCTCCCCTTCGCCCTCGAATACCCTGATGATGCAAGGTGCTTCGCAGTGGACCTGGGAGCCAGGAGTGAGGAATCGATGCACGAGCGCCTGCTGGCTCCTCGGTAGCACTCCGTCTACGTCGGGGGCACCGCTCACGACGGCCGTGCCACCTCCCGAGAGGTAGGTTTCGAACCAGTCCGGCAGCCGCCCGGCAAACGCGGTGACGGGCGAAACGGGCTCGCTCGACTCCCGGAAGGGCAGGCCTTCCTGCGCCAGGATTCGCCGCCAGCCCCAGTCGGCCTCGGAGGGGTATAGGCCAACAGAGAAGGTCGCGCTGGTCACGATGACGCCTCGGTCGTGCTCAGGCGCAGGAATCTCTCGACCTCCCGCTCCGTCGGGAGGCCACCACGTGCCCCGAACGTCTGGATCGACAGGGCCGCGGCGGCGCTGGCATAGGTGGCGCAATCGAGAGGAGATCGCCCTCGGAGCCAGCAGGAGATGAACGCCGCGTTGAAGCAGTCGCCGGCCCCGGTGGTGTCCCGGACAATGACCCGGAACGCGGAGACGGTGGCAGCCCGGTCAAGGGTCAGCACGAACGAGCCGAGCTCCCCTCGGGTGATGACGATGACGATGGGCCCGAGGTCGAGGAGGCCCCGTGCCGCCTCCTCAACGGGAACGTGCCCGAATAGCGTCTCGAGGCACTGCTGATTCGTCAGCAGGACATTGGTGCTCCCAATCAGGGGCATCAGGGCGTCGAGTCCAGCAAGCGCGCTCCCAGGCTCGAGGTCAATCGAC